>Ga0315282_10000098_pt1 | contig 166568 bp, 164 predicted proteins | sample YL17G07_20_MG_FD_203693 | JGI IMG/M metagenome (GOLD analysis project Ga0315282, IMG submission 203693) | Sediment microbial communities from Yellowstone Lake, YNP, Wyoming, USA - YL17G07_20 | ecosystem: Environmental > Aquatic > Freshwater > Lake > Sediment | place: USA: Wyoming | collected... | reverse complement strand
CTGAGTTTCGATTTGGATATACCTTCCCAGGCTCTGTTGGAGTAGTCCTGACTATTCCTAATCAACGTTTGTTGATTGGTGAAAGCCACCTTGATGAATCCTTGCACGTTATCTCTGATATGGTAAAAGTCCATGACTCGCCAGAGGTTTTGAAATACGCAAAGAAACTAGGACCGGCTTCAATAAGAGCCCTGTATAGGTGGGCATACGATCATGCGGAATCTGGGCTTGGTGTAGATATGGAGTGGCGTCGCCAACAACTTATTCGAACTCACCTACATGCACAGCAGCCTGAGTTGCAGAAATTACATCAGACGATCGGCGTAACCAGCGATGAAAGCAGTAGCGAACAAACGCATGATGCGACTCTTGTAGGCGTAGATGTCTCTAGGCGTAGCTTCCACCTAAAATTGGATACCGGTGAGGAAATCCGAGGCTCATTAGCAAAGGATCTTGATATCAGTGAAAGGCAGACTGTTGAGTTGCCCAAGCGTTACAGAGCTCAGATTAGGAAGACAGAAAAGATACACTACTCCACTGAGGAAGAGGATATCTCTTATAATCTGCTAAAGTTAGAGCGATTGCCATGAAACGAACCCTAAATATAGAAATTTCCTGGCTGGGGATCCAGGATTCGAACCTGGCCTCACGGGTCCAGAGCCCGCTGTCCTACCGCTAGACTAATCCCCAGTAAGCTCCATTATGCCAGAACAAGGCTGCTAAGACAAATGCTTGGTAGCTATCAGCTTGACTGCTTTTTTGCCCTGTCATTTTGATTTTTGATTTTTCAAAGATTGCCACGCCCGTCAGCCGACGGGCTCGCAATGACAGGTAAAAAGTCCGGGAAAAACCGCCCGAAAACCCACCCCTTTTTTTGGTTGTTTTTCACAACATATTGTGGTAAAATTACCTTTTGCCACAACTGCAAGGGAGTAGTTATGCAGTGCCCTTACTGCGGAGAGCTGGAAACACGGGTGATTGACTCCCGCCCTGTGGGCGATGGAATCCGGCGGCGGAGGAAGTGCTCCGGCTGCGGCGCCCGCTTCACCACCTATGAGCGGGTGCAGCAGGGCAACATCTTCGTCGTCAAAAAGGACGGGCGGCGCGAGGAATACAACCGGAACAAGCTCTACGCCGGCGTCCGCAAAGCCTGCGAGAAGCGTCCTCTGCCCACGGGGGCAGTGGACAAGCTGGTGGACAGCATTGAAGCCGACATCTACAAGACGGGCAAGGTTGAGATTCCTAGCTCCCTAATAGGCGACCTGGTCATAGAGGGGTTGAAAAAGCTCGACCACATCGCCTACATCCGTTTTGCCAGCATATACCGGGAGTTCACCGACATCACCGAGTTAAAGAAGGAAATCGACAACCTGACCGAGAAAGAGGTGCCTACCAACCAGCTGCCGCTGCTCCCCTCCGAGGTGGTGAACTCAATGGTGCGGAAGCGAAGGAGATTGGTTAGCTAAGGGATGGATAAAACAGGAAAGAAGTCCCCGCGGGCTAGCTCCGGGGAGCAAGACAGGATAGTCAAGGCGGTCTTTGCCGCCGGCGAATCTACGGGGATAATCGACAGGGAAAAGCTGGAGAAGTTTACCGAGCAGGTATTGCAGCGTCTGAACCACACTCACCCCCTGCCGGGCATGGCGGGGTTTGTTGCCCCCCGGCTTAGGCGCCCGGTATCCGCCTCCGAGCTCCAGGCGGCAATCAGCGAAGTCCTCACCGCCGACGAGTTCACTCCCCAGGCTAGAGGAAAGGTCGTCTCGGGAATCAAGCTGAGCCAGAACGCCCTCAGGGTCCTGGAAAAGAGGTATCTGATAAAGGACGCGGAGGGGAAGGTCGTTGAGACGCCCCGGGAGCTGTTTCAGCGCGTGGCGAAACATATCGCTCCGGCAGAGCTGATTTACGATGCCGGGGCGGATGTTTCCTCCTGGGAGAAGAAGTTTTACAAGATGATGGCGGACCTGGAGTTTCTGCCCAACTCGCCCACATTGATGAACGCCGGCAGAGAACTGGGGCAGCTTTCCGCCTGTTTTGTCATCCCTGTTGAGGACTCCATGGAGTCCATCTTCGAGGCGGTGAAATACACCGCTCTGATTCACAAGAGCGGCGGCGGCACGGGGTTCTCCTTCTCCCGGCTCCGACCGGAGAAGGACCGGGTGGGCTCCACCGGCGGCGTCGCCAGCGGTCCCGTCTCTTTTATGCGCGCCTTTGATGTCACCACGGACGTGATAAAGCAGGGTGGGATGCGCCGCGGGGCTAATATGGCGATTATCAACGTTGACCACCCCGACATAATGAAGTTCATCACCGTAAAGGGAGACCCCAAAGCTCTGACCAACTTCAACCTCTCGGTAGCGGTAACCGATGAATTTATGGAGGCGGTGAAGAAGGAGGCGGACTACGACCTGATAAATCCCCAGAGCGGGAAGGTGGTGGAGAGGCTCAAGGCTAAAGAGGTCTTTGACCGGATGGTGGAGATGGCCTGGCGCACCGGCGACCCCGGCATCGTCTTTATCGACGAGATAAACCGGCATAACCCCACGCCCAAACTGGGCAAAATAGAAAGCACCAATCCCTGCGGCGAACAGCCGCTGCTCCCCTTTGAGTCCTGCAACTTGGGCTCCATAAACCTGTCCAAGATGGTCGCTATTCAGGACGGCAAGCCGGAGGTTGACTATCGTAAACTATCCCGCATAGTCAAGCTGGCGGTGCGCTTCCTGGACGACGTCATTGACGTCAACCGCTTCCCCCTGCCCCAGATAGAGAAGGTGAGCCGGGCTACCCGGAAGATAGGTCTGGGGGTCATGGGATTTGCCGACATGCTTATCCAGCTTGGCATTCCCTACGACAGCGAAGAGGGGCTGGCTACCGGTGAGAAAGTTGCCCGCTTTATCTCCGAGGAGGCGGACAAGTCTTCGGTGGAGTTGGGGAAGCAAAGAGGCGTTTTCCCCGCTTTTACCGGAAGCGTCTACGACGTGCCTGACGGTCCTCAATTTCGCAACGCCAGCCGGACCACGGTTGCCCCCACCGGCAGCTTGAGCATAATCGCCAACTGCTCCAGCGGCATTGAGCCAATCTTCGCCTTAAGCTATATGCGCCACATTCTCGATGGCGAGGAGCTTGTGGAGGCGAACCCTTATTTTGAGCAGGTGGCTAAGGACCGGGGATTTTACTCTCCGGAGCTGATGAAGGACCTCGCCTTCGGCAAAAAGCTGCGCGATATGAAGGATGTCCCTGAGGATGTGGAACGGCTCTTCGTTACCGCCTACGATATAACCCCACAGTGGCATGTCCAGACGCAGGCTGTTTTCCAGAGGTTCACCGACAGCGCCGTTTCCAAAACGGTCAATTTCCCCCAGGAAGCCACGCCGGAGGATGTTGCCCGGGTGTATATGATGGCTTACGAGGAAAAGCTGAAAGGGATAACCATTTACCGCGACCGGAGCCGGGAAAGCCAGGTCCTCACCGTGGGGGAAGTAGCTCCTAAAGTCGAGGGGAAGCTCGTCCCCCGGAAAAGACCCAAGGTCACCAGAGGGATAACCGAGAGGGTGAGCACCGGCTGCGGCTATATGTATGTAACCTTAAATTTCGACGACCGGGGGGTGGTCGAAGTTTTCTCCACCCTGGGAAAGGCGGGAGGCTGTGCCGTAGCGCAGCTTGAAGCCATCTGTCGGCTTATTTCCTTAAACCTGAGGTCGGGGGTGGATTTAGCCTCCGTGGTGAAGCAGTTGCGGGGCATTCGCTGCCCTTCCATTGCCTGGGAAGAGGGGCATTCCATCACCTCATGCGCCGATGCTATTGCCAGCGTGCTTGAAAAATACGTTAAGGGCGAAGACGACAGCCGCTCTAATAATCCTAAAAGTGAAGTCCCGGGCGATACTGGAAGAGCCTCGCCCGCCAAGAGCGGCGCGGTTAAAAGTGCCGCGGGACAATGTCCCGAATGCGGCGGTCCCCTTATTTACCAGGAGGGGTGCAATATTTGTATTAACTGTGGCTTCACCAAGTGTGGGTAAGCTTTAAAATGAGTCAGGAAAGGAAAGATAACTATTACCTTGCCCTGAGGCAGATAGCCAGGGTTGCCAACTCAAATTTGAGCCTGAGGAGAATTCTCAACTCCACTGCCCGGAGCGCTGCCAGGGCGGTGGGAGTGAGCGGGTGTCGCATCTGCCTTCTTGACGCTCAAAAGGAGTATTTAATCAATGTTGGCGTTCACGGACTCAGCGATTTTTATCTCAAGAAGGCTCCCCTCGACGCCCGCAAAAGCATCCCCGAGGTTCTCGAGGGCAAGGTAGTGTGCGTCACCGATGTCAGCCAAGATAAGCGGGTCATCCATCCCCAGACCGCGAAAACAGCCGGGATATCCTCCATCATGGCGGCTCCGCTTATGGAAAAGGGGGAGGTTGTCGGTGAAATCAGGCTTTATACCCATGAGCCCCATCAGTTTTCGGCGGCGGACAAAAATTTCCTCCTCACCGTAGCCAATATGAGCGCGGTCCTCCTGGAAAGAGACGAGCTTCACCGCCTGCTGGAAAAGGGGTATAAATTGCCCGGGGAACAGACAACCCCACCCCAGTTGCCCACCACCGCGCGGAGACCAACCGAGTTTGTCCATCCCAGCGAAGAGGAATTTGCCCGGCTCCTCGACTTCTACCGAATCGAGTGGCTTTATGAACCTCGCTCCTTCCCCCTCCGCTGGGAGAATGGCAGCATTGCCGAGATGTGCACCCCGGACTTCTACCTGCCCGCGCTCGACCTTTATATCGAGCTTACTACTTTAAAACAGAACCTGGTAACGGAAAAGAACCGCAAGATACGCCGGCTCAAGGAGCTTTACCCCGAAATCAACATCAAGCTCCTTAATAAAGCTGATTTCCTCCGTCTTCTGGCTAAGTATGGCTATGGTTCCCTGGGTGAAGCTAAAGTGCCGAACATTGAACGCATTCTCTTTACCCACAGCCAAATCCAGCGAAGGGTGAAGACATTAGCCCGGAAAATCTCCCGTGACTATGCCGGCAAACACCTCACTCTGGTAGGAGTTTTGAAAGGCGTGGTCTGTTTTATGACCGACCTGATGCAGCATCTCTCCATCCCGGTTACCGTGGACTTTATGGGTATTTCCTACTATGGCATCGGTGAAGACCAGGTGGTCAAAATAACTAAAGACCTTGACGAGAGCATCACCGGACGAGATGTATTGATGGTCGAGGATATTGTCGATACCGGAATGACACTGAACTATGTTCTCCGCCATCTCCAGTCCCACGACCCCGCCAGCCTTCGGGTATGCACCTTGCTGGATAAACGGGTGCGGCGACTGGTAGACGTGCCCCTTGATTATGTGGGATTTGAGATTCCCGATGAGTTCATCGTCGGCTATGGACTGGACTACAAGGGAGAGTTTCGCAACCTGCCGTTTATCGGCACCTTTCACCCTCAACCAAAGAAGGAGAGAATTTCACCGAAATAAAAAAGCTCCAAGCAACCTCACTTTTTGCTTGGTTCCACAGCTTCCCACCGGTCCACTTCCACCTACCTTGTGCCCGGGTTCTCCTTTCCAGGCACCTTTCAGCTTCCGCCTCCCAGTGTTTAACCCCTCCACCAAGCTTCCAGTTTCAGTTGCTTGGAACTAATTTATACTCTACCATACTTTTATAGTATTGTCAAGGCTTTATCTTAAAAATTGTCACTCGGCGGAAATTTCACCTCTTTTGCCCTCACACGGGGCAAGCTTGGTCTTTGTTCCTGAATTCTTTGCCCTTTTCTTCTTATCTGTGCTACGTGGAGGCATATCAATACGGCTTTTCAGACCTGATACTTCAGCTTCCAAGGATGAAATGCGCCCATTCAACATATCATATTGAGCTAGCAAGTGTTGAAGCACTATCGCTTCCACGGGAGGTGCCGGTTCTTCTACTAACCTGTTATTCCTGTCGAAACGTCTTCTCTCCGGTGTGCCTACACCAAAACGCCCTCTAAATGGAGGCCAATGATCACGAACTCTACCCCAGGTATTTATTACTATAGGAACCAGGCCGATGATGGATGCTATAGCTCCAACAACATAGAGAATTTCAAGCCCGGTTTCATGCTCTACAATAATTATCGAGTTGCCATCGGCATCAGTGAGTTTCCAGGCTTTACCCTGATAATCGCCCTGAATCTCTAAGACTTTCAGGAAACCGAGCTCTTCTACCAGCTCCTTGTAGTCATGGAAACCGGTTATATCCCTAAACTTCAACGACTCAATATCACGATGTGAAGTAGCATTAAGCTCAGCCGCAGCTGCTTTAAATTTAGCTAGAAAGGACTTTTCCCTCCAATCCTTTTGACTCACTGCCCGTACCTTACTTCCCACTTAAGCCTCCCGCCACCGTAATCTCCTCCGGCGTTAACCCATACCTCTCATACACCATCTGGTCAAGCTGGCTTTGGTATTCCTTCATTTTGTCGGAGTCTTCTTTTCCCGGCTTTGCCCCGGCGCCTTTTTTTGAGGCTCTCCCCACTCCATCCATCTCAGCAGGGCGTTAATCTCCCGCGAGACATCGCCCTCAATTTCCTTTCCCTCCTTTTGTCGGGACTCCATCTCCGCTATCAAGCCCAGCACCGCCTCTTTTTTCTTCTGATTGTTCAGCTTCGCCGCAAGGTTGCTGAGAGCCACGGTGCACTCGGGATAGTTATTCCCCCGGGCTTCAAGCAGGATATGGTGAGATAAACCCTCAATTTCCGCTCTGAGGTCAGCCGATAAATCCGGGAGAGGGATACCCAGATGGTTCATCGTGTAGCTGCGGAGGACTTCTCTAAACTCCCCTATTCCCGGCCGGCTTGCGGGGTCTTTTCCCAGACAGCGCATGATTATATCATCAAGTGGTCCAAGCTCCTGGTTCACCTCACTCGGCTTCCGGGGGACAAATGTCAGCACTCTTTTATCCCTTTCTTCAAGCGTGCCATGGGCAAAGGGGTTATCTCCGGTGAGCATTTCATAAAGCAACAGCCCGAGCTGGTAGACATCCGACCTCTTGTCAATTATGTATTTTTCAATCTGCTCCGGGGCAGCATAGCCCGGAGTGTAACCCCTCCCCCGGCTGGTGCTGGAAGCGAACTTCCCCAACCCCCAGTCGGTTATTTTTGCCTCTCCCGTCTTCATAAACAGGATGTTCTCCGGTTTTAAGTCGCCGTGGACGATATTATACGAATGGGCATACTGAAGCCCCTGGGCTATATCGGAGGCTATTCGGCAGGCTCTATCACGGGGAAGAGGCTTATTACCCTCCAGTAGACCTCCCAGGTCTCCTCCATCCACATATTCCATCTCAAAAAGAGGGGCGGGATGGAACCTGGGGCGTATCATCTTCACGATGTTAGCATGCACCAGGTCCTGCCACACCTTGAGTTCCCTGAAGAATATATCCTCGCTCCGGGCATCAACCTCGGTAAGCACCTTAATGGCGATAATGGCGCCTTCCTTGGTTTTCGCCTGGTACACATGCCCGAATCCTCCCGAGCCGAGGTACTGGATTAAATCATATTCCTTCTCCAGCTCCTTTATCTTCTTTTCATAGGGCATCTCCGCTTTTACCGGTATTTCAACGCCTTTCCTCAAATCCCCTACCTTCCTCACCTTTCCGGCGGTTATTTTCTCCCTGCCCAGCAGAGAGTCGGTGCATACCTTGACATTCACCACGCAGTTATCCAGCAGCTTATCAATCTCCTCCTTCTGCCGTTCCAGCTTATGCTCCACGGCAAAGTCACTGAGCTCCTCAAAGTGCCGCTGAGCGTTCCGGTATTTCTCTTTGGCGACATAATGCTCGCCTACAGCCAGCAATGTCTCGGCATCTTCCATAAGCTTAGCCCCTATTTCAATTCTTGCTGCTGCCACCTCTTCATAAGCTCTTTTCACGAGCTCCCCGTATGTGTTGTTGTCCGAGGAAAATGATTCAAGATACTTTACCACCTCGGTAAAGGCATTTTCTTTTCTGCTGCCCTCCTCCCGGGATGCCACCTCGAGCAGCACCCTTCCCTGAGATAACAGGCAGGCTTCAATGCTTGTTTTCATTCCCTCTGTCGCCTCTTTGAGCATTGCCTCATCCTCAAAACCAAACTCGGCGGCAATCGCAATGCCCTTAGCATACAGGTCGTAGGCAGACTCAAACTTCTCCTTGGCGGCGGTGAACTGACCGGCGTTAAACTCGCCTTCTGCCTCGTCAGCGATTTTATTCGCCTGCTCCCCGAAAGCGACCATATCCTTATTGGCTTTTTCCTTTTCCGCAACCTTGGTATCTTCGGCGAGGCTCTTTGTCGTTGATTCCAGAGCCTCGACTATTTCATCCTCTCCCCTTTCAAGCGCCAGCTCTCTTGCTTTGCCATACTCCTCCAGGGATTTGTGCCACAGCTCAACAGCCTCGGCGAATTCCCCTTTTTTGTAGGCTTTGTTGCCGTTGGTCTCCAGGTCCTTAGCCTTATCCAGCAGGTATTTAGTGCCCGGATTGGCGCTAAGTCGTGCCTTGGCGGCGAAGGCGAGGGCTTTATCAAATTTATTCTTCTTAATAGCCTCGGCGGCTTTCTCCAGAAAAGCCCTTGCCTCAGCCAGGTCTGCCCCGGTGTGCTGCTCGCTCAATGTCCGGACAGCCCGGGATACCTCGGCTTTAACTCCCTGGAGCTTCTTCTCGTAATCTCTCAACTATTATTCTCCCTCTTCCCTACCGCTTGGAAAGTTCACCACCACCATCATTACTCTTTAATGCCTCATCTATCATGACGATGACCTCTTGTTTTGCCTGCTCTTCGTGCTCTTTCTCCTGGCGCTTTCTTTCCTCCACGGCTTCTGTTCCCCGGCTTATCTTCCTGCCAATCAGGGAGCCCAGGGCAACACAGATTATTATCACACCTACCTTAACGCCTAAAGCGACGCCCCATATACCGCTAAGGATGCAGACCACGACCCCGATGGCGACTCCGAGACCTACGTCGCTCCCGGCTATGCCACAGGGAATAAAGCAGGCAACCGCCACCGCATATACCACCCACTCCGGAATCCCCTCCCCCGCCATTTTTTCCGGCAACAAACGGAGCCACTCACCCAGCGCCACTACTGGGATAAAAAATCCTCCCAGCCCGCCTAAAATTGCTCCCAGAGCCAGGTAGCCCTTTTCTTTATTCACCGGTACACCGCCCCAATTTTATATGTTATATGCTAGATGCTTTTCCTACTTATTTTACCATCAGCGCTGGAAATAGCAAAGGCTGTCCCTCTCAAGGTATTGACCTGATGATGAATTTGGACTACATTTACTTGTATAATATAAAATAACAAAGCTGAAGGAGAGAGCGTATTGCTATGGCAGGAGGAAACGTAGAGGGTTTTCTGGAAATAGAAAAGGGAGTGGTGGTGGGGTATGAGGACCAGAAGAGAATCCCGGTGGGAATGAAGCCCAAGCTTATTGGTCGGGCTAGCGAAATTGATGCTCCCGATATTCAGATTAAGGATGATTACATCTCCCGCAAGCATGCTCAGCTCAGCTACAGTTACGGCGCCGGGGGGTATATATTGCGCGACGTCGGCAGCCTCAACGGCACTGAGCTCAATGGCAAGCGAATTCCCCAGGGCAGCCCTTTCCTTTTGAAGGAGGGCGATGTTATCGGTCTGGGAATAGTCTCCGGAGAGCCGCGGGCTAAGTTCCGATTCCGCATGGCAGGAATAACCGTGCCCTCCTCCGTCCCCGAAGCTCCCAAGAAAAGCGACTAAAGGAACAAAGCTATTGAATAGCGCCGCGACGGCGATATGAACTTCGTCAGAGGCTTTTTCACCGGACTCCTCGGCGCCATTTTGACCGTCGTCCTTATCGCTCTCGGCTCTCTTATTACCATAAACCATACCCTGCTTAACCCCGACTTCGTCATCTCCGAGCTGGATAAATTTGATGCCTACTCCATCGCCATAGACCAGATGAGAAGTCAACTGCCCCAGGAAGAGCCTTATATGGCGGAAATTGTAAATGAAACCATTACCGAGCTTGAACCCTGGGTGAGAGAGCAGACACCCGCTGTTATCCATGCCGGCTACGCCTATCTCAAGGGAGAGGAGGAGCTCGATATCGTTATCCCCTTAGAGGAGGTAAGAACCCGCCTCAAAGAGAATATAGCGCAAGCTGTTCGTGAATCTCCACCACCCGAGCTGGAAGGAGCCTCCCAGAGCGAGATAGAGGCATTCCTGTCAGAAGCATATGCCAAGATAGACAGTCGTGTTCCGCCGCAAATAGAGATTACCGAGGCATACCTCACCTCCCTGAGCCCGGAGACGGCGGCGCAGGTTCAACAAGCACGGCAAATTATCGGCTATATAGAATTGGGCTATAAATGGTCGATTGTGGCAGCCCTCCTGCTGGTCCTGCTCATAGCTTTGGTCCAGTGGTGGCATATAAAGCCCATTGCCCGCTATGTCGGCATATCCGCCATCACCGCAGGAATTGTCAGCCTCGTCGGCGCCCTGTTACCCCTGGTCGCCGGAGACTTTGTCCTGCAAAAAATACCGCTGGAGATACCGCCTGAGGTTAGGGCAAACTTGCCTCAACTGGTCAGCGATTTCACCATGCCGTTACGGATATACGGCATGGCGCTCTTAGTTGTCGGAATAGTGCTTGCAGTGCTTTCCGTTAAGCTCAAGCCCCCGCCTCAGGAAGAGACATCCCGGTAACGATAAAGGCGGGGGTTATTCCTCTCTGCTCTGCCTATTCTACTTCTTTATCAGTAGTCAACTCGCCGGACTGTTTCATCCGGAGATAGCACTCTTTGCAGTAGATCGGTCGTCCCTGCGTAGGCTCAAAGGGCACGGTGGTTTCCTTACCACAACTGGCGCACACCGCGGAGTAACTGCGCCTTTCCCCGTAGCCGCGACGCTCCTTTCGCCGGGCAGTCCGGCACTCAGGACAGCGCCTCGGTTCGTTCAGCAAGCCCTTGGAGGAATAGAACTCCTGCTCGCCAGCGGTAAAAGTAAATTCCCTGCCGCAATCACTGCATACCAGAGTTTTGTCGGTAAAAGCCATGATTGCACCTCCTTTATTTTATTTCCTTGTCCCCAGTGCAATCTCTTGGCTTGAAAACCCCTTGCTGAATTAGCAGTCGAGAGTCAACCCTTGAATTGACACTGTTCCAAGTTATACCCATTACTATATTATCAGGTAGAATAAATTGTCAAGTCCGGCGTTATATATAGGCTTCGTCGTCGATGTCGTTGCCGGGCAGACTCCCCGTCCACTGCTTATAAGCGTAGCCCCGGTCTGAATCAAGGTTCCAGTTGGTCAGGGCGACCGGCTCATCGGGGTTAGTTACCATCCAGTTCGCCAGCTCCACTGCGCTGCCAATCTCGTTGGGGGAAGGAACAGGTCCCTGTCCAGTAGCGCCTGGCCCGGAAGTAGCGCTACCGCCTCCGGCTAACGAAGTATATAAATTCCGGGTAGCCTGGGGGCTGGCTGCCCCGGCGTAGGCCGACAATGCCCCGAGATTAAGCGGCTTAGTCTCAATAAACTCGCTGATAAGGGTTTCCATCAGCTCCTTGACCTGACTTTCATCCGCCTCTCCCTCGCTGGCACAGACATACCACGAAGGGGTGGTCTGGGGCAGTTCCAGCTCCGAGTCGGGACATTCCAGGCAATTCCCCCCATAATAGGTGCGGGGGAAGCTATCGCGGGCGTTGCAGAAACAGGGAATAAGCAGGTTTCGGCCGTGCCCGGTGTATACCATACCTATGGAAGGATAGAGAATCCCGCTCAGCGCCAGGAAGTCCCTCAAGGTGGTCAAGATTTTATACAGGCTTAGCTGAATGGCATAGAGCAGCGCCAGCACCACAGCTACCGTTGCCGCAAGGGGCAGAGCCAGCAAAAACTCGAATATCTTGGCGATGCTCTCAAAGGTCCACTCCAGCAACTCCCCAAGATACTCAAAAAACTCGGCGATTGCCTCCGCCGCCTTGCGGTAGCACTCCCGGGACCTCTCGGTAAGCCCCAGAGCCAGAAAGTCCCAGAAACTGCAGTCGCCTTCCCAGGGGTTCGGCGGGGAGGGAGGCGCGGTAAAGTCCTCCAGCGCATCTTCCAGTATTTGCAGCACATCGGAGAACGGCTCCTGGGGCTGTTCTATCTTGTTCTCCAGAAGCCGGGTAATCCTGGTGAACAGCCGGTAGGTGTCCTCTATCTGGCTCGTGCTCAGAAAGCCGTCTCCTCCCAGGAGGCGAGGATGCGCCTTCCCGTTATAGGTATTCACGAAGGCGGTATCCAGCAAGTCCACCACGCCGCCGGGGAGACTCTCGGGAAAATTCAGGTAGCCAACGAGCTCCCTGGAAATATCTTTACCCTGGTAGTGCGAAAGCGCCCAGGTATCAAGGAAGTTCTCCATTACCACATGTCTCTGCACCTGGGTGCGATAAGGACCGCCCACGATTTGATTGACATAGCCGTGCCCAATTAGGTCGGTGGCGATGTGGGTCATATAGGCGTAAGCATAGGCTTTCTGCTCCGGGGTGACTGCATTTGCCAGGAGATTCCCGGCAAAGTCGCCCGCATAGCGGTAATGGAGCATATCGAACCAGTACCAGTCTTTCTCGCTCTTCCCACCCTGTAGAGGCGGCTTAAATAAATCAAATATCCCGTGCGTGGCGCTGGGCAGGTCAGACATATTCGCCACAAGGTTGTCCACTCCCACAGCGGCAGAGAGGGCGCCGTATTTCACCGTCTGCTCAAACAAGTCCGCCGTTTCCTTGAATTCCTCGACCAGGTGCTTAATCAGCTCATAGGACGGCCCGATGGTGGCTTCAAGAACGTTGTCGGCAGACTCCTTTATGCTCTCCGTCGTCTCCGCGATGTCGGAGATGATGGACTCATTGTAAACCCTGACCATGGAGTCCCAGGCATCAAAGATGGTGAGGAAGGTCTGGCTGATGGTGTAGTCCGGAGCCCAGAAAAACATATCGGGACCGATAGCACCCACTGCGGCTATATCCCGGTGGGCCACCAAAAGGTCGGCTTTTTCCGACTGCCCTGTTGCGGACAGCTTCTCGGCAGTTTTTTCCATCACTATGGTATGCACGGCATATTTAGGCATATCCTTCTCCTATACCCCGCAGTAGAGATGTTTTCTAACGAAATCCTCGGCTGCCACGGCTTCCGCACTTGCTATGGAATATCCACAGGGGTCAAGGACCGGGTCGCCGAGCAGGCACCAGACCCCATCCCAGTCGTAATTAATATTCACCTGCCGCAGCACTGCGGCTCCGGGCGGGAGGGCTATCATCTCCCTGGAGACAAAGATGCACCTATCGCCGGGAAAAGAGAGGGGAAAGATATCGGCTAAGCCTCCGTTTGCCAGCACGACATTTTTGTGACCCGACCAGGCTGTCACCACCGCGGGGACGCCGTGCCCTGCAGGCGCAATCCATTGATAGACATCAAAGAACGCCGTGGAGCTTCCATTCCCGTTGTTCATCACGAAAAGGTCGAGCACATCGGGTGTCCCGCCGCTTCCGTGGGTAAGCCCCACAGGGCTCAATTTCAGGTAAGGGCGGAGCATATTCGGGGGCATCTCCGGCGCCTCTAAAGTTGCCGGCGCTTCTTCAGGTGGAGGACCTTCTTCTCCCGAGGGGGGCTTTCCTCCTTCCCCCGGAGGGGCAAACAGACCACTTATCTTGTCCCGGAACAGTAAGGCAACCAGAGCAGCCCCACCGGCAACACCCGCCCCGACGATAAACTTCCGCCGGCTGACTTTTTTTCCTTTTTCCTTCTTTGGCTCTTCCTGCCCCTCTTTTTTACCCTGCTCCTCGTCCATCGCTCCCCCTCAGCCGAGAGATAAGGGCATAGTAAATATTTGGGGGGCTGTTGTCAACAGGTCGCCTTGAGGTCTGCCACCAGCGCTTACAAGCGGCGGCTCATCTTCCCCACCGCCTCCCTTATCTCAGCTACGGAAGCCTCTTCCTCTATGGTGGATAAGTCTCCCGGCTCCTTCCCCATCAGCAAAGACTTCATCACCCTTCTCATAATCTTGCCGCTTCTCGTCTTGGGCAGCATATTAACGAACTGGATGTCCTTCATCACCACGATAGGCCCCATGGTCTTCCTTATATGTCCGATAAGCTCTTCCCTCAATTCCTCGCCGGGCTGGTAACCCTGGGCGAGGACGACAAAGGCGCTGGCAACCTCCCCCCTGAGCTCGTCGGGGACTCCCGATACCCCGGCTTCAATCACCGCAGGATGGGAAACCAGGGCATTCTCAATCTCTATAGTCCCTATCCGGTGAGCGGCAATCTTTATCACCTCATCGACTCTGCCGGCAAACCAGATATACCCGTCATCGTCCCGGTAAGCGGCGTCACCGGCATAATAGCTCCCCTGCGTGCCCGGCGTAGCCTCCCAGTAGTCCTTCCGATACCTCTCGGGCTCCCCCCAGAGCGCCGGAGTCAGCCCCGGGAAGGGCTTGCGGATTATAAAAACGCCTTTCTCCCCGCTGGGAAGAGAATGCCCGTCTTTTTCGTCCACGATGTCCATAATTACCCCCGGGGCGGGAAAAGACGCCGAGCCGGGCTTGATAACCCCCAGCCCCAGACCGTAGGTATTGCCCACTATGGGACCGCCGGTCTCGGTCTGCCACATATGGTCGATTACTGGTATCCTGCCTCCGAAGACCTCCTTCTGCAGCCATTCCCACGCCGCCGGGTTCAGCACCTCCCCGGCACAGACAATTCTCTCCACCGAGCCCAGGTCGTGCTTCCTTGCCTGCTCTATCCCCAGCCTCATCAAACCCCGAACGCCGGTGGGGGAGAACCAGATACCGGTCACCTTCCTCCGCTCGATGATGTCCCACCACATATCCTGGCGGGGATAGTCGGGCGTCCCCTCGTATAAAATGGCGCTGCACCCGAAAAGGAGAGGTCCGTAGACATTATAGCTGTGCCCCACCACCCAGCCGATGTCCGAGGTGGAAAACCAGACGTCATTGGCATTCAACCCATACATCCATTTGCCCTGGGAGTAGATATAAACCTGGTATCCTCCGTGGTTGTGCACCGTTACCTTCGGTCTTGCCATAGTCCCCGAAGTGGGCATCAGGAACAGAGGCTCATTGGACTCCATGGGGACATAATCCGAGCTAACGCCCTTCCCCTTATCCAGGAACTCGTCCCAGTATATATCCCTGCCTTTCTTCATAAAAAGAGCCTCGCCCTCGTGCTTCCGTAGCACGACCACCGCCCTGACCCGCCTCTCGGGGGGAAGCAGCTTTATCGCCTCGTCCACCATCTCCTTCAAAGGCACCGGCTTTCCCCGCCTCGACCCCCTGTCCTGGGTGAGGACATACTCAGCGCCGGTCATCTCCAGCCGGTCGGCTATCGCCCTTGCCGAGAAGCCGGCATATATCACCACATGGATAGCGCCTATCCGGGCGCAGGCGAGCATGGCTACCGCCGCCTCCACATTCATCGGCATATAAATAGCCACCCGGTCGCCTTTCTTGACGCCAATCCCTCTCAAGGCGGCGGCGTGCTTTTTCACCAGGTCGAGAAGCTCACGGTAGGAGACCTCCCTCGCCTCGCCGCTGTCGCCGCACTCGTAGATGAAGGCAACCTTATCCCCCATTCCCCGCTCCACCTTGTAGTCCACGCAGTTGTAGCTTATGTTGGTGGTGCCCCCCTTATACCATTTGAAGGTAGGGTATTCCCACTCAAAGACCCTGTCCCATTTCTTAAACCAGCGAATATCGTCCCCGGCTTTAACGGCGGCATCCTCCCAGAATCCCTCGTAGTCCTCCACGGCTTTCCCCATAAAGCTCCTGACCTGTGGCGGTATAATTTCCATCGTTTTTTCCCTCCAAGGGCAAATTCTAGCCATTATACCACTCTTTTCCCGCTTATAGGGGCAAACCCGCGGTGTGAGGCAGGAAAGATTTACCGCTTGCTGCTATAATCAATCCAGTTAAACACCAAAAGGAGGTTCCGCCGTGCCGATAGAACAGTCTTTGGGTCTAATCGCTGGAGCGCTGGTAACATGTGGTATGGTCCCCCAACTGATTCGTGTCTTCAAATTAAAAAGCGCCCGGGAGATAAGCCGACTTTTTACCATACTGTTTTTACTGGGGGTCGCTTGCTGGCTGGCTTACGGAATCTATCTCCGGCTCACTCCGGTTATTATCTGGAATGCAATAGGGGTGGTCCTCGTCGCCCTGCTTCTGTATGCCAAGCTAAAATATGGAAAATAGGGGCAAACCCGCCGCATGGGGGGCTTCTAGTTAACCTACGATGACAATACCGCTTTAAGCTCTCGGATTTCCCGACTCAAGTATTTCATCATGTCTGGGATTGATTAAACTATCCCTAGGCTGGCTACATAGTCGGAGGGAGTGATGCCCCTATTCAGATACCTAGTATATTCTTCGTGAGGGAAAGAAATTATCGCAAGAATAAATAGAGTTGGCAGTGTCAACATAAATTGCAGTGATTGTGGTAAGTCAACACCCACGATTGGAGTAATCTTTGCACGCAAATTTTGGCATAATTTTCTACTGATATTCTGGTACCAATCAATTTCGGAAAGAAGCTTATTAATGGAAGGATGGCTTGTGCGCACAATCTCTTGTCGCTTAGCTTCCTCGTTTACGGCTTGATATGCGTTGTCTATCCGTTGTTTTAGATCTTGGTTCCCTGGTTGGTTAGCCCAAGACCTCAAGCCTGTTTTATCAATCAGCGCCTTGAGGAAAAGCATGGGCGTATCATGCGTATAGATGTCTTCTTTACTTAGCAATCCAAATCCTAGGACATATCCCTTGGTAGCCTTCTCCACAGCTTGTTGAAGATGATAGACTGCGTGTGGATATATCTTCTTGGACCGCAGTACCTTACAACTCTGCAAGTCCCTTCCAGCCTCACATAAGAATTTGAGCGCAAGTTTTCGTGCTATGTCATCCGCACTTAACTGCACTCCCTTAACTAATTCTGTGATAGCAGCAAAGACGGGTGTTAACTCCTCTCTATCTGGGAATATTTTTTTGAGCTCATCTAGGATAAGGGGTTGTATTTGAACCCAAGTAGCACCCACGTCCTTTTTACTATTATCCATCTACCTTCCCTTTTATTTATCCCTTGGGAATTATAACACTTAAGAGATGTAGCTCCGTCAACTACAACATACCCTCCAAAGAATTTTAGTTTCAGAGAGTCCCCCCACCCCCATCCTCCTAGCTTTTGGCATTCCTTGCCCGCTCACGAACTTTGCCAATGATATTCTGCCTCTCGACGAAGTCGGTAGTATGACGGCCGGCGCTGAAGACCTCGTCCTCCAATGCCACCCGATGAAAGGGAAGATTTGTCTCTATCCCTTCAATCCTCGTTTCATCCACGGCTCTCTTCATCCGTGATATGGCTTCCTCTCTCGTTTTTCCCCAGGTCATAAGTTTAAGGAGCAACGGGTCATAATAGAACGGAACTTCATATCCCTCATATATTCCTTCGTCGATGCGGATTCCCAGACCGTGGGGCAGATGAAGACCGGTTACAATCCCGGGACAGGGGAGAAAGTTGCGTAAGGCGTCTTCTGCCGTAACCCGGCATTCTAAAGCGGGGGTATGGAGGTCGACATCGTCCTGAGTGTAAGATAACTGCTCGCCAGCGGCGATTCTAATCTGTTCTCCGACGATGTCTATGCCAGTGGCAAGTTCCGTTACGCAATGCTCCACCTGCAAGCGGGTGTTCACTTCATTAAAGTAAAACTCCTGTGTATCCGGGACGTAAAAGAACTCCACCGTCAAAGCGTTGACATACTGTAAAGCCAGAGCTATATCAAGAGCAGCCACTGCCATCTTCATCCTCAAATGCGGCGAAAGAATATGGCAGGGAGATTCTTCTATCAGCTTTTGAAACCGCCGTTGTATAGAACAGTCCCTCTCGCCTAAATGAATGATATTACCATGCTTATCGGCAAGCACTTGAACCTCCACGTGCTTTATCCCGCTGAGAAGCTTTTCAACATAAAACGAGGACACACCAAACAAAGCCCTGCCCCGGTCTTCCACAGAGCGGACCGCCCTTAGCAGCTCTTGCCTGTTCCGGGCAACAGTCATGCCGATTCCCCCGCCGCCGCCTGAAGGCTTAACGATAACCGGATAGCCAATACTTTCGGCTACTTCCTGAACCTGCGCCAATCTCCCGCTGGCTGCGTTGGTAAGAGTCTTATCGTAACCGGGGACTACGGGTATCTTAATCCTCCTCATCAGCTCGCGGGCATTCTGTTTTGGTTTCGCCTTGTGCATGCACTCGGCAGGCGGGCCAACAAAAGTGATTCCCTGCTTTTCACACATTTCGACAAAGTCAGGATTTTCGGCCAGAAAACCATATCCGGGGTGAAGAGCTTCAGCCCCGCTCCTTTTGGCAACTTCCAGAATCTTTTCCTTATTGAGGTAACTTTGTACTGCTTCTTCTGGCCCGAGGGGATAAGCTTCGTCGGCAAGCTTCACATGAAGGGAATTAGCATCGACATCGGAGTAAACCGCCACTGTTCGTATTCCCATCTCTTTACAAGTTCTCATTATCCGCACGGCTATTTCGCCCCGGTTGGCAATGAGGATTTTGCTAAACACTGTCTTCTCCCTTTCGTATAAGGTCCAACGGCATATTATCGGTCATTTTGTGCCCTCATCCACCCTTCAACTCCAGAAAATGCTGCTCATACTTCTCAATCAGCCCTTCGTCGGCGAAGCTGAAGTAGCAGTTATCGCCCACAATGATATGGTCCAGCACCTTCATCTGCATGATATTTGCCGCGAAGACCAGGTCCCGGGTTATCTGCTTATCGTTATCGCTGGGCTCAGGATTGCCCGAGGGGTGATTATGGGCGAAGACCAGCGCGGCGGCGTTGTGGCTGATGGCGTCTCTGACGATTTCCCGGGGATAGACCGCGCTGGCGGTCAACGTCCCTTCAAAGAGGTCTTCCACCTCGATAACCTGGTTCTGGGCATCAAGGAACATAACCTTGAACGTCTCCTTCTTGAGGTCTCTCATTGAATGGTATAAATAGTCAAAGACTTCCCGCGACGACTTGCAATAGACTTTATCCCGAATCTGCTCCTTGAGAAACTCTCCGGCGGTCTCGCGAACGACCTTGATTCCGAAGGTGTTGCTGGGACCAATCCCCTTGATTTTCTGCAATTCCTCGGGCGGGGCGGAGAGGACTCCCCTCAAGCCCTTGAACCTCTTGATTGCTTCCTTTGCCGGCTGCTTGCAGTCCCGGCGAGGCGTCCCCAGCGTGAGCAGCAGCTCCACGATTTCATAATCATGGAACCCCTTTAGCCCCGACTTAAGGAACTTCTGCCGCAGCCTCTCGCGGTGCCCTTCCTGGTCTTTAGTGCCCATCGCTTTAAGTTGTCCTTAATTATACACTTCCCTATAATAACGGAAACATTCAGGAGGTGAAAAGTGGACTCATCCCTGTTTACCCTTGAGGGAAAGGTAGCCATCGTCACCGGAGCGGGGCGGGGCATCGGCAAGTCCATCGCCCTGGGGCTGGCTGATGCCGGGGCAGATGTGGTGGTCTGCGCCCGGACTGCCGCCGATATTGAAGCCACTGCCAAGGAAATCCGGGCTAAGGGAAGAAAGTCCCTGCCCCTCCCCACCGATGTCCGCCTCGCCGAGCAGATAGCCAGCCTGGTGGAGAAGAGCGTGGCGGAGTTCGGGCGGATTGACATCCTGGTCAACAACGCCGGCGGCTCTTTCATCGCCGCCACGATGGACTTGAGCGAAGGGGGCTGGGACGCCATCGTCAAAGAGAACCTGAAGAGCGTGTTCCTCTGCTCCAAGGCGGCAGCCAGAGTGATGATTGCCCAGAAGAGCGGAAATATGGTCAACATCGCCTCAATAGCGGGCACGGCGAGCTACACCCTCTGCTCTCCCTACGGAGCCGCCAAGGCAGGACTGATTAATTTCACCAGCACGCTGGCGGTAGAGCTGGCGCCTTACAACATCAGGGTAAACGCCATCGCCCCGGGGTTCATCACCACGGGGGGATTTTTGCAGCTGTTGAACGCCGAGCCCGGCGCGAGCAGCGAGGAGGAGAAAGGGGGATTTTTACCCAATATCCCCCTGGGGCGCTACGGTCAGCCCGGGGACATCGTCGGCGCCACTGTCTTCCTTGCCTCCGACGCCTCGTCCTATGTTACCGGGCAGACACTGGTTGTTGACGGCGGGCTGACCATCAGGCTGGTGTGAAGGTAATAATATGTCGGGTTATTTTATCTGGACCATCGGCTGCCAGATGAACAAGGCGGAGTCGCAGCGCCTCGCCGGCTGCCTGGACGCCGCAGGCTACCAGGAGGTCAGCTCGCCCCGCGAAGCCGACCTGGTGGTGCTCAATACCTGCGTGGTGAGGCAGAGCGCCGAGGACAAAGTCCGGGGAATGCTGGGACAGCTAAAAGGGCTGAAGAGGGAGCGCCCCGATACCCGCATCCTGGTTACCGGCTGCTTCGTGGACTCCCACATTGAAGGCTTGAAGAAGCAGTTTCCCTATGTCGATTTCTTCTTCAAACCGGGGGCTTACCCCGATTTCATCAACTTGGCTGAGGAGCAGGGCATCCCCGCTATTAGCCGCCCTGGGGCGGCTTCCTCGCCCTTCGCCTTTATCCCCATCATCCAGGGGTGCAACAACTTCTGCTCTTTCTGCATCGTCCCTTACCGCCGGGGCAGAGAGGTGAGCCGTCCCCTGGAGGAGGTCGCCGGCGAAGCGGAACAGATGGCGAGGCAGGGCGTCAGGGAAATAACCCTGCTGGGACAGAATGTCGACTCCTACGGGCACGACCTTCCCGGGAAGCCCGACCTGGCTGACCTGCTTTACCGGCTGAACGGAATTCCGGGCTTATTGCGGATTCGCTTCCTGACAAACCACCCTAAAGATGTAACCCCCAGGCTCCTAGAGGCAGTGGCTTCGCTGGACAGGGTATGTAAATACCTGGAGCTGCCCCTCCAGTCGGGCGACGATGATATATTGAGGGCGATGAGGCGAGGATATACCGCGGCATACTACCGGGAGCTTATTTATACCGTTCGGGAGCTTCTCCCTCAGGCAGCGCTGAGCACCGATGTAATTGTCGGCTTTCCCGGGGAAACCGAGGAGCAGTTTGAGCATACCTTTTCGCTCCTGAAAGAGGTAAGGTTTGATGTCGTCCATATTGCGGCTTACTCCCCTCGTTCGGGCACCATCGCCAGGAGGGAATATGAGGACGATGTCCCACCCGAGGTCAAGAAGGAAAGGCTCAGGAAGGTGGAAGAGCTTCACGCCGCCATCGCCGGTGAGATTAACTCCGGCTATGTGGGAAAGGAGGTGGAGGTGCTGGTGGAGGGCACCAGGAAGGGAAAATGGTATGGGCGGACCGAGAGCAACAAGCTGGTCTTCTTTCCCGCCAGCGGGGCGGAGTTGTCAGCACAACTGGTGAAAGTCCACATTGAAAAAAGCAGCCCCTGGGCGCTTCAGGGCAAATATGAGTAAGGATTTTGATAATCTGGACGCCCTTTTCCACCCCCGCTCCGCCGCCATCGTGGGGGCATCCACAAATGTCATCTCCGGGGGCTACAATTTCACCCGCTATCTTGTCGACCACGGCTTCAAGGGCAGGCTCTACCCCGTAAACCCCAAGCTGGACGAGCTACTGGGACTCCGGGTCTACCCCGGCGTTAGAGATATACCTGAGCCGGAGATAGACTATGTTATCTGCTGCATCGCCGCCGAAGGAGTACCCTCCCTGCTTGAAGACTGCAAAGCCAAAAACGTCAAGCTGGTCCATCTGTTCACGGGGATAATGAGCGAAACGGGGAGGGAGAAGGAAACAAGGCTGGAAGAGGAAATCCTCCGGAAAGCTAAAGGGCTGGGCATCAGAATTCTGGGGCCGAACTGTATGGGTCTGTATTATCCCCGGGTGGGGCTTTCCTTCAACCACGACCTGCCCCGGGAAAGCGGACCGGTGGGGGGATTTCTTCAAAGCGGGGGAGGGGCGGGGGAGTTCGTCCGCTATGCCGCCCTGCGGGGAGTTCGCTTCAGCAAGGTCATAAGCTACGGCAACGCCCTGGATATAAACGAGTCTGAGCTGCTGGACTATTTCGCCGCCGACCCCGAGACGAAAATAATCGCCACCTATATTGAAGGGGTGAAGGACGGGAGAGAGTTTATCCGGGCGTTGTCCTGTGCCGCAGCAAGGAAGCCGGTGATAATGCTCAAGGCGGGGAGGGGGGAGGCGGGGAAAAAGCTGGCTTTCTCCCATACGGCGTCGCTGTCAGGCTCTATGGAGCTCTGGCGGGCATTATCAAAACAGCACGGCATCGTTATGGTGAGCAATTTTCAGGAGCTCATCGACCAGACGGTGGCTTTTACCTTCCTCCCCCCCATCACGGGAAGAGAGGCGGTCATCATCGGTGGCGGAGGCGGGAAAAGCGTAATCTCCGCCGATGTCTGGGAGGAGGAAGGTTTCCACATACCCGACTTCTCCCCCAGAGTAAGGGAGAAGCTCAAAGAGGAAGCCCCCCAGATTTGGGACTGGCTCAGAAATCCCCTGGACAGCTCCATACTGCAAAAATCGCTTGTCCCGCCGGTGAGCCTGCTGAGGACGATTATCACCGAGCAGGAATTTGACCTTTTTGTCGTCAGCCTGACCCAGGACGACCCTTATCCCGCGGACATCTGGCGGCAGGTGCTCGCCGCCGATTTCCTGGACGGCGCCGCCACCATCAAGGGGGAAGGCAAGCCCGTGGTCTCGGTTATTGAGACCGCCGAGATTGATTCCTCCAATCTGGAAGGCTGGAGGTGGAGCGCCATCGCCGAGATAAGGAAAGATATTATCCGCCAGGGGATTCCCGTTTTCCCCTCGCCCGACAGGGCGGCGAAGGCGATGAGGAAATTCGTGGACTACTGGGTGGGGAAGGAGCAAAGGAGCTAAAATGACCGCTGAGGAAAGAGTCCGGGAGCTGAAAGAGAAGCTCAACGCCGTTATCGTGGCTCATAACTATCAGCGCCCCGAGGTGCAGGACATCGCCGACTTCACCGGGGACTCACTGGAGCTGGCGCGGGAATGCGTCGGCGTGAAGGCGGAGGTAATCGTCTTCTGCGGCGTCCTGTTTATGGCGGAGACGGCAGCGGTTCTCAATCCCAATACCACGGTGCTGCTCTCCCATCCCGACGCCGGCTGCCCTCTGGCGAATACCATTGACGCCCCCACCTTGAGAGAATGGAGGAAACGCTATCCCAAAGCCGGGGTGGTGGCTTATGTCAATACCTCGGCGGCGGTCAAGGCGGAAAGCGACATCTGCTGCACCTCGGCTAACGGGGCTGAGGTGGTAAATGCCCTTCCCCACCAAGAGGTCCTCTTCATCCCCGACAAAAACCTGGGGCATTTCGTCGCCACCAAAACGGACAAGAAGGTGATTCTCTACCCCGGCTTCTGTCCCGTCCACGATAACCTCACCGCCGGGGAGGTCGAGGCGGCCCGGCAACGCTATCCCCAGGCTAAGGTGCTGGTCCACCCCGAATGCCGCCCCGGGGTCATCAGGCTGGCTGACGCCGCCCTGAGCACCTCCCAGATGCTCCGCTACGCCAGGGAGAGCACCGCCAGGGTCTTCCTCATTGGCACTGAAGAGGGAATGCTGTATCCTTTAACAAAGCAGAACCCCGAAAAGGAGTTTCACCTCCTCTCCAATAGCCTGGTCTGCCCCGATATGAAGATGACCACGCTCAAGACGGTGGTGGAAACAATGGAGGGAAGGAAAAACATTATCACCGTCCCCGAAAAGATAGGGACGAGGGCGAAAAGGGCTATCGACCGGATGCTGGCGATAAGGTGAAAGGATGACCGGCTACGACTACATAATAGTGGGCAGCGGGATTGCCGGGCTTTACGCCGCCCTCTTAGCTAACGGGCAGGGCAGCGTGCTGGTGCTGACCAAGGGCAGCATTGACGACTGCAACACCCGGTATGCCCAGGGAGGTATCGCCGCCGCCATAGGCAAGGACGACTCCCCCGAGCTTCACTACCGCGATACCGTAGCCGCGGGAGGCGGTCTGTGCAATACCGACGCCGTCCACATCCTCACCGATGAGGCGGCGGAATGCATCACCGACCTCATCAAGCTCCGTGTCCCCTTCGACACCCTGGACGGCAGGATTACCCTGGGCACGGAAGCGGCTCACAGCGTGCCCCGCATCATCCACGCCGGGGGAGACGCCACCGGCGAGCATATTGAAACCGCCTTGAGCCGCCAGGTGCGCTCCAGCAAGGTCAAAGTCCGGGAGCACTGCCTGGTCAGCGCAATCATCGCCCCGGAGGGCAGGGTAAAAGGAGTAAGGGTTCTTAACTGCCTGACGGGGGCGACGCATAAATACCAGTGCCGCTTTCTCATTTTAGCCACCGGCGGCGCCGGACAGCTATTTAAATACACCACCAACTCCGATGTGGTTACCGGCGACGGCATCGCCCTGGCTTTCCGCGCCGGCGCTGAGGTAAGCGATATGGAGTTCTTCCAGTTTCACCCTACCAGCCTCCGCCTTCCCGGGGTGGCTCCCTTCCTCATCTCCGAGGCGGTGAGGGGGGAGGGGGGAATACTTAAAAACGCCCGGGGGCACCGCTTTATGCCCGACTACGCCCCCGAGGCGGAGCTTGCCCCCAGGGATGTCGTGGCGCGGAGCATCGTTTATGAGATGAACAAGAGCGGCAGCGATAAGGTCTTCCTGGATGTTACTCACCTCCCCGCTCGCCTGATTACCACCCGCTTCCCCCATATCTACCGCTTCTGCCTCCAGCACGGCTTGAATATCACCAGGGAGCTTATACCGGTGGCTCCGGCAGCCCACTACCTTATGGGCGGGGTGAGGGTCAACAAGTGGGGTGAGACCACCATCCCCGGCTTGCTTGCCGTGGGAGAGACGGCCTGCACCGAGGTGCACGGGGCTAACCGGCTGGCATCAAACTCCCTGCTTGAGGCGCTCGTCTTCACCCGCAGAGCGATGCAGAGGACCATTGAGGGAGCCAGCTCAGCTTCACCCACTGTCATTGCGAGCGAAGCGAAGCAATCTCACCGCCTCCCCGACCGAGAGCCACGCGAGACACCGCCGTTCAACCTATCCAACCTGCAATCGCTTATGTGGGACAGGGTGGGCATCATCCGCTCTGGCGAAGGTCTCACCGCAGCGGCGAACATCCTGGCTGGCTGGGAGCGCTCCCTGCCTCAGCCCGCTGACCGCCCCTCCTACGAGCGGGGCAGCCTGGTATTGTGCGGCCGGCTTATCGCCGAGGCGGCTCTACTACGGGAGGAGAGCCGCGGCGCCCATTTCCGCACCGATTTCCCCAAAACTTCCCCGCAGTGGCAGAGGCATATCACCTTCAAGGAGAACCATGCTCACTAACGACCAGATACGGCGGCTCGTCGACCTCGCCCTAGCCGAGGACCTCGGCAAAGGCGATATTACCACCGATTCCCTGATACCCAAGAAAAAAACTGGCGTAGCATCAATTTTAGCCAAAGAAAAGGGCATTTTAGCCGGGAGCGAGGTAGCCCGGCAGGTGTTTTTCAGGGTTGACCCCGAGCTGAAGGTAAGATTTCGGGTCAAAGACGGCGCGGGGGTTAGCCCCGGCGACATAATCGCCACGGTGGAAGGCAGGGCAGCGAGCATACTCAAGGCGGAGAGGACGGCGCTTAACTTCCTCCAGCGGCTAAGCGGCATCGCCACGGAGACAAACCGCTATGTGAAGGCGGTCGAGGGACTGCCAGTGCGGATTATGGACACCAGGAAGACGGCTCCCGGGCTTCGGGCACTGGAAAAATACGCCGTGAAGGTCGGCGGGGGCAAGAACCACCGTATGCACCTGGGCGACGGCGTCCTCATCAAGGACAATCACCTGGCAGCCCTTCAAAGCGAAGGCTTGAGTATCAAGGAAATCATCGCCCTCATCCGGCGGAACGCTCCTGCGGCAACTACGGTGGAGGTGGAGGTCAGCACTCCCCGGGAAGCTCTGGAGGCTGCCGAAGCCGGGGCGAATATCGTTATGCTGGACAATATGAGCCTTGACGCTATGCGCCGGGCAGTGAAGATGCTCCACAGGGTCGCCTTAATTGAGGCTTCGGGAAAAATCACCCTGGACACGGTCAGGGCAGTGGCGGAGACCGGAGTTGATTTCATCTCCGTGGGCGCCATCACCCATTCCGCCCGGGCGCTGGACATCAGCCTGGAGCTGGAATAGCTTTTACCTGCGGCGCCAGTCCGTGAGCCTTGAGCAGGGGAATATCATCCAGAATATCGGCAGTGCTGCCCTCAGCTACCATTCTTCCCTCATCCAGTATTATCGTCCGCGGACACAACGCCCTCACCAACTCCAGGTCGTGGGCGGCGATGACCTTGGTCACCGGCAGCTGCCTCAATAGCTCGATTAAAGACCACTTGCTCCTCGGGTCGAGGTTGCTGCTAGGCTCATCGAGGACCAGAAGCTGGGGATTCAAAGAAAGGACGGTGGCAAGGGCAATCTTCTTCCTTTCGCCAGCGCTGAGGTGATGAGAGGAGCGCTTCTCATAGCCCGCCAGCCCCACTCCTTCCAGAGCCTGAGCCACACGCTGCCTGACTTCCGACTCAGGCTCGCCCATGTTTATGGGACCAAAGGCAACATCATCAAAGACGGTGGGCGAAAAGAGCTGGTCGTCAGGGTCCTGGAATACCAGACCGACTTTTCGCCTTATCTCCTTCAGATTTTTCTCCTCCACCGGCAGCCCGCAAACCCTCACCAGGCTGTTGCCCCGGAGGATGCCGTTAAGATGCAGCAGGAGCGTGGACTTGCCCGCGCCGTTGGGACCAATCACCGCCAGGCTCTCACCGGGATAAACCGCCAGATTAATATCCTTGAGTCCCTGACAGCCGTCGGGGTAAATGAAGGAAAGATTTTCAATATCTACAATCCTGTCCATCTAAAGCTACCAGAAGATGACGGCTGAAGAGACAAGGGCAAGACCAAAAGCAATGCCGAAATAAGCATCGGCTTTGTGGAAACTTAACTGGCGCAGGCTACGGACTTTGCCATCAAAACCCCGGGACAGCATGGCGGCATAAACTCTTTCCCCTCTCTCGTAGCTCCGTATAAATAGAGTGCCAATCATGTTGCCGATAGTTTTTAGCTGGCGCAGGCGACCGCCGCCGAAGTTGCGGCTGTCCCGCGCCCGGCGCATTCGCATCATCTCATCAACTAAGACGAAGACATAGCGGTACATAAAGGAAAGAATCAATACTATAACTTCAGGCACGCCTGATTGCCTCAAGCCCCTGAGCAGCTCGGTGAACTTCGTCGTCGCTGAGAGCAAAATCAGGCTGAGGATGGAGAGCCAGGCTTTAACCACCACACTTGCCAGGACGACCAGACCGCTGTAAGTTACCGAGACCTGCCACAGCCAGATATTGTAGCTGCCGGCTACCTCGCCCTGGTTGAAAAAGGGGATGAAAATAGCCACCAGTAAAACAAAGGGGAAAACTACCACAGACCTCTTCAAGACATAAAGGGGCGGTAACCGGGAAATGACAAGCAAGGTAGCAACAAGACAGAAGTAAAAGACGAAAACTCGCCAGCTACTGACCGGCGTCAGCACCACAGCCACAATGAACGCCAGGCTGGTAATGAGCTTGGTCCGCGGGTCGAGCCGGTGGATAAGGCTGTCCCCGTCGCTATACTGGTCAATAAAGCTGTGTTTCACCTTTTAGCCCTAAGAGCCTGAGCTAGTCCGTAACCAATGCCAAAGAGTATGAGCGTGCCGAGCAAGCCTGCCAAAATCGTTGCCCCGGCGTTATTACCCACCCCTGGCATCACATAGTCGGGGATGACTTCAAAAACGGCTCCCTGCGCCGTTTCTATAAATCCCTTGACCTCGGCTACTCTCTCCAGCCCGTCAGGAGAAGAGGAAGCCAGGGGAGCCAGCAGAGCCAGAAACAGGGCAAAAATCAAAGCACCGTGCCACCATTTAAATTTCATCTAAGCCTTCTGCATTTCCAGGAGGTCAGCCCTGGTAGCCATAATTAAGCTGAGCACGGCGACTGTTATCGCCCCCTCGCCGACGCCGATAAGAGCATGAACGCCAGCCATTGCCGGTAAAGCCACCCCCAGCGGCACCGTGCCGGAGATAGCCAGCTCCACAGCGCAGGCAACCGATGCCGCCACCACCGATAGCCACGCCGCCAGACCTCCGCTGACCAGGGCTACCCCCTTCCGCCCCCCGGGAAGGAAGGCGCCGCCCCGATAAACATAATAGCCGACAAAGCTGGCGACAATTCCCATATTAAAGATGTTGACCCCCAGGGCGAAGAGCCCACCGTCCTGAAACACCAGGCATTGAACCGCCAGGACGCAGGTCATTATCAGTACTGCCGCCCCGGGACCTAAAAGAATTGCGGCTAAAGCCGCCCCGATAAGATGCCCCGATGTGCCTCCGGCTATGGGGAAATTAAGCATCTGGGCGGCAAAGATGAAGGCCGCCAGCACCCCCATAAGCGGGACTTGCTTCTCGCCCATCTTCTTGTTTGTCGCCTTGACCGCGCCGGCGACGCAGCCAGCAGCTACAACGAGGCCGACTGTGGCTACCGGGGCGCTGACAAATCCGTCGGGTATGTGCATAAATATCCTTTTAATATTACTTGTATTTGCAATCAATTGCAATAACTGTCAAAAAATTATTCCTCTTCCAGCTCCACCCGGGACTTCACAAAATCGACCTGGCGCACCCTGCCTTGAAAGACTATCTTTTCCCCAAAGAGAGTTTCTATCTCCACGCTGTTGCCCTCGATAACCATGTGTGAAATATCTTCAATAATGGGCTTATTGCCTTTTTTAATTTCATAAACTGTAGCCAGACACATCTTAACCTCCCTCCTTGCTCTTCGCTAATGTCTCCCGGGCTTTTTCCAGCTTGCGGGAAGAAGCCGCCATTTCGGCAGCCGCTTCCGCCAGATACCGGGCTACTTCCGTGGAAAAAAGGGCCGCCCTGCCCGCCCACTGGTGAAACTCCTCTTCATGCTCGCGATTGTGCCCAATCCAGTAATCCAGCAAAATACGCAGCTTTTCGGGGATGTCGCTCACGCTAATATCGCTCCCTCTTCTTGCGGCACTCCCCACACTCCCCGGAAATGGCTAAATGCCTCAGGTCAGCTTCAAAACCGTAACTGCGGAGCAGGGCAGCCTTCAGGGGGTCCACCATAGACTCGTCCAGGTCAATTATCCTGCCGCAGGTGCGGCAGACCAGATGGTGATGGTGCCCCTTTTCAATAACATGATAGCGGACCCTTCCCTCGCCGAAGTCGGTCTCGGTGACCAGATTTAACCTTTTCAGCAGCTCCAGCGTGCGGTAGACGGTGGAGACATTGCTGTAAGGATAGCGGGCATGTAACCGCTCATAAATTTCCTCAGCGCTGATATGCCCCCGGGCACTGTGAAGGGCTTCGATGACCAGCATGCGCTGGGGAGTTAAGCGGTAACCTTTCTCCCGCAGAGCTTTATCGCAACCCATCTAACACAGGACAGCATAACAGACCGCGGTGGTTATTGCAACAAGTTGCACCAAGTTAATATGCCTCCAGCTTTTTTACAATCTGGCGGACAGCCACTATGCTGGGCAGGGTATCGGGAAAATCGGTTATCGGGCGGTCATTAAAATCGTATTCCCGGACCATATCGTCCTCGGGAATCCATCCCAGTAGCTCCAGGGAGACGCCGCCGAGAATCCGGTCCACCTCTTTCCGGCTTCCCACCCGGTTTATCACCAGCCCCATCCGGCGGCATTCCACCGCCTGCCGGTCATCCACGAGCTTTTTTATCGCCAGGACGACGTTCCTGCCCTTGGCGGAGGTATCAGTTACCAGCACCAGCTCGTCCACTCTTTTCATGACCCTCCGGTTTATCTGCTCTATGCCTGCTTCTCCGTCAATCAAGACCCGGTCAAAGTTCGCCGACAGGCTGGTGATTATCTCTTTCAGGAGCTCGTTCACCTGGCAATAGCAGCCCTCGTCTTCAGGTCTTCCAATCGCCAGCACCGCCAGGTTGGCATTTTCCACCAGCGCCTCAAAAACCTCATAGTCCAGCCGGGAAAGCAGCTCGGACTTATCCCCCGTTTTCTTCCCTTTTTTAATTTCCTCTATTAAATTGTTCCGTATATCGCTAACCGTTTTTTTAGCTTTAACTCCCAGGGCGGGGGCAAGACCGAAGGAAGGGTCGGCATCAATAGCCAGAATTTTCAAGCCACCCTCAGCGGCGAGCAGCTTGACCATCGCCGCAGTTAAAAAAGTTTTCCCCACACCACCCTTCCCGCACACCGCGATAATCCTGCCTGCCATTACCTCACCGGGATTTCATCAGCTCCCGCCTCATCTTCTTCAGCTCCACGACCTCGCGGCACACATCGGAATATTCGCAGGTGGCGCAGTCAAAGGACAACTCCTCCACCATCTTGTTCATCGCCCCGAGTATCCGCCTCGCTTTACGGGATATATCCCCGAGCTCCCTGACATCGTCATCGCTTGAAGTCACAAAGATAACCTCCAGCGATTGAAGGTCAAACCGCGACTTAAGACCATCGCCCAGCGCCTTTCCCACCACCTCCAGCGAAAGACCGTCCCTGACGCTGTCCCGGCTCGCCCGGCTCCAGATGCTCAGCTCCGAGGGAAGGCTCTTAATCATATAGCCCTTCAAGTCCAGCTCATACTGGGCTGAGTTTAGCTTCCGGTAGTCCTCGTCCTTCAGCCGGGTAGACCCGACCAGGATGACCTGGGCAAAGGGGAGACTTCCCCGGGCTTCGGGTATATCGGGACCGACCAGCGAGATGGCTCCATCGTTGACCAGCTCAAGGCTTTCGGTCAGCAGGACAACGGCTAGAGAGGCAGCCCCGGGGTTTCCCAGCTCAACTTGGGCATCCTCCCGTAAAACGATTGTCGGCTTCCCCCCGGTGCTAAACCCTGCCCGCTCCCCTCCCTTCCCCGAGTCCAGGCGCCTGACCTTCCGACCGGCTCCCCTCTTTTGCGCTATATATTCCCTCAGCCGCCCGATATCGGGGTCAAACGCTTTCACCCCTCCCCAAGCTCCTTCCCGGCAAGTAGAGAGGCGCCTATCGCCCCCACAATCCGGGGGTCGGCGGGCACCATTTTTATCCCCACGCCGAGCCATTCTTCCAGGCTCTTGACTACCCCGATATTCCGGGCTACTCCCCCGGTCATAACCACATCCTCCTTGATGCCGACATTCCTGACCAGGCTCGCTATTCTTGAGGCTATGGAGCGGTTAACGCCGGCGATAATATCCACCACGTCCTTCCCGTCGTTAAGCAGAGATATAACCTCGGACTCCGCAAATACGGTGCACTGGCTGGCGATTTCCAGCGGGCTTTTTGACTGCTGAGACAGGGGACCCAAGTCGTCGAGCTTCACCTCCAGCGCTTCCGCCAGAACATCGAAAAACCTCCCCCCTCCAGCGGCGCATTTATCGTTCAGCCGGTAGCCCAGGACTCTCCCCTCCTTGCCCACGCTGATAGCCCTGGTGGCGTTCCCGCCGACATCGACCACCGTCCTGACCGTGGGAACAAAAAAGTAACTTCCCTTAGAAAGGCAGGGGAGCTGCGATACATACTTGCCGGCAAAGGAGACATTTTTCCCGCCATCGCCGGTGCTTACGCAATATCCCACCTCGCCCCGGGATAGACCCGCCTGGGAAAGCGCCCCCTCCAGGGCGCTCTCTGCCGCCAGGTCGGGCTTAAATCCCGTCTCAACGATGTGATGTGCGATAACCGCCCCGTCCTTCATTATCACCACCTTGGTGGTCAGGCTTCCCACATCACATCCTGCGGTAATCACCGACCTATCCTTTGGGGGCGATTTTTTCCCTGGCGAACAGCGCCCCTCCCAGAGCCCCCATGACCTGAGGGTCTACGGTGAGCTTCTTGGTAGTCACCCGCAGCATTCCCTCCAGGCTTTTAACCACGCCGATATTCTTAGCCACCCCTCCCGTGATTACCACATCCTCCTCCACGCCGACCCTCATCGCCAGGCTCTTCACCCTCTCCGCCATAGCCCGGGTGATTCCCGCCGCCAAGTCGTGCCGGTCTACCTCCTGGGCGATGAATGCCACCACCTCGGTCTGGGCATAAATGCTGCACATACTGGTGATACCCACAGGATTTTTTGCCATGAGGGATAAAGGACCAATCTCGTCCAGCCTTACCCCCAGCGTCTTCGCCATAACCTCCAGAAACCTCCCCGTTCCTGCAGCGCACTTATCGTTCATAATAAAATTCTGGAGCTTCCCCGTGGCATCGACCCTGATTACCTTGCAGTCCTGACCGCCGACATCAATCACCGTCCTTACCGAAGGGATAAGCCAGTGCGCTCCCCTGCCGTGACAGGAGATTTCCGATATGTTGTCTCTGGCGAAGGGAATCTTCTCCCGGCCATAACCCGTGCTGACGCAGTAGTCTATATCTTTCAGGGTAAGATGGGCTTTCTCCAGCGCCCGCTCCATAACATCCCGGGCGGATTGCTCCGGCTTCGGCCTGACCCCGATAATCTCCGCGGCGAGAATTTCCTCGCCTCTCATTATAACGGCTTTAGCGGTCAGGGAGCCGACGTCGCAGCCGGCGACAATCACTGCACCACCACCGTGTCCACGAACTCCTCAATCTGGTCTCTCAGCGTTGCCCAGGGAGTTACCCGGTCATCCCAGGCATCGGAATGCATGATGAGCGTCGGCACCCCCAGCTCCTCCTCGATTGTCTGCATCAGCACCTTGATGCCTCCCCAGGTATTCTTGCATCCCAGAGTGCCGAGGTATATGGCGCAATCTATGTTAAGGTCTTTAGCCAGCGTGGCTATGTCTTCAAACCACTGCCCGGGAAAATCAAGGGGTCCCCTTATTTGCTTGGTCATCATCATATTGTGTGCCTGCCCGGCTAAGCTATCGAGCATGGTATCCACGGTTGAGGTATCTATGCTGTAATGCTGGTGGTTAAATAGTATCAGTCCCTCCAGCATCAAGGAGATTCCATTGTGGTCCAGCCATCTCCAGAACTCTCCACCGGTGGTAAAATGGCTGAGGTAAACGAAGCCCACCCTGGCTTTCTCCCGGGGCAAAACTCCCTCTCCCTTCTTATACCTCTCCTTCGCCACCTCATAGATAGCCTCCATCACCTTTGTCGCCTGGGGAGTCCCCGAAGCCATAAACCTCGTGGCGAACATCATCAGGTTGAATATCGCCGGGACGGGATTAGGGACCGCCCTTCTCAAATCATAGATTTCAGCGACATACTCGTCCTGCTTTTTAGCTTCGGTGCAGCACTGCCGCAGCTTATCTTCATCCAGCTTTTTCCCCGTCTGCTCCTCCAGGAAGGCTACCATCTTCCGGTATTCCTTCCGGTAATACTTAATCATCTCGCCGTCCTCGTCCCAGTACGGCGGGGCGTCGATGTTGCAGAAGGGGATATGGAGGTATTCCGACATAAAGTCGAACATTTTGGAGTTTGTATCGCAGCTCCCCGAAGCCATATTGAGCACCATATCCGGTTTTTCGGTCAGACCGGACAGTATGACGCCCACTCCACCCCTCTGAGCAGTGCACATCGTCTCCGAAAGACCGATGCCCGTAGTGTAATCAATAAACCTGAAGACGCCTTTAGGCATCCCTATTGACAGGAAGCTGGAGATGACTTCGGGGGACACCGGGACTATATCCAGGGCATACAGTATCGCCGGAGGAAAGTTAAAGCTTTCAAAGGCTATTTTCTTCCCTTCTTTGTGAGCGTTGCCGAGATTTCGAAAATAAGTGCTGCCCAACTCCAGGAAAGGCAGTCCCGCCTTCCTGATATGCGGTTCAAGCATAAATGTCTCTATCATACTGGATAGCGCCGGCATCGCTTTCATCATCCCCCTGATTTCCTTGTCGGTTGCCCTGGTGGCGGCTAGCATACCCTGCAGCGCTGAAAGCGCCTGGGGAAAACCGCCTGTCACAGCTTTTTCTTTCATTTTCCTATCCTCTCTAAAAACGCCTGGACTCTTGTCTTCAGCCTGCCGCTGTCCGCCAGGGGACCATATTGCCTTTCCAGCCTCAAGGTGGGAATGCCCTCAGCCTCCAGGTCCCTCCCGTAAAGCATGTTATCGGTCGCATGCAGGTCGCAAAACCTTATGTGCTCCAGGATGACGCCGTCCACCTTCCCCCTCCGGGCGATATCCTTTACAAAACTGTATCTGCGGGAGTATTCGCCATACATCCGGGGACAGGGGATATGCTCCCAGTACCGGGTAACGATAGCCTCTAAGGGGTCGCCGTTTTCCTCGACCGTGTTCCAGAAGCACCTCGCCCCGAAGCATAATGAATCAGCAACAACCACGGCGCCGAGGTCTTCTATGAGCTTCACCAGCTCAATATCGTCGTTCACGCTCCCGGCTATCATCAGCCTCGGCTTACCGCTAACGCCTTTTCTCCTCCCAAGCCCGCCCAGCAATTTCTCCAGTTGCTTATTGAATTCGTCTTTGGGCATCACGGTGCCTGCCACCACGACGCCCAGAGTTTCCGCTCCGGTTATGGGGACTTCGTCTTTTTCCCTGAGCTCGTAGAGCTTTTTCAACAGCTTCCTGGTCTTATTGTAGGTCCTGATAGCGTCCCGCAACCCCTCCTCGGTTACCTCGACCCCGAAATGCTTCTCCATCGCCTTAATAAGCCTTCGGGTCTCCGCCAGAAGCAATTTGGTGGCATGCTCCCCACGCGAATGAGGCAGACCATAGTATTCAAAGAAAGCGGGAAGGCGGGCATTTCCGTCTTTCGCGGCTTTCCTCCAGGTATCAAAAATACGCCGGATATGGTCGCATTCATAAGTTATAATTGCTCCGTCCAGGAAATCGAACCTGCCGTCAGCGGCATTCTCCAGGAGGCACTTAACATAGTTGCAGGTAACCGGTCCGAAATACATATCCGCCGTGGTAACTTTCGTAGCCTCTCTCCCCCCGATTCTGTAAGGAAGCATACCGGCGGCGTAGATGATTTCTTCGGGTATATAAGCGCCGGAGTATCCGATTATCTTCCCTCCCTTCTCCTTCCACTCCTCCACATAAGGATTAGAGATGGTCTTCGCCGCTTCTACCAGCTTCTTCAGTAGTTCCATTATCACCTCGCTTTTTAAGCCTGCCCCAGCAAGCCCCTCAAGTCGTCCCCGAGATAGCTCCCCATCTTCCGGGCTTCGCTGGCGTCCACGCCCGCTATAATCCGGGAGAGTGCGGCGGTCAGGAGCTGGGGATTGGTCTCATGTATTTTATTCATCGTGCGAATCAAGGAGTTCAATAGTTGGCTGACCTCGCCGGCGTCTATCGCCTCAGAAAGGCTCTTTTCCAGGAGGTCCGGGGGGACTTCAGCGATTTTGGATACCGCCCTGCCGGTGCTCCGGACCATCAAGTTCACAATTGCGGGGGCTGCCGGTATAGCGGAGGAGATAAACGCCGGGTTCTCCATCACCACATCAGCCACGGTGTTTATCATTCCCCCGGCAGCCTCACAAAAGGCTGGTATCGTCTCGGCCAGCTTTTCCGGCTCGATGGCGGAAAGGGCGTCCCGCAATTTCTGTGAAATAAGCTCCCGGGTCGCCGGAGCTTCATCACTCAGGAGTATGCCCAGCGTATGCAGCAGACTCTTCATCATCCCGAGTAACGAGTTAACCAGCTCGCCGATTTCCCGGGCATCGATATCCCGTATCAGCGGCATACTGGAGATAGTCGCGTCGACCACTTCGGGGGAGAAGTCGCTGAGGGATAGCACATCTGCCGCCAGCCCCTCGACCTGAGGGAGAATCTCCTTTAAGCTTTTAACGATTACGCTTATGACCGCAGGAAGGAGCATCAGAATATTCATCAGCTTGCCCAGATTGGTCAACAGCACCGCGCTTGATGCCCTTACCAGCTGAAGTATATCCTCCGAGGAACTCTCGAGCGCCTCGCCGAGCTCGGCGAAATCGATGGACGAGATGAGGTCGGTAATAAAGGGGGAGTAAATATCGGCAAGGAGCGTGGGCTTTTCCTTATGCGCGGTATTCAGGACCGGCAGGTGTGCGCTTATCGCCTCGCCGAGCTTCTTGCCGTCAAGGGACTTGACTACGGCGGCGGTAAGCCCTGTCGCCGGACAGAAAAGCTCGGTAACCGCCTTATAGTCCAGGCCCGAAAGCATGCCCGGCAAAATCCCCGGGAGCAGCTCGGGGTCTTCCCGGTTCAGCCCGTTTAGAAATTGCGCCGCCGAGTTCAGCAGTCCCCCCACGGCTTTGATATCCAGCTCCTCCATCACCGCGGAGACGATGACCGGGATAACCTCGACGGGAAGGTTGTTTACCTTGGATATGCCCTCAGCCAGGCTCTTTATAACCACATTTATCAGCGGAGTAATAGCGAGGATAAGCCCTCCCGCTTTGATGGGGTCTTCCAGTATTTTATCTATCAGCTTGCTCATTATGAGCCCCATTTCCTCCGCCGAGCTTTTGGTTGTCTCGTGAAGGGCATCCACGTCAATGGTGGCGATGACCTCGGCGAGGAGCTCCGACAGGGAATCAGACATCCGTTCCTCAAAAAGCGGCGGAGCCTCCTTATGCATTGCGCTGAGCAGCCGGGCAAGCGAGTTTACCGCTTCGCCGATTTCCCGGGCATCGATGCCCTTGGTGGCTGCGGGAAGAGAGGCCGAAATCACGCCCGGAGGCATTTTCTTCAGCGTTTCATTCACCGCAGCGACAGCGGCATTGGCGCGGGAAGGAAGGTTTTCCATAATTTTTTCCGCTTCTTTATTTTCACTCATTCCGCTCACCCCCTATAATGTCTGGCAATCATAGAACAGTCGTGCTATTTCCATCTGGCATAGCTGCTTTCCGCCCATCCAGAGTTGTATCATCTTTACATCCCTCAGGTGCTTTTCAATATCCCGGTCTCGGTCACAGCCGTATCGCCCCATTATGGACAGGGCTTTATGGGCGACCTCAATGGCTTTATCGGCGACGAACATCTTGTGCATTCTCCCCTTTGTGGCTATCTCCACGGAGTGCTTGTCGCCGTAGAGCTCGTATTTATCCAGCATCCCGGCATATTGCCAGCCGATGATGCTGCAGACTTCAACGGCAGCGGCGATATCCGCCAGAATGGCGGCAGCAGCGCTGTCCTCCTTCAGGGGCTTGCCGCGATAATCCCTGGTAGAGCAGTAATCCTTGATGATTTCGTAGATATTCTCCATCACCCCGAGAGCGAAGGCGATGCTGCCCATACAACCCCAGGAAATCACCTCCCTGAAATACTTTATATCAAGCCCCGGTCCCCACGCCCGGTATCTCCGGGGAACTCTGACGTTGTCAAACCAGACATCCGAATTTTTGTCCGCCGCCATTCCCATTTTCTGGTAGGGCTTCCCCTGCTTGACGCCGGGGGTATCAGCGGGAACGAATATGAAGGCAAAGTCCTTCTCGTCCGTCGACCCCGGCTTCGTGGTGCACACCACGCCGAATAAGTCCGCCACGCCGCCAGAATTAGTCGGCCAGAGCTTATGCCCGTTAATCACCCACTCATCGCCCTCAAGCCGGGCGGTGGTCTTTATCGTGCCTCCCTTTAAGGCATCTAAATTTTCAATATCCGCCCCTCCATGGGGCTCGGTCATCGCGGTGCTGGTGAACACCGCTTTATCCGATTCGGTGAACCTGGGGGCAAACTCAGCCAGCAGCTCCTCGTTTATATGGGGCGCCAGCCCAATCATCGTTAGCGCCCAGAAAATACAGCCAAAGGCAACGCCCATTCCCGAGTCAGCCCGGGAAACTTCCAGGAATATCCGGAACGATGCCGTGGCGGCAAAGCCGGCGTTGGAGAGCTCCAGCCCACCCTTTTCCCCGGGGAAGAGGACTTTCTGAAAGCCGAGGTCCACGAAGAGCTTCTTGAAAGCAGGAGCGATGAGCTTATGCTCCTCCCAGTCCTCGTCGAACTCCCTCCGATAGGGGATGACCTCCTTTTCGGCCCATTCCCTAACCATATCGCGAAGGGTGTCGTCTACGGGGGAAAGACACTCCTGAGGAATGGTGAAATCGTCTATCGTTTTCATCTCACACCTCCGTTCACATCCCGGTGGCGTAGAAATACCTCGCTATGTCCCTGAGGGCGGGGAGCCTCTCCATACTCGCCTGTATCGTCCTGACATCCCTCCAGTGCTTTTCCAGCTCTCCTCCCCGGGCATACCCCTGCGAAGCCATAATCTCCATCGCCTTGTCGCTGGACTTAATGGCGGCGTCGGTAACGAAGAGGTTAACCGCCCTCGCCGCCGTAAATAGCTCATCAGACCCCGGCTCGCCGTAAACCTCAGCCCGGCCCAGCATCCTCGCCAGGTCGTATGTTACCAGCCTTGATATTGCAATCTCTTGAGCGACTTCAGCCAGCACCGCGGCATCCACGGGGTGCTCTTTCAAAGGCCTCTCCGCCCACTTTTGATGACCCCGCATCACCCTGGTATCCGCCCACTGTTTAACAATCCGGTATACATCCAGCATAGAGCCGGCGCAAACGGCGCTGGCATATAGAGCATGCCACGAAAACATCCCCTTGAAGCATTCATCGCCAGCCCCCTGACACACACAGTATCTCTTGGGGACGCGGACATTCTGGAAATGCACCGTGGCATTCCGGTCCGATGCCAGCCCTGTTTTCCGGTAGGGCTTCTCCCTCCTGATGCCGTTAGTGTCGCCGGGGACAGCGATGACCGCCATCTCCTTTCCCACCGTCCCTCCCACAGCACAAAAGACGCTGAATAAATCTGCCGTGCTGCCCGAGCTCGCCGGCCTCATTCCCTCACCGCTAATCACCCATTCCCGGCCTTCAAGCCGGGCGACAGCCGGCGCTACGCCGTAGATGCCCTCACCCCCCTGCTCAGGCAGGATGGGAGAGCCAATCCTGACCCCATCGGCGTTACAGAATAGCGGCGCAAATTCAGCGCACAGCTTTTTATTCACCTTCGGCGCCATGACTATGGGGGTGAGCGCACTGAGCGTGCTGGCGGCTACAAAACCAATTCCGGGGTCTGCCCTTCCGATTTCCTCCAGCGCCCTGGTAATGGTAACGGCGCCATCAGGGGAGTTGAGCCCGCCGCCTCCATATTCCTCAGGCCAGAGCAGTTTCTGGACCCCGATATCCACGAACAGGGCTTTCATCGCCGGGCCAATCAGCTTGTTTTCATAATCCTCGTCGAATTTCTGCCTCTTGGGCATCACCTCCCTTTCCCCCCACTCCCGGATAGAACTGGCAAGTAGCTCCGCCTCCTCGTCCACCCATTCCCTGGGATAAGGAAATATCTCTGCTGGCTGCATCTCGCTACCCTCCTTGCTCCGCTGTTCCTGACCGCCCCAAAAGAGCCGACATCCGCAGGGAAATATGGTCAACCCGCCGCTGGCCCGAAATTATACACCGTCTTTAAGATTTGTTACAGTTTATCCCCGCCGGGAACGCCCGCCCCGCTTGCTTTTTACTTGTTCCTGCTTTCCAGTAGTAGAGTTACCGGACCATCGTTACGGATATCCACCACCATGTGCTCCTGGAAAATACCCGTTTCCACCTTGAGTCCCGAGGAGCGGACCTCTCCGACGAAGGACTCATAAAGCTCCCGGGCTTTATCGGGCGGGGCGGCCTCGGTGAAGCTGGGTCGCCTTCCCTTCCGGGTATCCGCCAGCAAGGTGAACTGGCTGACCACCAGGACACCCCCTCCTTTTTCCAGCGCCGAAAGCGAAAATCTCCCCGCCTCGTCGGAGAAGATACGCAGGTTGACCACTTTATCCGCTAAATACCGGGCGTCCTCCTCCGAATCGTCTTTGCCCACACCGAGAAGGACTACCAGCCCTTCCCCGATTTCCCCCACCATTTTATCGCCCACGGTTACCGAAGCGCGGGTAACCCGCTGCACCAGTGCTTTCATTTTTTAACCACGACCTTGATTAATATATCCCCGGGCACGCCGTCAGTTACCTGGCATGCCTCGCCCAGCTTTACCACGCTGCCTGTTTTCACTCCCGGAGGGATTTTGACCTCCAGCCTCTTCCCGTGCCTGGTCAGGATTTTCTTCGTTCCCTGGGAAGCCTCCTTCGGGGTAATGGCAAGCTCGTAACGGACATCGTGGCGGTAAGGCTTTCGGGACTGCCCGAACAGCTCATCAAGGTCAATTTTCTCTCCCGGCCAGGCTTCAAATTTCGTCCCCCGGGGGCTACCGTAGACCTTGAAGGAGAACCCCTCCCCCCTCCCCTTCAGCAGGTCGCCGAACACATCATCCAGGAAGCTAAAATCAAGCCCGGCACCGCCGAAGTCCTTCATCAGGTCCTCAAAGGTGGTCCGGGTAAAAGGACTGCCGAATATATCTCCTGTCTCGCCCACCGTGCCGAACTGGTCGTATTGCTTTCTCTTCGGGGGGTCGCCGAGAACCCCGTAAGCCTCGTTTATCTCCTTGAACTTCTCGTTAGCCCATTTCTCCTTGCCGGGATTGCGGTCGGGGTGATACTGCATCGCCAGCTTGCGGTAGGCTTTCTTAATCTCCCCCTCCGAAGCGCTCGGGGAGACCCCTAAAATGCGGTAGTAGTCCTTAGCCATTCCCTCTTTTCTCCTCTGCCATCCGCTTCAGCTCGTAAAGCCTGGTGATTGCCTCCAGGGGGGACATGGAATCGATGTCCAGCCGGGAGATTTCCTCGGCCAGCCGGGAGTCGGGGAGGAAAAGGGGAAGCTGTCCCGCTGCCCGGCCCTGAATTTTGCCTTCTTTGGTGGCGCTGTGGCTCTCCAGGCTGGCTAAGACCTCGGTGGCGCGGTTGGTCACCGCCCGGGGCAGACCGGCGAGCTGGGCGACGTGAATGCCATAGCTTCGGTCGGTGCCTCCGGGGACGATTTTGTAAAGGAAGATGACCCTGTCCCCTTCCTCAGCCACGGCGACATTAAAATTCTTCACCCGGGGCAGGGTATCGGCAAGCTCTACCAGCTCATGGTAGTGCGTGGCGAAGAGGGTCTTCGCCCCCAGCTTCGGCGCTCCGTGAATGTATTCCGCCACCGCCCAGGCAATGGAAAGCCCGTCATAGGTGCTCGTCCCCCGTCCAATCTCGTCCAGAATGAGCAGGGAGCGAGGCGTGGCGTTATGTAAAATGTTTGCCGTTTCGGTCATCTCCACCATAAAGGTCGATTGCCCCGCAGCCAGGTCTTCCTGCGCCCCAATCCTGGTGAAGATGCGGTCAACGATGCCGATTTGCGCCGACCGGGCGGGAACAAAGCTGCCGATTTGCGCCAGGAGGACGATTAACGCTACCTGCTTGAGATAGGTGGACTTCCCCGACATATTCGGCCCGGTAAGTATGATGAGCTGGGCATCTTTATTGCACAGGTAGGTATCGTTGGGAATGAAATTATCGCTGCCCAGGCTCCTCTCCACCACGGGATGGCGTCCCTCCTTAACATCAAGGACCTCCTCATCGGTCAGCTCCGGCTTGACATAATTATAGCGGGATGCCACCTCGGCGAGGCTGGAAAATACATCAACCTGAGCAATAGCCCTGGCGGTGGTTAAAATCTGCTCCCCTTCAGCGCCTACCTGCTGGCAGACCTGCTTGAACAGGGCGGTCTCCAGGTAAGCTATCTTTTCCTGGGCGTTAAGTATTAACGATTCATACTCCTTAAGCTCGGGAGTGAAAAACCTCTCGGCTTCAGCCAGCGTCTGCTTGCGGATGTAGTCCCCGGGAACCAGCTTGAGGTTAGCCCGGGAGACCTCAATGTAATAGCCGAACACCCGGTTATAACCCACCTTCAAGGACTTGATTCCCGTGCGCTGCTTTTCCCTCTGCTCCACGCTGGCTAAATACTGCTTGGCGTTGGTTGAGCTGTGGCGGAGCTCGTCCAGCTCGCTGGAAAAGCCCTCCTTAATCACATTCCCCTCTTCAAAATCACCCGGCTCATCGGCAATGGCTTTATCAATCAGCTCGATAACCCCGGGGAAAAGCGCTAGTTCGCCGACCAGGCTGGCGGGGCAATCACCGAGCATCTCTTTCAACCGGGCGGTCTTCTCCAGGCTCATTCGCAGCGTGATTAGCTCCCGGGGCATCGCTCTGCCGCCCCTCACCCGATTGACCAGCCTCTCGAGGTCGGCGATATCCGCCAGGAGAGCCATCGTCTTCTGGCGAACCAGCCCCTCACGGTAAAACCAGCTAACCGCCTCCTGGCGCGGTCTTAAACGGGCTAAATCAAGAAGGGGCTGAGCCAGCCAGTTTTTAAGCAGTCTGCCGCCCATAGCGGTGCGGGTCATATCAATCAAGGAGATGAGGGAGACGGCGCTCTCTCCCCACCTGCCGCCCCGAAAGAGCTCCAGGTTGCGGCAGGTCTGGGCATCAAGAGCCATAAAGGAGTCCGTAGCGTAGGTAGCCAGGCTGGTAAGCTGGAGCAGGGCTTCCTTTTGAGTTTCGGCGACATAGTGGACCAGGGCGCCGGCAGCCCTTACCGCCAGGGGCAGGTGGGCGCAGCCGTAGCCTTCCAGGGTGGCGACGCCGAAATGCTCCAGCAGGGTCTGGCGGGCTATTTCGGAGTCGAACCAGTAATCGTCGAGCTTCGTTACCGTGGCGGCTAGCTGCGGGCACTGCTCGCCGCCCTGAGGGACGAGGACTTCGCTGGGCTGGAGCCGCTCCAGCTCGGCGAAAGCCCTACCGGCGGGGAGCTGGGTGGTGGCAAAATCGCTGGTGGTTATATCAACATAGGCTATCCCCGCTTTTTCATCCTCAATAATCAGGCTGCTCAGGTAGTTGTTCTTCCGGGCATCAAGCAGGTTGGGCTCAACCACCGTCCCCGGCGTTACCACCCTGATGACATCCCTCTCCACCAGCCCTTTTCCCGGCGGGCTGAGCTGCTCGCAGATGGCTACCTTGTAGCCCCGATTGATGAGCCTGGCGAGATAGTTGTCCACGGCGTGGTAGGGAATTCCCGCCATGGGCACCTTCTGCCCCTTCCCCATCCCCCGGGAGGTCAGCACGATGTCCAGCTCCCGGGAGGCAATACGGGCATCCTCGTCAAAGGTCTCGTAGAAGTCCCCCAGCCGGAAAAAGACTATCACCCCGGGATACCTCTCTTTGACCCTGAGATACTGTTTCCGGAGCGGTGTTACTGCCATTAAGGCTTATTTTACTAGCAACTCGCCAACATATAAAGGCTCGTTGAAGCAAGCCCATCCGTTTGCTATGATGCTTGACGGGATAAGAGGCTATGCCAGGAAAAATCGGCGTTTTTATTGACCCCCAGTTCCAAGAGCTCGTTGACCCGAAATGGGCCAGGAAGATAGTCCGACGGGTGCTTGAGGCTGAAAAGGTGCCCTCTCCCTGCGAGGTGAGCCTGGTCATCACCGGTTCGGAGACGGTGCAGCGGCTCAACCGGGACTACCGCAGTGTTGACGAGCCCACCGACGTGCTCGCCTTCGGTATGCGCCAGCAGGAGGACTCCGACTTCGTCCTTCCCCCGGACAATGTGCTCCGCCTGGGCGAGGTGGTCATCTCCTACCCCAGGGCAGCGGAGCAGGCTGAAGAGCAGGGACACTCCACCGGGCGGGAGCTGGCGCTGCTGGTCATCCACGGGCTCCTCCACCTCTTAGGCTATGACCACGAGAAGCCCGAGGAGGGAGAAAAAATGAGAGCCCGGGAGAAGGAGCTTTTAAAGAACATCGCTTAAAGGGGTTGCAATTAGACCACCAGACCAGTAGAATAATCGCTGCAGGTGAAGTTGGACTTAGCCCGAAAGGAGGTGAGCAATGCCGATATTTGTGATGTTGACCACCCTTACCGATGCCGGAAGGAAGACCATCAAAAACAAACCGGAAAGGATGAAAGAGGTTAACAATGAGGTCGAGGCACACGGGCTCAGAATAATTGACCAGTTTGCCCTTCTTGGTCCGTACGACTTCGTGAACATACTTGAGGCTCCCGATGTCAATGCGGTATCGCGAGTAGCCCTCGCCCTGGGAGCAAGGGGAACGCTTCAAACTATGACTATGGCGGCTATTCCCGTTGATGAATTCATCGCCAGCCTCAAAGAGGTATAACCGGGCTTCTTAAGAGCTTGCGCCTTGATTTCTAGCCCGGCGCAGTGTCATTGTGAGTCCGTTGGCTAACGGACGAAGCAATCTCCCGAAAAATCAAATTTACCAAAACAATTTCTTATCTTTGATTTTAATTTAACCGGCGTCACTAATCCATCACCTGACGGGACGAATCAATACTTGCATTTTTAATACCGCTATGCCAAAATTATAGGGTTAAGGAGGGCCTCGTCATTTAAAGAGGTGGGTAAAGTCCCACCTTTTTAATTAAAGAGGGGGTTAAGAGATGAGACGAGAGTTGATGGCTGCTGTTTCTCAGCTTTCGGCAGAGAGGAACCTCTCCCGGGAGGTAGTGCTGTCCATCGTGGAGGCAGCGCTTGCCGCCGCCTATAAGAAGTATGCCTTCTCCGAGAAGCAGGAAGTCTCCGTGAAGCTCGACCCTGATACCGGCGATGTGAAGGTCTATGTTAGAAAAACCGTGGTGGCGAAGGTCGCCGACCCTCAGGTAGAAATTTCCTTAAATGAAGCCCGCAAGCTGCGCAGCGGAGTTCAGGTCGGGGAAACGGTAGAGATAAAAACCGCGCCTTCATATACCGGACGCATCGCGGTGCAAGCGGTGAAACAAAACATCATGCAGCGGCTAAGGGAAGCGGAACACCAGAAAACCTATGAGGAGTTTTCCAGCAGAGAGGGAGAAATCGCTACCGGGATAGTCCAGTTTATCACCGCTACGCAGGTCTATGTTAACCTGGGTAGAGTAGAGGCGGTATTACCCCAGAACGAGCAATTACACAATGAGCATTATCGGGTAGGTCAGCGGCTTAAGTTATATCTCCTGGAAATAGTCCAGGAAGCTAAGGGAACCCAGATAGTAGTTTCCCGGTCCCACCCCAATCTGCTCCGCCGCCTCTTTGAGCTGGAAATCCCTGAAGTCCACAACGGCGTTGTCGGTGTAGAAGCGGTAGCTCGCGAGGCAGGGCAGCGAAGCAAGGTAGCGGTATCCACTCCCCAGGAGGGGGTTGAACCGATAGGATGCTGCCTGGGACCCCGGGGTATCCGGTTACAGAATATCGTTAACGAGTTGAACGGCGAGAAAATAGATTTAATCCAGTGGCATTCCGACCCCAGAGTATTCATCGCCAATGCTCTTAGCCCGGCTCAGGTAGCGAGCATTGACCTTGACGGGATAGAAAAGGTGGCTACAGTTACCGTTCCTGATAGGCAGCTTTCACTTGCCATAGGCAAGGAAGGACAAAATGCCCGGCTGGCGGCAAAGCTCACCGGGTGGCGAATTGATATTAGGAGCGTTTCGGCAGCCGAAGCGGAAAAGGCTGCCGTAGCAGAGGCTATTCCCCAAGAAGTAACGGAGGAAGCTAAAGAAGAGGAATTAGCCCTTGCCGGGGAAGAGGAGCCAGTGCTTGTCCCCTCCGTGGCTGCGGAAGCTCCCCCCGGGGCAGCCAAGAAAGAGCTGGTGATTCGTTTTGCCGAGGATATTTTGCCCCACCTCCAGGAGGCGGAGACTCCGCAAAAACAAAGAGGTAAAGCCAAAGCAGCCAAGGCTAAAGCCAAACCAGTCAAGGCTAAAGCGAAACCAGTCAAGGCTAAAGCGAAAAGCATAAGGAGAAGACCTCACTTTGAAGAAGATGAAGGCGAAGAATAGACCTCTGCCGCAGCGCACCTGCGTTGCCTGCCGCCAGAAGAGGGACAAGAAAGAGCTCCTTCGCCTGGTGCGCACCGGTAACGGAGTCGTTGAGCTGGACTTATCGGGGAAGAAGCCGGGGCGTGGCGCTTATCTCTGCCCTAAAAAGGACTGCTGGGGGGAAGGACTTAAAAAAAATCGCCTGGAGTATGCTCTGGGCACAAAAATTACCGCCCAAAACCGCCAGGCTCTGACAAGCTATGGCAGCAGCCTTAATGGAGGAAGCTAGCCTTGGGGACTACTAAAAAAACGAAGACTACCAAAAAGGTAAAAACTACCGCCACGGCTGTACCCCAGATTGAGATTCCTTCTTCTCCCACGGTAAAGCAGCTGGGGGAGATACTCTCGGTTGAACCGGTAAAGGTCATCAAGTACCTTATGCGAAAAGGCATTATGGCTAATGTCAATCAAATGATTGATTTCGCCACTGCCGCTGAGGTGGCGGCAGACCTCGGTTACACCGTCCGGCAAAAAGCCGAGCCCAAAGGGCTGCCTCAGGTTGCCAAGGGAAAAGAAAAAAAACTGCCTGCCCGCCCCCCGGTGGTCACCGTCATGGGACATGTTGACCACGGCAAGACAACCCTCCTCGATGCCATCAGGAAGAGCAAGTTAGCTGCCCATGAAGCCGGAGCCATTACCCAGCATATCGGCGCCTACCAGTGCGTCGTGGACGGGCGCAAAATTACTTTCCTGGACACCCCGGGGCATGAAGCTTTTACCGCGATGAGGGCTCGCGGGGCGAGCGTGACCGACATCGTGGTTCTAGTGGTCGCCGCTGACGACGGCGTTATGCCTCAAACCCTGGAAGCCATAAACCATTCCAAAGCGGCTAAGGTGCCCATAGTAGTAGCCATCAACAAGGTTGATAAAGCTGACGCCAATCCCGAGCGGGTGAAGCAGCAGCTCGCTGACCTGGGACTGGTCATTGAAGAGTGGGGCGGGGAGGTAGTTTGTGTGCCTATTTCCGCCAAGAAAGGGGAAGGAATATCCGACTTGCTGGAGAACATATTTCTTGTTGCCGATATACAGGAGCTAAAGGCTAACCCTAACTGCGCCGCCGAGGGCGCGGTTATTGAAGCCCGGCTGGATAAGACCAAGGGCTCCTTAGCCACCCTCCTGATCCAGAAGGGCACTCTCGGAGTGGGCGATGTCGTGGTAGTGGGCAATACCTGGGGGAAAATTAAAGCTATGCTCAACGAGGGCGGCGAGCAAATTAAGAAAGCTGAGCCCTCCACTCCCGCAGAGGTGCTGGGATTAAACAGCGTGCCGAACTCCGGAGACATTTTCCGGGTGGTCGCCAGCGAGCACGAGGCACAAGCCACCCTGAAAAAGCAGCAGACCGCTACACCTCGTGCCCGCCTGAGCATAACCGCTCTCTCCCGCCAGATAGGCAAGGGGGAAATAAAAGAGCTTAATGCGGTCTTGAAAACAGATGTCTATGGCAGCATCGAGCCAATAAAGACCTCCCTGGAGCGGCTGAGTTCGGAAAAAGTGAAGCTCAATGTTATTCATGCCGATAGCGGCAGCATTACTGAGAGCGATGTGCTCCTCGCTTCAGCTTCAAAAGGAGTCGTTATCGGCTTCAACAGTCCTCTGGCGCCGGGAGCACAGCAAGTGGCTGAAGCAGAAGGGGTGAGCATCCGGTGCTACGATGTAATTTACAAGCTGATTGAGGACCTGGACAAGGTGCTGAAAGGAATGCTTGAGCCGACTTATGTAGATGTAGTTGCGGGACGCGCCGAGGTAAGAGCCGTCTTTTCCAGCAGCCGCCAGGGCAAGGTCGCCGGCATTTATGTTAAAGAGGGCAAAATATGGCGGGATGCCCCGGCCAAGATATTACGGGAAAATAAGGTAATCCATGAATCCCGTATCTCCAGCCTGCGGCGCTTTAAGGACGATGTCACCGAGGTAACCACCGGACTTGAGTGCGGCGTGGGAATAGCGGATTTTCCCGATTTCGCCGTTGGCGATGTCATTGTGCTCTACCAGAAGGAAAAAGTAGAGTAAACCACCCCCACGGGAACCGACTATGAAGAGGCATGAACAGCGCCTGAGCAAGCTTATTAAGGAGGAAATCAGCAGCTTGCTGGAGCGCAAGGTCAACGACCCCAGGCTGAAGAGCCTTGTTTCCGTGACCGACGTCCGGCTTTCCGCCGACTTCAAGTATGCCAAGGTATTCGTCAGCTTTTTAGGGGGCGAAGCGGAGAGGAAGGAAATGCTCGCCGGGTTTAAATCCGCTTCCTCTTTTTTCCAGAGAGAGCTGGCTTCGCATTTAACCCTGAGGCGCACCCCGAAACTCAGCTTTCATTACGACGATTCCATTGAGCGGGGCATAAGGATGCTCGACCTTATCCAGAAAGCCACGGGCGATAAATAGCTTGACATTACGATAGCTGATAGGATATGTTACATAATCGGGACAAAAGGAGGTAGTCAGGATGCAGGCATATTGTTTTAAGTGTCGCGCAAAGAAGGAGATTAAGAATCCCGTTTCGGTTACTCTCAAGAACAGGAAACCAGCGGTCCGCGGGGTCTGTGCCGCGTGCGGAACCAAGGTATTCCGAATCGGCAAGTCCTAGCGTCTCACGCCTGTCACGAAGCATGACCGATGCCCGAAAATAAAAAGGAGGATTACCTCACCTTGCTATGAAAAGGATAAACGTAGCCATTATCGGGGTCGGCAACTGCGCCTCTTCGCTGGTCCAGGGCGTTCACTATTACAGGGCAGCTAAAGAGGATGATTTCGTCCCCGGTCTGATGCATGTTAACCTTGGAGGCTACCACATCTCCGACATAAATTTTGTGGCGGCGGTGGATATTGATAAAAATAAAGTGGGCAAGGACATTGCTGAGGCTATTTTCACCAAGCCCAACAATACCATAAAGTTCTGCGATGTGCCCGAGACAGGGGTCAAGGTTGTGCGGGGGATGACCCACGATGGACTGGGGAAATATCTTTCCCAAATTATTACCAAGGCGCCCGGCTCGACCGCGGACATAGTAAAGGTGCTTAAAGATACCAAGACCGATGTGGTGCTCAACTATCTGCCCGTGGGGAGCGAGGAAGCGACTAAATGGTATATCGAGCAGGTATTGACCGCAGGCTGCGGCCTTGTCAACTGCATCCCTGTTTTTATTGCCCGGGAGCGTTACTGGCAAAATCGCTTTGCCGAGAAGGGACTGCCCGTTATCGGCGACGACATTAAGTCCCAGGTTGGCGCCACTATCACTCACCGGGTATTGACCCGGCTTTTCCGTGACCGCGGTGTTAAGCTGGAGCGGACTTACCAGCTGAATATCGGCGGCAATACCGACTTCTACAACATGCTGGAGCGGGAGCGCCTGGAATCCAAGAAAATTTCCAAGACCGACGCCGTTACCTCGCAGCTGGACTATGATATCGGCAGCGACAACATCCATATTGGTCCCAGCGATTATGTCCCCTGGCTGGCTGACCGCAAATTCTGCTTCATAAAAATGGAGGGACGCACCTTCGGCGACGTCCCCCTGAATTTAGAGGTAAAGATGGAGGTATGGGATAGCCCTAATTCTGCCGGGGTGGTCATCGATGCCGTAAGATGCTGCAAATTAGCCCTGGAGCGAGGTCTGAGCGGCACTATCGTGGCGCCTTCAGCTTACTTTATGAAGTCCCCGCCAATCCAATATTCCGATGATGAAGCCCGGTTAAAGACCGAGGCATTTATCGCCGGGAAAAAGCAAGAGGCTCCTATCTCGCTACCCGAACCCCGGCCGGCTAAGGTCAAGGAGTAAGCCGCTCTTGCCGCTGCCCGATTTAGTTGAGCTTCGCACCAGTTTAGCCTCCCGCATAACCGACCCCGTAATCAAGGGGGTGAGCCAGAGCGGCATAAGCCCCGATACTCTTACCCTCGCCGGTCTGGCGCTAAATATCGGCGCTGCCTATGTCATCGCCATGGGACATTTCCTGCCTGGCGGCTTATTAGTTTTAGTCGCCGGACTGTGCGACCTTCTCGATGGAGCGCTGGCGAGGTTCATCAAACAGACCTCGAAGTTCGGCGCCCTCTTCGACTCTCTGGCTGACCGCGTTTCCGAAGCGGCGCTCTTTTTTGGTCTCCTCGTCTGGTATACGCTGGGGGGAAGCGCCATGGGAGTCATGCTTGCCTTCGCCGCCCTGATTGGCTCTTTCCTGGTCAGCTATGTAAGGGCGCGGGCGGAAGGGCTCGGACTGGAATGCAAGGTCGGTTTGTTTACCCGGGCGGAAAGGGTTATAGTATTAACCATAGGGCTGGTGGTAAATCAGGTGACCATCGCCTTATGGGTCGTGGCGGTCTTTGCCTACATTACGGTGATTCAAAGGGTGGTTTATTTAAGGCAGCAGACCCGGAAGTAGCTGGTATATTTAAATGGCGGTTACGGTTGTTGTCGGAGGTCAGTGGGGCGACGAAGGGAAGGGGAAGATAGTTGACTTCCTGGCTGAAAAAGCAAAGGTGGTCGCCCGCTTCTCGGGAGGCGACAATGCCGGTCACACCATCGTCAATCCCTACGGTGAATTCCGGCTGCATCTCGTCCCTTCAGGCATTTTTTATCCCCAGACAACCTGCATCGTGGGCAACGGCGTGGTGGTCAATCCCGCAGTCTTTTTTGAGGAGCTTTCTAACCTCCATAACCACGGCGTTGATACCCGCCGTCTTTTCATAAGCAACCGCGCTCACCTTATTATGCCTTACCACATCCTCTTCGACGGGCTGGAGGAGGAGAGGCTCGCCAGCGGAGCTATCGGCACCACCCGCAGAGGAATCGGTCCCGCCTTCAGCGACAAGGTAGCCCGTATGGGAATACGCACCGGCGATTTGCTGAACAAAGAGCTATTCCGGACCCGCCTGAAGTCAATACTGGAATTAAAAAATGCCATTCTCACCGGCGTATACCAGAAGCCGCCCCTGGTGCTGGACGAGGTGTTGGAGCAATACCAGGCTTATGGAGAAAAACTGCGTCCTTTTATCCGGGACACCACCCTCATAATCCGGGAGGCAATTAAAAAGGGTGAGCTGGTCTTGCTGGAAGGCGCTCAGGGAACGCTGCTCGACCCTGATTTCGGCACCTATCCTTATGTCACCTCGTCCTCACCGCTGTCCGGGGGAGGATGCCTCGGAGCAGGCATAAGCCCCCGGGAAATCGGTCATATTATCGGGGTGTTTAAAGCCTATATCACCCGGGTGGGCGGCGGTCCTATGCCCACCGAGCTAAAAGACAAGGTTGGCGAGCTAATACGGGAAAAGGCTCATGAATATGGCGCCACCACGGGAAGACCGCGGCGCTGCGGCTGGTTCGATGCCGTGGCAGGCAAGTTCAGCGCCCAGATAAACGGCTTCACCGACCTGGCTTTAACTCACCTTGATACCTTTGACGGCTTCCCCAAGATTAAAATATGCACCGCTTACAAGCTCGGCACTGAGATGCTGGACTCCTTCCCCGGCGACGCCGCAACTCTGGAGAAATGCCAGCCGGTTTATGAAGAGTTGCCCGGCTGGAAAGAACCAATCAGTGGAATCGTTGATTTCGCCCGGCTGCCTTCAGCCGCCCGCCATTATCTCACCAGGATTGAAGACCTCCTCGGCTGCCCGGTCAGCTCCATCTCGCTGGGCTCAAAGCGGGAGCAAATGATAATGAGACCCGTTTCCTAAAAATTCTAAATACTAAACAATACCAAATGCCCAAAACGGTTTAGTGCTTGATTTAACTCAAGCTATCGGCAGGTCAATGTGGTATTTTTTCAAAGTCGCCTGGATGGTCTGGGCGGATTTTTCATCCGGCTCAACAAGGGGCAGCCGCGGCTTGCCTGTGGGGAAACCGAGGTAATTTAAGGCATATTTAACCGGCACGGGATTAGGAAGGATAAACAAAACATCTATCAACGGCAGCAGGTCGCGGTGAATTCTGGCTGCCTCCCCGACTTCACCGCCAAGAAATTTCTCCATCATCACCTTTATCTGCTTCCCCACTAAATGGGAGGCGACGCTGATAACGCCATAGCCTCCCAGAGCCATTATCGGGAAGGTATCGCCGTCGTTGCCGCTGTAGACCAGAAAGTCGGCTCTCGTTCCCTTTATAATCCCGGCAATAGCCCCAAGATTGCCGCTGGCTTCCTTTATGCCCACGATGTTGTCAATCTGGCTCAGCTTGATTACGGTCTCGGGGGCGACGCTGGTAACCGTGCGGGAGGGAACATTATACAGGATACAGGGCAGAGCGGTGACGGAAGCAATGGCTTTAAAATGCTCAAAAAGACCCTGCTGAGTCGGGCGGTTGTAGTACGGAACCACCAGCAGGCAGGCATCAACTCCGACCTTTTCCGCCTCCCGGGTCAACTTCTGGCTTTCCCTGGTATCATAGTTGCCGGTGTTGGCAATAACCGTTCCCTTCCCGGCTATCTGCGATTTAACCTCGGCAAACAGCTTGAGCTTCTCCTCGCTGCTCAGGGTAGGGGACTCACCGGTAGTGCCACAGACCACCACACCATCGCTGCCCGAATCAAGCAAAGCCTGAGCCAGCTTCCGGGCTTGGCGATAATCAACCTCGCCTTTGGAATTGAAGGGGGTGACCATTGCGGTGAGCAGCCGACCCAGCTTATTTATATTCATTTAGACCATCACCCCCCCTCTAGATAATATCCAGCCTCTTTTTACCCCTTCCTCGGCAATCTGGACGCCATTCAAGGCAGCTCCCTTGCGCACATTATCCGCTACCACCCACATGACCAGACCGTTGGAGCAGGAGGAATCCTCCCGAATTCGTCCCACGAACACATGGTTGGAACCGGCTACCGCCCAGGGCTGCGGGTAGTGGCTGACGCTGGGGTCATCAAGCACCTTGACCCCCGGCGCGTCCGCCAGTATCTTCCGCGCTTCTTCTGCAGTAATCGGCTGGGTGAATTCCACGTTAATGGCTTCGCTATGTCCAAACCAGACAGGGACCCTTACGCAGGTAGCGGAAATAGCAATGTCTTCAGCATGCATTATTTTCCGGGTCTCCTCAAGCATTTTCCGCTCTTCTTTAGTATAGCCATTGTCCATGAAAACATCTATCTCGGGCAGCACGTTAAAGGCTATCTGGTGAGCAAAGACATGGGGGCAGACGCTGCGTCCCTCCAGGACCAGCTTCGCCTCCCGGGTCAGCTCATGAGCAGCGGTCATTCCAGCACCGGACACCGACTGATAGGTGCTCACGATGATTCGCTTTATGGGGTTAACTTTGTGCAGGGGATAAAGGGCTACCACCATCTGGATTGTGGAACAATTTGGATTAGCAATTATTCCCTTATTCCACTTTATATCTTCGGGATTCACCTCGGGAACAACGAGAGGGACCGAGGGGTCCATTCTGAAAGCAGCGCTGTTATCAATGACCACTGCGCCGGCTTTGGCAGCCACAGGGCATAATTGCCGGCTAATATCAGCACCAGCAGAGAAAAAAGCGATGTCAACATCGTGGAAAGTCTCCCGAGCCGCCTCTTTAACCGCAAACTGGCGACGGCAGAAGAAAACTTTTGCCTCTCTGGAGCGTTCCGAAGCTAAGGGGACTAGCGAAGCTACCGGAAATTCTCGCTGCTCCAGTATCCGGATAAATTCCTGCCCCACAAGCCCCGTGGCTCCCACAACAGCTACTTTGAATCCTTCCATTACGCTCCTATAGTTTTTCCAACAGGGAATCCAACCCGTAAATCAAACCTTTTTGCTTTACCACCTCTTTAATGGCGAGGATAACGCCGGGCATATATGCCTCGCGGCTTATCGTCTTATTATTCAAGCTCAATATTTGCCCCACCGTGCTAAATATGACTTCCTGCTCCGCCATAAACCCCGGCGACCTTACGCTATGGATGCCTATCCCCTCCATCTGCCCTCCCCGGGTATTACCGATTATTTCCTTCTTCGTTTCGGGGTAGAGGAAAGGTTTGCCGCGAGCCTCCAGCATGGCTTTTGCCGTGTTTATCGCCGTTCCCGAAGGGGCATCGAGCTTTTTGTCGTGATGCATCTCAATGATTTCAGCATAGCTAAAGAACCGGGCAGCAATCCCTGCCAGCTTGGTTAAAATAACTGCTCCCACCGAGAAGTTAGGGGCTACAATCGCCCCGATTTTGTGCTTCCGGCATAACTGCTTGATTTCGGAGATGTTTGCCTCAGAAAGCCCGGTAGTGCCTATGACCAGGTTAACCTTCCTTTTAGCAGCAATGCGGGCTGCCGCTATGGCCGCCCGGGCATTGGTAAAGTCCACCACGACATCGGCACCGCATTCACCTAGAAGGGAGTCCAGGTCAGCTGAAAAATGCACTGCCGCACCAACTATGGGGAGGTATTTTTGAGTTACCGCCTTCTCCGTGGCTCCCACCAGCATCATCTCCTCCTGCCCGGCGATAGCATTGACCACCTGCTGCCCCATCCTGCCCAGAGCACCATTAACAACTACTCTTATTACTGCCATATTCACCACCTCGCTAACACTTCATTCTGGTTGTGCTACCTGCTGCTCCCGCCCCGCTGCGGGCGCCGTCTTACTTCCCGTTGCCCCCGCCGCTTCAGCGGGGAGGAAGCCCCTGCACCGCTATCGGCTGACGGCGAGGAAACTTCAAATACCGCTTTACGAGACAGGTTTATCCTACCTAAATCATCAATTTGAATCACCTTAACCGTTATCTCGTCGCCGACCTTGACCTCATCTTCAACCTTGTCGACATAATGGTCAGCAAGCTCGCTAACATGCACCAGCCCTTCCCTGCCCGAGGGGAGCTCCACCATAGCCCCAAAGCCCAGGGCTTTGGTTACCCTGCCGGTGTATATATCGCCCACCTTTATTTCCCGGGTCAAATCTTCAATCTTCCCGATTGCCGCCTGGGCTAACTCTTTGCTCGGAGAGCCGATGAGCACAGTGCCGTCATTTTTAATATCTATCGTCGTTTTAGTCTCCTCAATAATAGCCCTGATGGTTCTCCCTCCAGGTCCAATGACATTGCCTATTTTGCTGGGGTCAATGGTTATCTGATGCATTCTCGGCGCATAGGGGCTGAGCTCAGAGCGACTGGCGCCTATCGTGTGGTGCATTTTGCCCAGTATTTCCAAACGGGCTTGTCGTGCCTGCCGGAGCGCTTCCTGGAGAATCCGGTGCTCTATCCCTTCAAGCTTAATATCAAGCTGCAAGGCAGTAACTCCCTCAGCGGTGCCGGCAACCTTGAAGTCCATATCCCCATAGGCGTCTTCCATCCCTTCTATATCGGTCAACAGGACATATCCCCCGTTACCGTCGGCAACGAGACCCATAGCTATTCCCGCTACCGGCGCCTTAATGGGCACGCCGGCATCCATCAACGACAGGCTTGAGGCGCAGGCGCTGGCCATGGATGTGCTGCCGCTGGAGCTGAAGACCTCAGAAACTAAACGGAGCACATAGGGGAACTCTTCCTCTCCCGGTAATATCGGAGCAATCGCCCGCTCCACCAGGGCGCCATGCCCGATTTCCCGCCTTCCCGGCGTTCCTACCCGCTTTACCTCTCCCGTGGAGAAGGGCGGAAAGTTATAGTGGTGCATGAATCGCTTCGTTTCCTCCAGCCCCAGACCATCCAGCAGCTGCTCCTGCCTGATGGACCCCAGTGTGGTAACCGTCAATACCTGCGTCGCCCCACGGACGAACAGCCCCGACCCATGAACGCAGGGCAAGAGACCCACCTCGCTGCTGATGGGGCGGATTTCATCGGCTTGACGCCCATCCAGGTGCCGCCTTTTCTCCAGAATCATTTTCCTTACCGCTGCTTTAAGCTCGGCTTCCAGGGCAAACTCGATTTCTTTCTCGGCGAAGGAGTCAACCAGCTTCTGCTTCAACTCCGCTCTAAGCTCCTCCAGGGCTTGCTCCCGCTCTGTCTTCCCCTTCGTCTGCTCCAGGACTTGCCTTAATTTATCACCAATTAGCGAGGAAACCTGAGTTGACAGCTCCGGGGCAATCACGGCTACCGGGAGCTCCTGCTTTGCCTTGCCGCAGGTCCGGACTAATTCTTCCTGAAGGTCAATAATCCCCTGGTTAGCCTCATGCCCGAATTTAATTGCCTCCGCCAGGAGTTCCTCCGGGGCTTCCTTAGCCCCGGCTTCCACCATTATCACCGCCTCCCTGGTGCTGGCAACAAGCACATCAAACAAGCTGTCCCCCATCTGGCTGGAGCGGGGATTCAGCACCAGCTTATCCTCCAGATAGCCAACATGGACTGCCGAGACCGGTCCATGAAAGGGAATATCCGAGATAGAGAGAGCTGCTGAAGCGCCGATAAGGGCACAGGTATTGGGATTATTTTCCTTGTCTACAGAGAGCACCACGGCGATGACCTGCGTCTCGTGTCCGAATTTCCGGGAGAGAAGCGGTCGTAAAGAGCGGTCGATGAGCCGACAATTTAATATCGCCTCTTCGCTGGGTCGGCCTTCCCGCCGGATAAAGCTCCCCGGTATTTTACCCGCAGCGTAAAGTTTTTCTTCATAGTCCACCGTCAGGGGCGCAAAGTCCTTTTCCTCCTCTTCCGGCTCGCTTCTAGCACAAACGGTAACCAGAGTAACGGTGTTCCCATAGCGAACGGTAACCGAGCCACCAGCTTGCTGGGCAAGCTTCCCGGCTTCAACGACAAGACTCCTGTCGGCTATTACCCGCTCCACTGTGTAAGCCATGTTATTTCCTTAAGCCCAACTGGGCGATGAGCGAACGATATTGCTCGGGGTTCCTCTTGCCGAGATAAGTTAGAAATCGCTTGCGCTGCCCGATTAATTTCATCATGGCACGGCGGGAGGACTGGTCCTTAGAATTCACGGCGAGATGTTCCGTTAGCTGCTTTATCCTCTCGGTAAGCAGCGCCACCTGGACTCCCGCAGAGCCGGTGTCCTTCTCACTGCCCTTAAATTGCGTGATAAGCTCTTCTTTTTTTCCTTTGGTGGTCATTTTTTCTCCTTCGCGACCAAAATATCACTTTAGTATAAAGGGCTATTATACGAAAATCAACCGCAAAGAGCAACAGCTTTTTGGGGGGAGATAAAACTGCTTGTTTGACGGAGAAAGTAAACTGAATTATAATCTGGGCAAGAAAGTGCTACGCGAAAGCTGTGGCGTCTTCGGGGTTTACTCTTCCGAAATAGATATAGCTCGGCTTATCTTTTTTGCCCTCTTTGCCCTCCAGCACCGGGGACAGGAAAGCGCCGGCATCGCCGTCACCGACGGCAGCGAAATAAAGCTCCATAAGAAAATGGGGCTGGTCTCCCAGGTTTTCACCGAAGGTGACCTCGCCCTGCTCAAAGGACATATCGGCATCGGGCATAACCGCTATTCCACCACCGGTTCAAGCAAGCCCGCCAACGCTCAACCCATTATCGTCAGAGCTGAAAATCTCACCCTTGCCTTGGCGCATAACGGCAATATCCTTAACGCCCAGATTCTCCGTGACGAGCTTCAAAGCAGCGGCTATAGCTTTGATACCTCCACCGACTCCGAGGTGATTGCCAACCTGATTTTAGCCTCTCCCGGCAAGAGCTGGGAGGAAAGGCTCAGGCACGCTATGGCCCGCCTTCAAGGAGCTTATTCCCTGACGATTATGACCCCTGACAACCTCATCGGGATTCGTGACCCCCTGGGCGTGCGCCCTCTTTGTCTGGGCAACGTTGATAACGGCTGGGTCATCGCCTCAGAAAGCTGCGCCCTGGACCACATCGGGGCGCAGTTCCTACGGGATATAGAACCGGGGGAAATTGTGATTATCGACCGGGATGGAATGAAGAGCTTCAAGAAGAGAGAGGGCAAGAAGGCGATGTGTATCTTTGAGTATATTTATTTTGCCCGACCCGACAGCATTCTTGAAGGCAGGCTGCTTTACAAGGCAAGGCAAGCCATGGGCGAGATGCTCGCTCAGGAATACCCCGTTGGCGCCGACCTGGTCATGGGCGTTCCCGATTCCGCCACCGCCGCCGGCAGCGGCTACGCCAATGCCTCAGGCATCCCCTTCTGCGAAGGGCTGCTTAAAAACCGCTATGTGGGACGCACCTTCATTGAGCCCGACCAGAGACTGAGGGAGCTCGGCGTCCAGTTGAAGTTCAACCCCCTTACCGAGATTATCGGCGGGAAGCGCCTGGTGGTGGTTGACGACAGCATTGTCCGCGGCACCACCACCCCCCATGTGGTCAGCCTGCTCCGCAAAGCCGGCGCCCGGGAAGTCCACCTCCGCATCTGCGCTCCGCCCATTCGCCATCCCTGCTTCCTGGGCGTGGATATGGCCCGGGAGTGGGAGCTTATTGCCGCTCAAAAAGACATCCCCGAAATCAGAGACTATCTCGGCGCTGATTCGCTGGGCTATCTCAGCCTCGATGGCTTAATTAAAGCCGTGGGGCTGCCCCGAGATATCTTCTGCCTTGCTTGCTTTACCGGCGACTATCCTGTCCCGGTGCAAATAGGAATGGATAAGCTTGCCCTTGAAGAGGAAATGATTGCCACCCAGAAATAAACAAGGCTACGCCCTCGCTGGCGTCGATATTGAGGCAGCCAGCAAGATTAAAAAAACCATTGCCCGACAGGCCCGGGCTACCTTTCAACCCGGGGTGTTAAATTTCGGCTCCTTCGGCAGCATGTTCCAGCTCCAGGAATATGAACAGCCCGTGCTGGTCTCCAGCGTTGACGGCGTGGGCACCAAGCTCAAAATCGCCGCCCTCTTAGCCCGAAACGACACCGTGGGCATTGACATCGTCAACCACTGCGTTAACGATATTCTCTGCTGCGGCGCTTCCCCGCTTTTCTTTCTTGATTATATCGCCATGGCTAAGCTCCTCCCCGAACAGGTAAAGGACATCGTCAGCGGCATAGTCCGCGCCTGTAAAGAGGTCAACTGCTCCCTCGTCGGCGGGGAGACCGCGGAGATGCCCGGCATCTACCTGCCGGAAATCTATGACCTGGTGGGCTTTATCATCGGGGTGGTGGAAAAAAGAAACATCATTGATGGCAGCTCCATTGTTTCTGGCGATGTAGTCCTCGGTCTGCCCTCGTCGGGACTGCACACCAACGGCTATTCGCTGGTGCGGCGGGTCTTCGGGATAGACGACAACCCCTCAATCCTGAATAAATACTATCCCCGGTTGGGGAAAACCCTGGGCGAGGGACTGCTGGTGCCTCACCGCTGCTACTACCGGGAGCTTGAGCCCGTCCTGCCCCTAATCAAGGGGCTGGCTCACATCACCGGCGGCGGATTTCAGGGGAACATATCCCGCATACTGCCCCGCGGGCTTGTCGCCAGGGTTAATCAAGATTCCTGGGATATACCCCCTATTTTCAAGCTCATTCAACGAGAGGGGAGTATCGACCCTGAGGAGATGCACCGGGTATTTAATATGGGGATAGGCATGGCGGTTGTCTGCTCCCGCAATAAGGCAAGGAAAATCGCCGCCGCCCTGCCCCAGGCTAAGGCTATCGGCGAGATAGTCAGGGCAAAAAAATAATTTAACTAAAAGGAGGGCTTATGCGAGCTATTGTTAGCGTTTCGAACAAGAAGGGAATAACCGATTTTGCCAAGGGCTTACAGGGACTGGGCGTGGAAATCTTCACCACCGGGGGGACGAAGAAATCGCTGGAGGCTGCCGGAGTAAAAGTCCACAGCGTTTCCGAACTCACCGGCTTCCCCGAAATCCTCGACGGCAGGGTGAAGACCCTCCATCCCGCAGTCCACGGAGGGATTCTCGCCCGGCGCGACCTGCCCCAGCACCTGGAGGAACTAGCCAAGAACCACATCAACACCATTGACATCGTGGCGGTAAACCTCTATCCCTTCGTGGAAACGGTAACCCGGGGCGATGTTTCTTTAAACGAAGCGCTGGAGAACATTGATATCGGCGGACCGAGCATGCTGCGCTCCGCAGCCAAGAATTTCCCCTCCGTCCTGGTAATCGTCGACCCTGAAGACTACGAGCCGCTTTTATCCCTGCTCCGCCAGGGCGAGGTAAATTTAGCCGAAAGGAAACGGCTGGCTCAAAAAGCCTTTCAGCATGTCGCTCTATACGACACCGCCATCGCCCAATACCTCGGCGAGGAGACCTTCCCCGAAGGGATGACCCTCGCCCTGACCCAAGCCCGCCCCCTCCGCTATGGCGAAAATCCCCATCAACAGGCTGTTTTCTATACCCTCCAGGATGTAAGGCGCCGGGAAGGCGGTCTAGCCTCCCTGGAGCTTCTCAGCGGTCCGGAAATTTCGTTCAACAACCTGCTTGACTTCGATGCCGCTCTAAATACGCTGAGAAGCTTCACCGAAGCCACCGTGGCGGTGATGAAACATACCAACTCCTGCGGACTCGCCAGCCACGACGATTTAGCCGAGGCTTACCGCAGGGCTCTGTCGGGAGACCCCGTAGCTGCCTTCGGCGGCGTGGTCGCCGCCAACCGGGCCATAGATTTAGCCACCGCCGAGGAAATAAACAAGACTCACTACGATGCCATCCTGGCTCCCGACTACGCCCCTGAAGCCCGGGAACTGCTGGGACGGAAACAGAGCCTGCGGCTGGTCAAGGTGCCTATGGCGGAAGCAAATCAGCCTCGTCTGGACTTCCGCAGCATCAGCGGCGGCCTCCTGGCGCAGACGGCGGACTTCCTGACCGAGAAGGAGCTAAAGCCCCAAACGGTTACCAAGCGCCGCCCGACAAAAAAAGAGCAGACAGACCTCCTCTTTGCCTGGAAGGCGGTAAAGGGAATAAAATCCAACGCCATAGTCGTGGCTAAGGACAAAACATTGCTGGGAATGGGGACAGGACAGCCAAGCCGCGTGGTGAGCGTTGAGCTGGCGATGAAAAGAGCCGGCGATAAAGCTAAGGGAAGCGTCCTCGCTTCCGACGCTTTCTTCCCCTTCCCCGATGCTCCCCAGCTGGCAATCGAGGGCGGAGTTACCGCTATCATCCAGCCTGGAGGCTCGGTGAAGGACAAAGAGGCAATTGAGCTGGCGGATAAGCATAACGTCGCTATGGTGTTTACCGGCACCCGCCATTTCCGGCACTGACCTCGACGAATCCTTCCCTTGAAGGAAGGGATAGGCGGGATGAGCTGAAATGGTTATGATAAGCGGGGAGAGTTGATTATGACTAGAGCGGTAGTGGTAGTAGATATGGTCCGCGGCTTCCTGGAGGAAGGACATCCTCTTTACTGCGGCGCTAAGGCACGAGCCATTATCCCCGCCGTCCAGAAGCTCCTCGAGGGGGAGCTGAAACGGGGGGCAAAGGTCTTCTACCCCTGCGACCGCCACAAGCCCGATGACCCCGAGTTCAAGATGTTCCCCCCGCACTGCATCGAGGGAACGCCTGAAGCTGAGCTCATACCGGAGCTTTCTCAGTACCCCGGCGAAATAATACCCAAAGAGCGCTTTGATGCCTTTTATGGCACCCCGCTGGAGAAGAAGCTGAAGGGGCTTAATCCCGAGGTCGTCGTTGTCTGCGGCGTCTGCACCGATATCTGCGTGCTGCACACTGTAGCCGCAGCCCGAAACCGGGGCTACCGGGTTGAAGTCCCCGTTGACTGCGTTGCCACCTTCGACGATAAAGCGCACCTCTTTGCCTTAAACCACATGGAAAAGGTGCTCGGGGCGGAGCTGGTTCACCCTAAAGTCAGCCTCACCCCGCCCCGCTTTGAAATCCCCGACTCCTGGCTGAGCGGGGAGACCGCCGATATTTACTTCCCCCGCACCGTGGAAATACTCCGGAAGGAAGGCACGAACCCCGTAGCCACTATGGAGGTGTTCTCCCGGGGAGCGGGCGTCCTCTGCGGTATGGAGGAGGTCAGGACCCTGCTGGAGAAGGTGCTTCCCCGGGATAAGTGCGAGGTCTGGGCGCTGTCCGAAGGCGAGCCTTTTGACAAAAAAGAGGTGGTCCTGAGGATAAAAGCTCCTTACCTCTCCTACGGGACCTATGAGACTACCTATCTGGGCATACTGGCCCATTGCAGCGGCTGGGCAACCGCCGCCCGGGAGTGCGTCCAGGCGGCTCAGGGCGCCCCGGTGATTAGCTTCGGCGCCCGCCATGTCCACCCTTCAGTGGTCGGCGTTATGGAGTATTCCGCCATCGTCGGGGGCTGCTCCGGCTGTGCCAGCACCGCCGGCGCCAGGCTTGCCGGAATCAGCCCCACCGGCACCATTCCCCACGCGCTCATCATCATTAAAGGCAGCACCGCTGCGGCAACAATCGCCTTTGATAAGCACATTCCCCCCGAAGTGCCCCGCATCGCCCTGGTGGATACCTTCGAGGACGAGGTCAGGGAGAGCGTCGCCGTCGCCCGGGCAATGAAGGGAAAGCTCCAGGGGGTAAGGCTGGACACTCCTTCGGAGAGAGGCAGGGTCACCGCCGACCTGGTCAAGGAGGTGAGAGCCTGGCTCGACCTTGAGGGATTTAAACAGGTGCAGATTGTCGCCAGCGGCGGGCTGAGTCCCGAACGCATCAGGTATTTCATAACCGAGGGGGCGCCGGTGGACATCTTCGCCGTAGGCAGCTACATCAGCGATGCCAGCCCCATTGATTTCACCGCTGACCTCCACGAGGTGGAAGGCAAGCCCATCGCCAAGAGGGGCAGAATGCCCGGCATCACCCCCAGCCCCCGGCTGAAAAAGGTGATGTAGGGATTTCGAACCCACTTTTTCTTAATCGCACCACGTTATTTTGGCCTCGGCGGAATAAACCTTGCGAGCAGCAAAATAATCAGGATTGCCAAGTACGAAATAGTACCTATCGCTGGTTTTGATTTCTGCAGAAATGCTTCCATTATAACCGTTCCTGCGAGCAACATATCCGGATGTGAATGCGTTACTAGTAAATCCACTCCTGCCTGCGCTAATACCAAAATTATTAAATTGAGCTTCTGTAAAAATATAAGCATTTAGAGTACCATCCGCCTCCCAGGATAAGGATGCGTTCTTTCCTCTCTGGATATACTCATTCCAGTACAAGTAGTGGTAGTAGGGGTATTCTGCCGGAAGCAGCCGGTCATATGTTGTTCCTATGACCTCTTCATGACACTCCTTTGTGAAGTAGGCGATAATGCCCTTATCCGAGTCCATGGTGATAATGGTAGTTGGTGAAGTGCCTGAGGCGTCGCCGCTCCAGTGGTCGAATACATAACCATAGGCTCGTTGAGCGGTGACAGTCACCGTGCTTCCGGCTTCGTAACTGCCCCTGACGGGGTTGACGCTCCCGGAGCCTGAGGGGCTGACACTGGTAGACAAAGTATAAGTCTTAGTGCATGCTGGTAAAAGTAAAACCAAAATTATAAGGATTACTACTAGAATATGCTTCATTATCCCCAACTATATTGTATACTTTGCAAAGCTACAACTCATCCTTCATTTTTGCGGCTGTGTCACCTTATCAATCTGCATCTAGTTGCGTCAAGATGTGCCTGAATGCTGCCAGGCTGGTATTTTTAAGTCAACAAGGAGCTACTTATGCCAGAGCCACGCAAGGCAGACAACATAGAGCGGATATTTCTCACTTTCCAGGAGGCGCAGGAGTTCCTGGGGGTAAGTCACCAAACGCTATACAAGCTTATGGCTCAAGGTTTACCGTCTCACAAGATAGCTAGGAGAAGAGTATTCCTGAAGGAAGATTTAGTTAAGTGGATAAAGGAGCATTGACAGTTCGACTTCCTTCTTTGTCATTGCGAGGAGTCCCGACCCTGAACGAAGTGAAGGGGAAGGACGACGAAGCAATCCCACAGTTCAAAAAATGTAGTTGCCCAATTTATTGGGCGCTTATGCCTGATGAATCAGGCAACTACAAAGGCTTGCAATGACAGTTAAAAGAGACTCGCCATGACCTGTCAGATTGTGCCGAAGGGGATTTTTACTCTGCTTTGGGAGTCCCCCTCAACTCCCGGATTCTAGCGGCGATGGCTTCCCGGGCGTCTTCCGACTGAAAGCGCCGGCTTTGCGCCCGCAAATCAAACTCCATGGTCGCCTTCAGGCTGACCTCCAACGTGGTGTTTATCGCCCTCTTGGCCAGCCCCAGGGCTCCCGGCGATTTCGTGGCTAACCTCTTCGTCAGTTCAACGACTGCGGCGTCCAGGCCCTGCAGGGGGACCACCTGGTCCACCAGACCCATCTCCAGCGCCTCCCGAGCCCCTATCGACTCACCGAAGAAGATGAGCTCTTTCGCTTTAGCCAGACCGACAAGCTGGATTAGCCGGCAGGCTCCGCCGGTGTCGGGGACCAGCCCCAGCTGGGTATAGGTCATCCCCAGCCGGGCATTTTCCGCCACTATGCGGAAGTCACAGGCTAAGGCGAGGTCGCAGCCCTCCCCCGAGGCGTCGCCGTTTATCGCGGCGATTACCGGCTTTTCCAGCCTCTCCAGCCGGAAAGCCGCCTGCATCTTGCGCAGAAGCGTGCCGACTTCCAGGATGGGACCGTTCACCAGTTCCTCCACGTAGTTGAGGTCCAGCCCCGAGCAGAACGCCTTGCCCGCGCCGGTTACAATCACCACCGTTATCTTATCGTCGGCGCGCACGTCCTCGGTGGCAGCCCACAGCTCGTCAACGAGTATGTTATTCATCGCATTCATAACTTCAGGACGATTTAATATTACCCGGGCAACCCCGGCGTTCTTCTCCACGATGATATTCCGCAACTCCATAATAGGTAATTATAATCCAACTCGCCGGGGAGATGCCAGAGTAAAAGACAGTAAACCAAAATGACCTGCGGCAAAGAGGAGCGGCTTACTTGCCCTGGAAGCGCGGCTCTCGCCGCTGGGTCCGGGCAGTTATGCCTTCGAGGGCGTCCTGCGATTGGAAACAGGTGCTTTGCGCCCGCATGTCAAAATCCATGGTCTTCTTCAGGCTTTCCTCAAGGGCAACGTTCATCGACCTCTTGGCTAACGCCATAGCCAGAGGTGCTCTTCTCGCCAGTCTCTCCGCCAGGACAAGGACGGTGGCATCCAGTTCTCCCGGGGGGACCACCCTGTCCACCATCCCTATCCGCAGTGCTTCAGCAGCGTCTACCATATCGCCGAAGAAGATGAGCTCCTTCGCCTTAGAGGCGCCAACCAACTGGATTAAGCGGCTCGCCCCTCCAACGGCAGGAGCCAGCCCCAGCTGGGTATAGGTCATCCCGAAGCGGGCATCTTCCGAGGCTATGCGGAAGTCACAGGCTAAGGCGAGGTCGCACCCTTCCCCCAGGGCATAGCCATTCACGGAAGCGATTACTGGAATTTCCAGCCTTTCCAACCTGAAGGTCTCCTGCATCCGGCGCAGGAAGGCACCGGTATCCAGCGTGGACGCCGTGGTGAGCTTCACGGCGTGCTTGAGGTCTATCCCGGCGCAGAATGCCCTGCCCTTCCCGCCGATGATAGCCACCCGGATGGCTTTATCCACCCGGACGTCCTCAGTAGCCGCCCACAGCTCATTAATGACTTTATCGTCCAGGGCGTTCATCGCCTCGGGGCGGTTCAAGATTATCTTGGCAATGCCGCCGCCTTTCTCCATCACAATGCTCTGGAGTTCCAGCATAACCAGATTATAGCACAAATGTTGAAAAAACTGCTGGGCAACAGAGGGACGGAGGAGGTCCCTCATCCCGAGGAGACTTTCTTCACCTGCTCCACTATCCGGGGCAATATCTCGCCGGTCTTCCCTTGAATCAAGCAGTCCGACACGCCTTCCCGGGTAAGCGGTGTGGGCTCGGCATTCACCTCAATTATTTCCACCTCGGCGCGGTAACCGACGACCCGCAATTCTGTTGGCAGGCTTTCAAAACGAAACCTCGCCAGCAGGGGCAGATTGGCAAAGGGATAGACCACCGCCGATGTGCCGCAGATGAGCATCAGGTCGCATTTCATTGCCTCTTCCTCCGATTTCTCCGCCACATCCGAAGGTATTGGCTCCTTGAAGTAAACCACATCGGACTTCAGCACCTCCCCGCACCGGCATCTCGGGGGGAGCTTCTCCAGGGAGATTTCCTCCGCCCGGTATCTTGCGCCGCAGGAAAGGCACCTCAGCTTGGAAACGCTGCCGTGATACTCCAGGACCCTCTTACTCCCTGCTTTTTCGTGCAGCCCGTCGATGTTCTGAGTGATTACGCATTTCAGTATTCCCAGCTTTTCCAGCTCCGCCAGGGCATAATGTCCTGGATTCGGCTTCGCTTTGCCAATCTCGTAGTAAAATCCTCCCCGGGCCCTCAGGGGGTCGGTCATCTCCTCCCAGTAAGCTAGGGGGTCTTCCAGGAACAGGTCGTAGGTCTGATACGCCCTCTCCTCCGCCTCTTTATCCTTGGTCCAGATTCCCTCCGGTCCCCGGAAATCGGGTATCCCCGACTCGGTGGACATGCCTGCGCCGGTCAGCGCCACGGCATATTTGCTTTCCACCAGAGCCCTTGCGGCACGGTCAATCAAGCCTTCCATATAAAGCCAGCCCTATTATACGCCCACCGCCGATTTCTGTCCTCTCCGCCAAAAGCGGCACGTCGTCAGGGCAATGCTGGTGTATAATATAGGGCAGCAGGATGACGGAATTTTATATTGCCCCTTACGTGTCCCACATTGAGGCTAACCGCTCGGTGAAGGACGCCGTGATGGAGAAATTGAGGACCCGGCGTCCTCCCTACCGCATATCGGTGACCGACCTGACCAACTTAAAGCAGGCTTACTTCCGCCGCAATCACCCCGAAATCGTCCCCCCGCTGGAGAAGCAGCAGCTTATGTGGAAGGGGACCGGGTTTCACAAGCTCTTCGGCTTCGCAGTGTCCCGCGAGGAATACCTGGAGCAGTTCGTGGAAGCCGAAGGCATTGTGGGCAAAATTGACATCTATGAGAAGATTCCCGTGGAGGTTAAAACGACCTCTTCTCTGGGGAAGGGAAAAGAGCTGCTTAAAGAGAGACCCTCTTACCTGGAGCAGGTGGGAATGTACTGCGCCCTGGTCAATGTCGGCGAGGGGAAAATCGTGGTCTACGAACGGCAAAGCGGTGAGGAGCCGGGCGAAGTCCCCCTCACCGTCTACCATGTTGCCTTTCCCGACCTGGCGGCGGTCCGGGACGAGATGCGACACCGGCGTGACCTGCTGCTTCAGGCGCTCATTGACAACGACCCCGGCAGCCTGCCCGTCTGTGCCTGGTTTAGGCGGGGATGCGACTACGCCGCGGTGTGCGACTGCAGCGCCAGCCAGGTGCCAGCGTCATACAAAATCGCCGAGCTGGCAAAATACCGGCTTGACGAGGCAACCCGCCAGGAACTGCTGGACAAGCTCGCCACGCCCAAGCCGTCCCGGCTGTTTCGCTCCAACGACCTCGTCTTTCCCCGCAAGGCATACTTCGAACACCGCAAGCCGGCGGAGGCTGTGTCCGAAGAAGAACAGGTTGAGGAGCAGGAAGAGGCTCTGCGCACAATAGAGGATGCCGGCTTTCTGGGCGCCCTCAAGGGAGTGGTTCAGTTCGGCTCCCCCGGCGAGGTGGAGAATATCCCCGTCCAGTATGCTTCGCTCAATGACCTCGTCCGCATCCGCCAGGGGCTGCCCACCTTAGTGCGAGACCCCAAGTTCCAATCGCTGGTGGAACGGGGGCGGCTTCCCTCCGCCTTCCCCCATTATTTTTGCCGTCTGGGCTTTGACTGCGCCCTGACCGACCATCCTCAGGGAAGGCTGTTCCTCTACTATGTTAAGGTCGCCGAGGAGAACGCCAAGCTGATGGTCTACGATGTCGCCTTCAAGAACCTGGCTGCCATAAAAGCCGAGGCGCTGCGCCGCATCGAGCTCCTGGAAAAGGCGACCTCCCCCGCACCGCTCCCCCTGTGCCCCTCCTGGATGTGCCGCTACTGCCGCTACGAAAACGAATGCCTTGAAGGCTAAAAAGCAAGGACTTTGTTATAATTGGGCGAGGGCAAAATTGCATCTAAGGAGACAGGAAAGTGAGAGCATCGGGCAAGCCCAATGTGAAAGAACTGGTAGCAAAGAAAGATATTAAGGGCCTCATTAAAGCGCTGAAGGACGAGGACGAGTATGTGCACTGGGGTGCCGCCGGGGCGCTGGAGAAGATTGGTGAACCCGCCGTGCCGGCACTCATCAAGGCACTGAAAGACAAGGACCGGTATGTGCGCTGGGGCGCCGCCTGGGCTCTGGGAAACATCGGTGAACCCGCCGTGCCTCCCCTCATCGAGGTGCTGAAGAACAAGAGCTGGGTGGTGCGCCGGGATGCCGCCTGGGCTCTGGGGGAGATTGGTACTCAGTCCGCCGTGCCTCCCCTCATCAAGGTGCTGAAGGACAAGAGCTGGGTGGTGCGTCGGGATGCCGCCGAGGCTCTGGGGAAGATTGGTGATAAGTCCGCCGTGCCTCCCCTCACTGAGGCGCTGAAGGACAGGGACGGGAACGTGCGCACGTATGTCGCCGCGGCTCTAAAAAAGCTCCAGGAATAGGCTAATATAACAGGCATAAGGCTACAAATACCCGCCTATACCCATCCGCCCGTGGTGCTGGTATAATATAAACAATGAACTGGGTTGACATAATCATAGTGCTCGTGGCTATTCTGTTCGGGGCGATAGGGTGGCTGAGGGGGGTTGTCCAGACGCTTTTCGTCATTGCCGGGTTAATCGGAGGAATATTCCTGGCGGGGCACCTTTATCAATCGCTGGCCTTGAAGCTTGCCCCTCATGGCGTTATCTGGCCGGCTGTCGCCGCCTACGCCATCATCCTGCTGCTCACGCTAATCGGTGCCGCTATTGCCGGCTGGTTTGTGGCTAAGGCGGTTCATGCCCTGCCCTTCGGCTGGGTGGACAGGCTGCTCGGAGCCATTATCGGTGTTTTCCTGGGATGCCTTTTGGTCGGGGCGATACTGGCTCTCTTATGCCTGTTTTCCTCCAGAGTGGAAGCTGCTGTGGCGCAGTCTGCCCTGGCTGAGCTGACAATGAAGGGATTTCCCCTGCTCCGGGCGCTTCTCCCCCGGAGCTTCGACTTCTTAAGCCAGATATTTACTTAGCCCCCAGGATACCGTCTATTATCTCCTTAAGCTCTCTTTTGGGTTTTAAGCCGATGATTTGCTCCACCGGCTGACCGCCGTGAAAGATAATCATCGTGGGAATGGCGGCAATTCCGTACCTGGCGGCTAAAAAGTTGTTCTCATCCACGTTGACCTTGGCAAAGTTTACCTTTCCCTCATATTCCCGGCTCAACTCCTCTAAAATGGGGGCGGCAGCGCGGCAGGGGCCGCACCATTCCGCCCAGAAATCCACCAATACCGGCTCCTTCGCCTTCAGGACATTCTTCTCGAAGTCCGCTTCACCGCTTATCGGTTGTGTCACTGTTCTTCCTCCCATAATCAGGAGCATTTTCCGCTTTAAGGGAAAAGAGCTCAATAGCATTCCGGGTTGTTTGCTCGGCGATGACGGCTCGGTCAATTTCCTTTATCCTGGCAGCGGCATCCAGGCTTCGGACTACATCGGCAGGGACGGAGCGGTATCTTGTTTCCCGCCCGTAATACACCGGGCAATCGGTCTCCAGAAGCAATCTATCCACCGGCGTTTCCCTGACCGCCCTCCGATGCTCCTCGTGGTATTCGGCAGCGGGGGTGACGGAGATGAAGTAGCCCGCGCTAATTATATCCCTGAGAACGCTGGAAAAGCCAGTGAACCAGTGAAAAACAGCCCTGGTTACGCCGGCATCCCTGACCAGTTGAAAGGCGTCTTTCCAGGCATACCGGGTATGAAGACTCACCGGCTTATCATATTCCCGGGCTAGCTCCAGGAGGCGTGCCAGCACCTCTTTCTGGAACTCCCGGGAGGCCCTATTTACCACCTTTTTATGGTAGTCCAGTCCTATCTCGCCGACAGCAGTGGCGGCGGCGATATTTTCCTCAATGAATTTCAATTCATCGTTGACCCGGGAAGGGGGGAGCTCGCTCAGCTGCCAGGGATGCAGTCCCAGGGCAGGATAAACAAAGGAGCGGTATTTCCGGGAAATCTCCAGCGTTTTTAGATTTGACTGATAATCCGAGCCCACCGCCACTATGGCGACAATGCCCTTTCCCCGGGCATCATCAAGCCTTGCTTCGAGGTCTTCCAGTTCATCCAGGTGAGCGTGAGTATCAATGAGGCTATACAACTTTAGGCTGCTTTTCAGCCGGTTTTTTCTCCCCCAGCATTTTTTTGTAATACTCAATGCCCAGCTCGGTAGGCTTGTAGCTGTAGAGGGAAAATTCTCCAGTTTCCCTGGTGACCATGTTGGCCGACAAAAGCACTCTCACCGCGGTCTCCCCGGCTTGTCCTACCAGGAAGAGATGGTGGTCGGGGACTCCTTTCTTGGTGTGCTCATATTCCTCACAAATGCTGGTCAGCAGCTTTGCTGGTTCATCCACCAGGCTCTTGAGAACCTCCTGCATCGCTTCTGTCTGTCGGATTATATCAACGAACTCCTCAAAAGCGCCCATCAGGTATATTTTAACCCATCAAGGGCGATATGCCAAATAAGTAGCTGACCGCTTCCCAAGAGATTGCCACGCCCGTCAGCCGACGGGCTCGCAATGACACCCCTTTTGTCATTGCGAGGAGTCCGTTGGCTAACGGACGACGAAGCAATCTCGTAGTTGCCCAATTTATCAGGCGATTGTGCCTGTCAGTTGTCAACTATCAGCAGTCAGCCGACTGCTGAAAAGTTGACGCTGAAATTCGGCAATGTTACAGTTGATTTGTCTGTGAAGCGGATAGGTATTCTGTATCACCCTGAGCTGGAGAAAGCAAAAGCCCTGGTTGCTGAGCTGGAAGAGCTGTTGTCCACCAGGAAAATTTCCTGCTGGCACTGCTCCGCCTGGGATGAAGATGAGGCGAGAAGGCAGGTAGCGGGCTCGGATTTAATTCTCAGCATCGGCGGCGACGGCACCATCCTTCATTCAGCACGGGCGATTATTCCCCGGTCAGTGCCCCTGATGGGGATAAATTTAGGGCAACTGGGGTTCATCGCCGAGCTAAATGCTGCTGAAGCGCTGTCCCGGCTGCCCGGGGTGATTAACGGCGAGGGGTGGCTGGACGACAGAGCCATGCTTGAAGCCGATGTCGACGGCAAAAGCCTTCATGCCCTGAACGATGTGGTGCTGCGAAGCTCCATCGCCCGGCTGATTCCTATAACGGCGAAAATTGACGGCGAGGAGCTGACCACGTACCCGGCTGATGGAGTTGTTGTCGCTTCAGCCACCGGGAGCACCGGATATTCTCTGGCAGTAGGAGGTCCGGTTCTCCATCCCCAGTCCCGGCAGATGATTCTCACCCCAATCGCCTGCCACCTCGGCTTAAATCGCGCTTTAGTCCTCTCGCCGGAGAGCGTGGTTGAACTGAGCATCGATGAGGGAGGAAAAGCCACCTTCAGCCTTGACGGGCAGGTCAATCTACCCTTCAAGGAAGGACAAACCGCTACCGTGAAGATTAGCCCCCATGCCACCCACTTCCTGAGGATTCACCCACCAGCCTATTTTTATAGCACTCTATGGCAAAAATTAAAGGGGAAAGGATAACAATGAAAGTTGACCGCGCCAGGGTAGACGATGCCAATACGATACACCGCCTGCTTAACCACTTCGCTGACCGGGGTGATGTATTGCCCCGCGCCTTGAGCGAGATATACGAGAATATCCGGGATTTCTTCGTGGTCCGCAGGGGAGGAGAGGTTGCCGGCTGCATTGCCTTACACATCACCTGGCTTGATTTAGCTGAAATCCGCTCCCTGGCGGTGGACGAGAAGACCCAGGGGCGGGAGGTCGGCTCTTCTCTTGTTCGAGCCTGCCTCGATGAGGCTAAGGCTCTGGGCATCCCCACCATTTTTTGCCTCACCCGTGAGCCCGCCTTCTTCGAGAAGCTGGGGTTTAAACAGGTTGACAAGACAGAGTTGCCCCGCAAGATATGGGGAGAGTGCTATCGCTGTCCCAAGTTCCCCGACTGCGACGAGGTAGCCCTCCTTTACAAACTTTAATGAACGTCATTGCGAGGAGCTTTGCGACGAAGCAATCTTATTGAGGGCTGTTCCACAGGAGATTGCCACGCTTCGCTCGCAATGACAGGGAGGGAGAAAGATTATGGCGCCGGAGAAAAAGAGAGCCCGCCAGCAGTCCTACCAGGGCAGGGCGGTAAACCTGCACATTGACACCGTGGAGAAACCCGGCGGGAAGATAACCCAGAGGGAGGTGGTGGAGCACAGCGATTGCGTGGCGGTGGTGGCTGTTGACCGGGAGGACAATGTGGTCTTGGTCCGCCAGTATCGCTACCCCGTGGGGAAGTTCCTCTTGGAAATACCCGCCGGAGGCATCAACCCCGGCGAGGAGCCCCTTGACTGCGTCCGCCGCGAGCTACAGGAGGAAATCGGCTGCTTCCCCCAGAAGATTGATAAGCTCGGCGGTTTTTATTCCATACCCGGCTACGGCACGGAGTATCTCCACTGCTACCTGGCGACCGAGCTCGTTCCCAGCCGGCTTATCGCCGAGGACACCGAAGAGATAGAGGTAGTCCGCGTCCCGGTAAAGGAAATCCCCCGCCTGCTGGCTTCAGGCGAAATTTGCGATGCCAAGAGCATCGCCGGCCTGCTCACCTTCCTCACCAAGCGAAAAGGCAGCCGCCGGAGGAGGTCCTGACCATGCCGAAGATAGAGGTAAATGACATTCAGACTTACTACGAGGTGCACGGCGAGGGCTTTCCCGTGGTAATGATTCAGGGGCTGACCGCCAACACAAGCTGGTGGGACCCCCGCTGGATTCAGACGCTCTCCGAGAGATTTAAGGTAGTGGCGTTTGATAACCGGGGAGCAGGACGCACCGACATCTCGGGGAAGGAATATTCCATCAGGTTGTTTGCCGACGATACCGCAGCTTTGATGGATGCCCTGGGAATCCCCGAGGCTCATGTGCTCGGAATCTCAATGGGCGGGATGATAGCCCAGGAGCTCGTCCTTAACCACCCCGGGAAGGTGGAAAAGCTCGTCCTCTGCTCCACCTACTGTGGGGGAGAGAAGTCGGTCTATCCCTCCGACGAGGTGATGCAGACGCTAATGCCTGACAGAGTCGCCCTCACGGTTGAAGAAGTAGCCCGGATTACCATTCCCATCATCATCACCGAGAAGTTCTTGAAGAGTAACCCCGGGGTGGAGGAATTTGTGCTCCAGCAAATCACCAAGACCCCCATTTCACCCGAAGCCTTCGCCCGTCAGTTGAACGCCATAATGAACTTCAATTCCTGGGACCGGCTGCCCTACATCAAGGCGCCCACCCTGATACTTCAGGGTAAACAGGACATCCTCGTCCCTCCCCAAAACGCCCCCATCCTGAATAAAGCCATACGCGGCTCCCGGCTGGTCTATTTCAAGGACTCCGCCCACGTGCTCCTGGAAGAGACGGAAGAGGTGCTTGCCGCCATCCTGGACTTCCTCACCCAGTCGTGAGGAAGATGTCGCTCGTGAGCCCCCGGATTATTTCAGCTTCCCGACCACGGCAGCGGCAACCTCGCTGGTGCCCACAGGCTTATCGGGCTTCAAGTCGTAGGTCAGCTCCCGGCCTTCAAGTATGACCCCGGCAATCGCCCCTTCCAGCTTATCGGCAGCCTCTTTTTCTCCCAGGTAGCGCAGCATCATCACCCCGGAGAGCATCATCGCCATAGGGTTGACCTTGTTTTTCCCGGCATATTTAGGGGCGCTCCCGTGCGTGGGCTCAAAGACGGCTATATCGTCGCCGATATTGGCTCCCGGGGCTACCCCCATACTGCCCACCAGTCCCGCGCAGAGTTCGGAGATGAAATCTCCATAAAAATTGGGCAACACCAGGACGTCAAACTGCCCCGGTCTCCTCACCAGCTCCATGCAGGTCGTGTCCAGCACCATATCGCTAAACTCTATATCGGGGTATTCCTTAGCCACCTGGCGGGCGGAATCGAGGAAAAGCCCGTCGGAGAACTTCAATATGTTCGCCTTGTGGACTGCGGTTACCTTTTTCCGGTGATTCTGCCGGGCATAGTCAAAGGCAAATTTGACAATTCTTCGGCTTGCCGCCTGGGATATAACCCTCAGGCTCACCGCAGCGTCCTCCCTGAGCCTGTCCCCGGTAGTCCGGGAGACGAAATCAGCCAGCTCCCTGGTCTGGGGGCTGCCTTTGGCAAACTCTATGCCGATATAAAGGTCTTCGGTATTTTCCCGGACCACCACTATATCCAGACCCTTGTAAGGCGTGGCTATGCCGGGATAGACCTTATAGGGGCGGAGGCAGGCATAGAGGTTTAATTTCTGGCGCAGGGCGACGTTAACGCTCCTGAACCCGCTGCCGATGGGGGTGGTTACCGGACCTTTTAAGGCAACCCTGTTCTTCCTTATTGAGTCCAGGGCGCTCTGGGGAAGCGGCGTGCCGAACTTCTCCTCGGCTTCGGCGCCGATGGTGACCACATCCCACTGGAAGCGGACTCCCGTCGCCTCCAGCGCCCTCCGGGCTGCCTCGGCTACCTCGGGCCCTACGCCGTCGCCGGGGATTAAGGTCACTCTGTGCTTCACGGTCATAGCTTAAAATCCCGGTGTTTTTTAATATAGGGGATAAGCCCTCCCTCCTTGAGTATGGCAAACACCAGTGGCGGCATTTTAGTTGAACTAAGTTTAGCCTTGGAGGTCAGGTTGGTTATCACTCCCCGGGTCAAGTCTACCTCAAGCTGGTCTCCATCGCTAATCCGGTCGGTATCGCACAAAAGTACCGGCAGTCCCTGGTTGATGGCGTTGCGGAAGAAAATACGCGCCACCGATTTAACCAGGAGGGCGCCTATTCCCGACATCTTGATTACCACGGGAGCGTGCTCCCTGCTGGAACCTAACCCGAAGTTTCTGCCCGCCACCAGGAAATCGCCCTGGCTCACCCTGGAGGCGAAGTCGGGGACGGCGTCCTCAAAGATGTGTTTGGAGAGCTGGGGCAGGTCGCTCCTCAGGTGAGCAAACTTCCCCGGGATAATATCATCGGTGGAGATGCTGTCCCCCAGCTTGATAGCTTTCCCCCGGAGCACTAAATCAGCCATTTTTTATTTTATCCCCCGCGGGTCGGTAATCTCGCCCTTCAGGGCTGAGGCGGCGGCGGTAGCCGGGCTTGCCAGGTATATCTCGGCTTCAGGACTGCCCATCCGCCCCTTGAAGTTGCGGTTGGCAGTGGAAAGACAGACCTCGCCATCCCCCAGCACTCCCTGGTGCAGACCGAGGCAGGCGGCGCAGCCCGGAGGCAGGATAACCGCCCCGGACTCCACCAGGCTACGGATATAGCCCTTCTCCATAGCCTCCAGTAGCACCTCGCGGGAAGCCGGGGCGACCAGTAGCCGGGTCCCGGGATGCCCCTTCCTGCCCCGCAGAATGCCTGCGGCTATGGCTAAGTCCTCAACGCGCCCGTTGGTGCAGGTGCCGATGAACACCTGCTGAACTTTAATCCCCTTCGCCTCGCTTACCGGGCGGACATTGTCCACGGCGTGGGGGAAGGAGACCATCGGCTCAAGCCGGGACAGGTTTACCAATATAGTTCTCTCATAGCGGGCATCGTCATCGGGATAGAGCGGTTTATAGCTGTCGCCTCTCCCTCGAGCGGAAAGAAAGCCCTGAGTGACCTCATCGCCGGGAAACAAGCCGACTTTAGCGCCGGCTTCCACCGCCATATTAGCCAGGGTAAGGCGCTCCGACATCGTCAGCCGGGCTAGAGACTCGCCTCCGAACTCCAGCGCCTTATAGGTAGCGCCGTCGGCGCCAAGCTGCCCGATGAGGTATAAGGCGGCGTCCTTGGCATAGACCCCTTCGGTGAAGGAGCCGGTGAGGTCGACCCGGAAAGTTTCGGGAATGCGGAACCAGGTCTTGCCCAGCGCCATAGCCACGGCGATATCGCTGGAGCCCAATCCCGTGGCGAAGGCGCCCAGCGCTCCAGCGGTAACGGTGTGGGAATCAGCGCCCACGATGATGTCCCCCGGAGCGGCAAATTGCTCCGCCACCAGCTGGTGGCATATCCCGCTCCCCACGGAGTAAATACGGCACTTGGCTCTCTTAGCGAAGCGGCGCAAGAGGATATGGTCGTTAGAAATCTGACGGGCGGGGCTGGGGGCGGCATGGTCCAGGAAAATCGCCGTCTTCTCCGGCTCCGCCACCGCCTTGAAGCCGATTCCCTCAAACTGCCTTATGGCTAACGGTCCCGTGGTGTCCTGAAGGAACACCAGGTCCACCGGGGCAACGACGATTTCGCCCGACTTAGCCTCGGTCTGCGATTTAGCGGTCAGGATTTTTTCGGCTAAAGTTTTCCCCATTAGCTATCACAACGGGATATTGCTATGCTTCTTCGGGGGATTTATAACTTTCTTGTTCCGGAGCATCTCCAGGGCTTTGATGATTTTGGGGCGCGTCTGGCGGGGGTCGATGACATCGTCAATATAGCCCCGGCTTGCGGCGACATAGGGGTTGGCGAATTTGTCCCGGTATTCGGAAATCAGCTTTTGCCTTGTTTCCTCGGGCTTTTCCGAGCTGGCTATCTCGCTGCGGTAAACGATGCTGGTCGCTCCCTCGGGTCCCATCACCGCAATCTCCGCCGTGGGCCAGGCATAGCAGATATCCCCCCTCAGCCCCTTGCTGCTCATCGCTATATATGCTCCTCCATATGCTTTGCGGATAATTACGCTTACCTTGGGCACGGTCGCCTCAGCATAAGCGAAGAGGAGCTTGGCTCCGTGCCGGATAATGCCCCGGAATTCCTGGTCTGTTCCCGGCATATACCCCGGCACATCCACGAAGGTAACCAGCGGTATGTTGAAGCAGTCGCAGAAACGGACGAACCTCGCTGCCTTGTCCGAGGCATCAATATCCAGAACTCCGGCTAAATTGAGAGGCTGCTGGGCTAAAATGCCCACGCTCTGTCCTCCCATCCGGGCAAAGCCGACGATGAAGTTGGGGGCAAACCGCTGGTGGACTTCCATAAGGTCGCCGTTGTCCACCACTTTGGTTATCACCTGCTTCATATCGTAAGGCTTGTTGGGACTCTCAGGCACAATGCTGAGCAATTTCTTCTCCTGGCGTTCGGGGTCATCGCCGGTCTCTTCAACGGGAGGGAACTCCCGGTAGCTCTGGGGGATAAAGCTCAGCAATTTCCGCACCAATAGAAAACACTCCTCCTCAGCATCAACGGCGAAGTGGGCGTTTCCGCTCCTGGTGGCGTTCACCATGGCGCCGCCCAGCTCCTCCAGGCTGATTTCCTCCCCGGTTACCGTTTTAACCACCTCGGGGCCGGTGATATAGCTCTGCCCTATCCCCCGGACCATAAATACAAAATCGGTTATCGCCGGCGAGTAGACCGCGCCTCCGGCGGTGGGGCCGACGATTACCGAAATCTGGGGGATAGTGCCCGAATAGATGGTGTTGCGGGTAAAGATTTCGCCGTAAGCCTTAAGGCTATCAGCTCCCTCCTGGATGCGCGCTCCCCCGGAGTCCAGTATGCCCACGAGGGGCGCACCGGTGGCGGCGGCTAAGTCCATCACCTTGCAAATCTTGCTGGCAGCCGCCTCCGACAGCGAACCACCGAGAACGGTGAAGTCCTGGGAGAAGGCATAAACCAGCCGTCCGTTGACCTTCCCGTAGCCGATGACCACCGAGTCGCCGGGGAACTTCTGCTCCGCCATGCCAAAATCGGTGCAGCGGTGGGTGACGAAGGGGTCTATCTCCTCAAAGCTTCCCGGGTCAAACAGGAGGTCAAGGCGCTCCCTCGCCGTCAGCTTCCCCTTGCCATGCTGGGCTTCAATGCGCTTTGCCCCTCCCCCCTGCTTTCCCTTCTCCCTGAGCTCGTTCAACTGCGCCAGCTTTCGCTCCATATCCATAATCATCCTTCCTTTAACTAACGGATTGCTATTTTAGTTACTTCCTTTGCTATAATCAACAGCAATGGCTGATTATTATACCACTCCCGAGCCGGCGGAGCTTGCCCCCACCCGCTGCGGCAGGGCTGTTTTTCACTGGGGGAGGCGGACTTATATCATGGGAATTTTAAACCTTTCCCCCGACTCCTTCTCCGGCGACGGGGTGGAGGATGCCGGCGCAGCGCTGCTCAAGGCAAAGCAGATGGCTGCCGACGGGGCGGATATAATTGATGTCGGCGGAGAGTCCACCCGCCCCGGCGCGGCTCCTCTCTCCGCAGAGCAGGAGCTACGCCGTGTAATCCCCGTCGTGGAAAAGCTGCGCCGGGAGCTGTCAATACCGCTAAGCGTGGATACCTACAAGCTCGAGGTGGCTCGCCAGGCGGTAGACTCAGGCGCCACCATGATAAACGACATCTGGGGATTGAAGAAAGAGCCCCGGCTGGCGGAGCTGGCGGCGCAGCGGAAAATACCAATCATACTGATGAGCAACCAGCGCGATGTCTCCCCCCGCCACGACGCCGATTTCCCCGACATCCTCTCCGTGGTCATCGCCGACCTGCGCCACTCTATGGAGCAGGCTCTCGCCGCTGGCGTGCCCCGGGAAAATATCATCGTTGACCCCGGCATCGGCTTCGGCAAGACACAGGAGCAAAATCTCGACCTCCTGCGGCGGCTGGAGGAGCTCAAGGCGCTGGGCCAACCAATCCTGTTAGGCAGCTCCCGCAAATCGGTAATAGGCTGGGTGCTTGACTTGACCCCGGAGCAGAGGAAGCAGGGAAAGGTGTTCCTTCCCCCCACCAACCCCCGTCTGGAGGGGACTGCGGCTACCATCGCCCTGGGCATCGCCAGGGGCGTGGATATGGTCAGGGTGCACGATGTCAGGGAGATGGCACGGGTGTGCAAGATGAGCGACGCCCTGGTCAGGGGAGGGTGGTAAATTGGCTACCGCTTATCTCGGCCTCGGCTCAAACCTGGGAGACCGGGAGGTGAACCTGAGTCAGGCTCTGCTGCTCCTTTCCCCCAGGGTCATCGTTAAAAAGCTCTCCTCCGTTTACCAGACCAAGCCCGTAGGCTATGAGGAGCAGCCGATGTTCCTTAATATGACCTGCCAGGTCGCCACTTCCCTGGCACCCGGGGAGCTTCTCCGGCTGGTCAAGGATATTGAGGCAAAGATGGGACGGAAGCCCGGCGGGCAAATAAACTCACCCCGCATTATTGACATAGACATACTTTTCTACGACGCCCGAATTATCAAAACTGAGGAGCTGACCATACCCCATCCCAGGGTGGCGGAAAGAGCCTTTGTGCTTATACCACTCTCCGAGATTGCTCCCGGGCTGGTTCATCCTGAGCTGGGCCGGAAAATCGCCGACCTCGCCCGGGAGGTAGAAGGGCGTAACGATGTGCTAAAATGGACATCAGGAGGGTTAAATGTACCAGCTATTCACCGAGGAACACTTTGACGCGGCGCACTATCTCCGTAAATACCGCGGCAAGTGCGAAAACATCCACGGTCATCGCTACAAGATAGTCGCCCGCGTTGAGGCGGAAAGACTTGACGAAGCTGGCTTAGCCTATGACCTCGCCCGCCTGAAGCGTCAACTCCGGGAGGTTATCGCCCCCTTTGACCATGTCTGCCTCAACGATGTGCCTCCGTTCAACAGAATTGAGCCTTCCTGCGAAAGCATCGCCTCCACAATTTATAACGAGCTAAAACTCCGCCTCTCCGGCTCAGGAGCTACCCTGGTATGCGTTGAAGCCTGGGAATCGCCCACGAGCGGTGCGGTCTATACTCCCTGAGCTAGTCTTTCTTTTCCTGGAAGTCCGGCGGCAGCAGGTTGGGGATGGTCTCCACGATGGGATAGGAATTCCGGCAGCGGGAGCAATATAGAGAGCCGGTAACTATTTCGTCGCCCCATTCCTGCTCCACGCTAAGCTCCAGTTCCCCTTTGCATACCGGGCACGCCAGGATTTTCATAAGCCCTCGTTTCATCTGAAGCATAGATTATAGCACCTCCCCATCTGCGCGGGAAGGGGGTGGAGATGGTATAATTGTTGATACAGTTAGCTAACGGATATGAAACAAATGCGGCAGGAGCAGCGGGAGAAACGGCGGGCAAGCCAAAAGGCGAAGATGCCCCAGCATGGCAGGGGACTGGCGAGGGTGTATAAGGACGCCATATCAAAAAGGGCGAAGGACGTAAAGAAATAAGCCTTCAGGGCTGAAGAGCAATAGTCCCACGTCCCTCTATCCCCACCCTTCTGTGTTGGGGGTGGCGTCTGCCTATCCACAAGCCGGTGAAGAAGCTCCGGTTGAGCAGGTGGTAATAGTCGGCAACATCAAGGAGGTCCTTGGATACCGTCCTTTCAAAATAGGCTACCTCAATGTGCTTGCCGATATTCTTCGCCGCCTGAAGGACATAAGCGAAGTCGGAATCCCCGCTGACCAGCACCGCTACGTCGTAGAGTCCATTCCAGGCGAAATGGAGCAGGTCCGTAGCTAACATGATGTCGATGCCCTTTTCCACCTGCACGCCCTGCGATATTTTGGTGCTGCCCAGGCGGACCTCCAGATAAGGCGTTTTCCGCAGGCTGTCAAGGAACTCCTGCTGCTCCCGGTGGGCATCGGGCCAGCGCTCGGGGTCCTGGCGCACATTGTAATAGTAAACCCGGAACAGCCGCCTCGGCCCGCAGAGCTTTTTGGCGAACTCGGCGAAGTTGAGGTCGTGCCGCTTAAAGTTATTCTGCAAAGCATGATACAAATTGCTTCCATCTATAAAAATGGCAACTCTGTCTTCCATATTCCTCCTGAAACGAGTATTTCTGACATTATACCTCAAAATCACAATTTCGGTTATGACCTGGCTCCTCTTCCTGGGAAATCTGCTATTATAATCCTGAACCGAGGAGGAAAAATGATAGTATTGAAAGATGAAATAGAAGTCAAAGCCCCGCCGTCAAAGTTTGTGGAATGGTTTTCCCACATAGATGAGAAATACCGGGAGTGGCACCCCGAGCATATACTGGCCCGCTACAAAAAAGGCACTCCCTTCGAGGAGGGCTCCATCCTCTACTTTGAGGAATACATCGGGAAGCCGAAGTATAAGTTCACCTTTTTCGTCACCAGGGTGGAGCCGGGTGAGAAGATGGAATATAAAATACTATTCCCCTACACCCTGCTGAATGCCGGCGGCTCTTTCACCTTCCAGAAGCAGGGTGAGGGCACCCGGTTCATCGCCGTGGTGAGCGTGGGGTGGGGAGGAGCGGTGGGGAAGCTGCTGGACCGGATTTACTGGCTATTTGGTGGGGGCAGATTAAAGGAGATAAGGAGACATATGGCGGATGAAGGGGTGAACATGAAGAAGCTTATGGAAGGAAAATAAAAAGTGGTGGCGGGGGTTGGATTTGAACCAACGACCTTCGGGTTATGGGCCCGACGAGCTACCACTGCTCCACCCCGCGACATCCTGAAAGGTTTTGTGCTCATCCTGGTGCAGGTCAAGGCCTCGGTCATTAGTACGGTTTAGCTTAACGGATTACTCCGCTTACACACACCGCCTATCAAGCAAGTAGTCTACTTGCGACCTTACCCGGTTAAACCGGTGGGAGATCTCATCTTGGGGAGGGCTTCGCACTTGAGATGCTTTCAGCGCTTATCCCGACCAGACATGGCTACTCAGCACTGCTCCGGGCGGAACAACTGACACACCAGCGGTCTGTCCATCCTAATCCTCTCGTACTAAGGACAGCTCCCCTCAAATCTCCAACGCCCACGACGGATAGAGACCGACCTGTCTCACGACGGTCTGAACCCAGCTCGCGTGCCGTTTTAATGGGCGAACAGCCCAACCCTTGGGACCGACTTCAGCCCCAGGATACGACGGGCCGACATCGAGGTGCCAAACCTTGCCGTCGATATGAACTCTTGGGCAAGATAAGCCTGTTATCCCTGGCGTAGCTTTTATCCGTTAAGCCACGGCCCTTCCACACAGCGCCGTAGGATCACTTTGCCCGACTTTCGTCTCTGCTCGACTTGTAGGTCTCACAGTCAAGCTCCCTTATACCAATACACTCTACACACGGTTTCCATCCGTGCTGAGGGAACCTTTGGACGCCTCCGTTACCTTTTAGGAGGCAACCGCCCCAGTCAAACTACCCACCAGACACTGTCTCCGTCAGTTGACGGATTAGAACCAAAACTGAACAAGAGTGGTATTTCACCGTCGGCTCCACCGAAGCTGACGCCCCAGTTTCTTAGCCTCCCACCTATCCTACACATGCCCAGCTTAAGCTCAATGCCAAGCTATAGTAAAGCTGCCAGGGTCTTTTTGTCCTGTCGCGGGCAGAGGGCATCTTCACCCCCATTTCAATTTCACCGAGTCCCCCGTTGAGACAGCGCCCAGGTCGTTAAACCTTTCGTGCGGGTCGGAACTTACCCGACAAGGGACTTCGCTACCATAGGACCGTTATAGTTACGGCCGCCGTTCACTAGGGCTTCGGTTCAAAGCTTCTCCGTCAGTTGACGGATAACCTCTCCCCTTAACCTTCTAGCACCGGGCAGGTGTCGGCCCCTATATTTCAGCTTTTTCGCTTTAGCAGGGACCTGTGTTTTTGTTAAACAGTCGCCTGGGCCAATTTTGTGTCCCCACCCGAATTAACGGATGGGCCCCCTTCTTCCGAAGTTACGGGGTTAGATTGCCGAGTTCCTTAACGAGGGTTCTCTCGAACACCTTGGGACTCTTATCCCAACCTACCAGTGGCGGTTTGCAGTACAGGTGCCTAGCTCTTTAGCAACGAGGCTTTTCTCGCCAGTATAGGGTCAGCTGAATTACTTTGGGTTTCCCCGCAATTTCTCCCTCCTCTCAGCTTAATACCAGGGTGGATTTGCCTGCCCTGATGCGCCTCGAGTCGGGAACACACCATGTCCATTAGGTATGCTCAGCCTACCTTCCTGGGTTCCCCCTTTGCCGTAACAAGAACTAAGCAGCATGGGAATATTAACCCATTATCCATCGCCTACCCCATGAGGGTTTGGCTTAGGTCTGGCTAACCCTACGCCGATTAACGTTGCATAGGAAACCTCAGGTTTACGGTGGGCATGGTTTTCACATGCCTTTACGCTACTCATACCGACATTCTCACTTGTCATCGCTCCACACTGGCTTACACCAGAGCTTCTCAGCAAGGACAACGCTCCCCTACCACTCTGAGTTAATCCATTGAGTTTACAGCATTCACCAAGCTTCTCGGATTCGCCGAAGCTCACCCAACAAGCTCTTAAGAACGCCGCCAACTCAAATAACTCAGAGTCCATAGCTTCGGTAGCAAACTTAAGCCCCGTTAAATTGTCAGCGCGGCACCACTCGACCAGTGAGCTGTTACGCACTCTTTGAAGGGTGGCTGCTTCTGAGCCAACCTCCTGGCTGTCTGTGCAACACCACTTCCTTTCCCACTTAGCTTGCTTTTAGGGACCTTAGCTGATGGTCTGGGCTGTTTCCCTTTCGACCATGGGGCTTATCCCTCACGGTCTCACTCCCAGGATTCAATTTATGGCATTTGCAGTTTGGTTAAGGTCGGAAACCTCACGGTCCCTGGCTTATCCAGAGCTCTACCTCCACAAATCATCTCCTGAGGCTGCACCTAAATGCATTTCGGGGAGAACCAGCTATTTCCGGGTTCGTTTGGCATTTCACCTGCACTACCCACAGCTCATCTCAGAGTTTTGCCTCACTCACGAGTTCGAGCCTCCACTCAATTTTACTTGAGTTTCACTCTGGCCATGGGTAGATCACCCGGCTTCGGGTCTGCTCCATGCGACCCGTCCGTTAAACGGACTGCGTCCTGTTCAGACTCGCTTTCGCTATGGCTCCGCGACGATAGTCGCTTAACCCAGCCACATAGAGCAACTCGTCGGCTCATTCTTCAATAGGCACGCCATCATCCGTCAGATGACGGACTCTGACTGCTTGTAAGCATAGGGTTTCAGGTTCTATTTCACTCCCCTCCCGGGGTGCTTTTCACCTTTCCCTCACGGTACTAGTTCACTATCGGTCATCAGCAGTATTTAGCCTTGGATGGTGGTCCCCCCAGCTTCCCACAGGGTTCCTCGTGTCCCGTGGTACTTAAGAACACAAGCGAAGATTTCACTCTTTCGCCTACGGGACTATTACCCTCTACGGTTGCCCTTTCCAGAAACATTCGGCTAGAATGAAATTTGCTAACTTCGTGACGGACCCTGAAATCCATCCCCTGTGCCTTACAACCCCAGAACAGCTTAGGCTTCAGGACCACTGAGCTATTCTGGTTTAGGCTTTTCCCCTTTCGCTCGCCGCTACTAAGGGAATCTCGTTGATTTCTTTTCCTCGGGTTACTTAGATGTTTCAGTTCACCCGGTCTCCTCTCGCTAATGCGAGTGCCCAGGTTTTACCTGAGCGGGTTACCCCATTCGGGAATCCCCAGCTAAGCTTGCTAGACAGCTCCCTGAGGCTTTTCGCAGTCTCGCCGCGCCCTTCTTCGGCTGCTGATACCAAGGCATCCACCCTATGCTCTTCTTCCCTTGACCTGCGCCAGGATGAACACAAAACCTATTCAGTTTTTAAGGTGCAACGCATGAAGTTAATGACACAAAAGTTATATTATATAACACCCCCCCTGCGGTGTCAAACAAATAATCTATTTATTTTAGCTCCGCGGTATTATTATAATAACACCGCGGTGAAATTTAAGCAAGTTTTGGGACTCAACCCCAATGTTTTTTTCCTGGGACTGGTCAGCTTCCTCACCGATGTCAGCAGTGAGATTATCTTTACCCTTCTTCCCCTGTTCCTGCTCAATGTCCTCGGCGCGGGGACGGCGGTCATCGGTCTGATTGAAGGGGTAGCCGATACCACCACCTCTCTGTTTAGAATCTTCTCCGGCTGGCTCAGCGACAGGATGGGGAAAAGGAAGCCCCTGACCGTCCTCGGCTACGGACTGTCCACCGTTGCCAAGCCGTTTATGTATCTCGCCTCAACCTGGGGGATGGCGCTCGGAGTGCGCTTCTGCGACCGGCTGGGGAAAGGAGTTCGGACCGCTCCGCGAGACGCCCTGGTGGCGGACTCGGTGACCCCCAAGCAGAGGGGCAAGGCTTTCGGGCTTCACCGCGCCCTGGATACCTTCGGCGCTGTCGTGGGCATCGCCTCCGCCGCAGTCGTCGTTTTCCTGTGGCAGGGCGAAAGCCTCAAGCTTACCCTGGCTACCTACCACCAGCTGGTCCTGGTGGGCATCATCCCCGCCGCCGTCGCTATGCTTTTCTTTTTCTTCGTCAGGGAACCGGGCAGAAAGGCGGCAGGGCAGAGTCCGGCAGCCCCGGGAGGGATAAAATACCTCGCCTCGGGGCTGGAGCGGCGGTTCTGGATTTTCCTGGGCATCGTTTTCCTGTTCACCCTGGGCAACTCCAGCGACGCCTTCCTTATTCTTCGCGCCCAGAACCTGGGCAACTCCGTCCTCACCATCCTCCTGATGCTGGTGCTGTTTAATTTCGTCTACGCTTCGTTGTCCATGCCGGCGGGGATATTGTCCGACCGGCTGGGAAGGAAGCGCCTTATCCTCTTCGGCTGGCTGATTTACGCCCTGGTCTATCTCGGCTTTGCCTTAGCCTCAGTCTCGTGGCAGATATGGCTGCTATTCGGACTTTACGGTGTTTACTACGGCTTAGCCGAAGGGGTAAGTCGTGCCTTTGTGGCTGATTTAGTCCCCGAGGAGAAAAGGGGGACTGCCTATGGTCTGTTCCACGGCGTAGTGGGAGTTACTCTGCTCCCGGCAAGCCTCATCGCCGGCTACCTCTGGCAGTGGGTCAACCCCGCAGCACCGTTTTTCTTCGGCGCCGCTATGGCTTCCCTGGCGATGCTGGGCTTCCTGGTACTCCTCCGGGAGTGATGTAAAGAAACTTCTATATCCGCTCCCTGCTTCTCCTCAGGAATATCAACCCCGCGATGAGGGCGATGACCACAATCACGATGGCTATTATGCCCCCATTGCCCAGTCCGCCGCCGGCACCACCGCCACCGATAATACCACCACCGCCACCGCCAGCGCCGCCAGCTGCCACCACGAACTGCCCGCTCTGCCCTTCCACAACCACACTATAAGTCCCCGGCGTCGCCCTGGTTACCGTGAACACCACATTCTGAGTGGAGCCCGGCGAAACGCTGACCGTCTGGCTTTGCTCGGCATTGCCGTTGATATAAAGGGTGACGGTGTGGCTGCCGCTTGTCCCACCGGTATTGGCGATATTGATGGAGATAGTTACCGCTTGGTTGGGACTTACCTGCGATGACGAGATTTGGAGGTAGGAAGCCGAGAAGCTGGCAGGCTCAGGCGCTCTCCCGGCAGCCCCGCCTCCACCAGCGGCGGCAATCTTGATGAGTTCGTCATCAATGTTGGTTACATTAACATCAAGGGTATCATAGCCGGCATAGTCAGCATCAGCAGAGACGGCTGCTGAGGTGATGACGAGGTAGGCGATGTCGCCGTCCAGGAGGTTGTCATCCACGCCGGTTACGGTGACCGTCTGTTTTATATTCCAGGTCAGGTTAGTAAAGGTAACGACGGTGGGTGAGACCGTTCCCTCGGTGGTGTCGTTGCTGCTCAAGCCCACGGTCACCAGGGCAGTGGGCTCATTATTCAGCATCACCACGAAGGTGTCGTTCCCGCCGCCTTCAGTGGTCACCAGCCCGGTGGTGGGAATAACGACAACATCAATGGATAACGGATGGTAGTCCCCGCCGGAGGTTATATTTCCGGTGCAGTTATGCGGCAGCAGGGTGTCCCCCAGCCCGTCGCCGTCTAAATCCCTGCCGGCATAGTCCGACCAGTAGTTCCCGCCAAGGTAAGGACCGCCGATGATATTTCTCCCCGGGGTCTTGGTGATATTCCAGGTGTTGTTGCCATCATCGTAGGCATTGATGGTGTTGTTGAAGTAGTTGTTGTAGATGGTGGTGTTTGTTGAGGGGTCAAGGTAAATCCCGTAAGCATTTCCGGTCAGCGTGTTGTTATACACCACGTTTGGTCTCTGGCAATTCTCAATCAGGATGCCGTTGGTGCAGTTGGTAATGGTGTTGTTGTCGGTGACGAACAGGGTCGCCGGGTTGTTGTTATCACAGTATATTCCGTTCCCAAAGTTGGTGATGACGTTGTCGTAAATCGTCAGGTTGGCTCCATCATATACATCTATTCCGTCAGCCGAGCCGTTTTCTATGGTGTTGTTGAAAATAAACAACGTAGAATAAGTGGGCTCGATGCCCCAGGAGGAGTTAGCCATAAGGTTGCTGGAGATGTTTGCTGTGGTGCCATCGGTATAGATTGCCTCGATGGAGTAGTTTCTCATCTCATTGTCATCAATCAGCCCCGAAGATTCACTCTCCATCCTGACGGCATAGCTCGGGACTCCGTTACCGAAGAAGGTATTATTGAAAATCGTGGTGTAGTTAGTGTTGGAGCAGTAAACATCTGAATTTCCGGTGCCGTTGAAGAAGTCGTTCAAGGCTATGGTGGTGTTGGAGGAATACTCCAGGTAGACGCCGTAGCCGGTGTTTTCGTGGATGGTGTTGGCGATGATGTTGTTGTTGTCCGAAGCGTCCAGGTAGAAGCCGGCGGAGTTGTTCACGGCATCATTGCCGCCGGTGAGGTTGTTGTTGTCCGAAGAATACAGGTAGAAGCCGTTGGTGTTGTTCCAGGCGTCGCTGTTGATGATGGTGGTGTTGTCCGAACCCCACAGGTAGAAGCCGCTCTGGGTGTTGCTCCAGGCATTGCTGTCGGTAAGGGTGTTGTTGTCCGAAGAATACAGGTAGAAGCCGTCGGTGTTGTTCCAGGCGTCGCTGTTGGTGATGGTGTTATTGTCCGAAGAAAGCAGGTAGATGCCGCTCTGGCTGTTATTCCAGGCGTTGTTGGTGGTGAAAGTGTTGTTGTTCGACAAGTACAGGTGGATGCCGTCGGTGTTGTTCCAGGCGTCGCTGTTGGTGATGGTGTTATTGTCCGAATGCCCCACAGGTAGAAGCCGCTCTGGGTGTTGCTCCAGGCATTGCTGTCGGTAAGGGTGTTGTTGTCCGAAGAATACAGGTAGAAGCCGTTGGTGTTGTTCCAGGCGTCGTTGTTGGTGAGGCTGCTGCTGTTGGCATAATCCAAGAAGATGCCGTAGTTGGTGTTGTTCCAGGCGGTGTTATTAGTGAGGTTGTTGTTGCCCGAATAACCCACGTAGATGCCGCGATTGGTGTTGTTCCAGGCAGTGTTGTTGGTGAGGGTGTTATTGTCCGAATGCCCCACGTAGATGCCGGAGATGCTGTTCCAGGCATCGTTGTTGGTGAGGCTGTTGTTGTTCGAATACCACAGGACGATGCCATCCACGGTGTTGTTCCCGGCAGTGTTGTTAGTGAGGGTATTGTTGCCCGAAGAGCTCAGGTAGATGCCATCGTTGGTGTTGTTCCGGGCGGTGTTGTTGGTAAGGTTGTCGTTGTTCGAAGAACTCAGGTAGATGCCATACTGGGTGTTGTTCCAGGCGGTGCTGTTGGTGAGGGTGTTATTGTTCGAAGAACTCAGGTAGATGCCGTTCTGGGTGTTGTTCCAGGCGGTGCTGTTGGTGAGGGTGTTATTGTTCGAAGAGCTCAGGTAGATGCCGTTCTGGGTGTTGTTCCAGACAGTATTGTTGGTGAGGTTGTTGTAGTCCGAAGAGTCCAGGTAGATGCCGTCCCAGGAGTTATTCCAGGCATGGTTGTCGGTGAGATTGTTGTAGTCCGACTGCCACGTGTAGATGCCAGCCCAGGAGTTGTTCCTGGCATCGTTGCCGATGAGGCTGTTGTTGCCCGAAGCCTCCAGGTAGATGCCCATCCAGCCGTTGTTCCGGGCGGTGTTGTTGGTGAGGGTGTTGTTGCTGCCCGAATAATACAGGTGGATGCCGTCCTGGGTGTTGTTGTAGGCGGTGTTGTTGGTGAGATTGTTGTTGCTTCCCGAACCGTCCAGGCGGATGCCGTTGGTGCTGTTCCAGGCGGTGTTGTTGGTGAGATTGTTGTTGCCCGAAGAGCTCAGGTAGATGCCGTAGTTAGTGTTGTTCCCGGCGGTGTTGTTGGTGAGGGTGTTGTTGTTCGAATTCGCCAGGGAGATGCCGTTCTGGGTGCTGTTTCTGACGGTGTTGTTTACCAGCGTGCTGTTGCCCGAAGAGTCCAGGTAGATGCCGTAGTTAGTGTTGTTCCCGGCGGTGTTGTTGGTGAGATTGTTGTTGCCCGAAGAGCTCAGGTAGATGCCTATCTGGGTGTTGTTTCTGGCGGTGTTGTTGGTGAGGGTGTTGTTGCCCGAATTCGCCACGTAGATACCGTACTGGGAGTTGTTCCAGGCGGTGTTGTTGGTAAGGCTGTCGTTGCCCGAGGAATCCAGGGTGATGCCGTACTGGGAGTTGTTCCAGGCGGTGTTGTTGGTGAGGTTGTTGTTGTCCGAACCCCCCAGGCGGATGCCATAGGTGTTATTCCTGGCATCGTTGTTGGTGAGGTTGTTGTTGTCCGAATCCCCCAGGTAGATGCCGATGAAGGTGTCGTTCCAGGCATTGTTGTTGGTGAGGGTGTTGTTGTTCGACCAGTCCAGGTAGATGCCGTTGTAGTTGTTCCTGGCGGTGTTGTTGGTGAGGGTGTTGTTGCCCGACCAACCCACGTAGATGCCGAGGTAGTTGCTGTAGGCGGTGTTGTTGGTGAGGGTGTTGTTGCCCGACCAACCCACGTAGATGCCACGGGTGCTATTCGTTACATTGTTGTCGGTGAGGTTGTTGTTGTTCGAGAAATACAGGTAGATGCCGATGAAGTTGTTGCTCCAGGCATTGTTGCCGGTGAGGTTGGTGTTGGTCGAATTATTCAGGTAGATGCCGTAGTAGTTATTCGTTATATTGTTGCTGGAGATGTTGCCGTAGTCCGCTCCATTGAGATATATCCCGGCTATGCCGTTGGTGGTGGCGTTTTGAATGGTGAAATTGCTGATGTTCACCCAGTCAGCGGTTACATTAAACGCGTGGTCGCTGGGATTTGGTGCGCTCACAATCGTGTCGGAAGCATTCCCCGAAGTTGACCTGATGGTCAGTTGCTTATAAACATCCACGTTCTCGTCGTAGGTGCCGTTGTCAGCCTCGATGGTGTGCCCGTCCGTGGTATTGGGAGCGTCTATCGCCGCCTGTATGGTGCTGAAATTCTCGCCGGTATTGATATTGTGGACCGGAGTGGTATTGCCCAGAGGGGCAAATGTGCTGAACGAGGTTATGTTGGCATACACGTAGTTCCCCGCGGGATTGACATCGGAGCCGGGGACTTCTTCCCAGGCAGTCCCGTTATATCTCCACATCCTGAGGCTGGTCTCGTTAGCATTCCACAGGTCGGTATCGTTGTAGCTTACATTCAGGAAAAGCCAGGAGCTGGCAGTGACGTTGGTGGCATTCACATATTTACCGATGTTCGTCTTCCTGTTCGGGTACGTGGCAGGCGGCGTGGTGTCCACGCCGTTTATCCCCACGCCATTGCCGCAGGTGAAGGAAATCGTCGTGGGGAAGCTGGCTATGGTGAGGTTATTCACCGTGTTACTGGATGAATTTTGGTCGGAGTAGAAGTCATAGGCGGTGTTGTTCGAGGCGGTGTTATTTACCAGTGTGTTGTCGTCCGACTGCCATATGTAGATGCCGAAGGTGTTGTTCCAGGCATCGTTGTCGGTGAGGTTGTTGCTGTCCGACCGCTCCAGGTAGAAGCCGTAGTTGGTGCTGTTCCAGGCATCGTTGTTGGTGAGGTTGTTGTAGTTCGAATTCGCCAGGTCGATGCCGTAGTTGTTGTTCCTGGCAGTGTTGTTGGTGAGGGTATTGTTGCCCGAATTCGCCACGTAGATACCGTATTGGGTATTGTTCCAGACGGTGTTGTTGGTGAGGTTGTTGTTGTCCGACAAATCCAGGGAGATGCCACGGGTGCTATTCGCTACATTGTTGTCGGTGAAGTTGTTGTTGTCTGAAGAGTCCAGGTAGATGCCGCGGGTGCTATTCGTTACATTGTTGCTGGTTAGGTTGTTGTTGTCTGAAGAGTCCAGGTAGATGCCGTACTGGGAGTTGTTCCAGGCGGTGTTGTTGGTGAGGGTGTTATCGTTCGAAGAACTCAGATTGATGCCGTCGGTATTGTTCCAGGCATCGTTGCCGGTGAGGTTGGTGTTGTTCGAGAAATACAGGTAGATGCCGAGAGTGTTGTTCCAGGCATTGTTGCCGGTGAGGGTGCTGTTGTACGAATTATCCAGGCAGATGCCGAGAGTGTTGTTCCAGGCATCGTTATCGGTGATGTTGTTGTAGTCCGAATAGCCCAGGTAGATGCCAATACTGTTGTTGGTTACATTGCTGGAGAAAATAGTGTTGTTTAAGGAAGAAGTCAGCCAGATGCCGTCGGTGTTGTTCCCGGCGGTGTTGTTGGTGAGGGTGTTATCGTTCGAAGAACTCAGGTTGATGCCGCGGTAGTTGTTCGAGGCATTGTTGTTGGTGAGGGTGTTATTGTTCGATAACCACAGGTAGATGCCGTATTGGGGATTGTTCCAGACGGTGTTGTTGGTGAGGTTATCGTTGTCCGACCAACTCAGGTAGATGCCGTACTCGGTGTTGTTCCGGGCGGTGTTGTTGGTGATGTTGTTGTAGTACGAAGAAGTCAGGTAGATGCCGCCCTGGGTGTTGTTCCCGGCGGTGTTGTTGGTGAGGTTGTTGTAGTACGAGGTAGCCAGGTCGATGCCGCGGTAGTTGTTCCAGGCGTTGTTGTTGGTGATGTTGTTGTAGTACGAACCCCCCAGGTAGATGCCGCGGTAGTTATTCGTCACATTATTGCCGGAGATGTTGCCGTAGTTTGCTGTGGAAAAAAGATGTATTCCCACACCCGCAGTGGCATTTTTAATTGTAAATCCGGTGATGTTCACCCAGTCGGCGGTTATGTTAAACACATCGTCATTGGGGTTTGAGGCGTTCACAATGCAGTTCGTCCTGCCGTTCTGGGACTGAATGGTCAGATGAGTTGTATTCACAACCACATTCTCGCTGTAGTTGCCGTCTCCGACGCAGATGACATCCCCACTGCTGGCGTTATTGACCGCATCCTGAATGGGCGTGGCGCTGGCATTGAAAGTGCCTCCGTTGGGCCACCAGCCGGTGGTGTTGACGCAGAAATTGCCGCAGCTACAGGGTAGCTGTGCCTCTACCACACCTGCCATTGGCGCCGCCACCATTCCCAGTGCCAGCACCAGCGACAGGGCGACCAAAATTGAAATAGATTTCACTGCTTTAAACATAGCTCGCCTCCCGAAATGGGCATATTGGGGTAAATGTAACTTGAAATGCCCTTTTTTGTCAATAAAAAAGTCCCCTCTCCCTTGATGGGAGAAGGGTGAATTATCCCAGGGTTATGTTGTCAATCAGCCTTGTTTTGCCGATTTTGACCGCCAGGGAGACCAGCGCCGGGCGGTCGATTTCTTTTAGCTCCTCCAGGGTATTGGGGTCGGCGATGCTGACATAGTCAATGCGGGCAAGAGGCTCCTTCTGGATGAGCGAGGTCATTTCCCGCCGGATTTTAGCGGCGTCTCTTTCCCCGCCCCGCCACAGCTCCCCAGCCAGGGAAAGAGCCTGGAATAGAACCGGGGCGGCCTCCCGCTCCCGGGGACCGAGATAGGTATTGCGGCTGCTCATCGCCAGTCCATCGCTTTCCCTGACCGTGGGCACCACCACGATTTCCAGCCCCATATTGAGGTCGGCAACCATCCTAGTGATGACCACTACCTGCTGGGCATCCTTCTCGCCGAAGTAGGCTCTGGTGGGCTGGACGATGTTGAACAGCTTGGCGCAAATCGTGGCTACACCGCGGAAATGTCCCTGCCGGGATGCCCCTTCAAGCCGCTCCGTTACCCCCTCCACATCCACCCAGCTATTAAATCCGTCAGGATACATCTCCTCCTCGGAGGGCACAAAAACGATGTCCGTTTTCGCCCCTTTCAGCATTTCGAGGTCGCGGTCGAGGTCCCGGGGGTATTGCCGGAAATCCTCGCCCCGCCCGAACTGGGTGGGGTTTACGAAGATGCTGACCACAACGGTGGAATTTTCCTTCTTCGCCCTTTTCACCAGGCTCAGGTGACCCTGGTGGAGATAGCCCATGGTGGGCACAAAGCCAATTAAGCCGCCGAGTTGTTGCCTGGCTTTCCTAGCTTCGGAGATTGTCTTTATTACCTGCATTTTCACCCTCGCCTTTCTGTCCCCCTGTCATTGCGAGGCTTGTCCCGAGCGAAGCGAGGGAACTAGACGAAGCAATCTCAAAGCGAGCTTGCTCGCTTCACTTCTCCGTCGTGTGACGGATAAGATTGCCACGCCTTCGGCTCGCAATGACATATTAAAAGGGCTGGCGACGACACCTCACCCCCGGAGAGAGGAGAGGATGCTCTCATCCATAGTGTAGCCGTGCTCCATAGTGGGGAAGGTGTTAGACTTAACCTCTTCCACGTAACTGGTGACCGCAGCTTTTATGCCTTCTGCCAGCCGGGCATATTGCTTGGCATGCTTGGGGACAATATCGGAGTAAAGACCAAGCACATCGCTGACCACCTGGACCTCGCCATCACAGTCAGGTCCGGCGCCGATGCCGATAACGGGGATGGACAATTTCCCGGCAATTAGCTTGGAAAGAGGCGCCGGGACGCACTCCAGGACGATAGAAAAGGCGCCGGCCTGCTCCAGTATTTGAGCGTCTTTGAACAGCTTCCGGGCGGTCTCGGGTGTTTTCCCCTGCGCCTTGTAGCCGCCAAGCTGGTATATTGATTGCGGGGTAAGACCGATGTGACCCATGACCGGTATGCCGCAATCAACGAGGCGCTTCACCGCCTCGGCAACGACCTCGCCGCCTTCAAGCTTGACCGCCTGGGCTCCGCCTTTTTGAATAAACAATGCCGCATTGCTCAGGGCATCCGAGACGCTGGTATGATAGGTCATAAAGGGCATATCGCCCACTATCAAGGCTTTCTTAGCCCCTCTCACCACCGCCCTGGTATGGTGGAGCATCTCCTCCATAGTCACCGGTATAGTTGACTCATAGCCCAGTATCACCATTCCCAGGCTGTCTCCCACCAGTATCATCGGCACGCCGACCTCATCAATAATTTTGGCGGTTACATAGTCATAGGCGGTAAGCATGGGGATTTTCTCCTTCCGCTGCTTCATCGCCTTTATTTCATTGATGGTAACTCGCATTATGCCGCTCCCTGGCTTTATCTCATAGTTAACAGGTCTTCAGTCCAGTCTTTCCCCTTCACCTCCACAATCCGGTTATTCTTATCAACATAAACCATCCGGGGAGTCACTTTTAACGCCTCGTCATCGGAAACATAGCAGTAGGAGAGGATAATCACGCTGTCTCCTTTAGCCACGAGTCGGGCGGCGGCGCCATTGAGGCAAACTGTCCCTGAGCCTGGCTCAGCTTCAATGGCGTAGGTGCTGAACCGGGCGCCATTATTGATGTCCAGCACCTCCACCTGCTCATAAGGTAAAATGTCGCTCGCCTCCATCAGTAACCTGTCCAGGGTGATGCTGCCTTCATAATCAACATCAACCTGGGTAACCCGGGCACGGTGGATTTTTCCTTTCAACATAGCCCTCATTTTCTCACCTCCTCGCCGGTTTTCTCGAGCGCTGTGAAAGGCTCAGCATGGTTAAGCAACTTCCTTAATTCCTCAGCTTTATGCTCATCAATTCTCCCCTTAGCCAGGGCGATGGGGATGGTGTTCAGTCCCAGCTCTTTATAGACCGCGAGCAACGAGGGGTTCCGCGACTTAAGTGCGGCGAGATGCTTGCTTATTGTGCCTGAATCGCCGCGGGATATGGGCCCGGTGAGACAACCGGGCAGACCAACATTACCGATATTATTTATCGTCCCGTGCAACAGGGGGAGGAGCGCCTTGACTGCCTGGTCTTGAGGGATGCCCAGGTTCTGCCATAAATCGGTAGCCAGCTTGACCAGGGTCACCATATAGTTACAGGCGAATACCGCTGCGGCATGATAAAGCACCTTGTCTCCAGGCTTGAGCTCCACCCAGTCGCCCTGAAGAAGGGAAGCCAGCTCTCTGAGCGTTGACCGGAGCGGTTCCTGGGCTTCCAGGGCAAAGGTAGAGCCGGGCAGATTTTCTATCGCCTGGGCGACATTGGCGAAGGTCTGCAGGGGGTGGAAGGAGCCGACAGCGGCTCCCGCTTTCTTAGCTGGGGCAAGTATATCCAGGGAATGAGCGCCGCTGCAATGCACCACGCTTTTCCCGGGACGCCACCGGACCTCGCCGGCCACCTTAGAGATGACATCATCAGGAGTGGTGATGAAGATTAGCTCAGCGGCGTCAGCCGCCTCCTGAGCGGAGCGGTAGACCTGACAATGGGGCAGCGATTCAGCCAGCCTTTCCGCTGAGGCTGCGCTCCGACTGCATACCGCAGTTACTTTACATCCCTTCCGGGAAAGCCCTGTTGCCAGAGCCGTTCCCACCACGCCAGCGCCGATGAAGCCAATCTCTAGCATGCTATTTCCACCTTGCTTGCGGCGATACCCGCCATCGTCTCGGACTTGGCTATCGCCCTGACGATTGCCGTGGACACTACCTCAGCGGCTACCAGACCAAGCAGGGTAAGGTCGCACTTTTTCTCTCCCAGGGAAAGGGCGAAGATGGTATCGCCATCAAACATAGTAAGGTAGGGGTCAACGGTGCGGGCTATCCCCCCGCCAGCCATTTCCGCCAGCTTGTTTACCTGCGCCTTATCAAGCCGGGCATTGGTCGCCACCACACCGATAGTGGTATTGGGGAGCAGTCCCATCCCCTTGAATTTACCGCCTTTCAGCAGCTCCGAGGTGCTCAGGAAGCCCCCGCTGCTGGAACGGTGGGGACCGGCGATAATCTCCCTTGTCTCGGGGTGGAGGACATCCCCGAAGGCGTTTTCCACCACCAGGGCAGCCACGATAACTCCATCGCCTATCTGCTGGCTGGCGGTTCCCAGACCGCTCTTGGTAGCCCTTTCCAGACCCAGAATCTTGCCTACTGCGGCTCCGGTGCCGGCGCCGACACACCCTTCAGGGACTTCGCCATCGGTGGCGGCAAGGCAGGCTTGATAACCATCGTCAGCGCCCGGTCTTGCCTTGGGGCTGCCGACTACCAAATCGTAAATAACCGCCGCAGGAACGATGGGGACTTTGCCGGCAGCAGTCTGGTGCCCGATTCCCCGCTCCTCAAGGTATCTCATAACGCCTCCCGCAGCCTCAAGCCCGAAAGCGCTCCCTCCGCTGAGAAGAACGGCATGCGCTTTCTCTACCAGGTTCCCGGGGCGGAGAATATCGGTCTCCCTCGTCCCCGGTGCCGCGCCGCTGACATCAACCCCGGCTACCGCTCCCGCCTCGCAAAGAATGACGGTACACCCGGTCATTCCTTGCCGGTCGGTATAATTTCCCACCTTCACCCCGGGGACATCCGTTATCCTGTTACCCATCACCAACTAAAAAACCCTCCGGCGTAACCCAGGAGGGTCTTTTCTTTTTTTCATACCGTCCTGGTCGTCGCCGATCCAAGCGGATGTGATTAAACCTTACATAATTACGCTCACTGCTTTAACAGTCAGTGGCATTATTAAAATAACACATTTTTCCAGTTCCGTCAAGGCTGCGAGCCTGTCACCCCCTTCAAGGGAGCAGGGAGCGGTTCTCGCCCTATTGTGAAATATCCCATTAGGTATTATAATAGTTTTGCCTTGCTGGATATGAGAGTAAATTTGAGAGTTCATGGGGGTAGAGGAGGTGAAAAATGAGTCCACTTCCTGAAGAAAGCAATATATCCCGAACGTTAATCTCTTTAATTGACATCGTGTTTGTGGTAGTTATCGCGGCAAGCTTTGCCTTTTATGGAAGCTATCTCTTCCGCCCCTCCACATCCCTGATAGTCTTTGCGGGGCTGGTGACGGTTTACCTTATGGCTATTGCGAGCTGGATTAGCTATCAATATCATATAACCGAATATCCCTATACTGAGTCCAGGGAGGCTAAAGCAAGGTTTGCCATGCATCTGGCTCTCGTTGCTATGTGTGCCTATCTTCTTTACTCGCTGGGCACTGCTCAGCCAACTCCCGACCTGAGCCCCTTTTTGTGGGGCTTCCCCATAATCGTGGGGCTTTACCTCATCTCAAGACGAATCAGACAAAAAGAATATGAGGTAAAGGGTGTCGGGCCAGAAGCTGAACGGGAAACTCTTAGCGCCGAAGCTATTGAACAGAAAGCTACTGAATGGGAAGTGGTTGAACTGGAGGCTATTGAACAGGACCTCCTCTATGCCTACCTGAGCGGCTTTATCGCAATATGCCTTGTTTATCAATTTATCGCCCTTCCGGCAATTCTGGCGTCCTACGGAGGATTAAACTGGGTGTTCATATTTCTCCCGCTGCTTGCTGGCCTTATCTACCAGCAAATCCCCAGGCAATATTATCCCGAACGTAAGGTAACAGCCCCTCCAACAGTTCCTCCACCAGCCCCTACTCCCCTTCCCAAGAGAAAGATTGCGAACTTTCGCCATCAGCACGGATTGCCCCCTCCCGGTAGCTTAGCGGCATCCCTTCCCACCCTGACCCGCTTCCGTCAAGAGAAAGAGGAATAGTTTTCCCTTCTGCGGGGGGAAGGAGTAACAGTTAACCAGAATGGAGAAGTGCGTTTTCTGTGACATCGCTGCCGGCAAAATACCCACTGACATCGTTTACCGCGATAAGGAACTCCTTGCCTTCAGGGACATTCACCCTATGGCACCCGTTCACATAATCATCATCCCCAAAGCTCACATCTCTTCTCTATTTGAGGTGGCTGAGCCGCAGGAAAAGCTCCTGGGGCGACTTATACTGGTGGCGGTGAAGCTGGCTGAAAAGGAAGGAGTCGCCCTGAAGGGCTACCGCCTGGCAATAAACTGCGGACCCCAGGGAGGGCAGGTCATACCCCACCTCCACCTCCACCTCCTCGGCGGCAGGAAGCTAGCCGACCAGCTTGGCTAAGCTCTCCAGCCTGGCGACAACCCCATCTATCGCTTCGCCGGGGGTTGATGCCCCGGCGGTGACGCCGATATTTCGCTTCCCCAAAAGCCAGGACTTATCCACCTCCTCCGCTGCGGCTACCAGACGAGTCTCGGTAATGGAGGCGCAGGCTTCAGCAAGCCGCCGGGTATTAGCGCTGTTATGCCCCCCGATTACTATGAGGAGCTGGTTTCTCCGCGCCAGCCTTACTGCCTCTTCCAGCCGCCTCTGTATTGCCTGGCACAGGGTGCTGATAATGCGGAACTCGCCAACAAAAGGGGCGAAAGCGGTGGTGAGCTGATTTATGAAAGCCACAAAAGAGTCCCGGTTCTGCGTCGTCTGGGAGATGATGCCGAGACGGGATAACGCTGGAGGGTGAGCAACTTCCTCCGCACTCATAGCCGCTATGCCTTTGCCTCTTGTCCAGCCCAGCAGTCCCTTGACTTCAGAATGCTCCGCCTCTCCGAAGATAACCACCGTAAAGCCCGCCCGGGCTAACCGGGCGGCGCACCGCTGGGCTTTCTTGACTATGGGACAGGTAATATCAAGGACCTGGAGTTTCCGAGCCTCAATTTCCGATAGCACCTCAGGCCCTACCCCGTGAGTGGGAATGGCGATGGCTTCCCCGCTCGCCTGCCCTAAATCAGCCACCGCCCTCACTCCCGCCTTCTCCAGCCGCTCTACCAGCTGCTCATTGTGCGCCACAGGTCCCAGCGTTTCTATCTTCCCGTATTCCCCCGCTGCCTCGGTTACCAGCTTTATCGCCCGCCGGACGCCGAAGCACAACCCCACCTCCCGGGCTATCTCAATCTCCATCTTTGCCATAGACGCCCCGGTATTCGGGGGGGAGGAGAGCCGCTATCTCGGTCATCATCTTATCCGCCAGCGCTTTCCTCTGCTGCCGGCTCGTCGCCCGGGGGAGATAGAACGGCTTCCCAATGTTAACGGTTATTCTCGGGCGTTTCCACAGCCAGCTCCTCCCGTGAATCTTCTCCGTGCCGGCAATGCCCACGGGGAGAAGGGGAACATCCATCCGTGAAGCTAGCACGCCAAGACCGGGCTTGCCCGCCTGGAGCTTCCCCTGGTGGCTTCTCTTCCCCTCGGGGAATATGCCGATAACCGCGCCCTGGGCTAGTCTTTCCCGGGCCTGGCGGAACATCTCCCTGGTCACGCTCAGCTTTCCGTAGCGGGATACCATCAGGGCTTGTCCCCAGCGGAGAATAGGTCTCAGCAGAGGATAACGGAACAGCTGCTCTTTAGCGATAAAAATTATCCACCGGGAAACGCCGAACACAATCAGCTCAGCGTCGATAACATGCACGTGATTGGCTATCACGATGAGCGGACCTGACCGGGGCACATTCTCCTTCCCCCTGACCTCCCAGGAGAGGAAAAGGTGGTATAACGGCTTGACGACGGCTACAAAAATCCTTTGAGACGGGGTCACTTTTTTATCGCCAGGGCATATATTTTGTTGACCACCTGCTCCAGGGTGAGGTCTTTGGTCTCAATGATTACGGCGTCGGCGGCGGGTTTAAGGGGGGAGACAGCGCGACGGCAATCATCATCGTCTCTCTTCTGGAGGTCGGCGAGAATGTTGTCATAGCTTACCTTTTTCCCTCTTTCCAATAGCTCCTTGTAGCGGCGCTGGGCTCTCTCCCTGACCGGGGCGGTAAGGAAAATCTTTAACTCCGCCTGGGGGAGGACCACCGTGCCGATATCTCTCCCCGCCATTACCACCCCGCCCCGCTCCGCCAGCTTCCGCTGTGCCGCCACCATCGCCTGCCGCACCCCGGCTACCCGGGACACCGTGGAGACCTTCTCCTCCACCTCAAGGCGCATCATGTCGGGGGAGATGCCCTCGCCGTCAAGGCGGGGGGAGAAATAGCCCTCCCTGGAGGAAACAAAATCAAATGTGGTTGCTCCCGCCAGCAGGGAAAGCGCATCACCGTCCTCCAGGGGAATGCCCTGCTTGATTGCCTTCCAGGTAAAAGCACGATACATAATGCCGGTGTCAAAGAAAAGATAGCCCAGTTTTTTAGCCAGCAGTAGCCCCACGCTGCTCTTGCCTGCGGCTACCGGACCGTCAATAGCAATCAATTTTGGCTTCAAATTATACTTCATCATCTTACATCCCCAAGCGACCTGTCAAGCCGTGGAAAGCTGGTGGTGCTATCCTTATGGGGATTTTTTGGCTATAATTAGAAATTGAACTGTGCCAGCGTAGCTCAGGGGTAGAGCAGCGGTTTCGTAAACCGCCGGTCGGGGGTTCGAATCCCTTCGCTGGCTTGGAGATGATATGAGCAAGCTGGTAGATAAGCTGCGCCAACTTTCCAAGCCCTCCTCGCAAATGGGCTTTCGTTCCGGTGCCGCGGGGTCAGCACCGCCGTCAATGCTGCTTATCGCCGGACTGAGAGGCAAAGACGCCGCTGAAGCCAGGGCTCTCGCCGAGGGCAACGTCGACGCCGGGCTGATACTGGAGCAAACCGAGGCTGCCCAGATAAAGCAAATAGCCAAAGCTATGGGCTCTCTCCCCCTCGGCGTGTTTCTCCGCGGGGAAAGCAGTCCTGGTGCGGCGGAAATCGCTGATTCGGGCGGCGACTTCATCGTTTTTGATACCAGGATGCCCATAAAGACCCTGGAGGCGAAGGGACTGGGGAAGCTCCTCGCCGTGGAGTTTTCTTTAGAAAGCAGCTTAATCGGAGGCATCAGCGAGCTTGAGGTCGACGGCGTGCTTATTGTCAACAAACAGCCGGTTATCACCATTGAGCACCTCCTCTTCTGCCGGCGAGTCATCGCCTCAACGGCTAAGCCGCTATTAATGGCGGTAGCTTCACCGCTAACAAAAGAGGACATTAACAGCCTGTGGGAAGCCGGCGTAGAGGGCATAGTTACTCCTCCCGGGCAGCAGCCACGGCAGCTTTCCCCGCTGAGGGAAATGATTGCCGCTCTGCCCCGGCGGAGGAAGCGGAGACGGGGAGAAAGTGGCGTGGCTCTGCCTCACTATGGCGTCCCTGATGAGCCGGAAGAAGAAGAGGAGGAGGAAGAGGAAACCTAGCCCATCTTGACGGCTTATGGAGACAGGTCTCGGCTTATTCCTGCTGTCCGTGGCGGGGATTTCCCTTACCGGGGTTATGCTCCCCGGACCAATGACCGCCGCTACGGTAGCTAAAGGCTACGGAAATAAACACGCCGGTGCCCTGATTGCCGCCGGACACGGCATAGTTGAGCTGCCTTTAATCGCCGCCATTTACCTCGGCCTGGAGTATTTCCTCAAGTCGCCGCCGGTGTTCAACGCCATCTATATTGCCGGCGGCGTGGTGCTGTTTTACCTCGGCTTCCAGATGTTTCGCTCCTCGGGCAACGCTCCCGAGGATGTGGGCGGGCTGCCGGCGAGCCCGTTAGCCACCGGCATAGTGGTCACGGCAACCAACCCCGCCTTCTACCTCTGGTGGGCGACTATCGGGGCGGCTTTGATAGCTGGCGCCGCCGGCTTTGGAGTTATCGGCATTGTCCTCCTCGTCGTAGTGCACTGGCCTTGCGATTTAGGCTGGAGCGAATTTCTCTCCTGGGGCACATTCAAGTCCCGGAAGTGGTGGACGGAAAAGGTCCGGCGGACCGTGTTTCGCATCTGCGCCCTGGTCTTGCTCGGCTTTGGCGCCTGGTTTCTGGTCTCCGGTATATCTAAGCTGTAGTCCCTTATGCCCGGCGGGGCTGCTTAAGGAACAACCTGCGTTGCCTGGAAGTATTTCCCCTCGGTCTTTATCGCGGGGGCAATGACCATCCTGACGTTATGCATTTCCGCTATTGTCCGGGCGCCGCATACCCCCATACCGGTGCGCAGAGCGCCCACGAGGTTCTGGGTGCCGTCGGTGACCGAGGTAGGACCAAAGAGGATTTGCGGCAAAGTCCCTTTAGTCCCGACTTTCACTCTCGTCCCCCGGGGCAATGCCGGGTGGGGATGGGACATGCCCCAGTTATAGCCTTTACCCGGCGCCTCTCTGGCCTGCGCCAGAGGAGAGCCAATCATCACCGCATCGGCGCCTGAGGCGAATGCTTTACATAAGTCGCCTCCAGTGCGAATGCCCCCGTCGGTGATGACCGAGACATATTTGCCACCCTGCTTGACATAGTCATCCCGGGCAGCGGCGCACTCCCTGGTCGCGGTTACCTGGGGCACCCCCACGCCGATGACCTCCCTGGTGGTGCAGGCAGCCCCGGGACCAATGCCAACCAGGACGGCGTCAATCCCCGTTTTCATCAGCTCCAGCGCTGCGCTGTAGCTGCAGCAGTTGCCCACGATGACCGGAAGGGACATCTCCCCGCACAGCTGGGACAATACAAGCTCGCCATAGCTCTTGGAGATGTGGCGCGCCGTGGTAACCGTTGATTGCACCACCAGCACATCAATCCCCGCCTCCTTGGCTAGCGGGGCTAAACTTTTAGTGCTCGCCGGGGTCAGCGATACCGCACAGGTGGCGCCGGCTTTTTTAATCGTCTCAATACGCTCGCCGATGAGCTTCTCCTTAATAGGCTTGGAATAAATTCTTTGCAGCAAAGAGGTGGTCTCGCTTTCCGCAGCCTTGGCGATTTGAGCCAGTATCTCCCCGGGATTTTCATATCTGGTCTGGAGTCCCTCAAGGTTAAGGACCGCCAGCCCGCCCAGCCGGCTGTATTCAATAGCGAAGGCAGGGTCAACCACGCCGTCCATAGCTGAGGCTAAAATGGGGAAGGAAAAGGTCAGCCCCCTTAATTTGAACTCTATATCCGTCTGGTCGGGATTGATGGTTACGTCGCCGGAGACAAGGGCGACTTCGTCAAATCCATAGGCTCGCTCCAGTTCAGACATGGGGCACAATATACCGCCAGAGAGGAGCAAAGTCAAGGACAAAGCAGTCAACTGATAGCTGTATCTCCCATCGTCATTGCGAGCGAAGCGTGGCAATCCCATCCGTAAGCCGACGGAGAAGCGAGCAAGCTCGCCGTGAGATTGCCTCGTCGTCCGTTAGCCAACGAATTTGGGTTTTGAGTTTGCTATAATTAGCCCGCTTATGCCCTACAGCATCAGCATCAGGCAAAGGACGCCATATCGTTTTATCGGGAGCTGCCCCTCTGTTCCCGAGGCACAGGGGGAAGGCAGAACCTTTGATGCCTGCCTGGCTAACACCAGGGAAGCGATAGAGCGCTGCCTCGAGGAGAGGAAGAAATGCGGGCAGGAAATCCCCGAGGAAGACCCCGCCCCACAGGTAATACTGGTGTATAGCTGACGGCTATTCCTCTACCCTAGTCCATTTACTTCCGTTATATTCGTAGGTCTTACCGCCACCCGAATACTGCCCGTAGATGACGATACCCTGCTCATTCCAGCTCCATTTCCCCTTGATGTCGGGCTGGATATAGGCGTGCAGATATTCTCCTCCCTCTATGGAACTGGAATCAAGTATCTTACAGCTCTCAGCATCCGTGGGCGTCATTGAATTTCCATCTACACCCACAGTGCCGGGGATAACCGCGTCGACGACATTTACCGCCATAGCCGAGGAGAGAGCGGTCTGCAAAGTGGAAAGCTGTGTCCGGGCCATCTCCTCAGTTCCCGCGCCCAGGAAGCCGCTGACCCTGAGCGCCACCACGGTGGTAAGAATGCCGAGGATTAAGACAACAATAAGCACCTCAATTAAGGTGAAGCCTTTTTCGGTTTTGCTTATCCTCAACGGCACTCTCGGGGAATATATATCAGGAAGGGATAACGGTGTCAATAACTCGGCTTACCGTTAGCCGAGGGACGGGATTGCCACGCCCGTCAGGTGACGGGCTCGCAATGACATCCCACCTGTCATTGCGAGGAGTCCGTTAGCTAACGGACGACGAAGCAATCTAAAGCAGTTCTCCCGGGCAAATATGGCGGGCTTGCCCGATAGAGGGAGGGGGTTCGTTGGCTAACAGTTCACCCTCACCCTTGCCCTCTCCCGTCAAGGGAGAGGGATTTTGTACCAGAAGAGGTAATGGCAGGGCTTAGGTGAGCCAGACAACAAAAAACCCCTCCCCGTTGGCTGAGGGAGGGGCTTTTATGTGGTGCGGATTTTTACGTGCAGGTCCAGTTGGTTCCGCCAGTCAAGTTACAGGTCTTGCCGCCACCGGAGTAGGTGCCGCTAACAACCATGGCCGAGGTATCCCAGGTCCACGACCCATGGGTCGGCAGATGCAGGTAGGTATCCAGGGTAAAGGTTCCCTGGGGGGTTGTTACAGTCACGTTGGTGGTGCCCGCCGTTACGGTACCCCCGGTTACGCTGCCAGCGCTTCTGGCAGCCATGCCCGCCAGAAGGGCAGTCTGCACCGAGCTCGCCTCGGTCTTGGCGGTCTCAAGAGTTCCCTGACCCAGGAATCCACCGACGTTGAACGCCACCACTGCGGCAAGGACACCGAGGATGATAATCACAATCAGCAACTCAATCAGGGTAAAACCACCCTCGTCCCGGCGCACCTTCCGCATTAAACTTGTTAATGCTTTCACCTTTCACCTCCTTTCTTTAAATTTTTTTAATCACTCGACCCGTCAGCCCGTCCCCCGACGGACTTTTGCTACCATAATTACATCTCCCAAACATCACCTCCTTTTCTGTTATAGTTTAATTCTAGGCGTGATGCCTGCCAGGGTCAATAGGAATATGGTCATAGGACTGCGGGGGTAAAAATAGTCAGCCGCCCACTGACCGCCGCTTCAGCCAAGAACGGAGCCGACGAAGCTCCTCTGCCCCCGGACAAACTCCGCCACCGGCATTTCCTGCTTTCCCTCCAGCTGGATGCGGCGAAGCTCGAGGACGCCCTCGGCGGTCACCACGCCCACCCCCAGGGAGGGCTCAGGCAATGCCACCACCTCCCCGATTCCCCTCCGCTTCACCGGTCGGCTGAGGGGCACAGCCTGGTGGACTTTGAGCCGCCTGCCCTGCCAGCAGGTATAGCACCCCGGCCAGGGATTATATGCTCTTACCTTCCGCCACAGCTCCACGGCGGAGAGATGCCAGTCGAGCTCGCCGTCCTCACTGGTGAGCCGCCGGCTATAGCTAGCCTGGCTTTCATCCTGAGGCTGAGGCTTAATCCGCCCCTCAAGCCACCGGGGCAGGGTATCCACCAGGAGAGCGGCGCCAAGCTGAGCCAGCTTAGCGGTGAGCGAGCCCGTGGTATCCTCTGGCGAGATGGGCACCTCTTGCCGGGCGAGGACTGCTCCGCTGTCCATCCCCTCATCCATCAACATAATGCTGACGCCGCTGACCTCATCGCCGCAAAGAACGGCATTGGCGACCGGAGAGGGACCGCGATGGCGGGGCAACAAGGAAGGGTGAACGTTAAGGCAGCCAGACCGGGGCAAAGACAATACCGCCGGGGGAAGAATGAGTCCAAAGGCGGCAACCACGATTAAATCAGGATGAAACCGGGCTAACTCCTCCACCGCTTCAGGCGACTTGAGCGTCTTCGGCTGCACCAGGGGAATGCGGTTATTCACCGCCACTGCCTTGACCGGCGAGAGAAGTAGCTGCTGCTTTCGCCCGCCACGCTTGTCAGGCTGAGTGCATACTGCAACTACTCGGTAATCGCTAGCCAGCAACGCCTGCAATGCCGGCACGGCAAAGCTGGGAGTGCCCATAAAAATAATGTCCATTTTTTATTACGCTCATTTTTAATTAAATTTTTTATTATGTCAAAATCTCCCTAGACCGAAACCAAACCGTCTGGTAATTTTCCATTATCCCTTATGATAGTTACCCCAGAATCTTGCGTTAATGTATAGTTTACCACCGGCGAAGGAAACCTGGGAAAAAGCCCTAGGAGAGCTTCAACTTCAGGTCAGCAAAACGAACTACACCACCTGGCTCAAAGATAGCCAGGGAGTCCGCTGGCTGACGGATGAAAACGAGGTCTTCGTGGTCGGTGTCCCCGATACCTTCGTTGCCGAGTGGCTTTCCAAACGCTTTCACTCCCTGGTGAAGAAGACGCTGGCGGCGATTATCGGCAGGGATATTGAGGTCCAGTTTACCGTATGGCAGCCGACTTCATCCCCGGCTCCGCTGGCTGCCGAATTACCCAGCGATGGCGGAACAACCACCAGGGCGAGAAAATATAAACTTAATCCCAAATATACCTTTGACAAGTTCATCGTGGGCGATTGCAACCGTCTCGCCTTCGCCGCCGCCGAGGAGGTAAGCGAAAATCCCGCCGGCGTCTACAATCCCCTTATTATTCATAGCGACAACGGGCAGGGCAAGACTCACCTCCTCCACGCCATCGGGCATGCTGCGACAAGAAAGGGACTGCAGGTAGCTTACTTTGGCGCTGACCAGTTCACCAACGAGTTCGTGCTCGCCCTCAAGCAAAATGACCTGGAGCAGCTCCGGCGCAAATTCACCCCCGTTAACATGCTCCTCTTTGATGATTTCCAGCTATTAGACTGCAAAAAGCAGACGCAGCAGTTTTTCTTTCACACCTTTAACGAGCTTTATAACAACAACTGCCAGGTGGTGATTGCCGCCGACCGCCTCCCCAAAGAGATGCACTTACTCAGCAACAGGTTGAAAACGCACCTTGAATGGGGGCTTATCGCCCAGATTCAGCCGCCGGACTTCGACACCCGCCTGGCAATCCTCCGCGCCAAGTCCAAGGAGAAGTCGCTTCCCATCGCCGAAGAGATTTTGCAGGTTATCGCCCAGAGAATCCAGGACAACGTCTGCCACCTTGAAGGCGCCCTGACTTACCTCGACGCCCGCGCCAAGCTGACCGGGCTTAACTTAACCCCCCAAATAGTTAACAAGTTATTAACCACTAACAACGGCATTGATGACCGCAAGGTAATACTCGGGATAACCGCCGGCTATTTTGACTGCTCCGTAGAAGAGCTAATCGGCAAAAAGAGGGACAGGGAGACTACCCTAGCCCGCCATATTGCGATGTATCTCATGCGGGAAGAAGGAAATTACTCCTTCGCCGAAATCAGCCGGGCGCTGGGCAATAGAAACCACGCCACGGTGATTCACGGCTACAAAAAAATCTCCGGCGAGCTGCGGGATAATTCCAAGCTGAAAAAGCAAATCACCGAGATTAAACAAAAGATTGATAACTCCTATCAGTAGGATGTGAATAACCTGTTAACTAATCCCCTCAGCCCGCAGCCTGATATCCCTATCCCCAAGCCTTTCCTCTTTCCACCACTATTATTACTACTATTACTAAATAATAGATATAATAATGAGAATAGTTATAGTAAAAGTGGTTAACGGACTGTAAGCAGGCTGGATTATGAAAGTTGGTATTATGGGAGGCACATTTGACCCGATTCATTCGGGACATCTCATCGTTGCTGAAGAGGTGAGGGAGGCGCTGGGGTTGGGCGAGGTCCTCTTTATGCCCTGCGGGCAGCCGTGGCTTAAGCTGGAGCGCCCCATCACCCCGGCGGTTCACCGGGTGGAGATGGTGCGGCTGGCTATCGGCGCTGCGCCGCAGTTCAAGCTCAGCGAGGTGGAGGTAAAGCGCTCCGGTCCGTCATATTCCGTGGACACTATGATGGGGTTCCGGGAGCAGTTTGGGGATGGAGCGGAGCTGTTTTTTATCGTTGGCTGCGATGCCCTGGCTAATTTAGCCAGGTGGAAGGAGCCGCAGAGACTAATTCAGCTCTGTAAGCTGGTGGCGGTGCCCCGGTTAAATTTCAATTCGCCCGATTTGAAAGCCCTGGAGCGCTCCGTCCCCGGGGTAAGCCAGCAACTCATTTACGTCGCCGCACCGATAATTGACATCAGCTCCTCCCGGATTAGAGAGCGCGTCAGGAAAGGGCTGTCCATCCGCTATCTTGTCCCCGAGAAGGTGGAGGAGTATATCCGGCGGCAGAAGCTGTATGCCGCGGGGTAGTGATAAAGAAAACATTTAATCCTTGACAGAAGAAGCGTTAGACAATACGATCTAAGGTGGGTCTTGGGGGAGCCTGCTATTTCTACGAATAAGCGAGCATTTGATGCATAGAGTAGGGAAATTTCGAAATTGTCCAAACCCCGATTGCAATGCCCATTATCCTTCGGTAAACTATGAAAGGCCGGTTCCCGGATACATCAAGGAACGTGCGGGGGGACGACCAATCAAAGTTTGTCTTCATTGTGGCATGGTTTGGTATGAGGAGCCAGATATTGATTCTTGCCGCTACTACATTTTCCGCAATACGGATCTTGGTGAATGGCTAAAGACACCACGCATAGAGACTTATGAGCTGCGAGGACACAAGAAGCACAAACGCTAGGAATTATGAATAAAGCTCAATTGTCATCTGTAGAACCAAGCTCTGCTTCAGAGAAGCGACATTCCAAGCCTTCTAGACGTCCAGGTTTTTGACACTCTGGGCGTGGGCTTGAATGAAACTCTTGCGGGGCGCCACTTCGGGACCCATCAGCATGGTAAATATCTGGTCTGCCGCTATGGCGTCCTCTATAGTTACCTTGAGCAGCGTCCTGGTCTTGGGGTTCATCGTCGTTTCCCAGAGCTGCTCGGGGCTCATTTCCCCCAGTCCCTTGTAGCGCTGGATATCCAACTTGCTGCCCTCCAGCTTGTGGAGCAACTCCTCTTTCTGCTGCTCGGAGTAAACCCAGGATGACTGCTTGCCCGCCCGGATGCAATAAAGGGGCGGTTGGGCGATGTAAAGGAATCCGTGGTTGATTAGCTCCAGCATATAGCGGTGGAAGAAGGTGAGCAGGAGGGTGCGGATGTGAGCGCCGTCGACATCAGCGTCGGTCATGATAATTATCTTGTGGTATCTGAGCCGGGCAAGGTCGGGCTGCCCGTCGGTGTTGGCTCTTAGTGCGGTGGCGATGGCTCTTATCTCCTCGTGTTCCACAATCTTGTCCTTAGCCGCCTTCTCCACATTGAGGATTTTGCCCTTGAGGGGGAGGATAGCCTGGAAGCGGCGGTCCCGTCCTTGCTTGGCGGAGCCGCCGGCGGACTCTCCCTCAACCAGATAAAGCTCGCATAATGTCGGGTCTTTCTCGGAGCAATCCGCCAGCTTTCCGGGGAGGACGGATATTTCAAAGCTGGTCTTCTTGAACACGAGCTCGCGAGCTTTGCGCGCCGCCTCTCTGGCTTTAGCCGAGATGAGGCACTTGGCGATGATTGCCTTTGCTTCGTCGGGGTGCTGCTCCAGGTAGAGGGATAAGCCGTTGGCGACCACCGACTCAACATGAGTTTTTACCTCGGGATTACCCAGCTTTGCCTTGGTCTGCCCCTCGAACTGGGGCTGGGGGAGCTTTACACTGATGATGGCGACCAGCCCTTCGCGGACATCCTCGCCGGTCAGATTGGGCTCGCTCTCCTTGATAAATTTGCTACTTCTGGCGTAATCATTGAGAATGCGGGTCAGCGCCGCGCGAAAGCCGGTGAGATGACTGCCTCCATCTCGGGTGCTGACGCAGTTGGCAAAGGAGAAGGTGACTTCCGCCGAGCTGTCGTTATATTGCAGCGCTACCTCGGTGGCGGTGCTGTTGGATGAGCCGGTTACCAGTATGGGGGTGGGGTGGATGGCTACCCTGTTTTTGTTTATCCGGGAGATTAAGGTGGCGATGCCTCCTTCAAAGTAGAACGTTTTTTCCTGGTCGCTGCGCTCATCCTTGATGGCTAGCTCCACGCTGCTGTTCAGGTAAGCCAGCTCCTTCAGTCGCTGGCAGATTACGTTGAAGTCGCAGTTGATAGATTCAAAAATCTCGGTGTCGGGGAGAAAGGTGACTTTGGTGCCGGTATGTTGGCTCTCGCCGATGGTTTTAATCTTTCCTTTGGGAACGCCGCGGCGATATTCCTGGCAGTATCTCTTCCCGTCCCGTTCCACCTCGACCCTGAACCAGGCGGACAGGGCGTTAACCACCGAAGCCCCGACGCCATGCAGTCCGCTGGATATGGTATAAGCCCCCCCACCGAACTTAGCCCCGGCGTGCAAGCGGGTCATCACTGCCTCCAGAGCGGGGATGTCTGTTTCGGGGATAATATCAACGGGGATGCCTCTCCCGTTGTCTTTCACGGTAACGCTGTTGTCGCCGTGGATGGTCACCTCAATGCGGTCGCAGGAACCAGCCATTGCCTCGTCTACGCCGTTATACACGATTTCGTAGAGGAGCTGGTGCAGACCGTCGCGGTCGGTGCTCCCGATGTACATTCCAGGACGAAGACGGACGGCTTCTATCTCGTCTAAAATCTGGATGTCTTCGGCGCGATATTCGCTTTTCGGCTCAGGGCTTAGCTCGTTTTGTGGCATATTCAGTTAGCTTTCATCTGGCTGTGAAAGACCCCCGAGGAACATCTTAACCATTATACCATGTCAACCGATGGAAAGCCACATTTTTAGCCTTGAAATATCACGAAACCCCGCTTTTCTTAAGCGTCTGGGCTATTTTGCCTAAGGGGACGGTTTTTTGCTCTCCGCCGACCATATCCCGCAGCACCGCGGTCTTATCTCCCTTTTCCCCGATGATGATGGCGTATCGGGCGCCGGCTGAATTAGCCTGCCTTAGCTGACCCTTCAGGCTCCTCTCGCCGCTAGCCTGGATGGCGGCGATGCCCTGATGGCGGAGGGTGGAAACGAGCTTTGCCGCCTCCAGCCTGGCTTCCTTGCTCCGGCAGGCGACATAAGCGGCGGGGGTGGGGAGGGGAGGGATGGGGACATCCTGGCTTTTCAGGTTCAGTATGATTCTCTCAATGCCCGCAGCGAAGCCCACCGCCGGGGTCGGCTTGCCCCCGAGGTCCTCAATAAGATTGTCGTAGCGACCGCCGCCGCCGAGGGCGACCTGCGCCCCTTCCCCTTCAGGCTTGACCTCGAACACCGTCCTGGTGTAGTAGTCCAGTCCCCGCACCAGCCGGTGGTTTAACTGGCAGGTTATTCCCAGTGCGGCAAGGTATTGCTGGACGCCTTGAAAATGCTCCCGGCATTCCGAACAGAGATAGCCGGTGATTTTGGGCGCTCCCGCTATTATCCCCTGGCAGGAAGCCTCCTTGCAGTCGAGAAGCCGCAGGGGGTTTCGGGCTAGCCTGCCTTTGCAGTCGGGGCATAGCTTGTCCTTGTAGCCCTGGTAATACTTTTTTAATGCCTTTACATAGCCGGGCTGGCACCCCCGGCAGCCGGTGCTGTTAAGCTCAATGGAGAGCCGGGAAAGCCCCAGGGAGGAGAGGAAATGGTGCATCAGTTGTATCACCTCGGCGTCAAGAGCGGGGTCGGCATCGCCTATCGCCTCGCATCCGAACTGGTGGTGCTGGCGGTAGCGTCCCGCCTGAGGGCGCTCGTATCTGAAGGCGGGGGTGAAGTAATATAGCCTTACCGGCTGAGGGAGGTTAAACAGTCCGTGTTCAAGGTAAGCGCGGCAGATAGGCGCCGTCCCCTCAGCGGTCAATGCCAGCTTCTGCCCGCTCCGGTCCTCGAAGACATACATCTCCTTGATGATGTCCGTGCCCTCGGGGGCAGCGTGGGCAAAGAGCTGGTAGTCCTCAAAGATGGGGGTGCTGATGGGCTGGTAGCCGTAAAGCTGGCAGAGCTGGCTTGCCTTTTCCTCGATATATCCCCAGTAAGCCTTTTCCCCGGGGAGGATGTCTGTCGTGCCCCGTGGCGCTTTGAACAAAGCTGCTCCTTTTCCGTCAGCCAACGGACTTAGCGGATAGGATACAAGAGAGCGGGGAAGAAGTAAAGAATTTGCCTTATTTTCGCTATTTAAGTTATGATGAATTCAATGGACGGGAACGGGCTGTTACAGAAAGCGCGGGAGTATCTACCCGAGGAAAAGCTGCCTCTGATAGAGAAAGCCTATGATTTCGCTCTGAAGTCGCACCAGGGACAGATGAGGAAGTCGGGAGAGCCTTACCTGGAGCACCCCTTGCAGGTAGCGATAATCCTGGCTGAGCTTCAATTTGATGGGGCTACTTTAGCTGCCGCCCTGCTGCACGATGTCCCCGAGGACTGCGGGGTTCCGCTGGATAAAATCAAGGCTGACTTCGGGGCTGAAGTAGCCAGCCTGGTGGAGGGCATTACCAAGTTGAGCCAGGTGACGAAGCCGATTTATGGAGTTGCGACGAAGAGGGAGCTTCAGGCTGAGAACCTGCGCAAGATGCTTATCGCTACTGCCGAGGATTTAAGGGTGATAATTATTAAGTTGGCCGACCGGCTGCATAATATGCGCACCCTGGGAGCTTTGCCGCGGGGGAGACGCCTTGACATTGCCCAGGAGACGCTGGAGATATATGCGCCGCTGGCACACCGTTTAGGCATATACAGTCTGAAATGGCAGTTAGAGGATTTAGCCTTTCGTTATTTAGAGCCGCGGCAATATCATCGCGTCGCCCGCTTAATAGACTCCAAGCGGGAGGAGAGAGAGCAGTTTACCACTAAGGTTGTCCAGGAATTAAGCGAGGAGTTGAACCGGGCGGGCGTGGAGGCAAAAGTTTTTGGTCGCCCCAAGCATGTTTATAGCATTTACCAGAAAATGGGGAAATACACTTTACAGGGCAAGAGTTTCGGCGATATCTATGACCTCTTTGGCGTGCGCATACTGGTTGATTCAATTCCCGACTGCTATAAGGCGATGGGAGCAGTTCATAACCTCTGGCACCCGGTATCCGAGGAATTTAACGACTTTATTGCTAATCCCAAGGCTAGTGGTTATCGCTCTCTCCATACCACGGTGCTCTATCACGGGATTCCGCTGGAGGTGCAAATTCGGACTCACGAAATGGACCGGGTCGCCGAGTATGGAGTAGCCGCCCACTGGCGTTATAAGGAAGACGGGAAGAAGAAGCCTTTCAGTGGTAAAATAGCCTGGTTACCCCAGCTTGCTGAGTGGCGGGAGGAGTTTGACAGCCGGGAATTCCTGGAATCCATTAAGACCGACATCCTTGCTGAGCAGGTATTTGTGTTTACTCCCAAAGGGGAGATAAAGGAGCTGCCTCGCGGGGCGACTCCCCTGGACTTTGCCTTTCTCATTCACACCGACCTGGGCTACCATTGTGTTGGAGCGAAGGTAAATGGGCGGTTGGCGCCGTTGAACCAGGAGCTTAATAATGGCGACGTGGTGGAAATTGTTACCGCTAAGGGGAAGAAGGGTCCCAGCCTGGACTGGCTCAATTTTGAGCTCGGCTATGTTAAGACCTCTCACGCCCGGGCAAAAATCAGGCAGTGGTTCACCAGGCAAAACCGGCGTCAAAGCATAGAAGCGGGAAGGCAATTTCTGGAGAGGGAGCTTAAAAGAACCGGAGTGGCTCTGCCCGGCATCAACGAAGTAGCCCAGCTCTTTGAATACAAAGACGGCGATGACTTCCTTGCTGCCATCGGGAGCGGCAACCTCAGTCCCTCCCAGGTAATAGCGAAATTAACCGTTGCTGAGGAGCTGCCTGAAGAACTGCCTGAAGCTCCCGCGCCCCGAAAGATTAGCCCGGCAAGCATCAAGGTGTTAGGCGTGGGCGACCTGGTCACCCACCTGGCTAATTGCTGTCATCCTCTGCCCGGGGATAAAATCATCGGTTATATTACTCAGGGACGAGGTATTACGGTGCACCGCCAGGATTGTCCCAACATCGCTAATGAGGATGAGAAAGAGCGGCTGATTGAGGTGGACTGGGGCGAGGCGGGAGAGGTCTACCCCGTGTCTGTCCAGATTAGTGCCTGGGATAGAGTGGGTCTGGTTCGGGATATTTCCACTGTCATCGCCGAGGCGGGAGTGAATATCACCGATGTTAATATGACCGACCATGATAACGTTGTGACCTTATTTTTTAGCCTGGAGGTGAAAGACTCAGCTCAACTGACCAGCCTTATATCTAAAATTTACTCCGTCTGGGATGTAATAAATGTGAGAAGGAAAGGAGGGATAAGTGTCGAGCGCTAAAATGGCTAACAAAATAGCCCGGTCTGGGGGAAGAAGGCGGTTGCGGAACAGCTCAACAAAGACCCGGATGAAGACTGCCAGCGGTGGTGCCGAGAAGCTTATTAACGGGGGGGAAGCGAAGTCGGCGCAGGAAGGAGTGGTGACCGCAATAAGCAATATCGACCGGGCGGTAAGCAAAGGAATTATTCATCGCAATAAGGGTGCCAGGCTCAAATCCCGCCTGGCGCGGAGGTTGAATCAGGCAACCCTGAAGAGGAAAGGAGGTTAACCTTTTGGCGGCTAAAGCTATTTTCGGGAAGCAAAAGCAGATTATAAACTTCATCCGGCAATATTTGCGGGATAACGGTTATCCTCCCAGCGTTAGAGATATTGTTAACGGATGTAATATAAGCTCTACCTCGGTGGTGGTTTATAATCTGAATAAATTGGAGCGGGCGGGCTATATCCGTCGCCGCGGCGATATATCCCGGGGAATCGAGCTCCTCGATAGCCCCAAGCGGGGTAGAGGGCTTATTTATATCCCGATAATAGGGGAGATAGCCGCGGGCGAACCTATTCCTGTGCCTGATTCTGGCGATATTGCCGCTGCGGAAAGGCTGCCGTTAAGTGAAGGACTAATCAGGGAGAAAGACAACGTCTATGCGGTCAGGGTGAAAGGCGAGTCCATGGTGGACGCCCTGATAGGGGAAGGGGACATCGTGCTGGTGGACTATGTTGATAGCATCGAGGATGGAGATATGGTGGCAGTCTGGCTTAAGAGGGAACAGGAGGTTACGCTTAAGAAATTATTCCGAGAGGGGAATAATGTTCGTCTGGAGTCGGCGAATAGTCAGGTTAAGCCTCTTTACACCACTGCGGACAATATCGCCGTTCAGGGGAAGGTGGTTGCGGTCATCCGGCGAATGGCTTAGAACGAGCCTCACGCCTTTACTGATTTAGGCAGATAGGTATACCACTCGGCGTATTTGGGGTTCCTCCCCAGTATTACCTCGCCGAACAGTTTTTGCAGCTCAGCGGTGAACTTGCCGATTGCCCCCGTGCCTATGGGGCGGTGGTCGATTTCAATAATCGGGGTGATGTGGGCTGCGGTGCCGCTGAAGAAGCATTCCTGGGCAAGATAGAGCTCGCTTCTATCAACGCTTCTCTCTATGGTATCCACGCCCAGCTCGTTTTTAGCCAGCTTCATAACGGCGTCTCGGGTGATTCCGAGGAGGATATTGTCCCATGAAGGAGGAGTGACCAGCGTTCCATTAAGGAGCAGGAAGATATTTTCCCCGCTGCCCTCGGAAACATGTCCATCGTGGCTCAGCAGTATTGCTTCGTCACAGCCGTTTTCCCAGGCTTCGGTTTTGGCTAGGGCGCTGTTGACATAGATACCGCAGATTTTCCCCCGGGCGGGTATCATGGTGTCGTCAACGCGGCGCCATGACGAAGTGCAGCAGCGAACGCCGTTTTGAGTATCAAGGTAGGCGGGGAGAGTGGTCACGATGATGAGGAAATCGTCTTCCAGGTCGTGGAGGCGGACGCCGAGGGCTTCAGAGCTCTTATACGCCACGGGGCGGATATATACATCTTCATGATAGTCGCTTCTCTCCAAGGTCTCCACAGTCAGTTGACATAATTCATCAAGGGAGTAAGGCAGGCTGATTTTCAACAAGCGGCAGCCGTTGAGCAGGCGTTCGTAGTGCTCTTTGAGCCTGAAGATACAAAACCGGTGGCGCTTCTCATCCCAGTTGCCCCGGATGCCCTCAAAGCAGGCGGTGCCATAGTGAAAGGCGTGGGTCAGGATTCCCATCTTAGCCTCAGCTAAGGGCATAAACTGCTTTTGAAAAAAGGCGTAAGGCGGCATCTTCTAAAAATCAAAGTTTAAATGTAAAAAGTTAAAATTACAACTAGTAATAGTATTCCTCTCTTCTTCTCCACCACCCGAAGAAAAACACCAGCACGGCGACGACCACCCCGACAGTTACAATCCACCAGTATTTGCCGAGCCATGATATCACCTTGCCGAACCCCGATGTCGCTTTGCCCATAATGGCAAAGGTGGTGAAGTGCTCCACCTTAGTAGCGGTTACGGTATTGTTTTCAGTATCTACCTTGCTCTGGAGAGCGCTCCATATTTCAGTGGTGTCGTTATAGCAGGCAATATAAAGCCTTTTTTCGGATACGCCTTCAGGAAGGTCCTCCTCTTTGTAGCTGAGAGTGAGGTTCAGGGCGGGGGTAAAACTAGCTCCACCGGGCTCCAGTTTGTAAACGGCTATAATGTAGCGGTTCTCCGGAGCCGACAAGTTAGCTGCGCTCCAACTACTGACCGTGATGGTGCTAAGCCTGTCCCCCTCATTATTAAGGCAAAGGGTGCCGTTGGCGATGCGGATACTTACATTACCGTCGGTGGAAGTTGCGTTTACCGCCTCCAGCAGCTCGCCGGTGCTGTTCATTTGCCCTGTTGATGCCGTTCCCAGGATGTCGACCGAGAGGGAATATTGAGTGGGCTCCGTGCCCCCGCCGCCTGACTCATTGGCTCTTACCGTAATGTAGTTAGGCTTCTCCTCGGTGTCCGACCCCTTGGAGTTGGTTGCCGTTAATTTGACGGTATAGTTTCCAGCATCGGTATATGTATGCAAAGGATTCTTGGTGGTGCTTGTTTCCCCGTCTCCAAAGTTCCAGCTCCAGCTGGTGGGGGTGTTGGTTGACCGGTCGGTGAAGGCCACCTCCAGCGGGGCGACGCCGCTCCTCGGTGTAGCCGTGAAGTCAGCTGCTGGCTTACTGGTGGTATTCCCGCCATCTCCTCCTTCATTACCGCTTGTATTGGCGACGAAGTTCGCCGTTACCGTCTTGTTGGAGTTTATGGTTATATTGGTGGGGTTGTCGTCTCCGCTTATATTTCCGCCCCACTCATCGAATTCGTAGCCGCTGGCTGCTTTTGCCTCAAGGGTGACATTGGTGCCGTTGATGAAAGTATAATTCTTAGGGTAGTCGGAAGGAGCTGTGCCATTTACCTTCACATCACCCTTCCCGGCAGGGGTAACATTAACCGTGAGGTTATAGGCTAGAGCGAAGTTCGCCGTTACCGTCTTGTTGGCGTCCACGGTCACATTGGTCGAGGCTGAGCTGGTGTTGGCCACACCCCCCGTCCAGTTCACGAAGTGGTAGTTGGCACTGGGCGTGGCGGTGATGTTCACCTTCGTGCCGTTGGCATAGGTGGTGATGTTGGGATAGGAAGCGGGAGTGGTCCCGTTTATGGTCACATTCCCTTGCCCGGTTATATTCACCGTGAGGTTATAGTTGACCCGGGCGAAGTTCGCCGTTACTATCTGGTCGGCATCCATGGTCACATTTGTTGATGCCGAGTTCGGGTCGGCAACATCTCCCGTCCAGTTCACGAAATACCAGTAAAGGTCAGCCGTGGCGGTGATGTTCACCACTGTGCCGTTATCATAGGGACCAAATGTCCCCTCGCCAGGCGTGGTTACATTGCCGCCCGATGTGCTGTTAGTGGTCAGATTACATTGCTTAATAAAGTTAGCTACAATGGAATAATCTCCCGTCATGGCGATGTTGGTGTTGTTGGCACTGACATTCACTATGGTGCTCACATTTCCCGTCCAGTTCACGAAGCGATAACCACTATCAGCTACCGCATTAAGGCTAATCGAAGACCCGTGGGTATAAGGTCCCCAAGTCCCCTCACCGGGAATGGTCACATTACCTCCATCAGTGCTTGAGACGGTCAGGTTATAGGAGTTAATGGCGAAGTTCGCCGTTACCGTCTTGTCGGCGTCCACGGTCACATTGGTCGAGTTCGAGTTGGGGTCGGCTATCTCGCTTATATTACCGGTGGTGGTCCAGTTCACGAAGTGATAGCCAGGATTGGGCGTGGCGGTGATGTTCACCACCGTGACGTTATCATAGCTGTGGTTTCCCGGGGCAGGAATGGTGTTTCCATTGCCGCTCACCGCCATGGTCAGGGTATATGGAGTTAAGGGCAGAGAGTCCCCGCCAGCCGTTATATTCCCGGTGGAATTATAGGGAACTAAAGTATCCCCCAAGCCATCGTGACTCGTATCGCTGCCGGCATAGTCCGACCAGTAGTTCCCCCCGAGGTTAGGACCGCCGATGATATTCGTCCCTGCCGTCTTGGTGATGTTCCAGGCGTTTGTCCCGCTATCGTAGGCGTTGTTGGTGTTGTTGAAGTCGTTGTTGTAGATAGTGTTGTTGGAAGAAGAAGTCAGGTTGATGCCTGCCCAGTTATTCGTTATATTGTTGCCGGAGATGTTGCAGTAGTCCGCTCCCTCAAGATATATCCCGGCTGTATTTGCTCCGGTGGCATTTCGCACCGTGAGCCCGGTGATATTTACATAGTCAGCGGTTATGCTAAACACCGGGACGCTTGGATTTGAGGCGTTCACAGTGCAGTTCGCCGTGCCGTTCTCCGACTTGATGGTCAGGTTAGTGGTATTTACCGCCACATTCTCGTTGTAAGTGCCGTTTCCAACGCAGATAACATTCCCGCTGCTGGCGTTATTGACCGCATCCTGAATGGGCGTGGCGCTGGAATTGAAAGCGCCCCCGTTGTGCCACCAGCCGGTGGTGTTGACGCAGATATTGCCGCAGCTACAAGGCGGGTCACCGCCTCCCCGCACTGTTCCTGCCCCCGGCGGCACTGCCATCAGGCTGAAGACAAGCGCCAGAACGACCAGGAAATAAAACGGCATAGCCGGCCGCCTGGTGTTGCTTATTTTTCCCCTCATTTGTTTCTCTTTTACCCCATCCCATAGAGAGGGGGTAAAAGCAAGCTCACCTCCTTAGGACAGCCTTTATTTATTTTAACTCTTACGGAAAAGTTTATCAATTTAGCTTGAGGTATCCCTGCCTTCCCTTATCGCTTTTTTGCCGTATTTCCTGCGGATTGTGGCGATGGCGTCCTCCAGGTGTCCCCGCTTTTGCCCTCTGGAATCAAACAGGGAGAGCTGCTTCTCCCTGCCGGTCAGGCTTGATACCCTCACGCCGATGAGGCGGACTAGCTTTCCTTTCTCCTTGAGGGTTTTGTTCAGCAATGGCAGAGCGGTGGCGAAGATGACCCCGGCGGCATCGCTCGCTTCCATTAGACTGGTCTGACGGGTAACGGTGCTGAAGTCGGCATATCTCAGCCTTATGGTTACCGCGCCTGCCTGTTTGCCGCTTGAGCGCAGGTTGAGGCAGACCTGGCGGCAGAGTTCCTGTAAGCTGGACTCCAGGAAGCGCTGGTCCAGGGTATCCCGGGCGAAGGTAACCTGGCGGCTGATGGACTTAGCCTCGCCGGGTTCTTCCACCTCACGGGGGTCTATGCCGTTGGCATAATTGTGGAGCACTATCCCCATTGCTCCGAAGGTCTTCATTATCCTTTCCCGGGGAGACGATGCCAGCTCGCCTATGGTGGTTATGCCTATTTCTTTTAGCGCCTGCTCCGTTTTCTGTCCCACGCCGGGCAGCCGGGAAGTCGGAAGCGGAGCCAGGAACTCCCCCTCCTTCCCCGGAGCTACCTCCACCAGCCCGTCGGGTTTGCGCAGGTCTGAGGCGATTTTGGCGACCACTTTGCAGGTGGCGATGCCCACCGAGACGGTGAGCCCCAGCTCCCCGGTTATCCGCTCTTTGATTGCCCGCGCCATCCGTGCCGGGGAGCGGTGGGGCTGCCAGTATTGGCTAACATCAAGGTAAGCCTCGTCCAGTCCCAGCGGCTCGATAACCGGGGAGAACTGGCTCAGGATTTTCATAAACCGGTCTGACGCCTCCTGGTAGCGGGCGATGTCCACCGGCAGGAAAATAGCCTGAGGACAGAGCCGGCGAGCCTGAGATAAAGGCATGGCGGCGTGTATGCCGAAGGGTCTTGCCTCGTAGGAGGCGGAGGACACCACGCCGCGGCGCTCCGGGTCTCCCCCGACGACCACCGGCTTCCCCTTCAGCCTGGGGTTGCGGACCTGCTCCACGGAGGCAAAGAAGGCGTCCAGGTCAAGGTGGAAGATACAGCGCGCCATAAGAAGATTATATACAAACGAGCTGCAACGGGCTAACAATGGCTGGCTTGGTTTTTCCTAAAGTAGTGGTTTTTTGTCAGCCCAGGGGCAGGCTCTCTCGAAGGCTGCTGAAGCCCGGATGACGGTAGCCTCGTCGTAGCGCCTTCCCACAATCTGCAGCCCCACGGGTAACCCCTCACCGGTGAACCCGCAGGGCACGGTGGCGGCGGGTTGCCCCGTAAAGTTAAACGGAAGGGTGAAGCAGGCTACGCCTGTGGGAGCGATGTCCTGACCGTCTATCTCGGTAGGCCCCAGGGGGGTCTCTATGTCGAAGGCGGTTATGGGCGTAGTGGGGGTAAGCAGAAAGTCGTAGGTTTCGAATATTCGATGGATTTTAGCCCAGAGTTCTTCCCGCTGGAATTGTGCCATCGCCAAATCTTTCGCTGTAAGGGTATCCGCCATAGGGATAAAGCCTCTATAATACGGATACATCACCTTTTCCCATTCTTCCCGGCGCTCTTCCAGGGCAGCGGCTATTTCAGAGATGACGATGACCAGCCAATCAGCCTCGGTATTGGGGAAATCGGCGCTGATTTCCTCCACCTCACACCCTAAATTCTCGAACTGCCGGGCGGCTTTCGCGGTGATTGCCCTCACTTCGGGGTCCACCGCGGCATAACCCAGGTCCGGGCTCCAGGCTGCTTTAAGTCCCTTCACGTCGCCCCTGGTGGCATTTATGAAGTCTATTTTCTGGGCGGGGAGGGAGAGACGGTCCCGGTTATCAGGACCAGCCATAGCTGACAGCATTAAAGCGGCATCGGCTACGGTGCGGGTCAGAGGTCCTTCGTGAGCCAGGGTCTCCCAGCCGTGAATGGCGGGCTGGCGGGCTACTCGTCCGAACTGAGGTTTCAGTCCGTAGACGCCGCAGAAACTTCCGGGGATGCGGATGGAGCCGCCCCCATCGTTCCCGCTGTGCAGAGGTCCCAGCCCCGCGGCGGCTGCCGCAGCAGCTCCCCCGCTGGACCCCCCGGGAGTCCTGTTTAAATTCCAGGGGTTTCGGGAGGGACCGAAGACGGGGTTGTCGGTGTTGGCAATGATCCCGAACTCCGGGGTGTTGGTCTTGCCTAAAATGATTGCCCCTGCGGCTTTCAATTTCTCCACCAGGGCACAGTCTTCGTCGGGGACGAAATTTTCGTAGAGCTTCGAACCGAACGTAGTCCGAATCCCTCTGGTATAGGTGAGGTCCTTGAGGGATACCGGCACTCCGTGTAGAAGCCCGGGAGCCTTCCCCTTTGCCAGGGCATCCTCAGCCGCCCTGGCGGCGGTGCGTGCCGCCTCGGCGGCGAGGGTTACATAAGCATTAATCCTGGGGTTGATTTCCTCGATGCGGTCCAGAATGGCATCCACTGCCTCTACGGGAGAAAGCCTCTTCTCCCTGATAGCGGCTGCCATCTCTGTGGCGGGCATAAAACAAAGCTCTTCGTTCTTCACGGCGGCATCCTCCTTATGTTGCTGCTGGAAAGATGGACTTATCCAATATATCAAAATTCCCTCGAAACGACCAGAGTGGTAAAGAATTGTTGCCCTTAGAGTGTTACAATGGCCTCGTTCTATGGTGGGCTATATGCGGGGGACGGCACGGCTTCTGGGGCTGGCTTACACTGTTTTTGCCAGCTATTTCTGGCTGTTTTATTATAAGCCCTGGCTGCTGCCTGCGGCGGTGTCGCTCAGCGTGTTCCTGGTGGTCGCCCTGGCGGTGGCGTGGAGATGGCCGGGGAGGTCGCCGGAACTGCTTGGCGGCATATATTTTATGCTCCTCGGTCTCGCCCTGGCGGTGCATTTCGTCATTGGTTTCGGCGGGGCAATTTTTTACTCCGAGCCGCTCATCGCGGCGTTATGCTTTCCGCCCCTGGTGGTTGGAGTCCTGTTCGTCCTGGCGTATGGGAAGGCGGCTAACCGCGAGGAATAATCTGTGTGAGCCTTCTCTCGAAGGCGCTTCTCGGCAGCAGGATTTCCCCATTGCATTTGAGGCACCTCAAGCCGACATCGGCGCCGACCCTTACCACCTCCCACTCGTAGCTGCCGCAGGGATGGGGTTTACGGAGATTGACTATATCGCCGGGCTTTATATCGGCGGCCAAACTGCCTTTTCGCGGGAGGCTATATAGGCGTTGATTTCGTTGCGAGTTTTTTCCGCCATATCTCTGGCTGCCCGGGCGAAATCCTTTTTCTCCTTTGAGGCGTATATAATTTGCCGTGATATGGTGATGATGGCGTTTTCCCCCCGGGCATCGACACCGTATTTGACCGCCGAGGCTAGCGAGCCGCCCTGGGTGCCAACGCCGGGAATGAGCAGGGGCATATTGAAACAAATGGAGCGTATCCTCTTTATTTCCCCGATGTAGTTAGCTCCGACCACCACGCCGACATTGCCATAGATATTCCATTGTTTTACCTTCTGGGCCACCAGGTCATAGAGCAACGTCCCGGCGCATAGAATTCTCTGGAAGTCCGAAGCCCCGGGGTTTGAGGTCAGGGCGAGGATGAAAACTCCTTTGTCCTTGTAATTGATGAACGGCTCTATGGAATCGTGGCCGAGGAAAGGGTTTACCGTAGCGGCGTCGAATCCCAGGGTGGAGAAGAGTGCCTGGGCATAAAATCTCGCCGTGTTCCCGACATCGCCTCGCTTGCCATCGCCGATTACGGGAATGTGCTGGGGAATGTAATCAATGGTCTTGGTCATCAGGGTTACCCCCTTGGCTCCCATAGCTTCGTAAAAGGCTAAATTGAGCTTATAAGCGCATACCAAATCGGAGGTAGCGTCGATAATAGCCTGGTTGAACTCCAGGGGCTTCACCTCAGGCATAAGCTCGGGGTCGGGGTCGAGCCCCACGCAGAGCAAGCTCCGGTTGCTCCTGCTGGTATTAAGCAGCTTCTCGGTGAATTTTTTTTCTTTCTCCTCAACCACGTCTAAAACCCCTCCTGCTGCCTAGCCATAGAGTATCAGAGTCCCCGTGCCTTTGCCAACCTTCTCGTTACGCTGATTGGTGAAGTTTGTTTCCGTGGTGTAGAAATACATCTTGCCCAGCTTGCCCTTTCTTTCGAAGATATTGGTGAGCCTGGTGCGGGCGGTGATAACATCGCCGACCTTGAGCGGCTTATAGCACTCCCACTCTCCGCCTCCGTCTACTATGCCGGTGATATTCGGGGGGAAGGTCATATTGAGGAGGAGCGGTCCCATGAAGCCCTGGGGGGCTTTGGGGTCGGTGGGTTCAGCTAAGAACATAAGGGCGCAGAGCATATATGGGGGGGCGATAATCCCGCCATATTTAGTTTTCCGGCCATATTCCTCATCCCGCCACAGAGGGTTGGGGTCGTCCACGGCATGGGCAAAGCGGCGAATCATCCCCTTTTCTATCTCCAGCACCACCGGCGGTCCTTCGGTGCCGACCTGCTTTTTTAAGTCCTCAATGGTAATCTCTTCTTCAGCCATTTTTCCCCTTATGCTGCGCCGATATACGCCCCGCCGGATATGTTGAGCACGTTGCCGGTGATGAAGTTGGAGTCGTCGGAGACCAGGAAGAGTATTGGCTTTACCGCCTCTTCAGGGGTCAAGATTTTGCCCCCCATTGCTGCTATCATGACCTCCCTTATCTTCCGGGGTATGCCTACCGGCTCCCCGGCGACTACTTCGCCGGTTTCCTTCTCCCGCGTCAGCCTGGTATCCACCACTCCATAGGCGACGGCATTGCACCTTATGCCGTAGACCGCCCACTCCCGGGCGACCTCCCGGGTCAGACCCACCAGCCCGGCTTTGGCGCTGGAGTAGTTAATCTGTCCGACGTTGCCCATTAGCCCGGCTACCGAGGACACATTGACTATCTTCCCGTTGTGGTTTGCCTTCCTCATATATTTGGAAGCGGCGCGGATGCAGTTGAATGCTCCCTTGAGGGAAATGTTGACGCAGATGTCCCACTGAGCGTCGGTCATCCGGTGAATCATGGCGTCGCGGGTAATTCCGGCGTTGTTTACCAGGATGTCCAGCTTGCCGAACTTCTCGGCGGCGGTGTCCATTAATTTTTGAGCCTCCTCTGCTTTAGTTATGTCCGCCACGCAGGGCACCGCCTTCCCCGGAAAGGCTTGGTTTATCTCCGTTGCTGATTCTTCGCAAACAGCGGGGTCAATATCGTTCACTACCACCGAGGCTCCCTCCCGGGCAAAGAGCATCGCCGCCGCCTTCCCTATTCCTCTTCCCGACCCGGTAACTACCGCTACCTGACCGTCCAGTTTTCCCATAAGCTCTTCCTCCTTATCTTGAGGGCAGGGAGACCAGCGCCGTGCCCGTTACCGTCCTTTCCCCCTTGGCATTTTCCGTCCAGATATCAAGCTCCACCAGGCGCTCGTTGTCCTGGACATACTTTTTGGTTACTTTCCCTTTGCAGGTCAAGTCCTGGTCAGGAATATCCATGCCCCGGTAGCGGACATCAAATTTCTTCAGAGTGCCCTCCACGCCAATCCAGTCGGTGAGCATTTGCCCCAGATACGCTGCCTTGAGCCTGCCGTGGAGGATGACATCGGGCAGTCCCGAGGCCACGGCGTAGTCCTTGTCGTAGTGAATTTCGTAGAAGTCCCCTGATGCCCCGGCCCACTGCACCAGCTGCCGTCGCGTCGTCCGTTTGACCAGCGAGGGTATCTCCATGTCCACCGCCACATCCTCGTAAAGGAGCTGCCCCTTCTTAGCGGTCACTTGTGGATTTCCTCCCGGCAGTTGAACTGAACACCATAGCCCGCCTCTCTCACCGTGGTGTGCCGATTATAGAAGCAATTTTTTGACTTGTCAATCCTACAGGCGCAGGGTCAGCAGCCCCCTTACGAGGTTAGGGCATTATGCTCGGCAGTTGTAGTATTATTGTGGGCTGATGAATTACCGCCAGGCGGAGCAATATCTTTCCCGGCTTGTTGACTACGAGAAAATTCCTCACGTATCCTACGCTCAGCCAGGCTATAACTTGAGGCATGTGGAATACCTGCTGCGGCTGCTGGGCAATCCCCATCTGTCTGCCCGGACGGTGCACATCGCCGGGACCAAGGGGAAGGGGAGCGTGGCGGCGATGATTGCCCGGGTCCTGACCGCCTCGGGCTACCGCACCGGCTTATACACCTCACCTCACCTCCATACCCTGAGAGAGCGCATCAGGGTTAACGATAGTCTAATCTCCGAAGAGGAGTTCGCCTCCCTGGTTACCAGGCTCAAGCCTCACATTGAAACGGTAAACCGTAGTCCCGATTATTTCTGCCTGAGCTTCTTTGAGGTGCTCACTGCGGCGGCATTCGTTTATTTCACCGAGAAGAAGGTGGACTTCCAGGTGTTGGAGGTAGGTCTGGGCGGCAGGCTGGATACCACCAATGTGGTCAACCCCGAGGTCGCCGTCATCACCTCCATCAGCCTTGACCATACCGAGATTCTGGGCGACAGCCTGGATAAGATAGCCCGGGAAAAGGCGGGCATTATCAAGCCTCGCTGCCCCGTGGTCAGCTCCCCCCAGGTTGAAGAGGCATCCCGGGTGCTGAGAGAAGTCTGCCGCGAGAGAGGGGCGGAGCTGATCCAGGTGGGCAAAGAAGTCGTCTGGCACGATGTCTCCAGCGACCTTAATAAGCAGTCGTTCGTAGTTGAGGGAAGGAAAGGAGTCTATCGCCTTACCATCCCCCTCCTGGGAGATTTCCAGGTGGAGAACGCTGCTACGGCAGTAGCAGTGTCGGAGGTCTTGAGCGACCGCGGCGTCCCGCTATCACCGGAGGATATCGTCTCGGGGCTGGCGGAGGTCCGCTGGCCGGGGCGGTTCCAGATTCTGAGCTATAAGCCGGTAGTCCTGGTTGACGGCGCTCATAATGTTTTCTCGATGAGGAGGCTTGTTCGGAATATCACCGGCTATTTCCGTTATAACGAGCTCTTTATTGTTTTTGGCACCTCGGTAGACAAGGATATAGCGGGGATGGCGGCGGAGATAGCTTCCCTGTCGCCCCGGGTTATCGTTACCCGCTCTTCGCATCCCCGTGCCGCTTCTGCCGAAGATGCCGCCGCCGCATTCGCTCGAAATGGCATTACGCCGCAGGTCGCCCAAAATGTTCCTGAGGCTCTTGCCCTTGCCCTCTCCCTGGCGAAGGAGGACGACCTCGTCGTGGTTACCGGATCCCTGTTCGTGGTCGCCGAAGCCCTGAAAGATAGGGGGAAACAAGCGGGTTGTATTTAGGCCTAATACGCTCCTATCAAGCTTTCAAAAGTCTCGAGGTAAGCAGTAACTAGACGACGATTACCTGTCCTACGGCCGTGCATAATTGACGTACGAGTTCGTGTTATTCCTGCTAGAGCTGCCGACACAGCTTGTTCATCGCCAAAACCGTTGGTAGGGTTCGTAAACAGAGGCATCAAGACCTCTGCATTATCACGCCGCTCAATAATCTTCTCCACTTCACCTAGCGTCAGTGCCTCGTGTACAGCAAAATCGGGTTTGGTCTTCTTTTCTCGTTCCACTCTCTCTTCGGCTTCTCTCCAAACTCCTTCTGGTGCTTTTTGTCTTAGTTCAGCTATTGTTACAACCCTGAGGCGCTCAGTCACAAATTCAGCAAGCCTACGCTCAAATTTTGCAAGCCTCTCGCCAAACGGCTCAGCAACTCTTACGCGATTCCTAGCAAACTCTGGGTCGCTCAATTTCTCTTGCATGCGCTCAAGAACTTCATTAGATAATTGCCGACGTTGCGCATAGCTTGTAAGCTGTTCCCTCACTAAATTCCGCATATCTGATTGGTTCGGTGCCAAATCACGCAGCACTGTGATAAAAGCTTCGGTATATTTCTTCAATTGTTGATCTGAAGGTTTCTGTGCGACTTTGATGAGGATTTGCTCGTAAACGTTGAGAGCTAGGGTTATCCCTCCAGGCCTGATTATAATATTAGTCCATAAAGCATCTCCAGAGCATCTTTTGACCTCGTTGAGAAAGTCAGCAAGAGCAGCGGCTACTTTGTGTGGGATTTCGGTCAGATTAACTCTATACGCGAGGGGGTTCTTCTGAACTTGCGTCATGAATCGTGTTCGGTCGTTCAGGAGAAGGGTTGCTTCAAGGTCCTGACAAACGCCAGACATTTTCAGCTGACCTCGTTTCCGCTCGCCAGACAAGGGCAGGTATATCAATTCTTTCAGGGGCGGACTGGAATTCAACCTTTTGACACAATTAGCGATTCGGCCTCTGGGGGTTTCTGGACTCATCTCTCCCTCTAGGTCCCAGATTAAGTCAAGTGAGACAGGTTTCTGTTCCTTGTTAATTTGAATAAAGAAATTTGCTTGCTTATGTTCTTCCATAGGTTCAAATGCGAACACAGCGAGCTTTTGGGCCGTAGGATTTGGGACGAGAGGTCCGAAGGCATACAACCGGTGCTGGCCGTCTATTATCCAGCATGAGCGGTAGCTAGTGGGGAAGATTAGTTCACCAAATTCAAGCCATGATGGCCATCTGTCCCCGTAAGTTTGTTTTGGTCGGAATTTGGGCTTGTCATCGAAAGCAATAATCACATTGTTAGGAAATATGCCACCTTTTTGAATAAACGCCCGTATCTTCCCGAGACGTTGGGGGGTAAGCATACGCTGGTAGTAACGTTCTCGCCCAGACTCCCGGCGGGCAACATACGCAATCTTCAATAATTCGTGAGGTTCGCACCAGAATAGGTACCCAGGTAAATTCTTACCTAACTGTACCCTAAATGCGGGAACTTTAGGTAAGTCCAAATCACGAGGCTGAATTTGAAGCTCTCCTAGAAGGTTAAAGAGGGCTCCTCGTTGACCGATTAGTGAGGCTAATCGCTGATAGTACTCTATGGTTTGGAAGTCAATAAGGTGCACTCTTGGCTTCTGAGATGAAACATTATGGTCCCCTTGCGTATATTTGATGTTGTGTGTTATAAGTGCGAATTCGTAGCGCCTATAACTCTCGTATCCTTCTAGTTTCCTGAACCCCTGCCTTATCGCTGGCTGTTTTCCCCTAACCTCGGAAATCAGGTCATGAATTGATGCTATATCAGCACCAGATTGTGTGCATTCAACAACTACCAGTATATCATCCCATCCACCGCAAGCATCGATTTGGTGGCCACCCACCCTGAAATCAGGCCCACCGGCTACATCTCTGAATCCTATTCTCTTGAGACTCTGCCGAACCTCGGTTTCAAATTGTAAGCCAGCACTACTTGTAGCTCTGGTCATCGCCCATACCTCTAGACCTTTCGATGTGCATAGAAATAGCCTCAATGGCAATCTTGTAATACTCTTGTTGAACTTCGATACCCACAAAGTGGCGGTAGGTCTGCAGACAGGCTATTGCTGTTGTCCCTGATCCTATAAATGGGTCTAAAACAATATCACCTTCTTCCGTGAATAGACGAATGAACCACATAGGCAACTCTTTGGGGAACGCTGCACTATGGTTCCTGTTTGAGCACTCGGTTGGCAGATGGAGGACATTGGTTGGGTATGCCATTTTCCGCTCTACCCAGTTGGAAACATTTCTTCCCAACCCGCTTGATACTTTGGACTCATGACGAGTATGGTCCTTCTCAGATAGGCTGGTGAGCCGCTTTTCCATCCATTTTCCCATTGGCACCATAACTGCCTTTTGATACATCTTGAATTTCCTCTCCTTCGTGAAATGTAAGCATCTCTCCCATGCGTCTCTGAAGCGATTGGGCCACTTCCCAGGATAACAGTTCTTCTTATGCCAGATGTATTCCTCTATCCAGTACCAACCTTGCTCCTTCATTTGCAGAATCAATTGCAGAACATAAGTCTGTCGCTCTCCGTGCACAGCGCGTTCCTTCATATTCAGGATAAATGAACCTTCTGGTTTCAAGACACGTCTCAATTGATTAGATATGGGTAGGAACCACTCGACATACTCCTCGATTTTCACTCCTTTGTAGGGAGACTTGCGCCGATTGTCTGCATATGGCGGCGAAGTGAATATGAGGTCAACTGAATTATCTGGAAATCTTTCCAGAACTGTCCGGCAGTCGCCTTGGTACAGTTTATCCACTTCCATAGACAAGCACTCGCACCATACACATGTACTGTTACCTCTATTATAGACGGAAAAGTAGCATTGGAAAAGCCCCTTGCGACTGCCAGGTCCTTATTTAGCAAACATCGCTACTCTAATGCCGGTAGCTTCTGCCAATATGAAGCAGGCTAGCGCTTTGCGGACTCAACCGGTGAGACGAGGGCTTCGGGGGGCAGCATTTTGGGCAGCAGTTGCTGCAACGCCATAATGTGGCTGCATATCTCCCACTGGGAGAAGAAGTGGCAGGTGCAGTGCCATTTCCCGTCGTGGTAGTCCAGCTTATGCGAATTATGCTCGCCGCGAAAGTCCGCCGCCAGGGAGGAAAAGGTGACCCTCTGCGGCTCACGGGCATAAATTCGGGCTTTTTCAATCTTACCAATCAAGCTGGACCTCATCTAACGCCCTCCTTAATTTTCCTTACCTGCATTTCGGGGGATGCCGTAAAAGTATATAATAAACGGTGGTCAAAAATCCATGATGAGTCTTTCTGATGCGTGACCGATTTAGCCGGGTCCTGTCGCAGTGTAGCGCCGACTATGCCGAGATTCGTTTCGAGCAAAGCCAGACTACCCAGATTAGCTACCGGGGTGGGAAGCTGGAGGAGGTGAGCCGGAGCTATAGCTCCGGGGGCAATGTCCGGGCTCTGGTCGGCGGAGGCTGGGGCTTTGCCTGCTTTAACTCCCTGGAGAGGTTGAGCCACTATGTCGCCCTGGCGGTCAGGCAGGCGAAGCTGGCTAAGGGAGAAGCGTTTGAGCTTCCCCGGCGGGAGCCGGTGGTGGATGTGGTGGAGGGGAGGGTAAAAAAGGATGCCTCCGGCATTCCCCTGGCGGAGAAAAAGAAGCTCTTTGACGAGTATAACTCGGCTATGCTCACCTCGCCGGACATTCAGGACTCCCGCATTGCCTACCGGGATGTCCGCCGCAGGGTTATTTTTGCCAGTTCCGAGGGCAGCTATATTGAGCAGGAAAAGCCCGACCTGACCCTGAGGCTGACCGCCATCGCGCGGGGCAATGGCGAAATCCAGCAGGCGGGACTGAGCCTGGGCAGCGTGGGAGACTTTTCGGCGGTGGAGAATCTGCATACTGCGGCAAAGGAAATAGCGCGGCGTGCCGCCGCCCTCCTCCACGCCCCCCAGGTGAAAGGCGGTGAATACACCGTCATCCTCGACCCCATACTGGGGGGCGTTTTTGTCCACGAAGCCTTCGGACACCTCTCTGAGTCGGATTATGTCTACCAGAACGAGCCGCTGCAGCAGGTTATGGTCCTGGGGAAGAGGTTCGGGGGAAAACACCTCAACATCGTTGACGACGCCACCATCCCCGGCTTGAGGGGAAGCTATAAATATGATGATGAAGGGATGCCCGCGGGGAAGACCTACCTTATCCGGGAGGGCGTCCTGGTGGGACGGCTTCATTCCCGGGAGACGGCCTCCCGGATGGCGGAGGAGCCCAGCGGGAATGCCCGCGCCATCAATTACCTCTTCCCTCCCATAGTGCGGATGACCAACACCTTCATTGAGCCGGGGAATGCCTCCTTTGAGGAAATGCTCGGCGAAATCAAGGAGGGCGTTTATGTCCGCGACTGGTATGGAGGGACGAGCAGCCTGGAGATGTTCACCTTTTCCGCCGGCGAAGCGTATATGATTCGGAACGGGAAGCTGGCGGAGATGCTGCGCCCCGTGGTGTTAACGGGCAATGTCTTTGTCACCCTGAGCAATATCGACGCCATCGGCAGCGATTTGGATATGAACCAGGGTGGGGGCTGTGGCAAGGGAGGGCAGTCTCCGCTTCCCGTTTCTAACGGCAGCCCCCATATCAGAATTCGGCACTGTCTGGTCGGAGGCGGATGAAAAAGCAACGAGAGCAGCTCTTGAGGCTTCTTGGCTCCGCGGGGAAGAAGGCGGAGCAGGCGGAGGTCTTTGCGGTTTCCACGGAGATGGCGCCGGTTCATTTTGAGGCTAACCGGTTGAAGCAGATTCAGTCCCAGGAAAGCACCACCATCGCCCTGCGGATTTTCCGTGAGGGAAAAGTAGGCTTCGCCGTGGGGCAGGGCGCGGGCGACGTGGAGACCCTGGTGGATATGGCTGTCCAGACAGCGCCGTTCGGTCCCCGGGCTAATTTTGAATTCCCTTCCGTAAAGGACTATCCCCGAATTGATGTTTTCGATGCTGGAGTGCCCCGGCTGACTATGAAGCAGATGGTCGAGCTTGGCAGCGAGCTTATCGCCAGAGTCAGGGAGCACACTCCCGACCTCCTCTGCGATGTCGGGGTAACCCGGGGGATAAGCTCGGTCTACCTGGTCAATTCCCGGGGCGGTGAGGCTGACTGGGAGGAGAGCTTCTTCAGCGTTACCCTGGAGGGAATGCTGGTGCAGGGCACCGATATGCTTCTTGTTGGCGATAGCGAAAGCTCCTGCCGTTTTTCCAGCGACGTTTCTCCTCTGGCGGGGAGGGTAATTACCCAGCTGGAGCGGGCTAAGTCGACGGCGGCCCTATCCCCGGGGCAGATGCCGGTTATCTTCACTCCCCTCGGGGTAGCCAGCGCCCTGCTCGTTCCGCTGGTGCTCGCTTTCAGCGGCAGGGCGGTTCTTGATGGGGCTTCGCCGCTGAAGGGCAGGCTGGGAGAGGAGGTCTTTGACCCAAAGCTCACCCTGTGGGACGATGCCACTTTGTCTTATCGGTTGGGGAGCTGTCCCTGCGACGGCGAAGGCGTGCCCAGCCAGCGAATACCTCTGGTCAGCCGGGGCGTGGTGGCGAATTTCCTGTATGATTTGCTCACAGCGGCGTTAGCGGGCAAAAAAAGCACCGGCAGCGGCAGGCGGATGGGTGACAGGCTTCCCGCTCCCGGCATAAGCTCGCTGGTGATAGAGGAAGGGAGGGGGCAATTTGAGGATATGGTCGGGGATATCAAGGACGGTCTGGTGGTGGAGCAGCTTATGGGCGGGACGCAGGGGAATTTGCTTAATGGCGACTTCAGTGGTAATGTCTTGCTGGGTTACAAAGTGGAGCGCGGGAATATCACCGGACGGGTAAAGGATACCATGATTTCGGGCAATGTCTATCAGGTTTTAAAGGAAATCATTGCTATCGGGAGCGAGGCAAGGTGGGTTGATGGAATTTTTCGTGTTCCTCATTTATATTGTCCCCGGTTATCCGTAGCGACAAAAGCATGAAAGGCGTATTAAGGCTTTACGAAGAACCTCATCCCCAGAGCTGCGTTATGCTTGCTTCCTGGCCCGGCATCGGCAATGTCTCCTTAATCGTGGCGAACTATTTGAAGGACAAGCTGAACGCCCGGGAAATAGGAGAAATAGACCCGGTTAGCTTCTTTGAGCCTGTGGGGGTTATGGTCAAGGACAATGTGATTGAGGAGCCTCATTTCCCCCAGAGCAAGTTTTATTACTGGGAGGACGGTAAGACCGGCAAGGGGCTAATAATATTCATCGGTGAAGAGCAGCCCAACACCAAAGGGTATGAGCTGTTATCCTATGTCCTGGATGCTGCCCAGAGATTCAAGGTAGAGCGGGTATATAGCTGTGCTGCGGCGGTAACTCGCATCCACCACAGCGAAGACTCCAAGGTCTGGGCGGTGGCTACAAAGCATGAGCTCATCAAGGAGTTAAAGAAATACGATGTGGTGCTTAAAGGTAAGCTTCGCATCGCCGGGCTGAACGGCTTATTTTTGGGAATGGCTAAGGAGCGCAATATTGACGGCATCTGTCTGCTGGGAGAGGTGCCCACGCACGCCGTGCAGCTCGCCAATCCCGGGGCATCTTATGCCGTGCTCGGAGTTTTAACCCGGATGCTGGGGACCAGCATTGACTTAGTCGAGCTCGGCGAGATAGCCCAGCAGTCAAAGGAGGAGATGGGCGAGATAGTCAAGCTGGCTACTGCGGAGTTTATCGACCATTTTACCGAGCCTATCTGGGAGCAGGACGAAAGCGATGAGGAAGAATGAATTGACCGAGCTTTATCAGGAGATTGCCGCCTGCCGGGATTGTGAGCTTGCCCGGCAGCGCACCAGGGTGGTGCCTGGCGAAGGTTCCGAGGATGCCGAGTTGCTTTTTATCGGCGAGGCGCCGGGCTGGAATGAAGACCAGCAGGGGCGTCCTTTTGTCGGGGCGGCGGGGGGATTTTTAGACCAGTTGCTTGCCTCCGTCGGGCTGAAGCGGGAGCAGGTCTATATTGCCAATGTGATTAAGTGCCGCCCCCCGCAAAACCGCGACCCCCTGCCCGACGAGATACAGTCCTGCCGTAAGTGGCTTGACCGTCAGGTGGAGATAATCCAGCCCAGAGTGATTATCACCCTGGGACGCTACTCCATGGCAAGGTATTTTCCCGGGGAGAGCATCAGCAAAATTCACGGGAAGCCCCGCAAAGAGAATAATGTCGTTTACTACCCGATGTATCACCCCGCTGCTGCCCTTCACCAGGGGAGCCTGCGCCAGATAATTGAGGCTGATATGCTGCGGATTCCCCGGATACTGGCTGAATTTGAACAGATGCCCCAGGGAGTCGGGGCACGGCAACTGGAGTTGTTTTAGGCTGAGGCTATGGCGGGCAAACTGAGCATAATTCCCCTGGGCGGGCTGGGCGAGATTGGTAAGAACATGATGGCCCTGGCATACGGTGATGATATCATCGTCATTGATGCCGGGCTTATGTTTCCCGGCGCCGAGATACTTGGAGCCGACTTTCTCATCCCCGACATCGGCTATCTTCTGAAGAGGCGGCAGAATATAAGGGGGATGATTATCACTCACGGGCACGATGACCACATCGGCGCTTTGCCTTATCTCCTGCCTCAGCTTGATTGTCCTGTTTACGCCGCCCAGCTTACCACTAAGCTGCTCTCCATGGAGCTCAAACAGCGGGGTATGAAGGGCAAGCCCAAGTTGCATATCGTTTCCACGGGGAACAAGGTTAACCTCGGCAGCTTTACTGTGGACTTTTTCCCGGTGTGCCATAGCATTCCCGATGCTATGGGGTTAATCATTGATACCCCGCTGGGCATCGTGGTGCACAGCGGCGATTTCAAGATTGATTATACCCCCATAATTGGCGCGCCGACCGACCTCAGCCGGCTGTCCCAGCTGGGGGGAAAGGGCGTTTTGCTTCTTCTCTCCGACTCCACCTATGTTGAGCTTTCGGGATACACTCCTTCCGAGAAGGTGGTCAGCGATGTCTTGGACAACATCATCGCCGGGGCTTCGGGGCGGGTGATTATAACTACCTTCGCCTCCCTCGTTTCCCGCATCCAGCAGGTAATTGATGCCGCTGCGGGGCATAATCGCCGTGTGTTCATCACCGGGCGCAGCATGAGGGACATAACGAAAGTAGCGCTGGAGCTGGGTTATCTCACCGCTCCCCGGGGCATTTTCTGCCTTGCGGAAGAGCTTAAATCTCTGGCGCATAACCAGGTGGTGATACTGACCACGGGGAGCCAGGGCGAGCCTACCTCCGCCCTGGTGCGCATCGCTAACGGAGACCATGAGCAGGTGAAAATTGTTCCCGGCGACACCGTGGTTATATCGGCGACCGCTATTCCGGGCAACGAGGCATTGATTAATAAGACCATAGACCAACTTTTCAAGCAGGGCGCTTCTGTGGTCTATGACAAGCTGTCCCAGGTCCATGTCCACGGACATGGCAGCCGGGAGGAGTTGAAGCTGCTGCTCACTCTGGTCAAGCCCCGGTTCTTCATCCCTGTTCACGGTGAGTACCGCCACTTAAGCCTCCACGCCAGCTTAGCCCAGAGCCTGGGCATAGCCAAAGAGAACACCTTCGTTCTTGAGGATGGCGATATACTTGAATTAGGACAGGAAAAGGGGAAGGTCGTGGGCCGGATTTCGCTGAAGGATATTTATGTCGAGGGCTCAATGACTTATGCCATGGACAGTTCCATGTTTCACGACCGGAAGCAGCTTTCCCAGGACGGAGTTGTTGCGGTAATGGTTGTTATTGATGCCCGGGGGAGAAGGTTGGTGGGAGCCCCCCGGGTCCTGGCTCGCGGCTTTGTTGCTGATAAGGGTGGGGACAGGCTGATTGCAGAGAGTCGGGATGTGGTGGCGGAGGGGCTGAAAAAAGACCCCGAGTGCCTCTCCGAGCAAAGGCTTGTTGAGACTAAGGTCAAGACCCTCCTCGGCGATTTCTTCTATAAACAGACTCACCGCCATCCGGTAATCATCCCGGTGGCTGTGGAGATATAGATTTTCCATGCCTAAGGCAAAGCAGAGGGAAACAGAGGGACATTCACCGCCGAAGCCGAATTTTGGTTTTCTGGCTAACCGCTGGCTATGGAGGGTCATATTAGTTTTCGCCATCGTGGTGCTGCTGTTCCTGTTTACCCCCGTTTTTATCACCTGGGGGGCTACGGTGTTTACCCTGTTCGGTCTCGGGCTAGTCCTGCTAATCGCTGCCGCCGCCGGGGCAATCTGGCTGATGAGGGAGGAGCATCTTGAGCAGCTCAAAAGGCGCTGGGGCTCGTTTACGAAGAAGGCAAGATACTGGAATCTGGTCGTGGGAGGGATTATCCTCCTTGCGGCTGTCTGGGGGCTGCTTTCCTTTTTCCATCCTGGCGCTTTCCAGGAGGCTACGCTGGGAGGCAAAATCGGGCAGTGGATAGCCGGGTCTCAGAATGTTATCGGCGGTCTTAGAATAGCCGGGCTCTTCCTCCTGGGAATCATTTTCCTCGCCCCCCGCCGGGCACGGCATGTCCTGGTCGTTATCGGTCGGGCTTACCGGCGCGCCCTTCGCCGCCGCAGGGTGGCGGTGGCTCCGAGTGTTCCTGCGGAGACCACTCCTGGCGAGCCTGCACCTGCGCCGTCAGGGCAGGCTGCCATTGCCGAAGTGAAGCAGATAGTGGCAGAGCGCGAGCCTGTTGTTACTCCCGGCGGCTGGCGGCTTCCCCCTATTGATATTCTGGATAAGCCGGTGGAGGTGGAGCTAAACCCCGAGGAGGTCAACAAGCGGGCGAAGTTGATTGAGGAAGCCTTAGTCAGCTACGGAGTGGAAGCCAAGGTGGTGCAGACCAACATCGGTCCCACGGTAACGCAGTTCGGTGTTGAGCCGGGGTGGGACAGGAAGTATAAAGATGGACAGGAGATATCGCGGACGAGGGTCAGAGTGGAGCGGATAACCTCCCTGGCTAACGACCTGGCGCTGGCTTTAGCTGCCCCCAGCGTCAGGATTGAGGCTCCCGTCCCTGGTAAGTCGGTGGTCGGCGTTGAAGTCCCCAACACCATGTTCGGAGCGGTTTCCCTGCGCAGCGTGATAGAGACGGCGGCTTTTCAGAAGGTTAAGGTTAAATCAAAGCTGGCTGTCGCCCTGGGGAAGGGTGCCGGCGGCGAGGCGATTGTGGCTGACCTGGCTAAAATGCCTCATCTGCTCATTGCCGGCGCCACGGGCAGCGGTAAGACTGTCTGCCTGGACTCCTGTATTTGCTGCCTCTTATTGCATAACAGCCCTGACGATGTCCGCTTCATTATGATCGACCCCAAGAGGGTGGAGCTGGTCGTTTTTAATGGAATGCCTAACTTAGTTGCCCCGGTGATAGTGGATACCGAGGTAGCCTTGACGGCGCTTCGGTGGCTTAATCAGGAAATGGACAAGCGCTACCGCCAGTTTGCCCAGGCGGGGGTGCGCAACATTGAGGGTTATAATGAAGCTTGTTTGAAGCCCGCCGCAGGCGGGGCAAAGACAGCCCCGGACAGGTTCGGCGAGGGACCTCTGCCCTATCTGGTGCTCGTCATTGACGAGCTGGCTGACCTGATGATGGCTGCCTTTGACGAGGTGGAGAGAGGTCTTTGCCGCCTGGCTCAGCTGGCGCGAGCTACCGGCATCCACCTTATCGTCGCCACGCAGCGCCCCTCTGTTGATGTAATCACCGGGCTTATTAAGGCTAATTTCCCCACCAGGGTGAGTTTTGCCGTCACCTCCCAGGTCGATTCCCGCACCATTCTGGATATGGTCGGCGCCGAGAAGCTGCTGGGCAGGGGCGACATGCTTTATATGCCTACCGAGGCGGGAAAGCCCCGGCGCCTCCAGGGGACATTCGTTTCCGATGCCGAGATGGAGAAGCTGGTCTACTTCTGGGGGAGCCAGAGCAGACCCGGGGTAAGCCTGGTTAATTTTGTGGGGATGGGTGAGCTGCCTCTCCCGGGGCAGAAGGCTGTCGGGGGAGATGACCCCCTTCTGGAAGAGGCGAGGAGGCTGGTGGGGGCGCATGAGCAGCTCTCCGCTTCCTTCCTCCAGCGCCGCCTGCGCATCGGCTACCCCAGGGCTGCCCGCCTTATGGACATCTTACAGCAGGAAGGCTTGGTGCCCCCCACCCCGCCCCACGAAGAAGGCTGAGCCGCCAGCCGACCGCCTTTTTTATCTTTGATTTTTCAGGAGCTGCCCCAGATACTCTCTCAGCTCCGCTCCCAGCTCGGGGTGCTTCAACGCCAGGGCTACCGTGGCTTTGAGCCACCCGGGGATAGTCCCGGCATCGTAGTAATCGCCTTCAATTTCATACCCGAATATAGCCTGTCTCTGGAGCAGCCGCTTCAGCCCGTCGGTGAGCTGAATCTCGCCGCCGGCTCCGGGGGCGGTGGACTCCAGCTCGGGGAAAATCTCCGGCGTGAGCACATAGCGTCCCATAATAGCGAGGTTTGAGGGAGCCTGCGACGGCTCGGGCTTTTCCACAAAGTCTCTAATTTGGTAAATGCCCCGGGCTACCTTTTCCGCCTTGACTATGCCATACCTCGCCACCTCGTCTTGAGCCACCCTTCTCAGGGCGACAACACTGACGCGGTGTTCCTCAAAGATGCTCACCATTTTCTGGAGCACCAGCCCTCCCTGCCCGAAGAAGTCGTCGGGAAGGATTAGGGCGAACGGCTCTTCGCCCACCGCATCCCGGGCGCAGAGCACGGCATGACCCAGTCCGAGCAGCTCCTTTTGATAGACGAAGGAGATGCGGGCGAGGTCGGGAAGGCGGGATATTTTAGCCAGCAGGTCCTTCTTGCCTTTCTGACGGAGTGCCTGCTCCAGGGCTACGCTCTTATTGAAATAGTCCTCAAGGGCTGTTTTCCCCGGGGAGGTTATTATGGTTACCAGCCCAATGCCGCAGGCGGCGCATTCCTCCACGGCATACTGGATAATGGGCTTGTCTACCAGGGGGAGGATTTCCTTGGGGACGGACTTGGAGAGAGGCAGGAACCTCGTGCCCCAGCCCGCGGCGGCGATGACTGCTTTTCTGACCTTCATCTTCAGGCGCCGAACTTTTCTAATTTCAGGGCATTAGCCATAGCCAGGGGCATAATTTCCGTGGCGGGAAAGCGTCCCAGCCCGCCGGCGAGGCAGGCTTCCTCAGTGAAGGTGGACACTTTATCGCGGCGGCACCATTTAGAGCGCAGCATGAAGGGGACGGGGTGCCAGGTGTGTATCCCCAGCGTTGCCGGGGTGGAATGGTCTCCGGTAACGATGAGAACATCGGGCTCCAGCGCAAGGAGCTGGGGCAGCGCCCGGTCAACTTCTTCAATGGCCCGGACTTTAGCCTCGTAGTCCCCGTCCTCGCCCCGGGAGTCGGTGTTCTTAAAATGGATGAAGAAGAAATCGTAGTCCTTGTAGTGGCGGCGCAGGCTTTCTAGCTCATCGGTTATGGTGTTACCTGCCGGCAGCAGTTCCATTCCCAGCAGCAGGGCTAGACCGCGGTACATCGGGTATACGGCGATGGCTGCGGGCGTTAATTTATAGATTTCAGGCATAGACGGTATTTCGGGACACTGCGAAAACCCTCGCAGCAGCACCATGTTGGCTGGGGAGCTGTTTTTCAGCAATCTCTCCGTCTGCTGGACGAAGCTGTTGACCAGCCTGGCGGTCTTTTTTGCCCCTGGCGTCATTGCCTCTATCTTTCGGGGAGCCACGCCGGTCTGCTGAGGGTCGGAAGCAGTTATGTCGGGGGATAAGCCGTCGCCGCGAAGAATGAGCGAGAAGCGGTGCTCCTTGACCGGCGTTACCAGGATTTCAACTCCAGGGAGGGTAATCTGTCTTAGTAGCTGACACAGCTTGGCGTTCTCCTCCGTGGAGATTCGTCCTGCCCTCCTGTCGGTAACGAATCCCCGCTCATCAACGGTGCAGAAGTTGCCCCGGGCGGCGACATCGTTCTTGGTTATCTTAAGGTCTATTCCCAGGGCTTCAGTGATTCCCCGCCTGACGTCATATTTAATGGGGTCGTATCCGAAGAGCGACAGGTGTCCCGGCGTGCTGCCGGGGGTAATCCCGGGGCTTATCAGGTCAATGAGCCCGCAGACCGACTCCTCCGCCACAAGGTCGAGATTCGGTTTTTTAGCTGCTTCCAGCTCTGTCTTGCCGCTCTGGGGGTGGGGCAGTCCCCCCAGGCCGTCCATTACCATGAACACTATCTTGGAGGGTGATTTGAAGGAAAGCCTTTTCATATGCTCAAGGTCAATCGTCACACCACCATCTTAGCGGTTTGAACCCGCTGTTGACAAGCCATTCTCGCCGAAATAGTATGAAAGCAGTGACCAGGAGGCTCGTCCTCGGGGTGGATGTCGGGGGCACCAAGATTGCCGCCGCCGTTGTCGCTGAAGGCGGGAAAATCGCTGCCCGGGGCTATAGTCCCACTGAAGCTCAAGCCGGTCCCGGGGTGGTAATAAATAACATCGTTGCCACCATTGCTCAGGCAATATCCCAGGCTGGTCTTGCCCCTCGCCAGCTTTCAGGTATCGGCATTGCCGCTGCGGGCATTATAGATTCAGAAAGCGGCAGAGTTATCTTCTCCCCCAACATTCCCGGCTGGCGAGAGGTGCCCCTGAGAGACATCGTCCAGGAGCGGTTCAGCCTCCCGGTCTATCTGGGCAACGATGCCACTCTGGCAGCCCTGGGAGAGTGGCGCTTCGGGCTGAAGAAGAAGGTGTCCGACCTCATTTACATCACCGTAAGCACTGGAATCGGCGGGGGCATCATTTGTGACGGCAGGCTTTATACCGGCGTCCTCGGAGTCGCCGGCGAGGTCGGGCATATGACCATAGATGTGAACGGACCGCAGTGTAACTGCGGCAGTGTCGGGTGCTGGGAGACGCTGGCTTCGGGCACCGCCTTAGCCCGGGAGGCGGTAAAGGAAATCAAGGGCGGCGCCTCTACCGCCATTACCGGGCTTGTCGGGGGCGATTTAAGCCGGGTGGAGGCGAAAGTCGTCTTCGAGGCGGCTAAGCAGGGGGACAGGCTCGCCGGCGAGCTTATCTCCCGCCTGGGGTATTATCTCGGCGTGGGGTTAGCCAACCTGGTCAATATTTTCAATCCTGAGCTGATTCTGGTCGGCGGCGGCGTGGCGAAGATGGGCGACCTCCTGCTTGAGCCGGCAAAAAAGGTAGTCAATGAGAGAGCCTTTGCCACATCCGCCGGGGCAGTCCAGATTAAGCCGGCGTTGCTCGGCGACGATTCCAGCATATTGGGTGCGGTGGCTTTCGTCCTGGCTCACCTCGCCGGAGGTAAATAGTATGCCGTCAAATTACTTTGCGGTATAATACCCGACAACAAGGAGGTGCTAAGCTATGACAGCTCTGATTACCGGCGCAGTTTGCTTGATATGCGGAATCGTAATACTTCTCTTCCCCAAGGTACTCAATTATGTCGTGGGCATCGGGCTCATCATAATAGGTGTGTTATATCTTATCTCCCATTTTCACCTGTGAGCTAGCTATCTTGCCTGAACTCCCCCTTTGCCAGGGACACGAATATAACTGCCAGGACTCCCGGGGTGCCCGAGGGAAGGGCGCAGATGGCGCCAGCCAGGGCGAGTCCGAAACTGCTTCTTTTTAGCGCCGCCCTGCCGCCGAGTATGGCTATTTTGCCCAATAGTATGAGGCTGGCTCCGATGATAACGGTGATTATGGGGTATTGTTTAAGTATGCTGAACGGGTCTTCAAAATTGGGGAGAGAAGGAAACCACAGGGGGACGTTGAGGCCGATGAGGACGGCTAAGAGCCCGAAGATTACCTGGGCTACTCCTACGGTAACGCTCAGGATTCCCCCGGCGCTGAGTAATCCCCCTCTTTCTCCCGACATTTATTCGCCTCGGACTGGGTGCGGCTTTTAGTTAATCTAGGGTATCTGGTGGATATCCTTGTCATGCTTGGGGGTTAAAAGTGCCATAGTTAATTTGCCCACAATCGCAGCGGCAAGACAAGCGAGACCAAAGGCAGCTAACTTTTCAAAGTAGTTTTCATCTACCCGAGGAAGGCTAAACGGGGTAGGTTGTCTTGGTAGCGTTCGTTTTTCTAATTTAACGGGACTGGATTGTATTGCCATTAGAGTAATCTACCTCCCTACTATTTGTGTGACTGCACCAGAGTTTTTACCTTTTCATATTCAGCATGCGATACTTGTGCTCTTAACAATAGGTTGAGTATCTTAATATCTTCCTCAAGCAATGCGCAGATAGGCTCTAAAACAAGCTTTTCCAATTTATCTGTTTGGGACTTATCAAGTTGGGGCCTTGCCTCCAGCATATTCTTGAGCTCATCCAAGGTTATTCGTTTTGGCAGCTTGCTTCCCGGCTCAATTACTGACATAAGGATAAGTCGAGCGAAAGTTGAGGGTCCAAGCCCTCGCTCAGCAGCTAATCTATCAAGTTCTGAGCGGCTTTTACTATCAAGGCGAATTGTTATTGGTCTGTCTTTAACACCCCTTACACGCACCTTTTGAGCTTTGGGTTCAGCAGCAAGGTCAAGAGGACTATGTGAATCCCAATACTCCGCTTCTTGTTCCTCTGTCTCAAACTGAGGTATAAGCTCTTTCTCCACTTTCATTTTTCCCTCCTTTCTCATTTCTACTCTGATAGCGCTTAATGTCGATGCCTTTTATAATATCGCTTCTCTTTATCTTGCATGTCTCGAGCCGTGATAACTTTATATTGTGCCCTCCTGCCTTTCCTGCCCAAAACTATGAATAGATGGCGTCCCGACACAGCTTGCCCATACACACAATATGAATTTGATGTGCCTTTGTGGCAAATCGGCTTATCATCATAAATTACCTCCTCAACTTCTTCAGGAGTGACATGGTGCTTTTGCCAAATCTTATCAACTACCGCCTGAGACCAAATTAAAGGGCATGTTATAAAAATCAAATTGACCTCTTTGTAATACATTGTATTACAAATGCTTCAATGGTGTCAAGCATTATTCAGTTGCTTGTAGTCTTGGCTGCACTTCGCCGCAGGGGTTGGCTTTAATTGCTTTATGAGCTAAAATCTAGGGAATCGGGGCATTTTGTCTCAAAGTGGAGGAAAGAGATGATATCGGAGGCAATTAAAAACCAGCTCAAGCTTCCCGAGGTGGGGCAGCTTGGTTATGTGGTAAGCGATGTGGACCGGGCGATTGTCCGCTATAAAGAGACCTTTGGCGTGGGTCCGTGGATGCTGCTGGATGTGAGACCTGAGTCCTGTATTGAAGAAGGAAGGGAGGTGCACCCGCTACTGAGAATAGCGCTGGCATATGCCGGTTCAGTCCAGGTAGAGTTTATTCAGGTGCTGGAGGGCGAGAGCTTTCATCTCCAGCAGGTCAAGGAATCCGAAGGGGAGGTGCATCATCTCGGTTTTATGGTCCAGGATATGGGTAGGAGGCTGGATGCCTATCGCAAGAGGGGCATAGGGGTATTGCAGAGAGGGACTATAAAGGAGGCTGGCGTTAGCGTAAATTATGCCTATCTGGATACGGTGGGGCAGGCAGGCATCATCATTGAGCTTCTCCAGTGGCGTTTAGGTCCGCTGCCTTTACCCGTAAACCGGATGACCTTCAACATGGCTTGTAGAATAGGGGCGAAGACCCTGCTTAAGGGGCGGATAATCAGGTAAGGAGGCGACTTATGGGTAAGATTTACGGAGGCCATCTGGTAGCCAAGTACCTCCGTGACGTTGAGGGCGTATCCACGGTGTTTTCTATTCCCGGAGGTCATATTGACCGCATCTACGACGGATTTCTGGAATACGGGACACAGCTTGTGGTGGTAAGGCATGAGCAGGCGGCGGCGATGATGGCTCATGCCTGGTCAATCTTTAAGGGTCAGCCCGGGGTATGCCTTGTCACCGCAGGGCCCGGCTTTACCAATGCGCTGACCGGCGTGGTGAACGCTTATCTGGATAATGTTCCCCTGGTCTTGTTGAGCGGCACCGCTCCCGTGAGGGACTGGAGAAAAGGAAGCCTTCAGGAGATGAACCAGGCGGATATGATTAAGCCCGTGGCGAAGTGGTGCGAGACCTGCTACGACATAAGGAGGATACCGGAGTATCTTTCCCTGGCGTTCCGGCATGCGGTATCGGGTCGTCCCGGCCCGGTATTTCTGGAGCTGCCGCCGGATATTCTGGGCATAAGCGTTGATGAGGAGGAGGTGGTCTATCCAGCGAAGGGCAGCGTGGTATATAAGACCCCTGGGGACGTCGATTTAGTCCGGAAGGCTGCCGGGTTGATTAACCGGGCGGAAAGACCGGTGATGATTGGCGGGAGCGGGATAGGCTTTAGCCACTGCGATAAAGAGCTTCGGGACTTTGTCAATAAGACAGGCATCCCCTTTATTCTGTTTAACAACGGCAGGGGGGCTATACCTGACGACCATCCGCTCTCGCTGTGGGATGGGGGGCAGATGTCGTTGCTCACCGCTGCCCCTGAGGCAGACCTCATCCTCGCTCTGGGGATTCGGTTTAACTGGCTCCTGATGTATGGAGAGACTTTCCCCCAGGCAAAGCTCATCCATGTGGATATTGACCCCACGGAGGTAGACCGCAACCGGAAGGCGGATGTCGGCCTGGTGGGAGACATCGGGGCGGTATTAAGCCAGCTTAATAAAGAGGTGGACAAAAGAGAGCACCAGGGCTGGATAAAAAAGTTGCGGGATGCCTATCTTCCTCTGGTTGAAGGTGAAATCAAGGCAAGGCAGACGCCGTCGGAGCCGATACACCCCGCGAGGCTGGTGGAACAGGTGAGAAAGACTGCCGGTGACGATGCTCTCTATATAGTTGACGGCGGAGATACCAGCTATTTCGGAATGGTGGGGCTGAAAGCCAGGGAGAAGTCCTCGGTTATAGTCGCCGCCGGCGGTCTTTTTGGATGTCTCGGCACCGGCGTTCCCTTTGGCATAGCGGCTAAGCTAGCCAGACCGGAGAAGACGGTGGTGGTGATAAATGGCGACGGCGCCTTCGGGTTCAATGCCATGGAATTTGATACCGCTGTCCGTCATAATATTCCCTTTGTTTGTGTTATATGCAACGACCAGGCATGGGGAATGATAAAGCACGGTCAGGAGATGTCTTATGACCGGGTGGTGGGTTCGGGGCTGGGACTGGTTCACTATGAAAAGGTGGTTGAGGCGCTGGGGGGATATGGCGAGTTTGTGACCAAGGATGAGGAGACCATCCCGGCGATTGAGAGAGCGATTGCCTCCGGCAAGCCCGCCTGCGTTAATGTGCTCACCGACCCTACCGCGGTAAGCCCGGCGACGGTATTGTTTGTCACTGCTCTGACCATGGAGTAATAAAGAGGGATAAGATGAAGGCGCTGCAGTTCTTTGTTTCAGTTCCAAGATTTGTTGCCTTGAAATCCCTGGGGGCTATAAACAAGAGGGTGTATTATGATGGTCCCCTGGCAACAGTAAAGCTCGTTGATGTCCCTGAGCCGAAATTGCCTTCCCCGGATTGGGTCAAAATCAAGACTTTTCTTTGTGGTTTTTGTGGAAGTGACCTTAACTTAATCTTGTTAAAGGAATCACCAACATCTACTCCGTTTACATCGTTTCCGTGCATACTGGGTCATGAGCTTTGCGGGGAAGTTGTTGAGATTGGCAAGGATGTAAAGGGGTTGAGTACTGGTGATATTGTCACTATTGCTCCTCATCTGAGTTGCGTTACCAGAGGGATAAGCCCTGAATGCCGAAGTTGCAAGATGGGAAGGCCGGGAAATTGCGAGAACTTTGCCCGGGGAAGCTTTTCCTCGGGCATGTTTGCCGGCATATGTCATGATATCAATGGTGGTTTTGCCCCATATCTTGTGGCACACACGTCCCAGGTTTTTAAGTTACCCCAGGGGGTATCACATGAATCGGGTGCGATGATTGAGCCTTTTGCGGTAGCATTGCAGGCAGTGCTTGATAACAAACCGGATAAAGACGATAAGGTCTTGATAGTCGGCGGGGGTGTTATCGGCTCCCTTATTGTTCAGTCAATAAGGGCGTTGGGTATAGGTTGCAATATCACTGTTAGTGAACCTTCACCGTTTCATGCCGAATTTGCCGCAAAGGTAGGGGCGGATGGTCTTATCCCTGGAGGAGATATTTTTGCGCATACCCAGAGGATAACCGGAGCGCACTCTTACCAGCCAATGGTGGGGAAAGAGATAGTGATGGGTGGGTTCACCAAGATTTTTGATACTGTAGGAAATTCGGAAACATTGAATAATGGCATGAGGGTAATGGCAGCGGGCAGTGTTTTAAGTATTGTCGGTATTAGCAGTGGGATAAAGCTGGATCCAACGCCTTTATGGCTCAAATTACAGACTTTGAAAGGAGCCTTTTGTTATGGCTATAACGCTGTTGATGGAAAAAGGCGGCACGCCTTTGAAATAGCTATCGAGCTTGTTAAGGAAGGAAAGGTTAAACTCGATGAGATGGTGACCCATGAATTCCCGCTGGAGAGATACAAGGATATGATTGAAGTAAACGTGCATAAAGGAAAGAATAAGGCAATGAAGACGATGGTTTCCTTTGTGTAAAGTGGGTTGCTTTGCCCGGCTTAGCAGTTTATTCCACAAACCGCGAGGCAAACTCCGAGTGCCTTATTGACACGAGGACAATCGCCGCTATGCCGATGAGACCAAGCAGGGGGAGGAATGTCCAGCAACGGCAGGCTAAATCGGCGCGGTAGATTATGCCGAGTAACGACGGGATGCCGGTGCAGAATAAAGAGTAAATAGCCCCCGCTAAAGCCAGCCTGAAATTCCGTCTTTTCAGGGCGTCAATGCCTCCAATTACCGCCACCATGGCTACTGCGGCGAAGGTAAATTCCGTTACTGCCCCCTCCCAGCTGGTAGGAAATACCAGGGTGGGGAAGACCAGGTTTTTCCCTGTTTCGGCGCAGGCACCAGCGGCAATGGCTATTATTACTCCGATAACTCCGCCGGTGATGGTTAACACCGCCCCTGCGGTGAGCAGCTTGCTTCTTCCTTTCTTCTCCTTTTCTTCCATTCAAGCAAGATTATACCGCCCCGTTCCCCCAGTGGTCAACAGTCCTGTCTCTGGCTCTTGCCTCCCAGGCTGCGCCGGTCATCACTTAGCCGTTATGGGGTGGGGACGCCTTCCTCGGGACACCAGGAAGTGGATTAAAAGCCCGGCGGCGATGATTCCAGCGACTATCGCCCAGCGGTGTCGGCTGGGCGGCGGTGGAGCTGCCACTGCAAATCCCGTAGTTTTGCCATCCAGAGACACGCTGTAGCTGCCGGGCTCTTCCCTGGTTATGGTAAATGCTACTGTCTCCGTCGCTTGCGGAGCCAGGGTTACCGTCTTTGTCTGCTCCGCCTCTCCATTTATGGTGAGGTTCAGAGTGTAGCTGCCTTCGCTGCCGCCACTGTTGATAACCCCGGCAGTGATGGTTACCGGCTCTCCGGGGTTTACCTGCCTGCTGCTGAGGTCAAGGCTGGTGATGTTGAATTCCGCCGGGGGCGGTGGCGGTATAGTCCCCTCTCCACCGCCCGCCCCCGTGGTCCCCGTGACAACATTAGAAAGCGGCGACCAGGCAGGCACCTCATCGGCGGTCTTCAGGGCGAGGTAATAGGTAGTTCCCGAGGAACGCCTGGTAAGGGTGAACGTCTCCTTGCTTCCCGCAGGCTGAGGTTTTGGCTCGCGCGCACATTGACTTGCCAAATCCCAGGTGGATTCGTTTATACCCGAGGTGGAATACCGGATGTCGTATTGTGACGCCGTGCCTGAATTTCCATCATCGCCGGGAGCAGTCCAGGTCAGGGTAATTGAACTGGCGGTTATCTCGCTAATCGCCAGGTCAGTCACCCTGGCTGGAGGGGTGGCGTAGGTGACCGGCGTATAGTTCTCAAAAGGCTCCATCAGGGGATAATTGTCGCTGTTAGGCGGACAGCATCCGAGGATGTTGTAAGGGCTATTTCCAACGCTGTCTCCATCAGGGTCGCTCCCTGAATACTCGCTCCAGTAGTTGCCGAGATAATTTTCATGTGTGCTGCCATTGCAGGCATAGTTCATTTCTGCAGGGGGGTTCCAGGAGTTGGTTGAGTTTGACGAGTAAACATTACCGGTGTTATTTATGAAATTGTTAAGGTAAATGGTGTTGTTGATGGAAGAACCCAGGTCGATGCCGTAGTGACTGTTCCGGGTTACATTGTTGTGGGTGATGGTATTGTTGCTGGAATAATACAGCTGAATGCCCCAGTAGTTGTTCGTGGCGGTGTTGTTGGTAATGGTGTTGTTGGTGGAATGAGAGAGGCAAATGCCGTCCCAGCAGTTATTCCAGGCAGTAACATTCTCCACCACCGATTTCTCCGTATAAGCCAGTAGCATCCCCTGCCCGTTTTGGGTCAGGTTCAGGTCTTTAACCGTTATATTCGTGGAGTTCACAATCCCCACAAAGCCAGCATCGCCGGGAACCTGTTCGTCCTGGTAGTTAACCCAGTAATAGATTGACTTCCCCTCCACTTTATTGCTGGTGTCTATGTCCTGGACGTATTGGGAAAGGTTGTCGCCATAAACATAGAAGTTGTGGGTGTTTCCCGACATTGTGTTGTTAGCGAGGGTGTTGTTGGGGGAACAATACAGCCGGATGCCGAAGCCGTTGCTCGAGGCGTTGTTGCTGGCGAGGGTGTTGTTGGGGGAAGAGTCCAGCCAGATACCATGACCAGGGTTCATGCCGGCATTGTTGCTGGTGAGGGTGTTGTTGGTGGAAGAGTCCAGGCGGATGCCGCTGAACTTGTTGGTGACGGTGTTGTCGGTCAAGGTGTTGTTGGTGGAAGAAGTCAGGTAGATGCCGTAGCGGTTATTCCAGGCGGTGTTGTCATTGAGGGTATTGTTGGGGGAAGAATCCAGGTGGATGCCGTCGTTAATGTTGTTGGAGGCGTTATTGTTGGTGACGAGACTATTGTTGGAGTAATGCAGCCAGATGCCATGCCCGTTGTTGGAGTTTGCCTCGTTGCTGGTGAGGTTGTCGCTGCTGGAAGATTCCAGGCAGATGCCGTAGCCATTGTCTAAGGCGGTGTTGTTGCTGATGAGACTATTGTTGGAATAACGCAGCCAGATGCCATAGCCGCTGTTGGAGTTTGCCTTGTTGCTGGTGAGGCTATTGCTGCTGGAGAAGTTCAGGTAGATGCCGCAGTCATTTTTCCCGGCGGTGTTGCTGGTGAGGGTGTTGTTGCCGGAAAAAGTCAGGTTGATGCCTTCGTTAGCGTTGCTTGAGGCATTATTGTTGGCGATGAGACCATTGTCGAAATAACGCAGCCAGATGCCATAGTCATTGTTCCCGGCGCTGTTGTTGATGACGGAGGTGTCGCTGGAAGAAAGCACATAGATGCCATAGCGGTTGTTCAGGACATTGTTGCTGGTGATGTTACAGTGATTGGCTCTTTTAAGGTATATTCCAGCATAAGTAGGTCCGGTAGCACCCTGGATGGTGAAGCCGGTGATGCTCACATGATTTGCGGTTACATAAAACACGTGGTCATTTGAATTTGAGGCGCGCACCACGCACTTCGCCGTCCCATTTTCAGATTGAATGGTCAAACCCTTATTCACATCAATATTCTCGTTATAGGTGCCGTCTTTAACGCAGATGATATCTCCAGCGGCGGCGCTGTTGACGGCATCCTGGAGCGGCGTCTTGCTGGCATTGAAATTACCCCCGTCATGCCACCACCCGGTGGTGTTAGCACAAATATCGCCGCAGTTACAGGACGGGGCGCTTGCCTCCGCCGTTCTCGCCACCGGCAGCGTTGCTACCCCCGCCGCCAGCGCCAGAACCGCCAGAATTGAAATTGATTTCCTTATCTTAGCCATTTCCGGTCTTCTATATTATAGATTTCTGGTATTTGCTAGGTATTATAGTGGTTTCGGGGGACATCCAGCAATTGCTCTTCTCAAGCGGGGTTGATTTTGCCACAGTGGGGGCACCTGATGCTCGGCGCCTTGAACCCCGGGGGAACCCTTAGCTTAGCACCACAGTCGCAGGTTATGCTCTTATAGCCACTATGGCGCCACAAGAGGTCAGAGGTCTCGCGAGCCCGTTGGAGCTCATCGGGTTCCTCCCTGGTTGCCTCGGCTCCTGCTGCTCGGAGGCTAACGCCCCCGCCTGTCAGGGCAGAGGCGGGCAGAATCGACTTGCCCGTCCTGTGAACCTGCTGGTACGCCTGGGAGTAATCAAAAAAAGAGGCTCCCCCAGCCATTGAGCGGAGGGTGCGTATTCTCTCCGAAATAGGCGGGTGAGTGCTGGTCAGGTCGCTCGCCGCCATGCCCTTTTTGCGGAAGGGATTGATGATGTACATTGGCGCGGTTGCTTTGTTGGCTGATTGAAGCTGAGTGTCCGAAGCGGCCAGTTTCTCCAGTGCTGAGGCCAGTCCCTCGGGGTATCTGGTGTACAGCGCTGAGGAAGCATCAGCCAGATATTCCCTCTTCCTGGAGATGGCGAAGTAGATGAGCTGAGCCATAATGGGCGCCAATATCATCAACACGATGGCAACAGCCAGAATTATTATTTGACCTGAGCCGCCTCCCGATGAGGAACGCCTTCTGGTTCCGCCCATTCCACTGTAGAACATGATTCGCGTGGCATACCAGGCAAGAAGGACAATCGTGCCGAGGAGCACGGCGCAGAGAGCCATCAATAGCACGTCACGGTTCTTTATATGGGCCATTTCATGGCCGATGACCCCCTGCAATTCATCGCGGTTAAGTTTCTGGAGAAGTCCCGAGGTAATGGCTACGGCTGTCCGGTTGGAGTCCCGCCCCGTGGCAAAGGCATTCAGCGCCGGGTCGTCGATGATGTAGATGTCGGGCATCTTTTCCAGCCCCGAGGCAATCTTCATCTCCTCAACCACGTTGTATAACCGGGGGTGGTCATCACGGCTGATTTTTCTGGCTCTTGACAGCGACAGCAGGATGTTGTCTCCCTGGAAGAAAGCCACCAGATTCATTATTGCCCATACAACTAAGGCAACAATGAGTCCCCCGACGCCGCTGCCAAAGAAAAATAGACCCAGGAAATAGCCGAGTAAGAGTAGTAGCACTCCCATCCCGGCTACCAGCACTACTGACCTTGTCTGGTTAGAACTGACCTGTTCCCACATACAGGGCACCGCCTCCGATTACGTGAATTTCACGGTCGGTGCCTCTCTCTCCTCGGCTCCAGGAACTTCAAAGAACTCACTTGCCTTGAAACCAGTCATACCGGCGACCACATTGGAAGGAAACATCTGGGTCTGGTTGTTAAACCGTAATACTGAATCGTTGTAGAACTGGCGGGAAAAGCTTATCTTGTTCTCGGTTGAGGCGAGCTCCTCCTGAAGAGCCAGGAAGTTCTGATTGGCTTTGAGGTCAGGATATTTTTCGGCTACCGCCAGCAGCCGGGCTAAAGCTGAGCTTAGCTCCCCCTCAGCTTTGGCTCGCTCGCCTGCCCCCGAGGATGATAGCTGCTGAGCCAGGTTACGGGCCTTGGTGACCGCCTCCATCGTCTCCCGTTCGTGCTTCATATAGCCTTTCACAGTTTCCACGAGGTTGGGGATCAGGTCATGCCTCCTTTTTAGCTGGACATCAATCTGGGCCCAGGCGTTCTTTACCTGATTGCGCAGCCGGACCAGCTTGTTATAGGTCGCAATGAACACGATAAGGAGAATTACAACTATACCGATAACTAAATAAATTGCTGTCACCGAGCACCTCCATAATGTTTTATATTTATTTTACCTTAAACACTACCCTCTTGTTCCCCGGTTTGCTCCCACCCCTGGAATACCTCTCCCAGGAAAGCGGCGACCTGATGCGGAGAACCTGCTTTTTCCAGCGGTTCCCCGGCTATCTGTTTTATTAGCTGGCCAAGCTCACCGCCGTCGAACCACAGCCCGTCCCCCCGACGGCAGGCGTCAATCAGTATTGGGGGTTGCTGACCCGTTCCGGGTTGTTGACCCGTGCCGGGTTGTTGACCCAGGATTGTTTTCTTCATTTTCCGACCGCAGGTGGGACACCTCCGCTTCCTCTCTGATGATTTAGCCTCTTCAGAGTCGAGGATGTTACTGAAGAACAGATTGGGGCTCTCCAGGCTCAGGGATTCCAGCAAAAGCTCGAGCTCCCCAAAGTCAAACCACACCCCCTGGCACGTGGTACAATAATCAAGCTCAATCTTGTTGTACTCCACAACTATCATATCGCTTTTACAGCTAGGGCATATCATCGAAACCAGACCTTCCCCTGGATTGTCAACAGTCTAGAATTCTGGGGGAATCGTGTCAAGCTGGTCTTTGTGGGAGACGGTGAGGCTTGCTGCTACCTGGTGTCGGTGTTATTATGATGAATCTCGGTAAAAATGGACAGTAATCAGGATGCAGCATCTTTGTTCCCCCGGATGTGTGTTGGGGTAATGGGCTCCGCCGGCGGGAATTTAGAAGACAGAGCGCGCCAGTTAGTGTACCGCCTCGGTGCTGCCATAGCCCGACGGGGATGTGTTCTCATAACCGGGGCTTGTCCCGGCATCCCTCAGGAGGCTGTCAGGGGAGCCAAGGAAGAAGGAGGGATTGTGGTGGGGGTCTCCCCCGCCCTCAACCTGGAGGAGCATGTGAAGAAGTACCATTCACCTACCCGTGGCTACGACGCTATTATCTATACTGGAAGCGGACTTATGGGACGGGAGATTGAAAATATAAGGAGTTGCGACGTGGTAATCTTCGCCGGCGGCCGCTCGGGAACGCTGGGGGAATTTGCCATTGCCTATGATGAGGCCAAGGCAATCGGGGTTCTGGAGAACACCGGTGGCATCACCGAGCACCTCAGAGAGATAATCAGCATAATGAAAAAGGAGACCGGGGCGATTGTGTGCTACGATGCCGACCCCGAGCGCCTCCTGGACAAGCTCGAGCATATCTACAAAGAGCGAGTTCTTCCCCGACACTTAAAAGCTCTGGAGGGACACGACCCCGACGGGGTGCTGGAGTAGCCCTGACAGGCTGGACAAGTTAGCTGGTCGGCCGGAACCTTTTGAGACGCAGCGAGTTGGATACCACGGTGATGGAACTGGCAGCCATGGCTGCCGCAGCCAGAATCGGATTCAAGAAACCGTAGTCGCCTAGAATAAAGTGGAGCCCGGAGGGAACACCGCTATTCCTGAAGGCGAAATACAATACTCCCGCCGCCACGGGGATAAGGGTGATATTGTAGGCAAAAGCCCAGAAGAGGTTCTGCTTAATGGTCCTCATGGTGCGCTTGCTCAGGGATATAGAAGTCACAATTCCCCCTAAATCACCGCTAATCAGCGTAATATCTCCAGCTTCCATAGCCACATCGGTGCCGCTACCGATGGCGATGCCCACATCCGCTTGAGCCAAGGCTGGGGCATCGTTTATTCCGTCTCCCACCATTGCCACCACTTTCCCCTCCCCCTGGAGCTTCTTGACCTCCTCGGCTTTATGTTCCGGCAGCACCTCAGCCAGAACGCGGTCAATGCCGACCTCCCCGGCAATAGCCTCGGCAGTCCGCCGGTTGTCTCCGGTGAGCATCACCACCTCAATACCCATATTATGTAGCGCCTCCACTGCCGCCCGGGCATCCGGCTTAAGGGTGTCAGCCAAAGCGATGATGCCCGCTACCCGGTTATCTATACCCAGAAACATCACTGTCCTGCCTCTTGCCCTGAGCCGCTCGGCTTCTTCCTCCAGTCCGTTTAAAGAAATGCCTCTGGCACTCATCAGCCTGAGGTTGCCCAGTAGAAGCCTTCTGCCTTCTACTAAAGCCTCAACGCCGTGTCCGGGGATAGCCTTAAAATCAGAGGCTGAAGGTAGGGGCAGCTTCTTCTCCGCGGCAGCCCGGAGTATAGCCTCGCCGAGGGGATGCTCCGAACCGCTCTCGGCTGAGGCTGCCAGCCGGAGGACCTCTTCCGGAGAAGAAGAGGGGAGAGCCAGGACATCGGTTACCTCGGGCTTGCCCCGAGTTAAAGTGCCGGTTTTATCCAGCAGCACAGCATCTATTTGGTGAGACCTCTCCAGCGTCGCCGCACTCCGGATAAGAACGCCGAGCTCGGCTCCTTTACCGGTGCCGGCGATAATCGCCGTGGGCGTCGCCAGCCCCATGGCGCAGGGACAGGCAATGATGAGCACCGCCACAAAGTTGAGCAGGGCGTAGGTAAGAGCTGGAGATGGTCCGGCAAAATACCAGGCGATGAAGGTAATGACGGCGATACCGATTACTATGGGGACGAAGTAGCTGGCGATGACATCAGCCAATCGCTGAATAGGCGCCTTGCTTCCCTGGGCTTCGTCCACCAGCCGGATAATTTGAGCCAGGGTGGTGTCTTTACCCACCCTGGTTGCCTCGAACTTGAAGCTGCCGGTCTGGTTAATGGAGGCGCCGGTAACTTCGTCACCGACTTTTTTCTCCACCGGAAGGCTCTCCCCGGTAATCATGGACTCATCAATGCTGGAATATCCCTGGCGGATGATGCCATCCACCGCAACTCGCTCTCCGGGTCTTACCACGATGAGGTCGCCAACCTGGACATCGTCTACGGGAATTTCTGTTTCCTTGCCGTCACGGACAACCAGGGCGGTCTCAGGATTCAGCCCGATGAGCTTCTTTATCGCCTCCGAAGTCTGTCCTCTGGCTCGTGTTTCCAGGAAGCGCCCAAGCAGGAGCAGGGCGATAATCATCGCCGAGGTATCAAAGTAGAGACCACGCTCGGCGCCGGCAGCAGCGAAAAGACCGGGAAAGAGAACGGCGGTCATACTATAAAAGTAGGCGGCTGAGGTGCCCACGGCTACCAGCACGTTCATATCAGCAGTTTTGTGCCTCAACGCTCCCCAGCCACCCCGGTAGAACCGCCAGCCTGCCCAGAACTGCACCGGCGTAGCCAGTGCCCAGAGTAAATAGGGCTTCCCGGCGAACGAAGGAGTCCATGTCAAAGCCATAATTGACGAGGCAAGGATAGCGGCAACGATAAACCTGTTCCTTATGCCGCGGAGTTCTCGCCGGGAAGCAGCGGTCACATCCTCCAGCGTCTCGGCTTCCGAGCCAAGCTCGTAGCCAGCGACTTTCACCGCCCGCTTGAGGTCAGCTAGGCTCGTCCCCTCAGTGTACTCCACGGTAGCCTTCTCTGAGGCGAGATTGACGGTGGCGGAAACTACCCCGGGCACACTTGTTAGAGCCTCCTCTACCCGGGCAACGCAGGAGGCACAGCTCATTCCGCGAACGGGGAAGACCGATTTCATGTTTTTATTCGGTAAATTCAACCTTTACTTCTTTTTGTGAAAAGAGGAGGTCTAACACCTCCACCCCGTAAAATGTGGGCAGTAGTGGGCTTGAACCACTGACCTCCTGTGTGTAAGACAGGCGCTCTAACCGCTGAGCTAACCGCCCCTGACATACCCCAAAAAGGTTCGGGGGCTTTAGGAAGAGCCCCGCAAAGTGGTACGCCTGGCGGGATTTGAACCCGCGACCTCAGCCTCCGCAGGGCTGCGCTCTATCCAGCTGAGCCACAGGCGCGTATGTGTTCTGGTGCCGAAGGGGGGATTTGAACCCCCAAGCCCTTAAGGGCACTACGCCCTGAACGTAGCGCGTCTGCCTTTCCGCCACTTCGGCTTCGCTGAGGTAGCGGTTTATCCTTCCACGATGCCGGGTCGGAATGCCCCGCGCCTCGCTGCCACGCAGAGAAGTGCCGCTATCCCGATGAGACCGACCAGAGGAAGAATTATAGACCAGGGACTGCCTGCTAAACTGCTGTGGTAGCGGATGCTGTATACCGCGGGGAGTGCGGTGCAGAAGACGGAGTAAATAGCGCCAGCTAAGGCAAAGGCGAAATTCTGCCCCTTTAAGGCATCAATACCGCCAAGGAGAGCTACCATGGCTACCGCAGCGAAGGTAAACTCGGTTACTCCTGCTTGAGCTCCTCGTATGCTTCCCATAGCTAGACCGGTCGCCGCGGGAAAACCAGGCACTCCGCCAAAGATAGCAAGCACTACCGCTAATACCACCCCGTAAATGCCCCCTATTATGCACAGGACACCACCGATAGCGAGCAGCTTGCTTCTCCCCTCCCCAGCTACTTTCTTCTGGGCTTCTTCCATCTATCACCTCCTATAAATCATGGGCAGTAGTGGGCTTGAACCACTGACCTCTTGCGTGTGAAGCAAGCGCTCTAACCACTGAGCTAACCGCCCTAATTTACTCTCATTTTAACCCAAAAAATCAGCTTTGTAAATACACGCCGCTTGTTTTGTCCGGTGATGCCCTTTGTTCCCTCTCTGGATGTCCCCACAATGCCGGTGAAGTAGGGTCATGCTCTTTATAGCGGCGCCGGGCAACTTCGTTGCTCCTGGTGGAGTAGCAGTAGGGGCATCCTTGAACACAGGTGTCATTTATGCCGATATCCTTGCTTACGGAGCACCGGCAATGCTTGCGCTGATAGGGGTCGCGGGAATAGTGGTCGGGCAGCCCCCAGAGTTTATGAATGAGGCTGCCGTCGATGCACCTCCCCGGGGGCATGCCTTGCTCGGTGAAGTCGCCCTCAGAAGCGCAGGTGAAGCTTTCCATATTGTGTTGCCTGGCGATGGCGGCGAGGTCGCCGACGAGATGAGCGGTCTCTTTTGAAGAGATTGCCTCTTTATCGAAGGAAAATCCCTTCCCTTCCAGCCGGGATAGCCTTCGCTCGGTCTTCCGGTAGAAATGGACGATGCTCACCATAACGCGGTGGGTAGCCCCGTTTAACTTCCCGGCGATAGCGGCGAACTTTTCCCGGTGAAAGTCGGCGGTGGTGATGTTCGACAGCACGATGGGGTCATAGCGCCAGATGACCCGCTGCGGTCCCAGTCGCCTGCTTAGCCAGAGAAAGGTGGCGAGCCGCTCATCAAGGTCGGGGATATTCGGCTCAAGAAGCCGGGGATAATCGTTGAGGGTGAACTGGAAGTAGTAGCGTAATCCCGCCCGGTCAAGCTCGTCCAGATGTCCCAGCATCGGGGCGGGATTTTTGGACCAGAAGACAAAGGCGTCCACGTCTTCGGGCGGCCTGAGGGATACCAGCGATACCTGTCCGGGATTCACCGGGTTGGGCACCAGGCACCAGCCGGCGCGAATCCGGTTCATAAACCACTCGCTGTAGAGCGCCGGTATATCCGTCCTGCGGCTGGCGGAGATAATCATTGCGGGCTCATTATACACCCTACCAGGCAGCTATCCGCCGCTGGCTGCTGACCGCTGTTTTGAGATTGCCACGCCTTCGGCTCGCAATGACCCCTTTTTGTCATTGCGAGGAGCGCTAGCGACGAAGCAATCTCAAGGTTGAAAAATGTAATTGCCCCCGGGCAGCCGGAGCTCGCCGGAGAGGGTTTAACATTTGGGGTAAAAAACTGCTAGAATTAATCTGTTAGTCCCTCAGCCGAGGGGAAAAGGAGGAGTAAATGGGGGATATTTTAGACGAAGCCACGGCGATTCTCCGCTGCCGGGAATGTCCCTGGTATCGGAATTGTGTAATTCCGCTGCAGGTCAATCCTGAAGATACCGCTCAATTCAGGCTGATGCTTCAGGAGTCAAGCCTTCCCGAGCAGGCTAAAAGTGAAATGGAGAGTATCCTGGAAGGCATAGCCTCAATGAGTCAGAATATGATTTTGCAGAGCTGCCCGGTGTTCGCCCAGCGCCTTAAGGAAAATCCTGAGCTCGCCCGGAGAATGAAGGAAATGATGCAGAGCTGGAAGGGAGAGTAATGGTCAAGCCGGTAGGCAAGATAGATAAGCCTGAGGCGGAGCAGTTTAAGGAAGGCAAGAAGCTTTATCTTGTCCCCATGGTATTCTACGGCGAGGATGCTCCCCAGGGATATAAGGAAAGATGCCAGCGCTACTGGAAGCAGGCGGCGGAGCAGCTAGCCAATCTGGAAGCGAAAATCGGGAAAGTGTGTCGGATTTATCATGAGTCGATTTCGCAGTCCGGAGAGGAGGGCGTGGAACTCGCTGCCAAGCTGAACCAGGAGTGCCATCAAATTGCTAAAAGCCGATGTGACGACGGCGCTACCTTTGAGGCTCTGGAGGACCGGGAGTTGTTCGAGGAAGTTATGGATTGGGAGAGGTGCCTTCTGTTCGGCTTCGCCTCTATGAAGGTAGCGAGCCAGGTTAGCGAATTTTACACCGAGGCTTTACGGAAAAGGTATGACTTCATGGCTAAAAAGATAGGCGAGACGCTCAAGGATAATGAAGCCGGGCTTTTGTTTATCACCGAAAGGCACGGGCTGCAATTTCCCCAAGGCATTGAGGTGTTCACCATTTCTCCGCCGGCGCTGGATGAGGTCCATCGCTGGCTCCGTGATGAAGCCGATAAGAGGGAGGAGAAGAAATGAATACCAGGGTGAGGGAAACGGTTGTTGCCGGCATGTTTTACGCCGGCTCGCCGGGAGAGCTCAAGGAGCAGATTAAGTGGTGCTATCGCCATAAGGTCGGTCCCGGCGCTCTGCCCCGGGTGAACAGCAAGGGTCACCGGGGGATTATCGCCCTGGTCGTCCCCCACGCCGGTTATGTCTACTCGGGACCGGTGGCGGCTTATGCCTATAAGGAGCTTGCCGGCGATGGAGTATGTGATACTGCCCTGATAATCGGTCCCAACCATTCTGGCTATGGCGCAGCAGTCTCGGTGTGGACCAGAGGCGTCTGGAGGACGCCGTTGGGAGAGGTGAGCATAAACGAGGAAATTGCTGATAGCCTTTTAGGCGGGAGGATTGAAGCGGATGAGACCGCGCATTTATATGAGCACAGCATAGAAGTCCAGCTCCCCTGGCTCCAGCACCTTTATCCCAAAGTCAGCCTTGTGCCCATAACCATGCTTGCCCAGGACCTTAAAACCGCCCGGGAGCTCGGCAAGGCGATTTCCTGGGTCGGCGGTAATGTCATAATCATCGCCAGCAGCGATTTCACTCACTACGAGCCTCATTCTATAGCTTCCAGGAAGGATAGCTCCATGATAGAGGCGATAACCAGTCTGGATGAAGAAGAGCTGTTCCGGCGCCGTATTTCGCTTGACTGCACCATGTGCGGCTATGGTGCCGTGGCGGCGGCGATTGTGGCGGCTAAGGAAAGGGGTGCCCGGGAGGCAACCTTATTGAAATACGCCACCAGCGGGGATACCAGCGGAGATTTCACCCGGGTGGTGGGCTACGCCTCCATCGCCATCAGGTGAAAGCTGATAGCGATATCACTCCGAGCTTATTATCTCCCCGTTAATATCTTCCCCGATGGTGAGGATGCCGAAGGTGCGCGACGCCTTACCGGGGTTAAAGAAAAGGACGCCGTCAATTACCTTGTTCTGGGAGAAGTGGGAGTGACCGAAAATTATGACGTCCAGTTTCTCGCCGGGGAAGAGGCTTTTGACCTTGCTCTCTATCCTGAATGGCGCTCCCCAGCCGTGGGTGACGCCAATCCTCTTGTTTCCCACGGTGAATATCTCCCTTTCAGGCAGCAAGTTCTTCAGCTCGTCTGAGTCCATATTGCCCCGGACTGCCTTTACCTCCTTGAGTTTCTTCAGCCCCTCAAGCACATCCCGGGCGACGAAGTCCCCGGCGTGGACTATCAGGTCCACCGTGGCGAGGTGGTCAATTATCTTTTGGGGTATGTCCTCAACCGAGGCGGCATGGGTGTCGGAGAGCACGGCTATTTTCATACACGCTCCCTATACCACTACCATAGCTGTTTTGTCAACAGGATGTTGACTTGATAACCGAAATGTGATATAGTTTCCCTTTTAATACTATTATTTCTGAGCAGCAATTCTTTAGGAGGAGCGGTGAGCAGGAGAATATGGCAGCTTTCGTTTAATGGGACACAGCACATAATAAATTTAGAGTGGAATTCGCTTACTCTGGCAGGGGAGCTTTATGTGGATGAAAGGCTTATTGAGCAGTGGGGTCCACTGAGGAGGACTAAGGAGGTTAATTTCAAGGTTGGGGATAGGGAGTCAACGTTTGCTTTTATTTTAAGGTCCCTGAAGCCCACTACGCAGGCACTGCGCGTTGATAATTTTCTCCTGGATGTCGATTCAGGCGGTCTGGAGGTGTTAGCTAAAAGAGGGCCTTATGATTGATAGAGTGATGGGCCCCTTGTGCTATCTCATTTGAGGCTGGGGGTAAGCAAGCCTGTAAGCCGAGTTCTGTCCCTGAGAGTCTCAGGTGGTGACCATTCATCTAGCCTTGATGTTGCCATCAAGGTCAAGCGACCTACCCAGGGCCTTGGCCGAGCACCTCAGTCGCCCTTTGTTTGGTCTTGCTCCGGGTGGGGTTTGCCCAGCCAGCCAGTCACCGGGCTGCTGGTGAGCTCTTACCTCGCCATTTCACCCTTGCCAGGGCTGAATTAGCCGTTGGCGGTATGTTTCTGTGGCGCTTTCCGTAGGGTCGCCCCTCCTGGGTGTTGCCCAGCACCCTGCTCGGTGGAGCTCGGACTTTCCTCCCTATGCCAGGCATAGAGCGGTCACCCGGCCTGCTTACCCCCACCTGTCAGTTTACCTTTAACGGGGGCAGGAGTCAAATCAGCCTGCTGTCGCTGTGAGCCCCTTGGCTACTCCACATATAATATCCTGCCGCAGCTATCACACTGGACGAGGTTCCCCGCTTTAGCCTTTTGCCATTGAGTTGTGGGCAGGTTGATGTGGCATCCCTGGCATCTTCCTCGTTCCACTTTAGCCACAGCCCGCTCCTTAGTCGTCCTGACCTCGTCGTAAAGCGCCAGCGCTTCAGGACTGATTTCGGCGGCTAATTCCTGGCGGCTTTGCTGAAAGCCAGCGAGCCGGGCTTCAATCTCGGACTTTCTCCGGGTGAGCGCCTGCTGCTTGTGGTGCCATTCCTGGCTTAGCTGTTTCAGCTCTTTATCGCTCTCTTCTGCCTTAGCCTGAATACTCTCCACCTCGCTCATTAGCTCCAGCAGGGCGTCCTCTTTCTGGCGGACGGTTTTGCGGAACTCTTTGCTCTCAAGGTCAAGGCTGACCAGTTCCTTGGGATTTTTAACTTTTCCCCCGTAGAGCTTAGCATCAACCTGGTTTACCTTCCCCTGGAGGTCTTCCAGCTCCCATTCCGCTTCTTTTTGCTTTTTCCTCATCTCGGTCAGTCGTTCCTTGAGGGAAGCAAGAGCGGACCGGGCTTCGGCTAAAACCCGGTCATCGCTGAGCTGAGTCTTGATTTCGTCTAGCGCCTGTTGCCTTTCGTGGAGTTCCTGGTCAATATGCTGCAGCTTGTAAAGCTGTGCTGGCGAATTCATATTGCCCCTTTATTGTAATCGGGAATATAAACTCTGTCAAAAGAGGCTGGCTTTGGTTTTTTAGCAATTACCAAGTGTCATTGCGAGCAGAGCGTGGCAATCTCTGGGATTGCTTCGGGGCTATGCCCCTCGCAATGACAAGTGAACGCCCTCGTTAGCTTTGGTTTGTGATGATAAGCTGAAGGGGGTAAATAAATGAGGGTGCAAGTCCGGGTTTTTAAAATGGGCAAAGAAAACCCGGCTACCTCTGCGGCTTACTATGTTCGCTCCCCCGGGGAGCTTTGTCTTATTCTCCCCCTGATATCTCGGCGATTGCTTCCTGGTATTTCTCCGTTATGTCTTCCTGCGCCTGCTGGAGGGTAGGTTTGCCTACCTCGGGCGTTTCCACCAGGGCGGCTTCCAGCATTTCCGAACTCCTCTCGCTGCTTTCGGCTATGGCATTGCTTATCGCTGCGGCATCTTCATTCCCGCCGGGATATTTTCCCCCTTCACTGGGCGCCACCTGAGCCAGCCAGTTGCCCTCCTCCGTCCTCGGTGCCTCCTGGGCGTTGCCCACTGCCTCCTCCAGCTGGCTGCTAAATCGCTCTACCAGCCCGGGAATTTGCTCGTCTTTTCCTTCGCCAGCCATCCGGGTAATCTCGTAAACTCTTTCCTCGGCAAACTGGAGGTGCAGCTCTGCCCGGCTTACATTTGAGCGGGCGAGCGACACCCTCGCCTGCTCCACTGTAAGCTTCAGGGGATAGAGGGTCTCGTCGGGTAAAGCATTCGCCGATGCCGCCACCGTTCCTATGCCGACGGACAGGACAATCGCCACGGAAGCTACCGCCCTGACCCAGCGCATACGCCAGAAGGGAACTTTTACCCTGGCTTCCTCCTCCTTGGCGTAAAGCCTCGCCTGGAGCTGGGATAAGACACTGGCTTTAAGCTCCGGGCTGGGGCTGATGGCCGCTGATTTTTGCGCCAGGGAAAGCCCCGTCCGGAGCAGGGGCTCCAGCTCCGAAGCCTCCTCGGGATAGGAAGCAAGACAGTCCTCAATGCTTTTCCCCCGGAATATGAGTTCCAGGCAGTCGTTTAGAATATCCTCCATCCTTCCTGCCATTTTCTATCTCTCTCCCGTAAGCCTCTTTCTTAACGCCACTATGCCGTTATATTGCAGGGCTTTCACCGTTCCCGGGCTTTTGCCCAGGAGGCGAGCCACCTCGGCGATGGAAAGTCCGGCGCCGAACCGCAGCGAGAGCACTTCCTTCTGCGCCGGGGACAGCCTGTCCATATTATCCATCAACCGTGCCACCTCTAAATTACGCTCCGTTATGGCGGCGGGGTCCGATTCGCCACCTGCAGGTATGTCTTCTTCAGTTTCTTCCTCAGCCACCTTGCCCCGTTTTCTTATTAAATCAATCATCAGGTTGTGGGCAATGCGGAACAGCCACGAAGCAAAAGGCAGCCCCCGCCACCGGTAGCCCCCGATTGCCTCCAGCGCCTTAACAAACACCTCCTGAGTTAAATCCTCGGCATCGCTCTGGTTCTCCAGCCTGAGGTAAAGATAGCGATAAATCCGCTCAAAATACTCCTCATACAGGGAGGCAAAGGCTTTTCCATCCCCTTTTGCCGCCCGGCAGACTACCTCCTTTTCGACGGACATCGGCGGACAATATAACACTGCTGCCGTCAATTATAAAAACGAAAAGAAGGTAAAAAAGTTTAGGGGGATATAAAATAGCGGCAGCCATGTGGCTGCCGCTATCCGGCAATGCTCGGTATCTACTTAACTACACACAGCCGGCAATATACCGGGCGGCATGGGCACTGCCCCTTCCAGCTCTGCCTTGGTTATATTCCTGTCCGCTCCGCTAGTCCCGTAATCCCAGAGATACTGCTCTACCGTTCCATCAGCACCTAGCTGCTGCACCATGCCCATAGGGATTTCGCTGCTTATCCACCGCTGCTTCCCTTCCCCGATAAATATGGCGCAGTTAATTTTCTCCCCGGCACGGGGAGAACCCTCTGGAAAGGTGTATACCCCTATCGTATGACTAACATTGGGGAGGTAGTCCTTGGGAGTGACATAATGCGGCCAGAGGAATTCGGGAAGAGGATTTATGCTCGGGGTCACATTGGCGGTCATCGGCGTCTCCAGAGCCTTAGCCACGCATCTTACCAGTTTATTGGTCTTAACATTGCTGGCATCATACCAGAACTGCAGCCACTGTCGGCTGAAGTTCATAGTGGCGGTCTTAAAAGGTGCCGTAACTTCAAACCCTTCACACTTCACCACCCCAAACGTGTCTTCGCCGAGACATTCGTATTTGGCGGAATAAGGCACCGGTGTCAGGTGGCACACGGTGGGGTCAACCGGTATGTTAAACTCAACCCACTCGCCCCCTTGAGGCGCCGGGACACCGGTATATGTAGTCATGAACCCGACCGCTCCTCCCCCTTTCTCCAGGTCTTCCACCCGCCCTGCCAGATTGCTTACCTTGCCCTGCAGCTCACTCAACTGGTTCTGCGTTGCCGTCATCTGGGATTCAACATCTTTGAGGGCTCCGCCGCCGCAGCTACAGCCAGGAAGCAGGCTCACCGCCATCACCAGGACAATCATTACTCCACAAATCTTTTTCATTTCTGCTCACCCCCGATTACATTAAATCCGTTTAATAATCGCCCTCCTCAATGGGAGACAGAGCTCATCATCCCTCTAAAGCGCTCACCCGCTGTTGCAAAGCGGTGATATTTGCCTGCAGCGCGTTTACCCCGTCCTGGAGCGCCGTCAGGTTCTGCTGTAAGCCTGCAAGAGCTTGGCTGCTAACGCCGCCGCCGCAGCTACAGCCGGGCAATAAGCTTACCGCCATCAGCAGGACAAACATTACCACTAACGCCTTCTTCATTTCTGCCTCTCCTTACATCTCTTTACCACTGGATATCACTTGCATCTGCATATCATTGGACCATAATCCGCTAATGTTTCCGGAGACAATTCCGCACAGTTGTCCCTATCCGATGCCGAGATAGACCTTTCCGCCCCGGTGAACCCGTAAGAGAAGAGATGTTCAATTATATCCTGTACATTGGCGCTGTTTGAGCAATACGCCCAGCCGAAGGGGACCTGACTGCTCACATATCTCACCGACCCGTCGGACAGGCGAAACTTGGCGGTATCAAGCGTTCCATTGAATCCCGTGAACTGAGGGTATACCTCCTTGGGGAACTTGGCTAGAGTATAGCTACTGGTGGGGAGGACCTCGGTTGGGGTCTTATCTCCGCCGAGCTGGGGACAGAACTCCTGGGGCAAAATAGTCTCCACCTTGTCGAGAGGCAGGCAATATACCCCGGGCATGTCGCTTATCTCCGCCACGGCATTTACCAGCTCTCCGGTATCAACATCCCTCCAGAGCTGCAGGAGCACATCGATAGTGTTATTAGTCTTTAAGTTCATACTCTTTCCGCTCACCTCAAACCCCATACATTCCTTCTCGTTGACAGTCTCCTTGCCGATACACTCAATCCTCATAGTATAAAGTTGAGGGCGCACTATCACATAGTCAACCCACTGACCAGCTTTTGCGGGCATAAAGCCGAGGTAATACTGGGTCTGAGGAGCCGGCGAGGCCCCTGCTGCCTCCAGAGCGGTTATCCGCTGCCCCAGACTATCGGTGCTGTTCTCCATCTGGCTTAGCTGGTCCTGTATGGCGGTTAAGTTTTGCTGTATGCCCTGGAGGGCTTCACCGCCGCCACCGCAGCTACAGCCAGGCACCAGGGTTACTGCCAGCACCAGCAAGCCGACTAAAATGACCTTTTTCATTTTCCCTTCCTCCCTCTTCAGTTCGTTATATTATATACTAATAAGTTTTTAGTCTACCAGCGCATAATATACCAGCGTCCGGGTCTCCACGCCGTCAAACTGGGAGTAGTCTATCATCTTCACATCGGTTTTTACTGACAGGTTCAGCCACTCCTCAAAGGCTAGCTTTTCTCCCTCAAAATGCTTGGTGTGGATGCAGCTGAGAGTCGTCTCGGTGCCACTCCCGGTTATCGTCCCCGTGGTCAGGTCAAGCTGGGAGAGGTTGTACAGGGTAAGGGTTACATCCTCCACGCCCACCACTTCAGCCGTCCTCTGGGAGAAGGTGGCGGGGAAGGTCAGTAAGCTTTTGGTCACCTGCTGGACAGTGTAGTCCCAGCTGGAGCCTGTTGTAAAGGGCCAGCCATGGTTCCCGGCATAGAAGTAGTCGATATCAGCTTCCGCATCCGTGGCGACGGGGGACTCGACATGGGTGTTGGCTACCTGCCTGAGGAAGCTCCCGCTGTCGTTGCCGACCCATATATCAACATCCTTGAGAGTCGCCGTTGTCGGCAGTGGCTGGAGAACATCGCGCTGGGCATCGGGGCATATATCTATGTAGGCGCGGTAGCTTTTGGTAGTTACATTCGCGCCGGTATCCTCATTATGCTGGGTGAGCATCACACCTAACTCCTGGAGCGTGACATTGTAGAAGACCGGGGAATACTTCGGCGTCCCCGCGGGATTTTCATAGGTGGTGTAGTATATCCACTGGGTGCCCACGCCTGCGGTCGGTATTGGGGGTGGAGGGGTAATGTTTCCACTGGTCACGGTAAGCGTTCCTGTCGCGTTGTCATCAGGGGTAGCGACGCGCACGGTATAAGTGCCCTCAATAATGGCATCATAGCTGAAACTAACAAGCGTGCTGGTATTGGCCTCCAGGGTAACGGGCTTGCCGTCGGTGCAGTTGCCGATGGTTAAGTTCACATCGCAACTGCCGGACTCATCTCCCGTATTAGTGACCGTAGCATTGATGGTAACGGTGCTGTTGAGTGCTGCTGTCGCGGGGTTGATGTCCAGACCGGAGAGCATGAACTTAGCCGGAGTTGCTGGAGCATGACAAGCACACCCCGCCACCAGACTGAGGAGCAACACTGAGATGCCCATTACCTGAAGCAATTTTTTCATTCCCAGGACCTCCTTTTAATTTTTAGTAATACTATACCAAAAAGTTACAACATAACAACTATTTTTACAAGCCCCTTGTTGAAATTTTAATATTTTACCACCCCTTTTGGGCAATATAGGTAATCAAGTCGGCGAGGCGGCAGCTATAGCCCCACTCATTATCATACCAGGCTAACACCTTGACCAGGTTACCATCAATGACCATGGTGCTCAGGGCGTCGAAGATGGCGCTTGAGGGATTGCCCTTGAAGTCCGAGCTCACCAGCGGCTCATCACAATACTCCAGCAGCCCTTTAAGCTCTCCTTCGGAAGCCCTTTGAAAGGCAGCGTTAATCTCTTCGGCGGTTGCTTCCCGGCTCAGGTCGGCGACGAAGTCCACCAGGGATACCGTTGCCGTGGGCACCCTTATGGCGATGCCGTGAAGCTTCCCGTTAAGTTCGGGAATAACCACGCCGACGACACGGGCGGCACCGGTGGTGGTAGGTATGATATTGATAGCGGCAGCCCGGGCACGGCGCAAATCGTGGTGAAACAAATCTAAGATTTTCTGGTCATTGGTGTAGGCGTGAATGGTGGTCATCAAGCCGTGGGTCACTCCGAAATTTTGATGGAGGACCTTGACCACCGGGGCGACGCAGTTGGTGGTGCAGGAGCCGTTGGAGATGATGTGGTGTTTAGCGGGGTTGTATTTTCCCTCGTTAACGCCGAGGACGATGGTTATGTCCTCCTTTTTTGCCGGTGCGGTGATAATCACCTTTTTCGCCCCGCCCTGGAGGTGGCTTGCTGCCTTGCCCGCCTCGGTGAAAAGCCCGGTGGACTCAATCACGATGTCCACCCCGAAATCGCGCCACGAAATCTTCGCCGGGTCTCGCTCGGCGATTACTTTTATTTTCTTGCCGTCAATTATGAGGGAGTCCGCCTCAGCCTCCACCTTGCCGGGATAGATGCCGTAGTTAGAGTCATATTTAAACAGGTGGGCGTTGGTTTTGGCATCGGTGAGGTCGTTGACCACCACCACCTCCGATTTGCCGGCACAGCGCTCCTTAATCGCCTTCAGGGTCAGCCTTCCAATACGCCCAAAACCGTTAATCCCTACTTTTGTGGTCATCCTTCACCTCCTTTCCGGTCAGTCTTTAGCTAGAAACAAAGAGACTCCTTCTTTATCGGTCTTTGCTACCTTGTCCTGTAAAGTCAATAGCCTGATGTGGGCGGCGGTTTCGCGCACCGCCAGTCTTCTCTCCCAGGCGCCTAAATCGTGAAAGGGGACGCCGCCGGTCTCGGGCTTCCAGGGGACTTTCTCCGCTACCTGGTAGACTGTCTTTAAATCGCCCCCCAGAGCCTTTAAGATATCCCGGTTTCTTTGCTCCCGGAGCTGAATTATCTCCTCCACTCTGAGCCTGAGGCTGTTAAACACCGCTCCATGC
>Ga0315282_10000097_pt1 | contig 166980 bp, 71 predicted proteins | sample YL17G07_20_MG_FD_203693 | JGI IMG/M metagenome (GOLD analysis project Ga0315282, IMG submission 203693) | Sediment microbial communities from Yellowstone Lake, YNP, Wyoming, USA - YL17G07_20 | ecosystem: Environmental > Aquatic > Freshwater > Lake > Sediment | place: USA: Wyoming | collected... | reverse complement strand
TGATTGGAATGTTTGGTATCCCCCGTCATCCCAAACATTCCAGGTAACCCTCTTTTACCTGCTAATCCTACATTTCCTTTTCTAATAAAACCAGGGGTAGCGCTAATTATAGCCAGCGGCGAGGCGGCGGGATTTGTTTGCCTGTTATAGATATACCTAAGTAGAGAATCAACCATGCCTTTATTTCGTGAAAGATTATTTAGCAATGGACTTGAAACAATACCAGCAATCTTACTACCATAATTCATTAATCTTTCCTGACTTAAGAAAATGACCTTCTCATGTTCTAGTAAACCAATTGCCTGCCAAGGTTGAGTAATATTGCCTTTACCGCCAGTAAAGAATACTAAGACACAATCTAAGGACGGGATGGTACGACTCATATCATTAATGTAATGCCTGTAGAATGGCACGTATTTTATAAAGAATGTCCTGATGCAATCACCAAATTCTCTAAATAATTGCGCTTCTTCTTCAGCAACCCGGTAAATTACATAATCCCTGGCAGAAAGAGCGCTCTGGATATCAATTTCATCATCTGAAAGCAAAGATTGCCTAGAAATATTCTTTCTTGCGTTTCGGGCTAATTTACTAAAATCCGGATGCGCCTCAATAGACTTCGCGATTTTTATGCCAATGGCTTTCAAAGTTTTCTCGAATTCTTCAGCGTATCTCTTGTATAAAAGAGAAACGGGCACTACGGTAAAAATCCCTTCGTATTTACTCTTAACGGCAATTTCAGTTAATGTACGCACATATCTCTCTGTCCGTCCTTCATGTATCAGATTAATCCTTCTGACCCTGGAATCTCCAGGTGAAATAAAAATCTTCAAGCCGGGCTCATATACTTTTTTAACCTCAGAATGAATCAGGTATAAGTTGTCTAATACCGCTTCTTCACAAAGCTCCGCATAATCAATACCTAAATTAGGATTCTTGCTGCCGCCCCAGAACTGGAATAATCTTACAGGCTCATTATCGATTACTTTTGCTTTTATTTTCTCAAGAACCAACTGTTTTACCTCTCCTGAGGGCAACCGGGTAGCTCTAAATCTCCTATTGGTCAATACCGAATAAATATCTAAGCTTATTTTCTCTACAGTATCTTCCAGGATGCTTTTGGTATGCTTATCATTCTTCCTTAAGAACTTAAACGCATTGGAAGAAATCAGTTCCTGAAGTGTCCGTTGCCTAATATTACCCACCTCATCTGTAATATGTGCATCGGTAGGATAGACATTGCCATACAAATCCACCTGACAAACATAATTGTAACGCCTGCGGTCAGCGCCAACTATAACTGAATCTGGCTGCCATTCATACCCAAATTGCTCTCTATCAATCTCGGATATTTTCCTATATATTCGGATTATTTTTTCAGCTGGAACATCCAATTCAGCTTTAGCTCTGCCCTTAATAGTAACCTTTTCAATCCAAGGTATAATATTTCTTTGCCTACAGAAAATAAATAAATCTGGAATTCCTTCATAATTATCCTTGCAAATAATCGAATTTAACGCTAATCTATTCTCTCTAGTGAAACCTATCTCTATTAACATATTGATTCTTTCCATGAATATCTTATGTGCTCTGTCCATACCGACTAATCTATCGTTTACCTGCGGGTTAAGTGAATTAAGCTTAATCATAAGGCTTACTTCATTATCATAAAAGAATTCAGCTAACTGCCTATTTAATGTCAACGCATTGGTAAATACAACTGCTTTCATATTTAAACTTCTGATATATGCTATAAGTTCTCTAAGATGTGGGTAGAGGGAGGGTTCCCCACTTCCAGTAATAGATACTGTTTTTGCACCCAAGGCCTTAGCTTGCCTAATTACGGCCTTTCTCTCTTCAAAGGTCAGTTCCTGTTTATCTTTGTCATTATTACTTCCCTTACCGACAAGTGGCGCATCACTAAGGCAATACACACATTTTAAGTTACATTCCTCAATTACATGAATCCTAAACTCCAATAAAGTATTTTCCGGCTGAGCGAAATCCTGTTCAGTAAAATCGAGGGCATCTAAAAATGGTAGTTTTGAAATTACCGGAGAAGCGCTGCGCGAAGTGGATGAGGCAGCAAGAATAGTTTCCTCGCTGCCAAGTGTTCGTAGCGCCGCACCTACCGGCTCAACTACCAACGACGAGGGGCCATATGCCTCGTAATCCTGAGTGCGTCTAGGCAGGAGGCGTAAAATAGAATCATTTGACCCAACCAGATTATTTAGGTCTATCCTGTGGCCGTTTGCTAGGTAGTAAGCAGTTATCCAAGGCCTGCTGTTATGCATGCTTATAGTATCAATCAAGGCGACAATATTGCCCCAAAGGATAATGATGTCTCCTCTTTTCAACTTGCCTTCGGCCTGCCTGAAGTTATTGAAAGATTTAATGCCTAATAGATTACTCTTGAGCGACTTATCTATAGCTTGCCTGATGGCGCAGTTTACGCGGAAGAATTCTTTACTAGAAATGTCCCGCCAGCCCGTGCACAGGTCAAGGGATAAAAGAAACTTTCCTAAGCCGGTTACGTTCCCTTTACGCAGGAACCTGATAATTATACGCGGACCTACTATTTTGTTTAATAACAGCGATGAATAGAGCTTCTTAATTGCCGTGTCAGGGCTTGCCTGAGGCATAACGTTTGCCGGGTCAACTGCCAGCGGCGAGGAGCAGTTTAGTCGAAAATCCATAGTTTCTCCCTTATTGAAAATCTTATCCGCCGCTTCTAAAAGCAACGTCGGCTTTTCTTTTGTATTGTCTCGCGGCGTAAATTCTGTCAACTCTCGATATTCTTCAAATGTACCGTGGAATATTCCTGCGCCTTCGAGAAACTGCCCTATGGTTGCGTCAACAACCATTATTCGTCCTTCGCAGACATATATGACTATGCCGTGAGGCTCCCATACCCCGTCAATCTTCACCATCCCCGGTAAAATGCAGGCAGGAATGTTATGTTTTAACAATCTAATTGCAATTTCGCGACTTACATCCGAACAAAGCCCAGCTGGTTTGGTTCGGATCTTTTTAATAATGAATTTCAGCAGCTCTTCTATGCTTAGACCGTTTAGAATATTCGATACAAGGTAATCGTTTTCCTTTGCAGAAATTACTCTCCTTTGTTCCAATTCTCTTAAATCATTTATTATCATGTCTTGACCTAGGTTATAAATGGAAATTCTTCTTTTCTGCCATTCAATTAAACCATACTCAAATGCCTCCTCTATTAATCCGGCGTAATCTACGCCATTTATTAAGAATGCTGGAGACGTTTTTCGAAGTGCCAGCGGTCTGGCAAATATAGAAAAGGTGGCTCCATCTATGGACGCCAGCGGGGAGGCGGCGCAATATTTATATGCAGTTGACAGATTGGGTTTTGATATGCTATAATTTGTTTGTAAATAGGAGGAACAAATGTCAAAAATGATTGTGGACAACGATGCCTTTGTCCAGAAAAACTTTGAGTTATTAGTAAGAAAGTACCCTCGCCAGAGGATAGTAATCTGCAACGGAGAAATATTCACAGGAATTGACGCAGTTAAAAAGGCGCGCCAGAAATATCCTAACCTTACCCCCCTATCTATGCCTGTTCCCGGGCCGGACGAATTCTCGCATATCTTGCATATCCTATGAAGAAACGGATCAGCTTCCCTTATAAAGCTTATAAAGGCGAATTCTACCCAATTATTAAAATCGGGCTTAGCGGCCCAACCGGCCCCTTGGAAACTGAAGCGTATATTGACACTGGCGCCAGCATTTCCATTTTCCTGGCTACTATCGCGTCTGATTTGGGCATAGACTATACCAAAGGCAAGCTTACTCATATCATGGTAGGAGATGGCGGATTTATCCCTGTTTATCAGCACTTTCTCCCTATTAAGATCGACGGTTTCTCGTTCCGGGCCAACATCGGCTTTTCCTCCCACCTGGGCGCCGACTTTAATCTTATCGGGCAAAGAGACATCTTTGACCGCTTCGTTGTAACCTTCAACAAACCTAAGAAAACAATATTCTTTCAGGCTGTTTAATATCTGTTGGAGCGCCAGCGGCGAGGCGCTGCGCTCAACAGGTATATTTTTATAAACTCTAAAGGCAGCTAACAGGACATCCAGCGGATGCCGGACAAACAAATATTCATATTTGGACAGCCGCCGCAGCCCATTCGGATCATAAACGCTGAATGCTTGGGTGACGGGTAAATTATCTATGTAAGTGTATATATCCTGATACCCCGCAGGCAAGGGGCCGTAAACTCTTTCTATTCCCTTGCGGTCCAATTCCAGATTTAATTCGTGGCCGTATATTACTTCCTTAGGACTAATCCGCGCTTCGATATAAGGTAGAACGTCTCCAAAATAACCCCATATGCGTGAATTGTTATCCCGGTCGGTTCCTGTATCTTGTAGAATACTAATCTTATTAATATCAAAAACTCTAATAACTGCGTAATCCTTACGATAATCTTGTTTATTTAGTTCTTGCTTTAATGTAGGAAGAAAATCGTGCCAATCTTTTAAACCTATAGCTATTGGGGACGTTCCCCCAGGTGCCACCCTACCGCTCCCTAACTGTTTAGAATCTAATCTGTTAGACTGCGCCAGCGGCGAGGCGCTTTTTACCAATTTGCGGGGTTTTCCCGCTAACTTTTTTTCTAAATTACGTAATTCTTCCTCGAGAGCGGGACGCAGCGTTTTATCTTCTAATGGCTGCGCCAATATTTTCATATAAAGATCTTCAAGTTGTTCCTGTGTGGCAAGATTGTAATGAAGCATACTTATCACAAAAGAACGCAGTCCTTCATCATGGATAAACCTTCTAAAAGCATCCAGATAAAGAGCAATAATTTCTTCTCCTGATAACAAGGCATCTAGCTTGTACAAAGCGAACGTGGAGGTCTTAGAATCATGGCTGCTGGCCCTACGCAGATACCAACTCTTGGGGAATCGCTTAATCCAAAGGATAAAGTACAAACCTATGCCCAGGCCTATTGCTATGAGGCCAACGAATATTTTGCTTAAAATTGGAATGACGGACAACGGCGAGGAGGCATCCGGATTACCCTGCTGTTCCTTATATTTTAACAGTAGATAGGGCAGGATTTGGGAGATATCATCCGGGAATACGCGCTCTTCTACTATTCCTTTGATATTCTCCTTCATCGCATTCCTTAGCTCCTCCCAGGTAGCAACCCCTTGTCCTAAATTTTCAAGAACGAAATACAACAGAAGATTAATCTTATCCCCATGATCCTTGGTATTTGTTAAAATAAAAGAAACATGTTTATACTTCTCGATCTTAACAGATGCGGGTATTTCCCTGTAACTACCGCAGGCTCCGGGCACAACAAGCATCGGCTCTTTGTAGTTCTCACTCAGGATTTGCTCAAGGCTAGTGATAAATTCATATGAGTGTGACTGCGTAGACAGGATTGTAGGATGGACCTGTTTTGTCTCTACCAACGAAGATATGGTTTCTATGCCGGCTGCTACTATACGCAGCGTTGTGCCCCCTATTGTCTTTTCCGCGATAAAACCTTTAGCTTGCCCTAAGTTTTCAACCTTATACCCTTTGACTTTCGGATAACGCTTATCTTTACCGCTTATTAACTCCTTTAACATCTCTAAATAATTTATAGCGGATTCTTGAAATGCAACCGCAAGGGTTATGGCATTGTCTTTCCTTAGCTGATGATACGGGATCTTTAATGACATGTCCGCTTCGATAGGCAATCCTTTGGTGATTTCTTCTATCTTTTGGCGATGAGTGGAAGAAAAGTCATCCCTGAAGATCCGCATAAATATACCCAAGACGATCTTCGCGTCTCCCTTTGTTTCAGTAAAACCCTCAAGCAACATATTTTCAATAACGGGCTTAAATCTTAACAGCGCCTGGCTCTTGCTTTTTAGTATACTGACAAAACTATTGCTTAACATAACTACATTATTGCTTTTATTCAATAATTGCTTGACCCTTGATATCATCATCGGATCATTCTCCAGCAACCAGGATAACCTTCTATACTCAGAGAGCATAAGGATGAAATCCGCAAAATACCTGTATTGAGGATCCTCGGTACTAATAAACCTATCCAAATTCTGGTGCTCTCGGCTAATCCGCTTTAGGAATTGGTTAAAGAGCAATTCAAATGTTGCAGTATAGAATCCCCTGCCCCTGGCTAACAAAATATAGAGCCGCCTTGAATCCAGGGTTTTCACTATTTTATTCGCAGAATTCGCCTCGTGGTCATGCAGGCGGTTAAGCATAAGTATGGCCAGGGATGGGGCATTCTGGATAATAAGCTCGTCATTGCTATTCAACAAATCCAATATTGTATTTAATGCTGCGGCCCTCATAACCGCGCTGGGATAAATCTCAACATAACCAACTGCAGCCGCAGAACCTGTTTCAAATATCTGCTGTACCTCAGGAACAAAAATATATAATTTTAATAAATCCATAAGCGCGTCTTTTCTTAGGCCTTCAGAATATCCAGTATCCAAAATTATGTTCTTTAATAGCCTTATGGTGCCCGCATCTTTCCTTATTTTCTTTCTCAGTTCTCTAACCTCTAGCATACTAAATTTCACGGGCGCATTGACCTGCCGCGCTTCCGCCTGTGGGAAGAATTTATTATTTAGCGGGACTCCCGCGCTAATAGCCAATATCGCGAATAGTGCGATAAACATACTCTTTCCATCCAGCGGCGAGGCGCCATTTAAGTTTAGAGTTAGGAGTCGGGAGCTTGGAGCTTCTCCCGAAGAGGAAGCCTGCGGATATTTCTCCTTCAGCTGTTCCCATGCCGCTTGCGCCGTAATCCCATTACCCATCCTCGCCAGGATACTAAATGACAGTTCAATCGCCTCCTGCGCAGAGGGCGCTTTTCTCAAAGAAAAGTCATAAATAACGCTACCAAGCTTACGGCCATAAACATACTCCCAGCCCGGCTCAGCCCTTATACATTCAAATAAATACAATAAACTGCCCCTTTCTTCCTTCCTTTCAAATTTAGCTTCTTTGGGCAACTTTTCTTCCAGGCCGGCTAAATTTATTTCAGTATTACCGCGAAAATTAAAGTCTGTTACGCAAAACCGTTCGCATGATTTCAGGAAATCAAAGGCACTGGCCAGAAAATTATGTTTTCTAAAGAATAGATGGGATAATTCATGATTCAAATTATCCTTCCAACTCAGACGATCCGCATTAATAACAACTGTGTTTCTAAATTGATAAGCAGGGGTATAATACCTATTTATGACTAAGATCGGCAGAATAATAACGGTTATCAAACTCAATAAAAATAATATAAGATTGTAAACAGGAACGGCCGATACATTAATAGCTGATGCGTTACGAATCATTGACACAAAACAGCCGATTATCCCCAGCGCCATAAAAGGATTGCTGAAGGCAATGTTTTTAAGATTGCGGGCTTTGACTTTTTTTGCTGTTTCGACGGTTTTAATTCTTGCCTTATGATCATCGATAGGAAGCCCGGTAACCCTGCTTACAAAACTGGCGATTTCCTGGTACACCAAAAACGCCTTCTCCCCAAATTGCTTTTCCAACCAACGCAGAGCAAGCTTTTCTTTCTCCAGCAACTTTTCTTCCGGAGCCAAGGATGACGCGATACAGCAAATAGCCAGCGGCGAGGCGGCGGGATTATTTTCCTTACCGCCTAAATATTTGTAATTACACTTGTATTTTTCCATGGCTGCCATTAGTGCCTTTTCTACAAATAACTTATACTCCTGGCTTGAAATATCTTTAGAATATAAATACGGGCCTATTCCAGGATGGTATCCTTCATAAATAAAGCCGAACTTCTGAAAGAACGATTCTACTCTTGGAAAATATATTCTGAATTCTTTAGTTGGTTCACTCCATGCGTGGCACAACATACAATATAAAATGAAAGAGGCGAAATCTTTTCCTATGCATCCTCCATTTTCTGTTTCAAAAATATAACCGCCTTTTATACCTGCTACAGCCTGATATGTCCCTTCCTCTTGATTCCTGATTATATTGAATGCGGCTACTGCCCTCTTTTCTTCTGAGTATACCGGAATAATTTTGACATTCTCAGTAAGAGTAAAATATATCTGTTTTTCTTGCGAACCGAAAGCTTGTTTTCTCATTAAGAATAAACCTTTGCTATTCTCAATATAGCCTACCAGATCACCATATACGGTTTTTTCAGGTATATTACTGACCAAAGTGTTTTTGTTTTCTGGTTCAATCGGTGAAAAGGCTATTTTTCTTCTTTCCGCCTCAATCGCTGTCCAATCAACCCCAAAAAAAAGATTGAAGATATACGTGCCGAATATCCTAACCAGTGAAACATTCAATTCTACTATCTCCACGCTTAATGATGGCCTCTCCTCAAAGACCTTTATCAAACGGTCAAAATCCTCTATCAAATTTTGTCTTAATTTAGAGATTACTTTGTTGTCTGATCTGGAATAAGAATTCCTTCTGGCCTCGGCTTTTATCATTCTTTGCATATCTGTTAAATTAACTTTATCGGGAACAATCTGATATTCCTTTATCTTTTCAGCCAATGTATTTGCGGAAATGCCTAAAAATTTCGCCTGTTGTTGCCTGGAAGCTTTTTTGAACAGCGAAGAAGCTAATATGCCTGAAATAAGCAGTTTTTCCACCCTCTTTTTGCGAATAATATAGTTTGCTCTTCCTTCCACCGTGTTAATGGCATACTTTTGCAGCCTGCCTTTTAACGTGCCTAAGGGTATTCCTAATCCTTCAGCTGCCAGATCCATCCGGTAACCGTATTTTTCCAAGACCCATAGTAATCCTTTTTTCTCCATGCTTGCGACATCTTCAAGGGCGGATTCTATAGTGATACCGTATTTCTTCAGTTTCTTTCTGAGCGTCCCTCTATCTATCTTTCGGTCTTTTGCGGTTTTGCTCTGGTCGCCTTTGTTCTTTTTCAAAAGAGAAATAATAACTGCTTTTTCCTGGGCTTGCCTTTCAGCAACAAGCTTTTCCCTCTTTGCAGCTATCTCTGCAAGTACTTTAAGTTTTTGTTCCTTTATTTCAGAACGTATCTGGTCAGCTGAAATACTGAATTTTTTCATCTGGCCGCGTAAAGTGCTTTCATTCCTATCTAAAATCCTGGCTGCTGCCGCTACATCTCCTCCGGTACTTCTCAAAACCGGAGTGATCATCCCGCGTTCATATTCGGCGCGGATATCATCAGGATTAATGCCGTATTCCCGCAGGTACTTTCTAAAAGTATCACGGTGCATGCCCAATTTTCCTGCGGCCCGGCATAGCTTGAAGCTGCCGGCGAGCAAAGCTGCTTTCAAAGATTCTTCTCCAATCCTGGTGCGGAATTTATCGTTTAACTGCGTCATTTCCTTCAGCGGCGAGGCGGTATGGTTTTTAGAACTCACTCTAATACCCTGCAGCATTCTTGCGCAATCCAAGCAGAGCCTATCTGATTTGCAATCCAAAGCCTCAAGGTTACCCGCGTAATACATTACACACCTATTATCCTCGCAATGCCAATATGGCCATAATCCTAAGATGTGGAATAACTCATGGATGCTAACCTTATAGATGCGTTCAAAGAGATGTTCGGCAGGCGGATTGTCTTTCTTAAGTAGGGCGACATATATTATTGCAGTGCGCCTATCCAATTTACTGCCGTATGTATAGATGGACTCGGCATCGGTTATGACGAGCCTCAACGGTTTGTTTGCACTGACTTCCTTAGCGTCAAGGCCGCTTAGCCAGGAATTTAACCATTCTTGCCACTTCTGCGGCATGGACTCATAATAATGCGCTGGAGCAATGGTGAGGCTTTGAAGATATAATTGTGGATGTTCCATGAGCGCTTTATTTAAGAAAAGTAACAACCTTGTTTCTTGTCGGGCGGATAAGAATGACTCAAAACCATATCGTAATAACCGTTTGATTACTAAATCATCGCCTGGTATAACTGCAATAGGAGATACGGTGCCAGGCGCCAGCGGCGAGGCGGCAGGGCTGGAAAGAATGCTAGTTTGAGAAGACACCCCTTTCACCCATAAGTTAACTAAAGGAAGCGCTTCATATTTTTCGTATAAATCATAGACTCTGATTAATAAACCATTCTTGTTTACTAATAAATCAGCCATTATGTTGCTTATTCCCCCGATCTTGTGGGGTATTCTTTCGATATGGCAAAAGGCGTTTATCTTTCCCAGATAATTATTTATCTCTTTGATAACCAAGTCGTTTCTTATTTTTTGCAATCTATTCAGATTATCTGAACAGACTACTATAGCCATATGGGTTAGGCATATTTGCATCTTGTTTAATATCGCTATTAACCCTTCCCAATCCTTTTTTGGTTCTACCAAATGAGCTACGCCGATAATATTGCCTTCATTCTTTCTTTCCCCTAAGAATGCTAATCCCGTGCAGATGCTTAACCCTTTTGTAATAAGGATCTCCCTGGCTCTCAGTTGCCTGATAATCACGTCGCTTGCGATGGGATTTAAAGTTGAGTAAATACTCCATCCGCCATGCTCTCCTATCGCTGCGGGAACCTTTACATAAATGCCTCCCAGGATCTGATATGCCCAGATACCCTCCCCTTCGTCAATTTCCTTCATCTCTGAATATGGTATTAAAAGGGATTTTGTTAATCCCTGCGAGTTGATTAAAATTTCTTCTTTGCGTAAAGACGAAAGGCTGCGTGATTGCGCCAGCGGCGAGGCGGAACTACTTATGGACGAAGGACCCTGCTGCTTGGGAACGATAGGAAATGGCTGATACATAAAACGCTCTATTGAAACAATCTCCTGTTCGCTGAAGCGAGATTTTTTAAGCAGCTCGCGGGTAAGGCGCGCCCCTGAATAATAACCCTTCCTGTCAACGCTATCAGAGACATAGCGCAAAAAGGCGGCAATAATTATTGCCTTTCTGTCCGCGCCTTTATCTCTAAACTCCCCCTGCTCTGATATCATTAAAATATGCTTATACGCAGGCATCAACCCGAATAATTTATCTTTCCTGAACCAGTTGAAGAAATATAACGATTCTTTTTTTACAGGCAAAAATACTTTCTTGGCCATCCTCAAGATTTTATTCAATCCTTTCCAGGATTCATCGTCAATACTGTTTTTAATTTCCCGCCTCAATCTTTTTATCTTCAGCGCCCTGTTTAAGAACTGGATAGCCGGGATTACTAATACAGGAAAAATCATAATGATTCCCATAGCTATAGGAATATCATATACGAACCGCATGGTATAATCCTTGTAATCATAAGAACGATATAAAAACATACCTATCAAAAATATGCTCGCCAACGATAATATGAGGGAGAAAATTATTAATTCACAGTGAGAATCTTTTAGAATATAAGGCATGACCTTTTCCCGCATTAACTTGCGCAAGCCGGAAAATACCTTAGCAAATAAAGGCGAAGGTTTTTTCTGATAAGAACCGCTGTCTTCAAACTTTGCCTGCTGATATATAACTATCAAAAAGCCGAGGATAACAAACAGCCCGATGCTGGCTAAAGGCATTACTGCCTGCAGTGAATCAGGCAACAACACGCTTATCCCCACAAAGACCGCGCCAAGGCCTACGCTTATAGAAAATAGGGCCAAGCTGCGGATCTTACTAATTACTGCCCTCGCTAATTCTGAGCATGACCAGGCATTAGAAAAAGAAATTCTTATTTCTTCTTTCATGTCTCTAAGCGCCGGTTTTATTTCTCTCAAGATTCCCAATACAACCCCGCTAAGCGTAAAGAGGACAATAAATGTTAAGGCCTGCGCGCAATTCATCATAGGCAGGGATAACAGCGCGCAAGCACCTTCAATCGCTAACCCTGGGAACACGCTTAATAAAAGCGCTATCGAGCCGAAATTGAAAGCAGCGCTAATAACATTATGCGCTTTTACCTTCATTAACAAACGGGAACTTAAAGGTAATACCCCTTGAGGGACATCTTCATTATTTCTATATGCGGCAAAAGAGTTTTCCCAAATTTCTTGAGGACTAACTTTACCTTTTAGAATCTCTTCTTTTTGACTTAAAATATTTCCTAAATATAAAGGTAAAATTTCAATGAGCTCATCCATCCTGTCCTCTATTTTCTCAATAAATAGGTAGGGGTCAATCCCTGCCTTGGCAAGCTCTGTGGCAAAAGTCAAAACCACATTGTAAACTTCCTGCAGAAGTATCCCTTTAGTATTAGAATCATAACAGTAAGAAAGCTCTTGTATCGTATTCATCAATTCTTTAAACTTTTTATTTTTTACGTAATCATTGTAATTGTTCCGGGGAAGGTGCCGGATAATCGCGTTGGTAAGTTTTTGTTCGCGGGAACTCATAACTTTTCCAGACAACTGACGCTTAAAAATGGCGAATTTGCTAAACAGGTAGTAATGCGATTTCCAAAGCAGAAAACCGCATAATAAGCTGGTAAACCAGAACGCGATGAAATTCTCAGATACGAAAGAGGCGACAACATTGATAGAATCACGCGCTATTTCAAATAACGAAGAGCTGGAAGATCTCTCTTTGCCTGGCGCATAGTCTCTTCCCAAATCCTCTAAACTATCAATTACTAAAACCGGAGTGCCGATTTGGGCCCATCTAAACAAGCCAGGCGCATCTTCCGCGTGCCCGCGGATACAACCCTTAGAGCCTACTTCATAGAGCGGGCCTTCATGAACCCAGATGCTTGTCTTACCTAGCCTAAATCCCCAATGCATCGGAGCAGGAACGCCATCCGGAGTATTGTATTTGCTTGAACGGTGCCACCTGTCTTTTTCCGTTATTCTAAAAAGTCCAACGGGCGTCCAGCTCGGGTTATCTCCTATCCTTACTTGAAACGAATTTGCTAATTTGCCTCCTTCATACATGCCTAAAAATGATATGGGTTCAGAAGAAACAGCCGCATTATGAAGATAGATGGATTTTACAATCAGGATGAACTTGCTATAGCCGGCTGTCTCTGAGATATTTAACGGTAAGGGGTTAAAATTCTGATAGTTGGGAATATATTCGGGGCAGAGAAGCGGTTTTTTACCCAAATAGGTCGCTATAAATTGCCAACCAACTCCATTAATCCTTCCTAAAATCCTAAAGGCATCGTTAATATCTAATTTCCCCTTCCTCTCTACTATATCTTGAAGGGTGAGGATCCCGTATTTTAGAGGTAGATCTTTCTTTTCTTCTGTGGGTAATTTAATGCTTTTTGCAGGCTCAGCCATTTTTAGAATGGGGGCAGGATAAAAAAGCGGTGGCGCCCTAGGAAAATAAATATTTTGCTTTACCGCGCATCCGGCAAAGAATAAGGCCGAAATTAACAATGCAATACTCTGCCATAACGCTCTTTGCGGCGGAGAGCGCTCATTAATCGCTGAAGCAGCAAATACGCTAACTAATCGCTCGGCACCTTGTAGACGCAGAAGGCAACCCAGCGGCGAGGCACCTTGGTTACCGAATCGCTTGACAACATCATATATCGCTCCTTCGCTATAGCGATAGCAGTAATATTTACCTCCCTGCAATTCTACCCTTCCTTTATACGCTTCTTCATCTAAAACGCCCCTTATATTGTCTTGTACGGCGAACTTTTCTCCCAAATGCCATCCCTTAATTTCCCAACATGGGCGGTGCGTGCCAATAACTAACCTGCCCTTATGCTTCGTCACGCGAAGCGACTCTCTTAAAACTTCTTTTTGGTCAGATACCGGACGTGAGCCCGAGACAGCCCCGGTTAAAATCAACACCAAGTCTCGACTGTGGGAAGGTATATTTTTGGAACTCGAATTTCTTCCCGAAGAAAACTCTCCTAATATTTGCCGTGTACTTCCCTCAAACTTCTCTATACCATAAAGGTCTAATTCATCCTGCATAAACTGAGCTAATAGAGGCTCGAGCTCAAAACAGAAACACTCCGCCCCTAACTTTGCGGATGCAAATACAGTCATGCTATCGGTCATCAAGCCCACCCCGATAATACGAAAACCTCTCTGCGCTCCCATATCTTTCAGAAAAGCGATTGCTTGTAGAAATTCTTCGTCGTCTTCCAACATAGTCGATCCAAAAACGAAAGAAGGAATATTTTCCGCCAGCGGCGAGGCGGCAGCTGGCATAGCACTTATCACTAATGGCTGATCGTTATTTGCAATATGCAAATCCAATGGCGAAGCTCCCTGTTCTTGGTTTACGAACCAACCAGATAGAATCTTAACAATTTCAATACCTCTCCGTTTCTCAATTTCCTCCCTTTCAATCCGATAGTCCCAATCAATTAAATCAAAATACATAAACCCTTTATCCAAATATTTAAAGTTTCCGATTTTCTCATATATTCGATAATCTTTGCAGACTCCTTTAATAATGAAATATTCAATTTTATCAGTTTGTTTTGCTATTACTTTAGCTAGCCATAGCATAAAATAACCCAAATTTCGTCCCCGATAACCTTCCCAAATGTAGAGAGGATAATCCGAAGTAGCAGAATAGAAATATTTTCGAGTATTCCATTGTTCTTGTTTAAAATAACCTTGCATTGTGGCTACTCGGCTAGGCAGTCTCCTAGGTAGTTTTACCGCAAGAGAATCGCTTATGGCGGTAGCGCCATCTTGTTCATAATAATTCAACGTGCCTATGATCGTTTCCCTTTGCTCCTGAATTAAGAAGGCATGAAGATACCGATCTATGCCTTTGCGATAAAACCTCATTATATACAATTGACCGTGGCTATCTTTAATCAATAATAAGGCTTTTTCGTTATATCGATTCTTAAACTTAATATCTATGTGTTCGCCAAACTCCAGCGGCGAGGCGGCTGCTGATTTCCTAAGCACTTGCAGTTTAGTGCTTATGGTAAATTCCGCGCTAATATCCTCTGCTCCAATGCTAATGGGGATAGTTTCATCGTCTCTGCCATTTTGTATTGTCGCTACTTCTTTTGCACCTAAACATTCCTGTAAATAATCAGTGTAGCCTAAATTAGCCATTAATTCTTGTGCAAAAAGCGTATCGTTTCCGAATAGGACTATAAACTTGTTGGGTTTGACAAAAGTGTTTATCCAGACGAAAAAATTATCTAAAACGACGCGAAACTTATCTTTGGTATCGTGGCAGGCGAAATTTGAGTCTTTATTGACTGGATTAGATTGTTCTTTAATCTCGCCATAATGCCTGAACCAGCGATCGAGGCCTTTTATAAAAAGCGCATCTATACCATTCTTAACCAATGGTTCATATGAACCGAAGTCACAAAGGTTGGCCTTGTAAACTTTAAAATCTTTTGGTCTGCGCTTCCAGGATTCGCTCAAATATCCTTCGTTTATAAAAGCGCTCTCTATCTCTCCAACGTCTACATCATTGCCGTAAATATGATTATCTATCCCTGTGACCGAACCAAAATAGCTTGGGCAAAAATCTAACCCACAAAGAGGATAAAAATTCTTCCCTCCCAAAACCTTTAGATAATATAATAACTCCAGCATAAGGTAGTAAATGGTAAAACCCCTGAATAGAGAATAAGGTAATTTTCCGTTTTCTTTTATTTTTTGAAGAACTTGCCATGCATTACAATTTGAACTAAAGACCATTCTGTTATGATTGTTATCTGAAAACGGAGAGGAGGTTTTTTGGACGGAGCTCATGCTGTGAGATAGCCCAAACTTCCTGTACAAGAAGCTACAATACAATTCATACAATTCTTTGGCCGAGCCGCATTTTGCCTCTCTTAATATTTCCCGGCCTCTATATTCCTGCTCAACCGCGTCTCTTATTTTCCTGCTGGATATATTAGCATAAGCAATAAGCCGCATAGCCCATGAATATACAAATACAGGCCTAATGGACTCTATTAATTCATTGTTGGCTAACAATTCCGGGGTTCTCTTAAATGTAGCATTAAGCGACTCGATCATCTCAAACCTCTGCAGGGAATTTCCATCAGGAAGAGCTAAAAATGATGCAATTATTTTTTTGGCAATCCCTCCGGAGAATTTAATGAATACCAACCTCCCTTCAGGGGATCGAGCAATGATTTCCAGGATATTTCTTGCGTAAGAAGGTATTTCTTCCTGATAAAACAGGCTATAATTCTTGGCCAGCAAATGAACAGCTGCCCCTGCATTTTCCCTAGAACTCCTCAAAGGCGAGCTGGAGCCTTTCCCATCATCCATGCCTCCCTTAATTACTTGCAATGACGGTTTAGATTTAGAATTAATTATTTTCGATACAGCCCCAAGTATAAACGCGCACTCCTCCCCTGCGTTGGTATCACGCAATTTCTCCATATCAACCAAATTAGGCAATCCATTAATGGTATTTTCAATAATACTAACGTAACTTTGGAATCGCTCTTCATCGAAAGAAACTTCTATTAAGCGATACGGTTTTAAAAGCCCGTCTATCAGAAAACCCGTAGGACGCAAGATAAACTGCAAATATTCGTCTATAAGGAAAGCCAGGTCGCCTTGCTCGCCCCAGTGAGTATGCCCCCTCACTATCAACCTACCGTGGAAATAGACAAGAGAGCCCAAGCCGGGACGATTCCCCTTGGCAATCCCGAATCCTATTTTCGCGTCTTTTGTATCCTCTAAACCGGTAAAGAAATTACGCACAATTAACTCATATATATCCCTGCCTCTATCCAAAGAGCGGTCCCAACGCACCGAAGCCAACTGTTGATATTCAAGAAAGGCCAGGCTCGCTTCCTGCTCAGCCTCTTCTTCCATTTTCATTTTCAGAAGCCCATACTCTTTCCAATATTCATCCTGCTCATGCCGGGACTCATCCGCAACAAAAGCGCTGAGCTTTTTTAAAGACGGGAACTTGCCTTGCAGGACTGACGCCGTAAACAGGTGAATGTCTATAAAGCTGCGCACTCCCCTTACCCTGCCGGCTTTATAGGAAGCAACATTGTATAAACTTACGCCTACATCATCGACTTTTATATTAGCCAAAGCTAAACCAAACGCAAACATAATATAGTATATATAATCCTGCCTCTCTCCATGCCACCTACGGAGAAATTCGAGGTCTTGCGAAACCCGGTCTTTGTCTTTTGCCGGCTGGGCTTGAATTACTGTCAAGAGAACCGCTTCATATCTTGAGAAAAGCGGGCTTTTTTGGCTCTTCATACCCAACCCTTGATAATGGATGTTATAGAACTGTTCATATGCAGCATACATATCAAAAGCTATTCCGTGCCCTATTTGTTGATTGGCTGAAGCCACTGCCAACCAGGCAGATACTTGCTGCTTTGCGGCTTCGGATAAAGGCTGCCGCCAATTTGGATCATTTGATTCTTCATGTTGAGATAACCTTTTAGATAAATCAGAGAAAGTGCGCCCTAAAGCAGCAACCAGAAGCTCTGCTCCTGCCTGCGCTTGCCTATAACCAAGGGCAAAGCCTATGGTCAATATCGCGGCAGCGACAGCATCTTTGGTTTTCTTATATAGTTTTTGATAAGCTTTTATAGTTATTTCCCGGCCATTACCCGAAATTCTCGTTGCCAGTGCCAACAACACTATCAGATCATCTTTACTGAGCATCCCAGAATCTGCCAGCGGCGAGGCGCTTGTTTTAGCTAGTAGTTGGTAGCTCGTAGTTGGTAAATTTAAAGATGAGCTGGGTATTCCTTTTTTATGATTAACGCGCTTAAGTATTTCTTCAATTTGAGGCTTTAATTCTGGCTTTAGCTGGATCACTTTTTTAAAATCTTTTTCTGCCTCTTGGAAATCAAGCTTATCCCCCTCTAAGCCGCCTAAGCGAAGCATGATATTTGCCCGCAGTAAATAAACGTCAAAACCCTGATAACCTTTGGCGATCGCCATATCCGCGTAAATAACGCTATCGTAATAAAGGCGGGTACTTTCGCTCTTATCTGCATTCTTTTCTACTTCAATAGATGCGTAAAACGCCTCTGCGATACGAAAATAGATATAGGCGAGATTCGGCTCCTTTATGAGCACCGCGCTAAAAACATCTATGGCTTCATCAAAATAACCTTTTTTGAACATCTTATCCGCCATAAAATAATCATCCTTTATGCCTTTCCAAAGATGAAACGCTTTTACAATATCTATATCCTCTAAAGATGCGATTGTCCTGGCAACATCTTCCGGGGTTTCAAATAGTCGAATTAATAAAGCAGCGATTCTTTCTTTGAGGTGCTCTTTTTTCCGAATATCATGTATGCTTTCATGAACGGGTGGGATTGAAGGGATTTTTGCCGGTAGGCTTGCCAGCGCAGAAACGTTAAACAATAATGTAAGTATCATAGAAATTGCCAATGGTGGTGCGCGCAGTAGGTTACTTGAAGATATTATTTTCTTAATATCATTAAGACCGTTTCTATTTAACCTAACGGGGGAAGGAGAGTTGTGCCAAAACTGTCTCCCGGCAGCCAGCGGCGAGGCGCATCCCGTACAATCAAGACTGATTTTTTTCCCCTCCGGCTTATGATAAGTACGCCTTTTTTTACCTATGGGAGAGCTACCCGAAGAAGGCAGATTATCATCTTTATCCCGGCCTTCTTTTTTCAGACGGCTTCGTGTGGCGTTGCTATAACAGACCATCATAATCCCGACAGGTATCCACCAATAGTCTTGTACAACAAGGCCACCGATAATAAGCCCCACGCCATACCATAAGCAACAATTAAGCGCACAAAAAATCTTATCCTCTGTATTTACCCCGCTTGTTTGCATCTCATGGAGCCAGTGTTTTTGCCAAATACCGATGAAAGTCAACACAAAGATACCGAAGAAAAGAGCTATCTTGTGCTTGTGGAGAGCGTTTGGCAAAAGGATTGAAATGAATGGCGCAAGCCCAGGGTATATAGAAGGTATCAAGATGCCAAGCGATATACCTGCAATGAATTCTTTTAAATTTGACTTATATTCTTTTAAAACCTTTTTTAGGGAAAAAGGGGCGTTTCTATTTTTTGGCTCATCCAGCGGCGAGGCGCTGCGGAAATAACGCGATATATTTGATCCTTCGGGAGAACTAAAAACTAAAGGATTATTCCCTGTATACATAGGAAACTCTCCAGGATTATATTTCACCACTATCCAGGGGATAACCACCGGAGATATCTTCATGAAACCATGCTCCCCCCTGGCAAACTGGTCAGCAGCCACATCAAGAATGAATTCGACCGCCTCATGCCCTCTCCTGCCTAAACTTATTATCCAGTAATAATGGAACTTGGTTTTTAAAATAGCTTTTACTGTTGTGTCAAAATCAATTATTTTCATCGTGCCTTCAAGATTGTACGACCGTAATATCTGTTTAACTTGAGGGGCAAATCTGTTGCAACCATAAGGATATTCAAGGTTGTTAAAAATATAATGATCTTCCGGATTATTTGAGTATTTCTTTACTACAACAGTCTCCACGGTATCTAAAAATTCCAAGAATTCTTTAATTCTCTTTTCTGGAAGCCTATTTGCAAGTAAAATAAACTTTTGTGCGTTCATATTCCTGTATTTTGCTGGGATAAAAGGTTGATAATTTGAACTCTCTTGAAGCCCATCCAGAGTTGGTTCCTCTTTTCCAAGAATTTGAGGTTTAGATTTTATATGCCTACTAAGGGAAGGGAATAACTTGCTTATTATAGAAGAGAAAGTCGTCTTTCCACCAAATGCCTTAAGCGGCGAGGCGGCAGATGAAGGAGGACTATTACTCCCCATTATCTTAGCCCCTAATAAATGCAGAGGCCCCATACCCATAAAAAGCTTGTCTAATACAGAACTGATATGTATGATTAAATTGGTATCGCAGAGAAGCCCCTTGTCATAAACGCATTCTAAATTCGTAGTGATAATAATGCTTGGCTCTTCGGGTAATGCTATAGTGCGGGTTTGCAAGTATTTTACGTATGAAGGTGGAAATCTTTGTGAAGGCAATAATTCATATATCAGGCAAGGTGGCGCATTCGGATAGTAACCTTTTGCTATTTTAATTAAGTCATTAATCTTTCCTTCTAAAGTTACGCTTAAATCCGAAGGCAAAAACAAACCTAATTCATACTTTACCTGCGCAAGCTTTGTCTTTATAAGTAAATCACCCGAGTGATACATCTTAAGATAGACTCCTAGCTGCGGCATGCTAAGCGGATAGATAGGAATGTCGCGGGGGGCAGGACTGGTCACTGGGGAGGAACCATGCTCTTCGCTTATAGTAGCAAAGTACCGTTTTGTAGATTCCCAATGATCCATAAATTCCTTGGGCAATATTGCCAAGGCTTCCTGCAAATATTTGTTTTCCTGCAGAATATTTAAAAATGCGGCGGTTCCCGATAAAGCCGCCTCTTCAGTCCTACGAATCAAAACCACAATGCGATTAATATCTATTCCCAATTTCTTCAATAGCCTGCCGATCTCCTTACTCTTGGCTAAATATTCTATGGTGTTAGCAACTATCGGCTTAGAATCCTGTTTCCTTCCCGGATCAAGGTCATGCAATAATCCGGCTACGCCCATCTCCAGCATACATTCAACAAGATAACTCTTATACTTAGAGATCAGAATAGACAAATAAGCTGTTTCTAAACTATGATTAAAAGTATGGTAACTGCGGTTAAGCCACTCGTCTTTCTCATATTCTGCTTTCACAAAAGAGCACAATTTGTCCAGATTATGCTGAGTTGTTCCCGTTAAATTAAGGATTTCTTTTATTCTTGCCCAAAGATCGCTTTGTAGCGGCGAGGCGGAAAGAAGACTGTTGTTTATGACAAAATCAAAAAACCGTTCATGAGTATCGCAGGTTTTACGTATTAAATCTTCGGGATCAAGGCTTCTTACGTACTTATCGCGTGTCGTCCTCTTGCGATGATTTATATAAAGTAACCTGGATTCCTTATCTGTGACTACCTTGACAGTAACGACATTCTGATGAAAAAGTCTATATTTATGGCAATTCAGTCCATCTACTATTATTAAGCTTCTTTTTTTGTCGTCCAACGCGTGGATAATAGACAATTCCAGATGGTCTTCATCTATATAAACTCTTGTACGAGTAAAAAGAAAATGTCCGTCTCTCATTATTAGTTTTGCTTTTGGATTACAAAAATTATTAAATAGCTTAGAAATAAAGCTTTTGCCTGATCCAGAGTCACCATCAAAAATCAACAAAACTTTGCCTGCCTGTGACGCTCTGTCAATAATCTCCCTAAGGACCTTCAGCGTTTTCTCATGATTTGGCAGTATTTTGCCAAGAGGCAATTTTATATGAAGCGGCGAGGAACCCTTTAGTCCAGCCATAACCTCCTGCGCTATCCTGCCGATCTTTACCGGCTCCTTGTAAAGGACAAAACCTGCATAGGTTTCCCCGCTATCCTCAAAAACTATTATCTTTTCATATCGGGATAAATCCGCTCCTATCCTTAACAGGATGATCTTAAAGGAATATCTTTGCCCTTTGATCTGCCTGCTTAATTCATAGCATTGTTCCGAATAGCTTAGTGCCTCTTCGCGGATAAGCGAATTTTGCCAATGACTATCGTAGATCTCAAAAAGCTGCCCACTCTTGCGTCCGCTGAAATCTTCACCCTTAAACATCCTTTGCAGTTCTTTGCATAGATCTTTGATTGAAGGTGGCCTATAATAACTATAAACTCTCTTCAACTGCCTATCCCCTCTCTTAGTGGCTGTTTCTTTATAAGGCCGGTAAACATCTTCTGCGTTGAACCCCTGGGGGAAAATTATCCTTGCCTCTGTTATTTTTTTGCCCAAAAGCAATAATTCTTCCGAAACTAACCCAGATGCAATAATCCTGGCCAAATACTCTCTTGCTTCCATAGGGATATTTGCACCCCAGGCATCAGGTGAAATATAGCCGTTGGACAACCGGTGTAAGAATAATCTTTCCGTCAACCAGTTTATTCTGTTATTGATGCCTTTACGGATGAGCTGGCGGAGCTTGCTGGCTTGTTGCCCCGTCAAATCAGCCATTCTGCTGGCTAAAAGCAATTCTATTTTCTTTAATTCCCCGAATAATCTCTCCCCTGCTATCTCTTTATCTAAATTATCCAGGATTAAGGCAATATCCCTCCTAGATTGCTCTATCTGCCTTCTGTTGCGAGAGATCGTCCCGACCATATTCCCCAGGACTTCCATGATTTCTTGTAAAGGCAGCTTTATCTCCCTTATTTGTCTTACTCTAAGCATTATCTTTATTTGCGGGAAATAAGCGATCTTGTCCCTTCTGAATATTGAAGGGATGATATCTGCCAGAGAATTAATTTTGATTAAAGCATCCCTGACCCTATCTAGGGTTATGCCGATATTGTCACAAATGTGCACCAGCTCCCTATCTTTTTGAGGAAGTTTTTCCACTGCTTCCTGCCGGAGGGCTTCTTTATCTTTTAGCGGCGAGGAATTTCGATGCGTTCTTCGGCCTTGCTCAGCCTGAACGCTACCATCTGGCTGAAATAGGGATCCGGGGCCTTCATTGATGAGATTGAAGAAATTTACATAAAGTGAGTCATTTTTAAGCATCATTCCTTGGCGCCTATCGCACAATACCAGCTTATTTATCCCTTTCGTTATTAAGCCGCTTATTAATGTATCGCTAAAAATGGCTTCGGCTACTTTGTCAACCAGCTTCCCGGATTCTTCCATGCACTGAAACTTCCAGGTGGGCTCAAAGTCAACGGTTAAATGCGTATTCTTATAGCTAATCTTAAGATATACGTTTTTCGTATCATTGCATAAAACAATGTAGTAAGCGCTTGCCTTTTTATTCTTCATAAGGAGCGTAAACCATTTAAATTTGAACCTATTGAGCATCCTCCTTATCGCTTTTTCTAACCATTCATCAGGGCTACTTATTTTCCGGTCCACAGGAGAGCTTGCATTATTCGGAGTCAAATCACGAACTGACGCGTTGCCGCCTTTAATAACTCCAAATGCGCATCTTTGCGCCCAATGCGCATAAGTTAGCGCCGTATATTTATCATAGAGGCCTTCTATTTCGCTTTTAAGCTCACCTGAACAAATAAAGCCCTTATCCCACTGCAATATGCGCGAATGTATTTGCTTAACGAGAACCTGCAAGATGGCATTTTCCTCAAAATATCCGCGATACTTTTGCCATAATACCGCATATACGTGTTCGGCAGCCTCTTCCATCAATTTGATGCTGCCGGTAGATAAATTTACTGAACCGATATATCTAAGAGCTACGCCAGAAGAATATTCTGCCTGTCTATCTGACTTTGTTTCCGATAACTGTTTTTGCTTCAAGAGTATTTGTCGATATTTAAGCGAAAATAACACTCCTAACTGCTGCATAGTTAACATTTTCTGGGGAAGAGTAATTTTTGCGCTTTCTAAGAGCATGCGCGCGATAATTTCGCACATATTAAGCAGATAGCTCGCAGCGGGCGATTCAAACTCTAGTGACGAATAAAGCCCTTTGGGCAAGAGCGCAAAATACAAAGAAAGGGCTTTGTAGAGGTCATTTTCAATCCAGCGCCTATCCTCTAAACAGTTCAAAATTGACTCCTGCGGCATCAAAATTATGTCTTTAAGAAAATCTAGCCCTCTATTGATTTCCCGCGCTTTTTCCATTCTGCAAGTAAATAGTAGCTTATGATTATTGAAATTCCTCTCCTCTCTTTTTTGTTTCAACTGGCGTTCGAAACTACGCAGCCAATTTCTCCACCCCCTCTTCGCTTTCAATGTTTGCGGATAGGAATCAAGTAATTTAACAAGAATGCGGAAATCCAGCTCATGATTCTCGAAGTACTCTTCCATAAAGATGGCTGGAATATCGTTAGGACGATACAGGCTATTTTGCGGCGCGTATGTGGTTTGCGTCAGATAAATTCTTAATATATACACTAATGCCGTAGTGAAAAAATAACGCCACTTTTTCTCTTCTTCGGGAGCCCTTCGGGATAATAGCTTGAAAACTAACGGATGCAGATACAGCACCGGCGCGCCAAAAGCATCCTCCCTAATCATTATCAGATGCACTTGCCCTCTATAAATTGTGTTGCCGGCAATCTTTATTCTCAACGAAAGTTCTCTTTGAGCTATCCCTAATTCCTCAAATATATCTAATACATTCCTGAATAGCGTGGTGGTGATAGATGCGGCTTTAAATTCAAGGCCATCGTATTCTAAAGCGCGCCCTCTGCCTGCGTCCTTTATCACAACCGGATAAACAGCTAATACTTTTTCCGCCAGCGGCGATGCGCTGCACTCCGGATAAGAAAAATACCCAGGGCCTTCGTTAGTATAGTTATCCGCCTTAACTGGTCTTTTATCGCCAATATCAATACTGTAACTTTTTATCCTATCATATAAAATATCTTTAGAGATACTGAGGTGACGAGAAACAAGGCATACTCTGTTGCCATAAAGGATCAGGGCTTCTGTGATACGCATTTTCTCTTCCGCGCTAACTCTTTCGAGATAAGCTTGCCTGCAGGCATTAGTATCAATACCATGCTTCCTTATTCGCCAACGCAAGGTGTCAAGATTTACAGTGAGGACCCTTGCTGCTTTGGAAATATCATATCCGGTTGCTTTCAAAGCCACAGTTATTTCTGCTTTCTGCTCATCCTGCCGCTTCTTATCGTGGGCTTGCTTTCCTGCATTTAAATCAATACCCAAATCGCATATATTCTGGTATAGAGTGTCTGTGTTCATACTCAATAATACCGCAGCGCGCTGTACGCTGTAATCAGCTTTATCCAGGGCCTGCAGGATCATCATTTTTCTTGCCGCCCTTCGCTCTGATAAAGCTTGGCTCCGCATTTCTTTTAACTCTGATTTATATGGCTCTAACTTTTTACGTAAGCATTCTTCAGCAATACTAAGCCTCCGGGCCGCTTCAGAAATATTACCTCCGCAACTGGCTAAAACCGGCATTAACCTTTCTTTTTCGTAAGCGCGTTTTGCCTCTAGCCAAGGAATGCCCAGTTTTTTCATTCTCTCATAGAGAGACTCTTTGGTTACGCCAAGCTCCGCGGACATTTTTCCCGCGTCGAATCCCGTGCTTTTTCCTAAATCTAGAATAATCTGCTTGCGCAATTCCGACAGGGATATGCCATAGGCCTTAATCCGGCCATAAAGTGTAGACTCTGGAATACTCAATTTCTTGCTGACTTCCGGTATGCTCACTTTTGCGTCAATTATTGCTTTAATCAACGCATATTTACCAGAACGGATCATCTCCGTGAGCTGTTGCGTCACTTTGTCTAATACCTGTCTAACCCTCTCTTCGCTTATTTTATGGCGCTTCCCGATAACGGCTGGACTTTCATCATTAAGATGACTCATTAAAATATCCATATCTCTAGTTGAAATTGACCACGATAAATATCGGATAGCCTCATGCAATTGTGCCGACAGATCCGCTCCCGATATATCTTCAAACAAGCCTTTTTCTTCGGGTATGCGATTAATCGTGTCGCTTTTCCGGGAGCCGTCCGGATCGTAGTCAAAAAACCGCTCTTTCTTTCTTAACTTTAACCGTTTGCGTAACTCTTCTGATAAAGCCAAATTAATCCAGATTTTAGCCAATGAAGAAAAACCTGTCTTTCTATCCGGATCTAAAAACTCTACTGCGCGGGCAAGGCCACCGGCATGTTTTCCGTTTCCGTATGTTGCAATTTGCATAAGATCATCTTTGTCGTCATAACTGAAACAAGGATTCTTAGCGATAAATCTCTCTACCTCTCCTGCAACCTGGCCATGCCTTGTCAGAATTAATACTTCTCTTGCCGCTTTGTTGCCGTTCTTTACTTTTTGCGCCAAAGCGCTTATCTCATCCTCATTTAGATAGCGACCATACCCGGTAATGCCATTGAACCTGACTAAATCCGGGACAATTTTCGCTACCTCTTCCCAATCTTCATACTTTGGCTGCCAAATTGGTTTACGCTTTGAAATAGGGCAGAGCCCCATCCTCTCAACAAAATTATGCCAGCCTCCCTCGGCTTTCCTTGCTGCAAACACCATCCCGCCATAACCCGCTCTTACCCAATCCTGACAATTCGCGGGATCATTAACATTAAGCGGAGGATTGCGGAATATTTCTTCGCATGCTTGTTCTGTCCATATTTGCCCGTTGCTGCGCTTCGGAAATAATTTTATAGTATCCGATCTTTCCACTAAAGATACCAGGGAAAGTGAATAATCATCCGGGTTTAAGGATGAATCGTGAATTTGCTGTGTTGCGGTTTTTGCTGAAAGCGGCGAGGCGACATGCCGCTGCGCAGAAGGAAGCATCTTTACTTTCAGCCGTACGCTACCGTCTGGGTTATCATCAGCTCTATAACGTTCTATATCTGAAAGATATATTATTATCCCATTAATCTCTGCCCGCGAAATATATTGGTAGTCTCCCGATTTTAAAGGCCCGATTTCCCCCTTAAAAATATAGTCGTTCTTATCAATGCCTCCGATACGGTCAAACTCACAATTTATCACCTTTTCCTCAATCCACTTACCCTCATCTATCCGGCTATAACAGATTTGCGCCTTAAGCTCCCCTGACTGCATAAATTCATTTATTTTTTCATCATCCCTGCTGAAGTATTCCGGGCCTTTTAAAGGCATAAATACGGGGATTTGAACTTCAAGGACTTCCCCTTCATTAATTTCGACAAATGGCCTTTCCCGGGAAATGTTCGGCTTTATGCCTACCCATTGGATTTGCGCGCTCAGATCCTTTAAGGCCGACTCAACATTTTCAAAATCCTTCTCCATCAATAAGGCAAGCTCCGGTTTACTCTCGGTAAAAAACGCCAATATATCTTTCTTGTGGCTAACGAATTCTTTGGTTTCATTGAGCAGGAGCACTGTCAAATCCGGAAGCAAATCCAGCTTTCCTTCCAACAAATAAGCATCGATATCAAACTGCACTTTATTAACTAAGCGGATACGCCTGATAAGCTCGCACAAACGCTCTTCTTTTTCCTCGAGATTTTTATCCTGGCGCTGCATTACCTTCCAAGCGGCTTCCCCATCACTAATGCTATCTCCTGCGCACTCCGCCACTCTCTTTTCCAGCTTTTTGATATAATTCATCAGCAAAGCTATATCGCCGCGCTCACCTATTATTTGCTTTCGTAAACGCTCCATTCCGAAACTTATAATATGGACGAAATTACGTATTTTGTGGTGGATGTCATTGAACTGATAAAGATGACAGGCTAAATATGCCAGCCGCTTAATGTCTTCTACTCTTTCTTTGGTGAACATATGATGCAGCAGCCTGCCGAATTCAACCAGGATAGAAGCAAACTCTTTGCTTATCAATACTCTAAGAAAATCCCGGCGTATATCCGGGTTCCTATTCCTGGCTATCCTGAAAATCCACTTATTAGCGATACCTTTGTAGCAAGAAGATTCATCCGGCACGCCGAAATTATTTGCCAGTTTTGAAAGCGCTATTCTCCTTAAAGGGAAAAGCATCCTTCTATTAGTAAAAATCCCGGATAAAATAAGCGCGGTTTCCTCATCGCTTAAATATTTGGGGTATCCTTTGATTGCGCTTTTTAAGTTCGCCTCTACTATTAATTGGCGTAAACTGCCTATAATTTTAAGAAGCGGCTGTTCATTAGTCAGGATGCAGTATTTCTCGCTTTTTCTTTTCTTTTCAAATTCTTTTCTTATTGCCTCTTCCATCAATGCGTCTAAACTTTCTAATTCCGCCTTTGGGCAGCGCGCATTACGCAGTCTTTCGCTAAAAGGCGCATCCAGAAAGATGATCTGTTTTTCCCTTATGCCTAAGGGTATAGCCATAGAGACGATAATTACCCCGCGATACTTATATCTGGCGGTTGCCTCATCAATGATTTTTCCTAAATAACGGGCCAATGCCTTTCTTATCTTGGGCTCGAGAGAAAATTCTACGAAGGCGCTGCTGTAATCCCTGGCCTTTTGCGCGACGTTATCCCTAAAAATCAGGCTCGATTTATATAATTGCAGTTTTTCATCAAACAGGCGCGTGGCATCTTCTCCGTCTATAAAAAGCCTGCCGTCCTCTTTCAATTGGAAGCGCCCTTTTTCTAAGAAATCCTTCACGAATTTTACCATTTCATTTTTATTATGCAGCGCTTTGGCGCCTCTTTCTTCCACGAATTTACAGAATAAAAGCTCTTTCAGGTAGTTTTCGTTGATATGGAAAAATCCGAAATCTGCCGCTAATAAACGGCTCACTGTAACCGTATCGGCTCCGGGAAGCCCGCAGAGGATAACAGTAGGAGGACTGTTAAATTCCTGGCGGTTGATTAATCTCGGGGACGCGTTAAAAGGAAGGCCAAAGGCAATTGCCAGGCCTCCTTTATGACTACGCGACGGCTCTATAAACCCTCCGATACCTTCAAAAATTTCCTTCAATATGCTTAAGCCGACTCCCCAGCCAGGCGCCTGCTCTCTGCCTAATCTATCCCTGGGCACAAATATGCGCGGCATATCCTCATCCTTTACGCCAATGCCGTTGTCGCTTACCTTAAGAATGAACCTTCCTTTCTGCCGGTCTATGGAAATATCTATCTCTATTTCCAGGACTTTCTTACCCCTATCTCTATTGTCGGAGGAATTATTAAGAGCCTGCGTCAAGCATGCCTTCAGTATTGCAAAATAGGTAAATATATCTGCATCTAAGTTGTCAGGAATATTTAGCGTGATAACTGCATTTATTCCTTCGGCTCGTAGAATAAACTCAAACTCTTCCTTTATAGCCGTCACTATTCTTTTTACATTGGAAAAGGACATAAAATGGCCCTTAAAGATAAGGAAATTCTGCAGCACCATATTAGCTTCGATTATGTACCGTATAACAAGTTTAATTACGCGGCCAAACTCCTCGTCCTTTGCCTCATCTATAATTCTTTTTAAAACAGGGACAAAACTATCTAATTGCTGCAACAGTTTCTCAAGATTTTCCAGGCAGACATCCAACCCTTCTGTCAAAGGCTCCCCCTTAACTGCCGCTATGACAAAAGGTTCAATCTGTTTATAAAATAAACTTTCCAGTTCATTGAAAAGCTTAAGGCAGGGCAGGAATGCGCTGTCCAGATGTTTATCTATTATCTCCGTTATTTCGGGGTGTCGCTTATAAAGCTTTTCAGGCGTAATCCAAATTTTTGCATTACAGACTTTCTTTATATCATGCATGAAACTTATCATGTCCTGATGAATAACCGTAAGGGGGCTTGAGCCTGGTTTTTTCGGCGTTTCCTGCGCTATCACAAAACAATCATCCAGGGTTGCCGCGGGATAATCGGATAAAAGTGGAGAGGCTGCCGGAACGACTTTAGGCCCCGCCAGCCACGGAAGGTGACCTAAAATCTTTTTCGATTTCTCCGACAGCCCCAAATAATCAAACCCCTTATTGTAACTGCTGCGTACCGATGGTGAACTTGCTCCTTCCGCAACAAAGCCTGCATAAATTTTTGCTTTGTCCTCTAACGGAATAAATCTACTGCCATACTCCTCTATCTGTGCGCCGATTTGAATCAGGGTGATTTTGAAATATCTTGCTCCTTTAGCACTGCTGATTTGATAGGTCTGCGCGGATAATTCCTTCATTATCTTTATCTGCACCATTATTGCCCGCATAATTTCCCGGTGGGGCTTAAATACAGCTTTACCCTTATGCCCTGTGAACCTTGAGCCGACAACTCGCTCCAGATAATCGCGCGCTGCGGTAATTGTCTCCGGGCTCTGGTAGGCGCCTCTATTTTTTCGCACTATTTCTCTTTTACCTCTACGCCAAACTTGCGTCTCATAGCTATATGCGTCTCTGAAATCAAATTCCCTTGGAAAGAGTATCGCTATTTTTGTTACTGTAGCTCCCGGCCTGGCTATTTGCCGGGAAACCGAATCCTGTTTAATAACCTGAAGCAGATATTCCCGTGCCGGCTGAGGAACGAACTGCGCAAAGGCATTGGCGGCAATATCTACTCCAGGTGTTTGATTCTGCCGCAACTGCCGCATTATTTTACCCCATCTTGTCTCAATATCAGGAAGCCTATTTACGCGGTAATAGGCTTCGAAATCCAATAGGTCATTTACCCGGTCGTTCAATAAAGAGCTTACCCCTTCTAAATCAGCCCTTAACTGCGGCACCGTTATATCTCCAGCTAAATAACCTATAATACAGATAATCTCCTGACGCGCCTGGTTAATCTGCTTTTTGTCTGCGGCATCGGTACCGGTCATTTTACCGAGTATTTTCAGCATGCCCTGTAAACCGTTGCTCACCGCGGCCTTCGCCTCATCGCTCAACCCTTGGAATAAATACGGTTGCTGCTTTCCCGCTATCACCTTAAATGTCCTAGGTAAACCTTTGATTAAATCTTGCAATATACCCGTTGCGGTATTGAGTCTTTCTTTCGCCTGCGGGATATATTTTAATATGCGCAGCACTTCCCTGTCTCTTGTGGGAAGCTTTTTTCTCGCCTCTTCAGCGAGTTGAGAGATGCCGCCGCTCAACAGAGAGGAAGATGATGAAAGCGTTTTCTTATTATTGAAAAAATAATATTGCGGGAAACCCTGCTTAACCGATGGGCTTATTGAGGCGGTGATAAATGGAGAGCTTACCTTCTGGGTAACTGCGCCCGCTCTTATCTTTGCCGCTATTTCATAAGTATTACCTGATGAATGTCCCTTAATCAGCAGCAAGCCAATAAACCGCAAACTATACTTTAAGATGGCTTGCGACCTGTTTTTTGCATCCCCGTCCTCTATATGCAAATGAATAAGCCAGTCTACCAGCTGCCTTGCGAAATTCCAGGCAAAAACCGCTAATATAACCCCGGTTAATATACCGGCCCTGCGGTAATCCGCATCCGGCTCTTCTATGCCTATGGTTGCCAAGACAGGCCGCAGTAATTCATTTATCACCGCGAATAATTTTCCGATATCACGAAGATTAAACAGACCCTGATTGCTATATAGAAATTCTCCCCGTAATAAAGCCTCTCTTTTTATTTCGCGTAAGAGCTTAACCAACCCTCCCGATTCAACCTTTAAATCATCCGGCAGAAACTCTTTGCTATGAATCAGGTGTTCATCTTCTCGACTCTCAGCTATTCCATCTTCCTTTTGCTGCATAAAAAACAATTCAAAAACCGCCTGGGCGAATGTATCCCTTAAATCTAACGAGACATTTAACCGCCTTGCGTGCCAGGCAACATGCTCAATATAATAGGGAGGGATTGTTTCAAGAGGAAGGCAGTGATTAAGATAAAGAGCGCTTATTCCCGGGCTTTCCATAGAGTCAAAAAGATATCTAACAGAAGCCAGGTTGTAAATTGAAGCTTCAAGGTTATTAAAATCGAGCTCCAGGCCATAGCGGGCAAGGTTGTCAGAAAACATTCTTGCGCTTCTTATCGATAAATACCTAAAATCGATCCTGCGAGTCATTGAAGCGCTGACGTCTACTGCGTTACAGAACAAGCCTAAACCCTGGATTAACGCCTGCATCTGGTTCTCTATATAAGCATTGGCTGAAGCGTGTATCGCCACTCCATTAATAGGCGATAAGAAATCAATCAGGTTTCTTATTCCCGGATCAAGCTCGATACCTCTTCCTGCTGCGCGGCTAGATATCTTCAAGGCATGTTCTTCCATTAATGCGATTTTTTCTCCTATAAACTCTTGAGTATAATTGCCCTTTTTAAGTCTGAACCAGTCGCTAGTATCCTTGATCAAAACTAAAAGCTTATCGACTTCCTCCTCTGTTTCTACGGGCGAGCTGCCGCCTCGGGGCTTTGCGGCGGGGCCAGACATACACCTGATATCCTTGAGGTGTTTTGAAACATGTGCCCAAAAATCCGATAATACATCTTCCGAAACAGGCCTATCCTTCCTTCCTAAATAATATTCCCTATAGAAAGACTCCAGGGGCTGGCCGGATAATATTATGTTCCCTTTGCTAAGAAGGGATTGGGCAATAATGGCTGCTTCGAACAACCTTTGCCAGTATATAGGCTCGTCCCTGTCTTCTAAGCTGATAGGAAGCGCCGCATTCAGTAAATCCGTTATCCGGCCGATATAGTTATCGCGTGTAGCCTTTAAATCAAACTCTCCCAGTTTGCCATAGATATGCACGCCGTTCCCGAAAAATACTGTCGTAAGATGCATGTTCAGCTCTTCGCGCTGACGAAATAGCTTCTCTCCACGGATTTTAATTTCAATGGGTGTTTCCAAAACCGGCAGCTTTATGATTTCCGTGGAGTACATACCTCCGCCGATAATTACCAATATATCTAGATCCTTTGAGGTTTCTTTATTTGACCTGAAGAGATAATCTCCAAAAATGATGATGTTTATCTGTGCCAGGTCGTCTTGGCTAATTTTTTTACCCTTCAAATAATCAATTAATAAATCTGTAATCCTTATTTCCTCCAATAAAAATCTAAGACGGGTTCTAAATTCGTTCTTGGTCTCTGTATCCTGGCGTAGAATTTTCCAAAAGCTATTGCGCCTGATATCCAGTTCAGCTTCAATCTCAAGTATAGATTTTAGGCCAACGGAACTGGAGGCAACTGTGGAAAGCGGTTTCTTGTCATTGAAAAAATAATGTTGCGAAAAATTCTGCTTAACCGCCGAGCTGCCGATGCGCACCAGCGCGCCGACTGCTGTATTAATCTTATCTATGGACTTCTTTACCTCTTTGCGGATCTGATTATTTACGGAAGTAACGTAGGTAGGAAGCAACAATAATAGGGAGGAAAGGGTTAAAGCATAAACATTGTCCCTAAACTTACCAAATGTGGATTCCCACCAGGAATCTTGCAGGGCAGATAAAGCTCCCCGCATCGCAACCATTGCCCCAACCCTGTTTAACAACACCGTAAGCGGCTTTAACGCGGTTATAATTGCGCTTGAAGCAGCTTTTTCAATAGCTGGTATATAAAGCTCTTCAACATATCTTTTGATCGAATTCCCCCACGAATAATCTTCTCGCATTGCTTTTTCCTGCAAACGCTGGAAAGTTTCAATGTTTCGCTGGTAAAGGTCTATCGCCTTTTCTATAGCCTCAAGCAACTCAATAGCGCTAAAACGTTCAAACACGAAACCGTTACCTTCTTTCGGATTAATGCTATAATCAACAGTATTGTCAACCATGCCGCCGGTTTTTCTTACCACTACTAACTTTCCATAGCTTGCGGCAATTGTCCTGCGTAAACCAAACGGCTCATATTGAGAAGGGATGAGCTCAATGTCCGCGGCCGCGTCAATTTTATCCGTCTGCTCAGGAGGCGAGTATCCTCTTAAATAAAGCACTTGATGCGGGTATTCTTTCTTTAACCTGGCGCACTCATCCTGAATCCTGTCCTCCAATGCCTTATCTCCCGAACCGGCTATCACAAATTGGCCACCTAAATATAAAATATGCTCAATGATGCTTCTTCCTCTGACTTTTTCCAATAATAGGCCTAAGCCTTTTTGGCCGGCATCAATCCTGGAAACTACCGAAAACAAAGGCTTGCGCGCAGCAACTTCTAAATCCCTATCCTGCTGAAACCTCTGCTTATTCATTGGTTTTCTTTCCCTGAAATTTGAACTGTCGTATTCATAATATACGTTTTCGGAGTCAGTTGGATTCATAAAATCAGGCGTACCATTAGGAATGCCGATATAGTCCTTATCATCGAAGCGTTTCTTTAGCAGGCCGTAGAATCCATAACTCCATTCCCAATCTTTAATTAATGTCTCCAAAACATAGGTCTTGCTCACAGTGCTGATTTTGTCCGCATAATATAAGCCTGCTTTCGCGAAGCTCCATTGGTCATATAATTCAATTCCCTCTATATTGTAATAGTTTTGCGGCAGGCCTGTTTTTGGAAAAGTCCAGGCGGGAAATGCGCCTGCGTGCCTTAAGTTATGTATCGTATAGACATAGGCGGTGTTCTTAAATAGAGGTTCATTTTTATAAAATTCTCTTGCGTAAACCGGGATTAGCCCTGATTGCCAGTCATGGCAATGAATAATATCCGGCTTAAAGTTAATTCTTCTTAAGCTTTCCAATACCCCTTTATTAAATAAAACAAACCTTTCATCATTATCAATAAAAGCCTGGTCTTCTCTCGGCCCGTACAACGCACCTCTTTCTCCTACCCTATTAAAATAGCTATCATTTTCTAACAAATATAAATTAAAATTCTCCGGCCTTAGCTTATTCAAAGAGCAGTTTTCTAACGAATAAAACCAGCGATTATTCTCACCATCCCATTTATCCATCGGGATCCACATGCCATTAAAAACTAATTGCATCATGCTTTCTAGCCCGGCAGAGATATGCTGTTTATATAAAGGGATAAAGACAATAACATTATGCCCTGCTTTGACCAACTCCTGCGGCAGGGTGCGGATTATGTCTCCTAATCCGCCGCTTCCGGCAACGCCGGTCATTTCCGAGCCAACCACCACTATATTGAGCGGGCTGGAGCCCGTATCTTTTTTTAAAGCCGCCAGAACAATTTTTCTTGCCTCTAAGTACGCTCTTCTCGCAGAAATATCTCCTGTTTTTATTTCGTGGACTATTAGGGAAGCATACTTATCCGGGCCAAATCCACTCCTGCCTGTCTTTTTATCTGTTTCTTCTATCTCCTCAAGAGGTATCCCTGCTCTTGCCGCGCGCACAGAGGCAGGTGCGGTTAGCATAATATTCAACGCACCCTGCCAATCGTACGGTTCGGTGACAAACATAACCACTCCGGAATAATTGCCGCGGGCAAGAGTGCAATTGACAATCTTATGTATGAATGTTTCTATTGAACAGCGGATCTCTCTCTTGGACATAAAATTATGGAATTCCAGCCACATGGCAAGAGAAGAATCAATCCCTGTTTTTACCGCATCGCGCAAGGTAAGTTTGCTGCCAACCACATAAACTGTGGTGTCCACGCCATTTATAAGCATTGGCTCATTCTTGTAATCCAACTGCCTCTTTAATAATAACTTAATAAGTTCGCCAATTTTTTGCGGATATAAGGTATCTATTTTAACTCCTTCCACTAAGGCTTGCTGAAGAAGCGTAAACCCGACTCGAGCAATCCACCCGGCATTTATGGGGCGCGCACCCAGATAACTTGCGAGAGCCAATGTAACAGGTTTCCTAAAAGAACCCCTGAGTCCGCTTACTACGATTACAGGTTTTGCCTTACGCTGCATCAGTAATCGAGCAATCCCACTCTTGATTCTTGAAGCATCCATTCGTATCGGCGCCCAAAAACTAAACAAACTCCCCGCACCGGGTTTACTCTTTACCGTAACCCATCCGCATTGCGAGACAACACGCCCCAACAAACCAGGCAGGCCCGTCCCTGTGCCAAAGACGCCATCCCCTGTCTTTTCCGGTTTAAAGTTATCAACAGCCTGTTCGGGCGTCATGCCCATTCCGTAGTCTCTTACTTGGACAACCATACCCCCTTCACGATACAACGCCGCGATATCAATCCTTTGCGTACCGCTGGACTTAACTGCATTTTCTATCAACTCTTCTATATCAACGCGCACGTTATCTGAGAAAATAAACACTCTTCTCCCTGCAAGCGTTTTTGATACGTGGACATTGAATTCTATTATTCTTGTGTACTTCCATGCCAGACGAACCTTCCATAAATTATCTTCATCATTAAAACCTGCCTGAACCAAAGAGTCTATTAATTCTTTTTCGCTGGATACCTTCCAGCGCCAACGATGATGTTCTTCCTCATATCCCAAAACTCCTGCTTTAGCTAAATCTAACAGCATTTCCCGTTTAAACCGCTCTCCTGTGATAGTGTATCCCTTGTGACGCTGACTGACAGGCCAGATAATCCCATTGATAAACCCTTCTACATCATTACATGGCCACATGGAATAGCCTGTCCAGAATAATAGCTTGTTCATAATCCCGAGTGCCTCTATGCTTGTTGCAACAAAGATATCCTTTATAACTCGGGATAGATCCTCGGGGATTAACGAAAACTTGTCTTCTATCTTAGTCAATTGACCAATAGACATGACTGACTCATAGAACTTATGGACGTTATTCCTGATTACATGTTTTACCTCTGATTCCGCCACCTCTTGGCCCTTATTTCTCCCCTCCCGCTGCCTGCCTATTATGTCGGAAAATTTGAGTGCGACCTTTTGAAATGCAAATAATTCATTTAAAATAAGAACCAGGAAGGCATCAGCGCAAACAAACCCGCCGTTTTCATTAATAACCGCGATAAGCTCCAGATTAACTGCTAACTTTTCATCCAATTTATCTTCCGGCCAGCACAAAGCATTTTTTCCTCTTTTTATCAGCTCATCCAAATCCCTAAGCCATTCTTTTTTAATTTTATCCGAAATTGCCTCAATAATCTTTTCCTGCTCAATTATCAATTTCATCTTTCCTTGCAGTTCAGCTGAACCAAGAACCTCTTTCCATGCGTCTTCTATATTGTCTTTACCGCTTATCTTTCGTGCGATTTCATATATCCATTCCTGTTGTGTCTCAGTTAATACCCTTGTTCCTTTTAGCGACTTGAAGTACGCTATGAATTTATATGGTGAATTTTTCGCAAAAGCTCCAATACTAATAAATGGATTTCTTAAATCGTGCATCAGGGAATTGAAATTAGGGCCGGCTGGCATATTTTTGATTACAGAATCCGGTATAACTATTGCCTTTGCATCCTCAAGACCCTGCTCAATATTGAGAGGTGAAGAACCTGAAATGCGCATGTTAAGTTCAAGCCAGCTCCCTCTGGATTTCCTGACTAATTTTGTATATTTATCATGCCAAAGATGCAAAGTAAGAGCCGGCGGCGTAGTGCTGACAATTGACGAACTAGCGCCAGCCTCGGATGGCGTTGGCAGGCGCATAACATGGGCTAATAAATGGGAATTATTTTGCTTAACTATCTCATTCAGGGTATTTTCATAATCGGGAACTATGATAGCGTTCTCCTTGGTAATTGTCGGAACAGGTTTAATCTCTCCTCTAAAACCTATGTCCCTGACAATATTCGCCAGGCCTTCGGGAACCGCAATATACAGAATATTACTTTCTGGCACCATTCCTTTTAAATCAACTTCCCCTGCCATATATACAAGGTCGAAAATATTGACATGTAACTTCCCTATTTCTATAATTTGCTCCTGCACATCGCTAACTCGAAATACATAGACAATGCTAAAAAGCTGTCTTTGTGATGATTCGTATTGCGAGGGGGCTCTTTCGGGCCTTTCAGCTGCCAGGCTGCGAATACTCAAACCATCGGTATGCATTAATTGCTTAAACCATGCTGCCTGCAGCCATTCGCCAGAAGCAGACATAAATTCTTCCCTGTCGCTGTGGTATAACAAATGCAAGAAAGCCAAATCCGCTTCCCTATCTCCTATCAATGCCTTTGAGCCCAGATATGGACGCATTTCGCCTAACCAACCCGGCCCTTCAAAGATAAATCTTTCTTTGGTGAATGTGGGGTTTAGGATAAGAGTAGCAATTCTATCCCTAGGATGTAAGTCAGCTCCGCCGATGCCGCCGTATTTTCTTGCCTCAGCTCCCGTAAGAATGCCACGCTCCTTAACAGAATGCAGTAATCCCTTACTACCAACCTCTTGATCAAGCGGGCTTGAGCCGCTGCTTTTGGCAAGTTCCCTCCTAAACCACTCGGCGCCATTTCTTACATTACTGCCTTCTTCTTCCATTAAATAGGAATCTATGATTGCATCTATCAGTGCCTGCTCTTTCCCAGTGGCAGAGAGATAATAATTTTTTATCTTCCAGGCGCTATACCATTCTCCAAAGTGCCTCTCCATACGCTTAACGTCATTGCCTTCCTTACCCAACGTTCTCTGCAGGAGTATTCTGGCAGCTTTACGTTTACGCGGTTCATTAGAAAAGAGGTTGTTTTCTGCATTCATAAATGCATAACGTACATTGTTAATTGCCTGGCGCATTTTTACTGCTTGTATCCTGGCTTTTGCCTTTTCAAAATCATAGCCGGCAAATTTGGTTAAATCATAGAGAGACTTGGTGGACAACCCCAACTTAAATGAACCGTCCTCTTGTTTCTCTGCTAACGGTATGATAATTTTATCCCAGGTACTCAATCCTTCTACGTTCAATAAGCGCGGATGGCGTTTAGCCATACCTAAAAACGCCTCCTGAGGTTCATAAATTTTGCCTGTCTTTTCTTTGCCTACCCTCTGGCATTCTTTATGTATAGGAGCCTTATAGTCGTAATTCCAGGCCCTTACCACTACAAGCTTAATAGAGCTATCGGGCAATTTCATATAGATGGTGACGGTAGTTTCATTACCATAAATCTCTAAGGTTTCAACTGGTTGCAGTTCAGCTGTCATTTTCTTCTTCAGGGCTTTTTTAGTCTCTCGTATTGAGAGGGAATAGTCATATACAGGGCCAAGCTCTGTGCCATGGAAGACACCTTCTAAGATAGCATTGTTTCCGATGATATAGAGGGGCTTGCGTATATCGCAGTCGCTTAAAACGGTACCTTCGGTTAAATCAAGATGAACAAAGTTATCGTTGAATACAACCGAGGTGTTAATCAGCCCGGCGCCTTTTCTTAATTTAATAGAGCAGGGTTTAGTAGTGTTAGCTACCACTACCACATTCCGGAGGCCGTATAAGAAATCATTGGCGCTATATTGGTCAAATGGCTCTTCTTCAAAATAGAAGGTGATATTAGCCGGGACAGAGACATTCCTCCAGCGTGTTTCTTTCTTTAAATATGGGGCGAGGATAGTATTCCTAAACATCTGGGCGTTTAAGTCGAGGTTCCCTATATCCGCGCCTACCCCGCCCTCGCCGTAACTAATGCCTAAGAACCTTACATTATTGGCTGTGGCGTAATCTACAATTAGTTTGCTGGTAGGATCTTGATTGTCTCTTTTGGTGTATCCGCCATAGACCTTGTCAAATACAGAGACTTTTCTCTGGCCCAAAAGCTCTTTTGTTTTTATGTCGCAGGCTTGATTCAATCCTAACGCAAAGAATTCCCATACGGTTTGTTTATCCACGACTAAAAAGAAGATGTTAATAACATTCAGGCCCTTTGTTTCTGTAACCACTACCTCGGCCAACGCGGCAAAATTGGGCTTCTCAACAAATTTGATTAAGTCTCCTTCTTTGCTTCTTACAAAATTGCCTTTATCCTTTAATTTAAGGGCCTCGTGGTAGAATAATTCTTTGGCGCTCTCTTTGGCATCTTTAAAACGCGCCAAGAACCCTTCTCTTATTGTCTCTATATCCTTGCGCCGCAGATACTCTTCTAGCTCTTCTAACTTTCTGCCTGTGCTCTTTGCATAATGCTCAATCTCGCCCACATTCGTTAAGTCATCTAACAACAGCACCCCCAGAGGTATACCGCATTCCTGGCTGAATTTTGACATTGCTTCAGCGGTCTCTTCATCAAAGAGCCATACCTCAGGGCCCGAGGCTGCCATAAATCTCTTGGGTAATCTGCCTAAAGGATACCTGCCAAAGGAAGGGTGTGTGCCAAATTTAATAATTCCGTCTGAGGCAGGCCAGAGGAATACGTCCCTGCCGTATTCACCTGACATTTGCAGCCAGGCAGCGCCAATAACCTGGATATTTGCCTCTAAGAAAGTAGAGATAACCACTTCATACTCTGCGTTGCCGGATTGATCCCTGCCGATAATCTTTGTGCGTATAAGGGTAGCCAAGCTAAATTGTCCGTGACAGCCGTTAGTAGGAGGGCCGCCTCTGGTCTTTGAACCTCCGTCGCTTATAAAGGCAACGTAGTTATCTATAAAGAACTCCCTTCCGAATAAATCTGCGGCACGCTTGAGGGCAGTGGCTGGGCCCGGCAAATCATGCGCTAAGGTGTCTGCCATTTCTACTGATAACATAAAGGTAAGATTGCCGTTATATCTCCGGCTAATCATCTCAATGGCGTCGCTATAAGCAAGCCAGGTATCTATGGAGAAGTTTTTGATATTGATCATAATGTAAGGCTTAAGCGACCCTCTCTTTACTATCTCGTCAAAGATGTCGATTAATTTCTCAAAGTCTTCTTCCTGTTCTATAGTAAAGGGCTCAAGCTTTTTAAGGCGCTTTTCCGCTGCAGCGCCTAAACCCTGAGGCTTATACGTAAGTTTCTCTGCTCTTATAAGGATCAAACCTCCAGACCACATCATATCCTCTAAGGCTTTAACCTCATCTTTACTGCCTTTATCTAAAGCTATTCTAAAGGCGTCACGTAAGCTCTTAGAAGCAAGGAGTAGGTCTTCTTCAACCAGTTTATATTCACTGCCCCCTTCCGCAATAGACTTTGCTTTATTCCTAAACAATACTTGAAGATAATGCAGGTAGAGGATTCTTTCTTCCGGAGTAGATAATTTGGAGTAAGGCATACCCCTTAGGTAAAGCCGTGCTTTTTCCAAGGCAAGGTTTGTAGGTATAGCAAACGCTAAAAGTGAATGTTCAACCCGTGAAGGCTGGTCTTTGATGAGGTTAGAGGTAAATTTAGCATCCTGAGCTAATATAGATATTCCGGCGGTAGCTTTTATCAAATCGTCTGGTTTTATATCTGCCCACTCCAGAAGGTCGCTGTTACCAAGCCACTGATGTGTTAAGTCAATTATGCCTGATTTTGTGTTGTAGGCATAGGCGCCTATCCTTAAAGCGGTTACTTCTTGCTGTTCGAGTTTTTTACCGATGAGACATCTGTATTCCTCTCTCACAGGCACAATCTTTAACAGATTACCGTTGTGATGGATTAACACAAGGTAGCCGTCTTCTTCTTTTACTTTTAATCCCTCTCCGGCTAAGGTACTGGGCAGTAGTATGCGCGCTCCGCGGTAATGGATCTGGGTGAGCTGAGAAGTAACTACAGCTCCTACGCTTGAACTTGACGGGGCCGGGGTTTGTTTAGTTTTCTTCGTGATAGGGCTGCCCAAGCTAAGGGGTGAGGAGCCCTTGTCCTGCTCTAATGCTGCCTTAATGGTCGGGACTAAAGAAGCGGTCCCTTTAAGTTCCTGTATCTTAATCGGCCGCTCAACATGGGCAATGCGGTAGCCGGCGTTCTGCAGGATGGTGAGGATATCTCCCCCGACCAGCTCGGTAAAGAGTATGGGCTTGCCCTCTGGGTCTTTGTCTTTCCTGATATAGACCGGGATATCCAGTTTAGCGGCTGCCTGCATAGCATCCAGGGTAAAGATGTGGTTAAAGGTCGCCAAAGGCTGGTGCAGGAAGTCCACCTGGCTTAAAAGCCTGCCCATAGCCAGCTTTTCAATGAAGACAAGAAGCTCGGTATTTTCATTATATAAGACAGTGCCGCCTTTCTGGGGAAGCTCAGGATTCTGCTTGACATATTCTGCGGCTGCGTCAATTGCGCCGGTAGAGAGTTTATCGAATATCCTGGAGGCGAAGCGGCTGTTGCGCGGATCAGGGCCCCAGGCGCGTAAATCTCCAATGGTGCCCTGCAGGATGTATTTGACGCCGCGGACACGGACATACTCTAAGGATGAGACGGTTAACTTGCGTAATGAGCCGCCTTGCTTAAAGACGTAACCTTTGCCGGGAAGTGTTGCCTCAATCAAGGGGACGCCGTTGCCGCCTGCTTTTAAGAGGTTATCAGCCAGGTAGAGGGTCTTATCCTTAACCCTGAACATGCTGTTTTTATCCTGCGGCTGCAAGACAAAACACTCCCTGGCAAAACCGTAGTATTCCCGTTCATAGAGCTCTCTGGCAATATCATGCTGATCGCCTTCGCTGCAGCAGAAGATGTAGGTCTGGTTCTCCAGGACATCTTCGGGTAATTTCCTTCTTTCCTGATCGAGGATACGGCCTAAGATGGAAATGTTCCGCAGGCTCTCACGGAATTCTTTAAGCATGCGGATCTCGGCGATCTGGCGGTCGGTGATTTCCTGTTTCTTAAGGGCTTTTTCAAAGGCACGCTCTAAGGCATGCTCTGATTCGGAACTGAGGAGGTGCTTAAAATCAAGAAGTATCTTTGCCATACCTAAGCCAAGGCGGGTGGCATCGCCGCCTGCGGGAATAAGACGGGCCCACTCTCCATTATAAATAGAGGATTTATAGCTCTCTTCTGCTTCGGGCGTAGGAGCTTCGCGGATAACTTCTTCATAGGCAGGCGTGCCTTCAATACTCTTAAGCTCAAGCGCCTGCGCGTGTTCATTCAATGCGTCTAACTGGGCAAAGATACCTTCCCCGTACTGCTGCGCAAGACTGCGCAGGAGCTCAACTGTGGCTTCGTTCCAGAGTGAAGCATTGGTATAGGCGGATACGGGGATGGTGAGGGGGGATGAGGTCTTTTGCGGTTCATCGCTTGCACGGGTGGTAACCAAGCTAGCGAAGGTTAAGGGGCTACCGGAGTTGGGGGCGCGGGGCTTGTTTGGATTAGATTCGATTGGGCCCAAATTATAGCGGGAAATCCCTTCTATCTTCGCTTCAAAAACTCCGAAATAAGTTGCGTAGGCTATAAAATCTACCAAAATCTTACCTAAATCCCTTTCGCTATATTTCCTTACGAATTGTTTTAATGCTGCTTGCTCTTCAGGAGACGGATTTTGCCGCATTTTTCCCAGAGTAATATGGATAATATCAGTCCTATTGCTGCCATCGGGAACATAGAGCTTTAATCTGTCTCTTAATATTGTAAGTTGATCATTATTTACAAAGCCCGTAACGATAATAATCCCGCTGCCCGTTATGATAAGCCGGCTAAAAGAAAGCTCATAAGGCTTTATCCCTTGGAGCGCTTTCGTTAAGGATGAAAAAAATCTCTCTTTTTCTTTTGTAGCGATAGCTTTATTTACATGGTTAAATTCTCCAAAGAAAGCTATTTTCGCTTTATCAACATCATTGTCATTGATATCTTCCAGGGCCTCTATAAATCCGCTTAAATTCTGGTCTCTCCAGAATATGTTTGCGAATGCCCTATAAATTTTCAGGTGTTCTATCCTGCCACGGTTAAGTAATATTTGAGCCCTACGGAAATTAGCAATATAATTCCGTGCTAACTGCTCCAAGGTTTCAGAATAAAATTTATCCACTCCTTTCTGCTGTCCGGTTTTATTAACTTGGGACATCTTATCAAAAATGGCTTTTTTGGCTTTGCTTATATCATTGCCGTAAGCATAAGATAAAACATCAGTTACTATTGAGAACTGTTTGCTCAAGAATATTTCCATAAATTCAGAGATTACGTTCATCTTTTCATTGTCCTGGACTCTATTAAGGCGCCTACGAACAACACGGAGCATATTAAGTGTGGCACTATCTTTTAATGACTGCTCTATTTCTGTAAAATTCTTCTTTAGAATTAACCGAATAAAGCTGTCAAAGAGAGCTTTCTTGGCTTCGTTTTCATTGTTACCGGCAAGTCTCAAGAAAAATATCTGATCTCTTCTACCCATGACTTCCCAAATAGAAGAAATAAGCTCTACTATTATCCTCGCCCTTTCTCTTTGATTATATTTAAAGAGAAAGCCCTCTTTTTTTGCCCTAAATAATTTTTTCTTTTCTGTATTTATCTGTCCGCCTATCAAGAATGGAAACGGTAGCTGCCCATTATTTTGTATAGCATAATTTATATAAGCCCTCTCCCTTGCTTCTCTGCTCCAATTTTTCACTTCTTTATTTACTATCATTTTCCACTTTTTGTGCAATACTCTATCGAAGTTAATAAGCTTATTCCATAAATGCCGCTGATGTAATTTAGTGGCATTAAACTCGTTGAAATATTTACTAGCTACTTTCTCTGTTCTACGCGTAATATTCCTGGTAAGTACTTTATCGTATATATTCCAACCCAGATTCATTAACAATGGAAGCGCGATAATTATCAAGCCGCCTACAAGAAGGCTTGTTGCAGTAATGCCGTTAATCACCCAGAATATAACCGCAGGCCCCAATGCAGGAGAAGGACATACCAGTAACCAAGCAACCATGCTGATGGCATAAATAATCGTGTCGCCGATAGCCCTCTTATAATCCTTCTGTTTATAGCCGTAAGCTGCATTATCTTTTATCATAGTGATGCCGTCTTTAAAATCACTCTTGAATAACTTAAGGTAATCTTTAATTGTTACTCCAAAGATCGGCAAAGCGCCTTTATTTGTAATAAAAGGTACCAATAGTGCGGCCATAACCATCATGACAAAAGGAGCAGACCAGATTAAGGTCGGGTTAAGCCAGATTTTAACCGCTATTACCGAGATAATGACTCCGATTAAACCTTTAATGGTATGAGATTTTGCGAAACCTAGCAAGAGATCCGGTAATTTAATGTGATTAAGCATGAACCCTCTTCCAGTTGCGACATAGGTTGCAATTCCCGCCATTGCCAGACTTACGCCAACAGCGTAGGTAAATACGTGCGCCATAAAGAAAGGAGACATAGTAAGTAGTAAGAGCACAAAACTAAGCAGCCCACGGATAAACGGCCTTTCAATAAGATACTGCATAAGCCCGGTTGAGGTAATAGCTTGAGCAAAAATACATATACCAAGGAATGCATACATAGTTTCCTGCGGGAATGCGGAGAAACCGCTGATGCCTCCAAGGAGCATATTGACAAGATATCCGAATATGCCTAAAATTACCCAGGGCTTACGGGCAAAAAATCCTATCCCTCCAAAAGTATGTGATAACTCTTGGTCCCATTTAAAGTTCTTAGAAGTATTTAAATAATATACTGTCCTATTATATTTCTGCTGCGCTGCGCCCATGCCGAACTTTCTAAATATCCCATCGGTAGTGGGCCACGAAACCTCCCTGGCCTTGCCTGCCTCTATAAACTCAGCCATAAGAATCTTTTTGCCCCTTTTCTTAAAAACATAACCGCTAAAAATATCCTCATTAACAGCATAAGAGGCTGATACGCCTCCATACTGGTCAACATATGAAGCCCTATGAACATCCGGGTGGCCATAATGGAAACGAGCTCCTAAAAGTGCCAAAACCCTTTGTACAAGCGTTGTGAATGTCCTATCGGCAAATGCATGATATTTACCAATCAACCCATAATCGTCGGTAAAGATATCTTCGGGGTACCCAACAATAGCGATATCCTTGTCCAGGTCAAACATTGCTAATAAATGAGGTATTTTTAATGCTTGCTCTATGTAGAAATCCTGGTTAATATCAATGGTCAGTAAAATCTCTCCACGAGCAAACCTGCGCATATGTGCCTGGTTACCCGGCTTGCCTTCACTTAGTATCGGGAATTCTTTGGTAAGTTCGATGTTATATACATCACCTACGGCACCTGTTGAAGGATTATATCTGGCCAGCACGCTGTAAAAGATCTTATTTCCCTCTGGTCCACGTGGGAAAAGGTAGGCTATGTCAATTAAATAGCCATATTCTTCATAGTAATATTTTAGCAAGAACTGTGAATCGCGCGCCTTCTCCTGGTCTTTGGGATTATCGCTCGTTAAGTAATTCCCATATGCCTGATGCCCCCATAATATCTGATACTTCTTCTGAACTTCGGCAGATATCCTATCATCGGCCCAATCGGGATGATTAATTTTGGCATATAATCTTAATGCCGGAACATAATGCATAAGGCCTCTTAATGTTCTGGCAAAGGGCTGGAATCTGCAAGATGCCCAAAGGCGTATTTCCATTTCCAACTTAGGATTGACAGGGCCAAGAGAATCTTTATATTTTAACGCGCGCATTCTTGCTAATTCCTCTTCAGAAGCAATGCCTTTGTCTTGTATTCTCTTTATGAAGTTATCCCATTCGCGACGGTGCCTGCGTATTAGATATGTCAATGCAGTCAAACCTGTGCCCAGCTTTGTATCTATATCTGAATAATGATAAATTATTTCTTCCCCGGGACCTACAGGCGTCATAGCAGTAAGAATCTTTATGAACTCCCATTTCGGCATCTCCGGCATATCCATAAGCATACTGTCCAAGAATCTGTAAATGCGCTGCCTGACTTTATAATTCTTGAAACCCTTAAGAAATCCAACAGGCTCTTCAATGGTGGCAGCATAGAAATCTGCACCTTCTCGGCTGATCATCCACGCATTAGCCCTCAATTCCTGCTCACTAATCATATCTTCGTTATATAAGGTAAAGAGTATTAAGTTAATTATTTCCGCTATAACAATGCGTCTTTCATTAGGCAATAAACATAAGCTTTCAGGAATAAACCTTTTTTCAATTAGCCCTAATAACAAATCTTTTGTTACTAATAAATCTTTTATGAAAGGAATTCTTGAGAGAACCGGCCACTCTTTAACATCGCGCTTAATCGTTCCCAATCCTGAATGTTTCCCATATATATAACCGATTATTGCTTCAAAAAGATAGAACAATGAGAAGGTATCAAGGTAGAAGAAGATTACAAACGGCATCCATAAGCCAAGGACAAGAATAATATTAGCATTTACCCCTAATACCATCCAGGTTGCGCCCCATAACTCGGCATGGCTAATAAATAAATAGTGGAACAACAACATATTCCATGCGAATTTTATGGCAAATAAGGTAAACCAATATAACTTCCCGAATGAAAATAACCTTTCTTTCCAAGAAGTGTTTCTATTTGTATATCCTTTATCCGGGCGCTCCGGCTTCCCATAAGGATAATTTATGTGGCGATCAAGCCATACATTAATGCCTTTATAGATACCAACCATAATTGCGGCGCAGCTCAATCCTATAATTATGCTTGTTACAACGGAGATATAGCCATCGAATAGCGCCATAATGATGCCGGCTGTTATGATATTGCCCGTTACGATAGAGAAGGAACGATAGAAATTCCTTAGTGAATGCAGCCATCCCGCGCTATTCTTAAACCAAATATCAATCCCTTTTGTCATTAAAAATGAAATGGCAGCCCAAGCAACTAAGTTAAAGACAGAGGTGATAGCTGTAATGTCACCATGACAAAATGAGGTAATTATATGCCACCCTATCAGGGCATAAGCAGCTACGGTTAACATCTTGAGTGTCTTTGTTAGAAGGGGGACATTCCCAACGGCATCAGGATAAGTTTTGAAGAAAAGAGGGTTCTCTTTATTCCATTCACTTTTTAGAAAATGCCCATAATCTTTGTATGCCTGATGGTTAAATAATAACCGTTTAATCTTTACCTTATTAGTGGGCCCTAAATTGTCAAACATCCGAGTTGCTTCTTTTAATTGTTCTTTCTTGTTTTCTAGGCGCGCCCTCAACGCTTCTGCTTCTAAAACAAAGCCCATGTTTTCTTTTTCCTTTATGTGTCGGCCTAACTCCTTAATCTCTTTTTCAAGGGCCTTCTTCTTATCATCCCACTCCTCGCGGCCGTACTTTCTATTTAATTCTTTAATTGCCGCTGTTAATGTACCGGTCTTTTCCTTTAGTCTTTCGATTAATTCTCTATACAAAACAGTGCGCTCTTCTCTAGTTAAAGCATCGTAGAACTCTATGAATTCCTTTGTCCTGAACATCTCTCTCAAGTCATCTATGCTGAAAATCAATTGGTAAGGCACCAAATGACTTGTTTCGCCAAATCCGGCTATCCCTTTCAAGGTAGTATTGGTAAGATGCAATATCTGATACCACATCTTTGCGTTCTCTTCCATAAATGGCCCGATCTCATTATTTTTCCATTCAATTGCTTTATGTAACAGATAATTGAACAAGCCCACTGTTGTATCGTTATGGAAATATATGGTTCCTACCTTCAGGAGGGAAAATAACCATAAATCTTCAATGGAAGGAGAATAAGTATCGTTTTCTATCTGAAGTATATGACGTCTATATTCTTTGTAGTCTCTTAGGTATTCATTAATAATACGTTCTGCTTTTTGCCCATTTTCTAGGCGAGCAACTACTGTAGAGAAATTATGCTGTGCAGTTTTTTGTATTTGTTCACTAAACCCATAGTGACGGTAGGTTGGATGTGTAACTCCCCCCCCTAGGGTGGTAGGTTGATCCTGTTGCCTGCTACTATTTACCTCTTTTGATTTTATATTTAAATTAAACACCCGCCTTAATGTTAATATCAGACCAATGATACCGAGCACGCATAATGCAATAACGGGCGAGAAGAAGATAAGTTTTCTTTCCTGGAAAGTCTTTTTCATCCCGCTCCAAAAATTGGTTCTCCGTTCATCATCATACTGCCCATTACGAAGAGTAAGCTTATAGGGATGCTCGATGTTGGGACCTAATGAATTCTTTTTGTCTATGTCATGCACCTCTTCAATTTTTCCATCCCCGTTTATCTTATAGCTGATCCTGCTTCTGCCTTGCTGGTCACGCCAATCCTCTACAGTTCTTCCTTCATCATCAACCGCAAACAAGGGCTTTTCCATCAAGTCATAGGTTACCTTTTCTTCTCCTTTTATCGAGTTACCTAAATACCCCCTTACAACGCGGACCTTTGCGTTATGGTTTATGAGGTATTTTCTTGTTCCCCACGGGTTAAACAGTATCGCTTTCTGCAATTTCCTTCCTTCGCGCGTATCAACAATAGAATATTTGATTAGATTATCACCATTCTCTTTTTCAAATCCAGCAAATTCAGTTTTAGCTACCCAATCACTGTCCTCCCAGCTATCAATCTTATGGCCTAAGAGCTTCGATTTTAATTTCGCAAACGAACCCGGCTGGCTATAACCAATAGAACTTCTACCATTAGCAGGATCAAATTTGTAAGAAAAAGCTTTAACCCCATAACCGAAATGAAGGAGGCCCCCCTCTACGGCGCTTAAGATTTCCGAGCTATAAAGGAAGAACATAATATCTTCCGGGCCTGATTTAATCATTCCTGTATTTCTATCAAACCTAAAATTGTCTTCTCTTGATACTAGTTTCCCGGCGCCATCTTTAATTAAAATATATTTCTCGCGTATTAAGTCTTTAGAAACCAACCTGGGGATAAGGCCTTCGATCATAGAGTAGCTTGAGACAATATCCTCATTAATCTTAATCTCTGATTGAGAATTAAGGCGCGTAACCGCAAAAGAAAAAGCTTTTGCTAAATACTCCTTGCCGTCTAACGTCTTAAGATTAAGCAATATGCCTTCTTTCTCGTTACTGAATGCTACTTCAAGCGGCCACCACTTATCTTGCTTATCCTTAATAATTAATATAGATTTTCTACCGATGCCATGTTTATCGTAATCAAATACGTAAATACCCAGAACCGGCTTACCGTCTTTTAAGAAAAACTGCATGCGGATATTGCCTTTGAAATCTCTCCATGCCTTATAGATAACCCTGAAAGCTTCATCATGGCCTGTGGCATCCTTGTAAAATATGATTTCATTGCTTGAAAGAATAAGCCCGCGCCCCCAATCTATCTGCTCTAATTCTCCAGCGCCTATTTCAATATATCTTTTTTCACCATCATAGAGGACGAATTTTGTTGTGGGTTTTAACGGTATATCTAAAGCCTTTAAGAGAGAGGCATATAAATCATGATCATTGCCATAGTCAAGATTTTCTTGCCTCTCTTGCCTGTATTTTGCGCCGGCATCTTCATAGCGCTTAATTTCGTCGATTTTATCTATGATCTGTGTCCAATCGCCTTTTTTAGGATAGAATTCCGCAAACAAGTTGTTCTGTCTTAAATGCAGCCTTGACTTCCAATAACCGGTAGCTTGATCCCTGACATCTACGAATAACAGGCCTTTATATGCATCTATAACCAGGGTTCTTTGCGCATCAATAAAATGGGATATTGCGACAGGAATTTTAGCTTCCTTATCCGCGTCAAAACGAAGGCTTATTGTTTTTCCTTTATATACAAATACTATATCTATAAGATTGCGCACATCGCCAAAAAGATAGTTGCCGTCTATGACCTTGGCAAACGGCAGACTTGATTCACCAAACGCCTGATATTCAAAACCTCTGTTATTTCCATTTCTGTCTTTTTGAGCTATCTTAACCCATTTTAATTGAGATATATCTTTGCACATCTCTGGCTTAGGCTGCTTGCTGCAAAATGGCTCAAATCCCTGCGGCCTCAACTCAGCTATCGCTTTGTCAATAAACTCATGACCCGGAATACTCTTATACTCAACATCCTCTGATTGGGAGATCTCAAATGGTAATTTATGCTCTTCTTTACCGACTTTAATGGAACCGCCGACCTTAATTTTCTCAAGTAACATACCTTCATTACCAACACGTATATCAACATGCCTTAATTCTTCCAGCTGTATTTTTGACCACCATGTCTGGGAAATTTCTTTGCCTTTCTGATAACTTACAGTGGTAATATCATGAGGAATATGCTGTCTGGCTATGGTCAATGGCTTATATCCTTTTTCTTCATCCCCGGTAATCTTAATAATTTCTGTAGTTATGCGCTCCTGGTCATCCTGATATTTCATGGCAAAAAGGTAGTTGCGCGCCAAGTCGGAATACACAAGAAGCCCATTTGTGCGGGAATCGAACACAGCTTCCTTAAATTTATCTTCGAAGTCACCAACTTTCTTGAATTTCCAAGCCTTTGCTGCCTGCTCAATTTTTTCCTTATAGCTCTGGAAGGCCTGGGGGAAAGAATCAAGCTGCTTTCCATCATTTACTTTTGCTTTCCTAAGAACACTCTTATATTTTTCATAAGAATGGGTGAAATTATCTTTCCCTACCACAAATGAGCGGTTAAGATATTCAATTTCCGGGAACCAGCTCATCAGCAGACCGTCTTTAGTGAGTATAAGCTCATAGCGACCGACTTCTTTATTTTGTTCAGGGATCTTTTGGTAACCCCATGCATAATTATCAGCCCACTTAAAAATACCGGCCGGCACAAACGACCAATCCGCGATATCAGTAATAGTCTTTCCATCCTCGCCCCTTAATACCAACGCTCCTTTGGGTAATTCAATGGGAGTATTCTTAAAATGCGCTTTTTCTGCAGTCTTTACTACATCTACTCTGGAAACATCAAAACTTTCGGAATATATTTTGCCTCCAGGCGTAATATTCATTGGGTACACTGCAAACTGACCGCTTGTCAGGCTCCTTAACACCAGCTCCGGCTGGGTATAATCAATCCTGCTCGGAGCAAATAAACTGTATTCAACCAGGTATTTCCTCCCGTCCAATAGCGCCATATCAACGATATTGACATCCTTCTTTACCTCTTCAGGAGTGGCTTTGCGCAAGCTAAAGCCCATTTCAGTTTTGCTTAATAACGCCTTGTAAAGGTAAGGCATCTCTACCCTGTTATCCACAAAGCGTATATGGCCATCAGTCGAAACTAAGCGGGCAAAGGCATTGCGCTCCCGTGCATTCATTAACTCAAGGCCGGTTTTACCTAATTCCAGAATTCCCGAATCAATTACCTGACCTTGCCCATTCACCCAGCCCTTTACCTTTAATACCACATTGCCTTTTTCATCCCTTTGCGCGTAAAGCTTTCCTTCGCGAATGACCCTAGTTAAATCCTCCGGCTTTAGAATATGCGTAGTGGGTTCAGTGCCGGTTATCCTCTGTTCATATACTGCGCCTGCCTGGTTAAGTATATTTTCCTGCGTAAACTGCAATGCCTCCTTGCCTAACTCAACCAGGGCGAACCTTGCCGCGCCTTGCGCTAACGGCAGCATAAGCATCTTTTCCGCATTCTTGATCATATGGACCTTGCCGTTTTTCTTATAATAGTTCAGCGGCTGGACTTTTTTATCTCCTAAAATTGCAGTGTAACGCTTGCCTTCAGCGCCTTTTTCAACGCTAATATTCAATACCGCTAGCTCGCTTTCAGTTAATGACTCCAGAATGCGCAGGCGCAGGAATTCGGCTTTCGTAAGCAGCCGCGGATCTCCTCCGAACGAAGTCGCGACCCCAAAGTTAGCTGTCCCTTCATTTAATACTGCTAATTTCTGAGGATCTTTTTCCCACACCAGCATCTTCTGCAAACCGCCTTCGCGCAAGAATACTAATTCCTCATACAGGTCCCCGGCCAATTCTTCCTTACTCTGGCCGTTGAATTTAACGCGGCTTATGCTTGACGGTTTGGGAAGCGAGTTTTTAATCAATTTGTGGATCTCTTTATAATCAGGCAGATTTCTTAAGGACTTTCCCTTGACGCGATTATCCGCGTCTAACTGCACGCTTAATGGCCGCTTGTAGCTTAACGCCAACTCAGGCAGCGCGGTAACGCGGAATCCGCTGTGAGGAGTAGTGGCGGTGCCTGTAGGCCAGACTACACTTACCTTATCCAAGCCTGCTTCAAAATTTAACCCCAGGCCGGGCTTAGGATTAATTGTTTTTCTGGCTACCTCAACCTTAGGGATAAGGTTATCAACTGAATCTATATAATTGGCCGGTAAATTAAACCAATGGAGCGGATCATACGAAACCTTCCATCCATTCCATTTGCCCGCGTTAATATCCCAATTTACGGAATTCCTGATCACTCCTAAGATCTCCTTTGAAGAGGTTTTCTGCCAATAAGGCGCCTTGTCCGAAGTTACTTTTACTATTCCCTTGGCAAAATCCTGGATCTCGTTGGACGGGAATTCAACTACCGCCGGCAGTATCTCATCGATACCGTTGATGTTAATCTTGGAAGCAAATGCCGGATGGTAAGTTACAAATGTACCTTTATTGAGCACGATAGGAGTCAAACCGCCGAATTCTATGACAACATCTTTTTCTAATCTTGCTACCGGCAAAGTGAATTCATTCAGGCTGCGCTGAGAAGCATAATATACTCCGCCGTTATTAGGGCAGATAATACGCGCCGCGGGGGCTTCCTTTATTCCGATGGATAATTCCTTATAATCAAATGGCTGGTTGCTCTGAGCCTTAAAGGCTGAATTTAATAAGCCCGATAATAATCCCGGGACAATTACTTCTCCTGTCCTGGCGTCTACAAAGTAAGGCTGGCCATTTTCTCCCATTACAGGGACTGCCAGGCCTTTTTCTTTAAAATCAAGCGGCCTGACCGTACCTGTAATTCTGTTTACCTTTGCCCCCCACAAGAACATATTCTTTAGAAATACCGGGGTAGCCTCAAGTGTCTTGATGTTGTATATGGGTTTCATGATCTTGTCCGGCATCCAGAAATTCATGTCCTGTAAATATGCTTCCAGTTCAGGCAGGAATATTTCCTGCGATCCCATTTTTTCTAACTCTTTGCCTTCCTCCGCGCGCACAATATGCAAGAACCTGTCCTGGCGGATTAACCAATAGCTTGAGTTCGGACGAGGATCTAACATAGCCTCAAAATAAGAGGTCCTCATCTGCTCGGATAAAAATACGACTGCCGGATAATCCTTTTTCCCTATAGCTGTTTTTACAGCCTGCAGCAGGATTTCATAGGGGCTCTTAGAAAGGATGCTATTCCTGCCTTCGGTCATTTTAAGGTTCCCGTTGTCATCAAACAGGTGTATGCGCGAACGTTTTAATAAAAAGGTATCCACTAAGGGGATATAATCATCATACTTAGAAATTACTGCTCCGTATTTTCTTACCGGCTCATCATGGGCAAGGGTATTGATTATCTCAAGGCTTGTGGCAAATAAAGCGTAACCGGCGGTATAGGGGTTTGCCGTGCCTGTGGCTAAACCGTTGATGATGTAACCTTGTTCCGCGAATTTACCTGACAGCCCGCCAAACGTCGGCCCGGCATTTATGTTATTGGATAAGGCAATATTACCAAAGGGCGCTCCATCCTTGAAGAAACCCGCCATAGTCAGGGTAAGCAAGGTGAGCTTTGAACGCGGGTCTTTGATCTTATCTATCTCTTTGACCAATTCTTTTACATCATTAAAATATGTATCTAAAGCTTCCTTCATCCTCACCCTGTCCGCGGCAAGCTCATGCTCATATCTGAATTGCTTTAAGTCAAAGGGCAGTCTTATCTGCGCGGCCTCTTGAGTTAAACTGAAAGGATTCTCTGAATTATTAACGAACGCCTCCCACAAAGAAGGTATTAATGACTTGCGATAGGATGGCGTAGCCCAGCCGTGCCCTGTAGGTTCTCCTCTGCGCGTCGCATAAGGATAGTAACCGTCAGCGGCCTTAAGCTGCTTTAACTGGTCAACGATCTTCTGCGCTTTGCTGCTATCGCCTAACATCTTATAAGCCTGGGCGTAGAAGAAACTCCATTCCACGGACACCATGGGTTTCTTATTCCTTCCGACCTTTAACCGCTCTTTGGCGTCAGCGAAGTCAACCCCTTCAACCTTAACTTTTGTTCCATCAGGCAGCTTATATTCGTCGGTTACCCGGTATCTATCATAATTCTTATCCAGCACTGCTTTTGCGTCCACTCCGAACAAGCCCTTAAACTTGGCCGGGCCTAATGACAAAACCATCCAGGCCGCAGTATCGGATGCCGTCCAATAACGGCTTAATTTTGTACTGCCATCAACATATAATTCCCAGCTGTTCCTGCTGGTGTCATAATTTCTCTTGAACGCGTAGGCCTTTTTGTCAAAAGAGGCCTGCAAGAACTTCTCTGCTCTCTGTGCGGCAGCTTCAAACTCCCGGTAATCCTTATCATTTAATGACTTTAACAGCTCGCTTAAATTATTCAACGCCGCGCGGGCTGAAATCGTGTTTTCCACGGGATAAATATGCGGTGCAAAGTTAAAATTCAGCTTGAAGCCGCCGTAATAAGGCAGGGAAGAATTCTTCTCCTGTAAGCTGACCAGATATTTACCTATCTCCTTGGCAAATGCCAGATATTCTTTAAACTGCGCGTCACTCCTGTATTTGTTCAAGTACTGCACGGTGCCGTTTAAAAACCAGGCATTGGGCCCTGCATCCTGCATCGGCTCAACCAATTGGCCTGTAGTCAGTTTGAAGGCATTGGGTAAACCAATAATATTTTCTCCTTTATTTTCTTTATGCCAGGTGTACAGGATATCTATGTTCTCCCGGGCAATTTCTCTATATTCGGGAAATGTCGCGATAATAAAAGCGCCTATGTCATAAAGGTAGGCATTTTCAGAAAGGAAGGACTCTCCGCGGTAACTTGCCGGCATATTCTTGATCATACGAAAGATAAGCTCGGCTTGACGTAAATCTTTGAGCTTCTTTAACGTTTTGCTCAAATCCTCTTCTATTTTCTTTTGCTTTACCTCCAATGCAATTTGCCCGGCTTCCTGCTTAAACTCTTCTATATGAATACGTAAACGCTGGACATCAGCATAGAAATGGGTAAGTTTTTTATAGAATGCGTTGAATTTTGGGTCCGCCGGAGGAGTGAGCGCTGAAATATGATCCTGGATTGCCTCAAGGCTCTTTAATAAACCCTGGATTTCATCAAGCTTATCCTGGCCGGAAATCTCTGCTGAGTCTTTTACTGCCTCTATCGCTTCCCTTGTATTATTGAATGCCACAACCAGGCCATTTAAATTCTTCTCTTTGATACTTAAAGCCTTTCTATCAAGCTTTAATACGGCCGGACTCTTTTCAAATTCCTTGGCGATGCGGTTCTGCGTTTCCTTGGATAATCTCGGCTTTAATTCCTTTGTAACCTTTACAGCTAATGACCACATATCCTGCGCATGTTCCCTGGTGTCTGCGCCGGATGCGAATAAACCAACATATAAATACTTTAATGCCTCTTCTTTCTCACCTTGCCTATAAAGAGTGAGGGCTCTGCTATAGAAATCCCTACCCGCATGCTCCAAGACGCGCTGCGGGTCGATCCTCGGGTAGATCTTAATGTTTTCCCCATAATTAAACCTGCCCTTTACCAACATTAACTCCCAATGCACGTGGCCTTTGGCATTTGTTTTGGCGATGACGGTTTCAGGCTTGACCATTACAGTTTCGCTGCGCTGGAATCTTTGGATCAGAGAGCTGTCTATATCCTTTATGTGGGATAATAAAGAAACCAACCTTATATCATTTATGGGATCAATAACCGCGTGCTCAATGACCACCAAATCATCATAACCACCGTTTTGGCCTACGCGAATATCCACTATTTTTCCTGGGGCAGGCGCGTAAACTGCGCCATTAGCCGGGCAATCGTAACCGAAATGGTCGCGGTCTTCGCCGGTCTCCTCATAAACTCTGTGTGCTCCAAAAGCGCGCAGGGGATCTTTACCATTGACGGCATTGACCGGGTTTCTTAACCAATGGCCGTAATTAGCTGTTTTTGTGCTCAAGAAAGCATTAATTACTTCATTGAGTTTTAATTGTTGCTCATTAATGATATAAAGATGGCCGGTAATAGGATCGGATTTGACAGGAGGCTGCACTGCGTTAATCCGCTGCACAAAGAGAGGATTCTTTAACCCTTTGGAGGGTTCTATGGTTAGAGAAGGAACATAAACAGGCTGTCTATCCTTTTCCGGAGGAGCGCGGGTCTGCTGAGGCTGCTGAACTGTTTTCTTTATTTGTTTCCTGCCTTCTTCGGGTAATTTTGCCGCGGCTTTCGGCTGTTCGGGCTTCGGAGTATTTGTTTGCACTTTCGCAGGCTGAGGCTGCGGCTTGGCAACAGGTTCTGCTAACCCCATGGCACCACGAGTCTCATTGCCTACGATACCATCTATCTTCTTAAGCTCTTTTACCTTCTGGAATAATCTTACAGCTGCTTCAGTCCTCCAGCCAAACTTATTATCAATGAACTTCCCGGTTTTTAGCCAGAAATCAATATTTTCAATTTGTTTCTTGGTATAGCCTAATTCCCCGGCCAAAATCTTACGGTGCTCAGCAGAAAGTCCTTTACCAATGAATTCCTGCAGCTTGCCCTGCAATAACCCTGTCTGTTTATTTGAATCGCCTTTTTTTAGAAGCGATGCTTGCGGTAAACCTTTATTGTGATCGGAGGCTAATATAACTTGTTCCTTTCTTACTTCGGTTGCCGGCTCCTGCGCGTGAACAGGAGTAACACCTAATGAGCTTATTTGTAAGAATAATCCAAATATCACCCTTCTTGCCTCCCTATTGAACCTGGGTATATAATACTTTGTAGATTCTATAATCTTCATTAAAGGATGAGGGGATGTTTTATTGCGTGGCCCTAAGCTTTCAGGAGAAATAGTTGTCTCCTCCCTTACCGAATTAACTGTTTTAATATCTTCTGATTCAGATAGATAAACATTATCGCTGAAGCTTAATTGCTCCTGCCCCATATCTTTAAGCAGCTTATTTACCTTTTCTTTTAGTTTTGGATCATTCTCAGCCGCTTTCTTTAGATTCTTAAAAGCGTCTTTATATTGTTTTAATTCGAGAAGTAATTTTCCTAAATTAAAATATGCAAATGCATATTTAGAATCCAGATTAATAGCATCTTTAAAGCTTTCGATTGCGCGAGAATAACGTCTTCTCTCCGCATAAAAGCATCCTAAATTATTATAAATCTTCGGGTTCTTTTTATCAGATATTATGGCACGTCTAAAATATTCAATGGCCATTATATTTTTACCCAATCTACCAAATAGGGTGGCCAAATTTATATAAGCATTAGTATTGTTTTCATCAAACAATATTGCACTTCTCAATATTTCTTTTGCCTCTTCATATTTATTAAAGCCGATGAAGTCAAGGGCCATATTATTAAAAATTCCTGATCGAAGTCCATTTATATTTAATATCCTTATTCTGGGATGTAATTTAATACTGCTTTCTTTCTTGATTTCGTAATGATTATCCGCTAAATTGTATTCTTGCTCCAATGAGAACGGCTTACTAATGAAAAATGGATATACAGCCCCATTCACCATTACTTTTTTCTCGTCTGATAAAGTAAATAAACAAGCTATATGCCCTATTGGCTTCTCTGCTTCAACTATTCCCCTCGTTACATCAATAGGCTCAACAGGTAAGCCTATATAATTGGCTACTATATAGTACAATTGTGTATATCCTATACAGTTAGCCCTCCTCTTTTTAGCTAACTCAAATAATGAAGAAACGCTTTCGTCCGGCTTTATCTTCGCGAAAATTTCTTGGCTAAGCGTTGTTATTAGCTGGTATTCTAGTTCGGGTCTTCCTTTAGCTTGCATATAATTCTTTCTTAATCTGATTAACGTATCCTTTCCTAAAATATTAATAATCTTATTTGCGATTTCAGATGGATAAGAATAAGCTAAATCATCTATTTGTTTGGCAAAACAATCTTTTAAGTCGTTAAATTCATGGCTATTATCGCTGCAGCCAATGGGCACTATTGCACTAATAAGCTTCAGCATTCCTCTCCCTGCTTCAGCGAGAACCGACACCTGTTCCCTCTTAACAGCATTGCTTAGCTGTTGCAAAGAAGTATCGTGGGGTTTATCTACCGCCAGATTAACGTGTTTCTTGAGTTCGGCAACATTCTCCTCTAAAGCCTTCCTCTGTTTTTCTATATTTTTCAAGTATTCATCTGATTGATTCTTATCCTTATCCTTATCCTGTTGGCCTGCTAATTTTATAAGCCCAGCCAAAGAATTTAGAGAATCTAATTTTTTAGTCTGCAACGCAAGCCCCTGCTTTAGTAATTCGTCTAATTCATGAGGGACCTTTCTGCCAAAAGCAGAGATTACCTCTATTAATTTCTCTATATCTATGCCTCTAGCTCTTGCCTCTTCGTAAATGGAACGCAAACCTAAGCTGTAATATGCCTCGGCTACGCTGTATTTATCTTTTCCTCCCAACAAGGTATGGACATATTGTTTTGAATCTATCTTAATCTCCTGGCCGCTTAATTTCTTAATGCCGTATTCTGCTCCTCTCTCAACGCCTCCAATTACGGTGTCGCCCAGGTTGATCACGCCTTCATGGCTCTCCCAGCTCAACAAAACATCCCCTATGGGCCCGCCAATAATGTGCGCTAAGCCCACCGCGGCGCCTATTTCTACGCCGATAACTAAAAGCCCTACGAAGGAGATCCAGAAACCGATCTGCATTGTCAAAATATCGGCTGTGGCCCCCAGGAATCTATTATTGGTTATTTTGGCTTGCTTTGTCATCTGGTAAATGAATACCGTATTCAATACCATAGCCAGGATTAAAGCCGCGGCTTGAGGTATTATTAAAGCTAATCCGTAAACCATTATAGGAAATACTAAGGTTGATACGACGTAAGCAACAATTGCAGCCGGAACGATCCATAGATAGTTCCATTTGCTCACAGGTGCCTTTGCGCCAAGAGATGCCGCTATTTTTGAAGATATTTCTTTTACTATCCCCCAGGATAACACTATATTAAGAAGATAAACCCTCAACAAGTTATACCAGGAAGCTGACAGGTGCGTTGATAAAAAGCCCTCCATCCAGCCGGGTAAGATATTATAGATGTTCTTTATAATATTGACTTCGCCGTCAAATAATCCCGGGAAGGCGCTGACCAACGCCATGGCTATCGGGCCGGAGAAATACCAACCAGCCAGGGCTATAAAAATTCTTGACCAGGCTAATCTTGATATGGTTGAAATAAGCGGCTGGCTTATAGAAAGGGCAAATAAGCTGTCTTTGACAGCGCTCTTCCAGGAATATCCCTGCTTGAGCTCTTCTAATTTAGCTTCAATAATATTTTTTGGCAGCCGGGTATTTTGTATCTTCTCTATCTTTTTATATCCACGCACCGTATAAGAAGTAAAGAAGTTTACCGCTACCTTGCCTACAAAATAAGGCGCAGCTCCTATCACAGCTACCGTGTAATAGACAGCGCGAATAACCGCCGGCAGATCCTGCATATTACCCTTTACAAAATCTATAGTATCAAAAACCGCCTCTATCACTTCAGAGGCTACGCCCGCGAAAAGGAACATCCCCTTATCAGTAAAATATTTCCTGATCGATGTAGTCAGCTCTACGGATTTATCGGCCTCTCCTTCTTTAAACTTTAGCTTCTCCCTGTAGATTGATACCAATAAGGAGCGCAACTTATGCCTGCTATATTTATCCAACTCTATGCCTTTTTGTGTTAATAACTCTTTAGATACTTCTTTTGTTATTGCTTCGATCAATTTCTTTTTACTAAAGAAACCGGCCTTTAGCGGATCAACCCTGTAGCCGATCCTTAAATAACCTACCAATGCAACTGCGATAAGCCCCATGCCGATAAAGAATAATTTATGATAAGCGGCGGGAATAAGGCTTTGAGCAGGCCCAATGGATAAACCCAGCCCTATTAAGCCTAATATAGAGCTGACAAAGCCTAAGGTTTTATAACGCCCAAATAGCTGATTAACTATCAATCCAATGGCTGAAAGGCCTAATAAACTAAAGGCTAATTCGCTGGACTGGACCCAAGGAATTACCTGAACTAACCCGGACCATAGCATTAAACTGGCTGCGACTAGACCGATAAAATGATACCCTAATAAAGACAGATACTCGCCCGGGGCTAATTTACCTTTAATAACAGAAATCGCCCTGATGAATGGGATGAGGCTAACTAACAATGGGATTGCGAAAATTAAGAAATTGGCAAGTGATAGTGGCAAGATAGCAGCGTAGGTCAAGGTTGCCGATAAAGAAATCTCAAACAACCAAAAGAATGATACAATACTATAGGCGATACCTAAAAGGCCTACAAAAGGAGAACCCCTGATCCCGCCTTGTTTAATATGCTGCAGGCACGATATAATAGATGCGTCAACTCCCGGTATAAATGAATTTAATAGCCTCAAGGCTCCCAATCCTAAACTTTTAACAATTCTTATTGCCTCTTGGCTCAAGGCGGCAAATGCCTTACCTGCAAATGAGTTCTCTAATGCTGCTACTGCTCCCAGCACACCAATAATTCTTAGGAATTCTCTTCTATCGATAGGCGAGGAGGTGAGGGTGGCAGGGCGGGAAGTTGTGGTCGCCTGCACCGCCGCGCCATAGGTTATCGGCTTCAAGGGACTGGAGGATTTACCCAAAAGATTGCCATTGACAGGGACAAATATCTGTGTTAGCTTATTTTTGATGAGAGAAGAGGTGTTCTGGACAGATAGCCGCAGGCGTTTAATTGCCAAAGCCGCAATAAATCTATTCCAGGCATTAGTAATCGCCTTGTTTATCTCGGAAGCCTTTAGTAAGGCAAACTTGCCCTGGAAAATAGGATTTATTTTGGCGATGATAAGCTCTTTAGCGGCAGCTATTGTTGTGTGCCCGCCGAAAGAAACAATGGAGGATTGAAATGACCGCGCTGATAACCTTGACAATAATAATGGTAGCAATACTGATTTGGTTTGGAATCGATAAGTATCGTTCGCGCCATAAGCACGCCCACTAAGCGCTTCTGTTGCCCTACCATTCGGCGCGTTAGCGCCTCTTGCCCTGGCATACAACCGTATCGCCCATTCGCCAATCCTTGAGACTACCGAGAACAATCCCGCCACCACCGCTGACATTACATATATTAACCCCGCCCCGAGGAGGAGGCTGTACACAGTTGCCGCTATCTTGGTCTCCGTCGGATTCACGGCAGGGCTGGAGGATAGAGGGATAGGTAGATTGCTCTTGACAGAAATAAGAGCCTGTGATATAAGGGATACTGCTATGGAAAAAGTAATATTTACTTTGGGCAGGCGATATGGAATATTTAAGTTCTGCCTTAATTTTGCAAGTATAATTTTTGGAGCAATGCTGGCTTCCGAATTCTTTATGAAGTCCCCGTTGCCTGTACGAATCAGTTTAGGAGTATCATTAATTCTAATAATTGTGCTTGGCATAGCTGTTTGCCCGCCTAAGAAAGAAGAAAGAGGTGAATAATATGGCTTTAACCGCAACGATAATTGTTTCAATAATGGCAATAATTGGTCTCGTAATATTCGCATTAGATCAATACCGCCATAAGCACGCCCACTAAGCGCCTCTGTTGCCTTGCCATTCGGCGCGTTAGCGCCTCTTGCCCTGGCATACAACCGTATCGCCCATTCGCCAATCCTTAAAACTACCGAGATCAATCCCGCCACCACCGCGCCGGTTGCAAGCGGGCTAGAAGTCTCCTTCCCTGTCACCGCCTTGAGCAAGGCAGGAGGAAAAGGCTCTTCTTTTATATCATCGCTTGGTAATTCATCCCAAAAACGAGGCGCGTCCTCATCTTCATCCGCTTCAGGAGTAATGCCTAGGTTATATGTTCCTTCTAATATTGATTTCAGTTCACCAAACACAACTTCCGGATTCTCTCCAACTATCTCTATTCCAATAGTATCCCCGCACTTTGCTCCTAATCCTGTAATGAGAAGAAATACGCCGTCTTCTACTTTAATAGGATTACAGCCCTCTTTATATAACACGATATTCCCAGAATATGATCTTGCTATCTCAATAAAAAGAGAAGTAGGCTTCATATGAAGCCCAGACTTTAGTTTAATCACTACTTCCCCGCGGAAGGCGGAAGAATTAGATGTAATTGAGCTGGAGCCTCTGGGAGATGAAGGATGTTTAACCCTGCCGGATAATAGATCGATCAAAGCTTGCTGAGCAGGATCTACTGGGGAGTCGTCTTCATAAGTATCAGCTTCGCCTTGTACACTCTCTTCTCCTCTTAACACAATCTTGATCTGCTCCAAAATCGCCGGCTCATCTCCATTGGTGCTGTATATTTGTACTCTCACCCTCTCTTCCGACTTAATCTCTAACGCCAAAATAGCCAAGATTGTGGTTATTTCTACAGGAGCCATATTTTTGCTTTCATTGCCCATCAAAATAACACTTTCAGGATATGCTGCCGCTATCTCAGTGAGAAGCTGGCTCGGATAAGCATGTATACCGCCCTTCCTTGTAACTTCTATAATAGACGAAAAGGTATGTACGGCAGGGCTGGAGCCGAGAGTCTTTTGGGATAAGGCGATGGCTTCCCTGCATTCCTTGCTGATTTCAACGATATCATACGGGGCGTTAACATCTTCTAGTTTTTTATTACCCTTTCCTGGTCTGGCTTTTTCAGGCCAAGCAGGCTGTCTATTATATCGTTCAGCTACAGTAGCCACGGGCTCTATGGGTTGTATGGGGCTTGCGGCGCCGCCGTTGCCTCCCCTCTCCCAGAACACAAGGCTACCTTCTATCTCACCTGTATATCCCGGTATTTCAGAGATAAATTGCGGCCATACCGCTTCTTCTCCTTTATGAGGAACAACGCAAATTATCTGGTATGGGTTATCTTTTTCAATTTCCTTCTTTATTCCTTCTATCCTTAATCTTGCCAAAGCATCCGCGTTGGCGAACTTCTCATATCCCGGCCTCACAAACGGCGCTTCGGCATTCAATAAAAATCCCGACCCGGAAACCTTCGCAACTGCCGCAACACCGCCCAACGGAGTGATCAGGAAATATTTATCATCGGTGCCTTCGTTAAATAATGCCCAACCCGGATGATGGCTCGCTTTTGTCAATAATTCTCCGGCCCTGCGCTGCAAAATCCTGTTTAACTCTTTCCATGGCTTTACCGTAACTTCTCCTCTTGCGGCAGGGCTGGAGGATTGGTTAGTATTGAACGCCACCACCGCGCCCACTCTTTTCTCAGTTTTTGTTTCTTTTGTCAGAGCACTTGAGGAAACTTTTTTAATATCTCCACCATTAATAGCCATTGGATCATGGCCATTAGTAATACATAACAGATAAAGCACTGGAATAAGGCTGACGCCTGCTTGTGTCATAAAATCAAAACCGGTATCTACTCTTCCGGCTGGCCTGCCATCCGGATAATAAGCATACCTCATGCCTTCTTCTTTCATATAAGAAAGCAGTTTATTTAACAACCTATCTGCCTCAGCTTTATAGCTTGATAATCCTTGTGCGGCGAGCTCGTATTTGGCAGTAACTATATGGCTGGAAAATTCTGTACTGATAATTTGTTTGCGGTCTGCTAAGAAATCGTAGCCGATGATTTCATTATCGCTGGCCCTTATTGCCATACGCTCATCAACCATCTTGATAATCTTTTGCGCAGCGTCCTGCTCAAATTCGGTTAAGCCTTCTTTACCAAATACAGAAACTGCCCAACCCTGAACATCAGTAGGCATTCTCTTGTCCAAGCCTTCTCCCATATCTCTATATCCGGCATAAAAGCCGTGCGCATTTTTATCGTACATTTTCTTAAGGAAATCTTTAATTTTTTGGGCGGCTTCCTGGTACTTACTTTCTTTCGTGATAAGATGCAGCCAATGAAACAATAGATACGCATCAAGATTATGTTCGGTGCTATAAACTTGCCAATATCCGGGGGCATTTTGATCCCAACCAATATGCTGGTCTTTAGGATTAACCTTATCGCCCTTGGGTCCCATAACAACACCGCCATATGCAAAGTGATTATTATCATCATTTTGTAAAATTAATGCGAAACTCGCTTTCTCTTTGGCGATAGTAAGATTATGCTGGTCATTGTTCTTTGCATAAAGCTGAAGCGCGGCAATGCCTAAGTGCAGATTTGGCCCAGTATGCACGACCCATTCAACGCCCGCGGCGTTATTTGCCTTTACCGCATTGATCTGACCGCCTAATCTACGAGTAATTTTTGTATATGCAGAGTTAAGAATATCTTGAGCTATCTGGATATTCCCGGTAGATAACATTGCCTGTGAAGCTATTGCCTGATCATAGGTAAAGGCCCAACCATTTGCATCAGGGTCTCCGAGGTTACTAATCACCAATCCAGATACCTGTAGTTTGCTGTTTATCCAATTAAGCAGCTTTATCTTTACATTTTCTTTGCTTACCTTTCCCAAGGCTTCTACTACAATTGTATTGCTTAGAGCCAAACCCAAAGCGCCCAAGAATAGTATTCTTATAGCCTGCCTTCTCCCCTCATCAAAACGGTAACTTTCTTTTACTGATACAGAATACAAAGAGGATTCGGTTAAGCGAGACTTAATATTACTCCATACGGATATAAATGATTTATATAATTTCGTCATCAAATATGGATTATAAAAATACGGAACTGTTATTGCCAAGAGCAATCCATAAGTTACGACAAATGTCAATACACTTAATATCCCTAAACAGTAAGCGGTGGCTATTCCGCAATTATAAATAGTTATTAATACAAGGGTTTGTCTGTTTATATCCTTCATATCATTTAACAACTCTCTCCAAGAGCCGCATTCGACTTCATCTAATTTAGTAGGCGAGAATTCTAAGTTCCCGCTTAATATGCATGACCAAAATCCTTTTATAATTTGGAAAGAGTAACCGAAGAAAATAGAGGCCAATCTAAAGCCATAAGAGATATTGGCAGAAAGTTCTTTTACGTAACTGTGTTGTGCAATTTCATAATTGGCGGCGTTATTATATCGTATGGTAGTAGTTAAGAAAGCTGAGGTAAAATTAAATATTGCGTTTATTATGATGATATTAATTAATACTGCTATGAATTGTGTGGGAAAAATAAATCCTAAAAAGTAAGAAGGAATCATAAAAGCAAGATTAAAGAAGGAGACTTTATAAATCAATAAATCCGCAATATCAAACCATCTTATATGCTCTGACCGAACATATTCTTTGAATTCCTTTGTGAATATGCCGTCTTTTAACCAGTGCTTCGCACGGTTAAAAATAATCTCAGCCGCCCCAAATGCATAACGCAAGAATTTACTGGATTCTTCGTGATGTGTACGTGTAACAGCTTCGCCAAAATCAAGGTTCTTATAGGCAATAAATTTACCGTGATATCCACGTGCCTGTGCCTGCATTGCAAAATGCAAGTCTTCGCTCACCCTACCTTCATGCCACAACCCAACTTCTCCCAATACGGCTTTGCGAACGAAACCATTATGTCCTATAAATGGAACGGGCGCGCCAAGGAGAACTTTGGATGGCATACCCACATTGAAGAGCGTCCAGGTAAAATATGCTATTATTTTAGCAAAGTAGTTCTCATTTCCATTGGTAGGATATGTCTTGTGCTGTGTGTATGCTAGCTTATCGTCAGTTATGAACTCTGGAATAGTCTTTAAAATAACTTCTTTTGTTGTTATGCTATCTTTATCTAACAAGAGAATAATTTCTCCTATCCTTATATCTCCTCCCGCTCTCGCTAAACGATATTCTTGCTGCGCCAAGACAAAACCTAATGCCTCCGCATAAGAGATGCCTGATTTCATAAGCATATTAATCTTTTGTTCTAACCGTAATGTATAATTAAGGTTACTTGCTTTTTTAAATCTACCAGCCCTATATGTTTCAGGCAAATCCTCTAATGGTTTTGGTCTTGCTACAAATCCTATGTTATGCTTCTGGTAATAATCTAATCGCGCTAAGGTTTCTTTTTCCTCTTTCGTTAGTTTTTGAGGTGGTTTGCTTTGTGCCTGAGTCACAAATCCTTCTAAATTGTTATTACTGAATACCATTAAACCATCATCGCTCACTACAATATTTGTCTTCTGACCAGTGGACCGGGTATAGTTTCCAACCGCGTCTCTAGCTACATCCAATGTTTCCTTTATCACTATAAAAGGCTCTGTATAAACCGGTACTTGTATTGTTACTGTAAGGGCATTTTCCTTGCTTAGATTAATTGCCGAAGGAATATTAGCAAAATTTGCAGTATTAATTAATTTCTCTTGTCGTAGTATTTTAATATTGCTGAATAAAGTATATATCGTAGAAATTACAAGATTAATAGGATAAAGCGACAAAACAAAAGTGGGAAGGAATAATAAAAGTAGATAGATTAAAGTAGTTAGGTGTGGTTGAATTAAACCGGAAAAATAAAATGCCGTGGAGGCTAGTATCAGACTCGTAAATAGTGTAATAATTGTGATATGCTTTAACGGCGTTTTTGATTCAACATTACTTGGCCCCGCCCTGATGCCGCCGTTTTTAACCGCATCTTGGGTTATTTTATCCTGGTTATCTTCAGTCAATGCTGAGGAAACATTATAATTTCTATCAATCTTAAGACTATTCCTTATCGCCGCGCCGGTTTCAATCGGGCTGGAGCCTGTTTGGTTATGCAAATTAATGAATTTGTCAAACTTTCTAAACGCTAACCTTTCAAACTCCCGGAAATTATCCGTGCTTAAACGATAATAATCTCCACCTATATGCTCAAAACCGAGATCACTAAAGAATTTTTGCTCTGCAGGCCTTAGCGCCTCTAACCATACCGGCTGTAAGCGAGGGAATGCCCTTACCGCTTCACAAAGCATCATGGCGCCTAAACCTAAACGTTGCTTACCAGGATGCACCTCAATAAGATCCACATAAATAGCGGGTTCTCTATACAACATATCATTTTTGCCTACTTTCGACTGATAAATCTCTTTAGCGAAACTCAACCCCAGCATCTCACCTTTATATTCTGCCTTAGATAAAAATCCTTTCAGTCCTTCGTCTTTTGCGTTTGAGATTGCGATTTCCCATTGATTCCTGGAGAAACGCTCACCCTTTACTTGGCTAAACCAAACATCCAAATCACCTTCTTTGGCTTCTTTAAATATATCTCTTACCAATATCGGGCTGGAGGCAGGGCTCAAATCAATATTAAGGCGATACTTTGTTCCTTGCTCGCTACCTAAATCAACCGCTTCAATATTTTCTTCTCCAACCACTCTAGCCCAGAAACCATAAGCGCCCCCCGACAAAATGAATGTGCTCGTTATAGAGACTGCGTTGCAAAATTGATTATCCCGGCAATATTTTACAAGCGCTCTTCCAATCCCTCTTTTTCTGAATGACTTATCTACTTCCATATTAATGAAACGCCCTTCATTATGTTCCGCAAGGAAAGAGTAGCTCAAAAACCCTACCAATTCATTTCCTATGATTGCCAATACACAATTATTTTTAAAATGATCCGGATTGCCTCTGGCGTCTTCATATTTACTGTTCGCCCATTTTCTTAAGCTTTCTTCTAACGATTCCTGCATTGTTTCACTAAGCTGATCATATGTATTTATAATCACACGGGGACGGATAGGGCTGGAAGAATCAACCTCTTCTTCTCTATTGTTTTCAAGAATAGAGGCTCCAGGGATAAAATCATTAATGTTGAACAGCCGCTTTACCTTCCTCTCAATATAATCTATAACCAAAGCATGCTTTTCTCTGTTAAGCGTGAAGAAGACCGGGAAACCTAACTTAGGCACTGCTCTGCCTTCTTTAACATCTTTATTCCAGGCATGCTTCTCAAGGCTTCCCCGGCCAAAATAGAATTCACGATACATCATGTCACTAAAATTCCCCGCAATCTTGTAGTAAAATTCTTTTAAGCTCTCCGGCACAAAAGACCTGTTAACGTTTATGATGACATCTCTGGCTGCGTTCAAATAAAGCGCTCCATCTACGTCAGAAGCCGGATACATGCCTAAAATTCCCGTGAAATCAAATATTACTACTTCAGGCTTTTGAATTTCATTTGAAATTCTAACTCCATAATTAAACAAGGCCATATCCGGGTCAAAAACCCCTCTTCTCCACATCCTGGTTTGAAGCGCGAAGTACTTCATCAAAAGCATCTTTGCTTCTTGAGGCGGGAGCATAAAGAGCAAGCCTGATTCTTTATCTTCGATATCTGCCAAAGGATAAACTAATTCCTGCACCAGCCTATTCCTATAGATAAACGCCCTGGCTGCGTATCTTCCCAATCTGTCCTGGGCTAACTTTAATGTTTCAACTTCGCCTTTAATCGGCCTATTATTCTTGAGTTTCTTTTCAACAAGGTTACCGCCCGCTATCCAATAAGCATCAAAGAAGCGGCCTGCCCTGCTTAAAGGTAACCTGGCTTTGCCTTTAATCGCGTGCTTTATAGCCGAGCGGCTGTCATTTCTGCTTTCAAGCAACCAAGTTGCTGTCCCTATAGGCGAACTGGAGGCGCCATCCTTGGGGATATCAGTAGTGTTGCTTTCTTTCTTTCCTCTATTAAGCCTCTGACTGAATATAGATACTTTATACCTCTCATAAGCAATAACGCCGTTATACAAGATATTGAACAATGCAATAATGCCAAATGATAAAGCAATTATTTTAATACCTTGACCTAACATCAACGCAGTCGCTGAGATACCTACAAAAAGAATACCTGACATTGCCAAAACAACCCAGTGATATAATCCCCAGTTTTTAGACTGCCTGATCCTGAACTCCATGTCTCCCCTGCTGGGATACTTGGCTTGTGAAATCTCCGGGCCAAAATATTTCTGCTCTATGCGACTAAGAATTCGCCCGAGATTCCTTACTGCCTTTGCAAACCTTCCCATCAGCGGGCTTGCGGCTGGCCTAGAGACATCTTTACGGCTCAACACTTCTTTAACTTCAGGCAACAATTTTTCCTGCAACTTAGCTATGCGGTAAGGCTTGATTAAAATCGGGAAATCTTCACCATACATACCCTTGATACTATCAATAGAATCATCGTCACTAGTTGCGAAGATAACTCTTTGCTGAGGATATCCTTCCTTTATCTCTATTATTACATCTTTACCCTTCTTCTCCCCGGGCATATTATGGTCACAGATGACAAGGTCTGGTTTTGGCTCGCTGCTATTGAATTTTTCCAGGCCAGTTTTCCCGCTGTCAGCTTCATCAAAAATAATCTTTCCTTCCGGCACGCCCAGTATTGCTAACACAGACCTCTTTGCAAGCGTACGCACCATCTCTTCATCATCAATAATAAGAATACGTAACCCATATTTTTCAATGCCTGCGCGCAATTCCTGGCTTACTTGGGCTACAGGAGAAGAACCTTTGTTCTCTTGATTGGCCTTCCGGTTTAACCTCTCACCACGCCAAATCAGTAGACTTCCTAACAAACCAACGGTTGCTAAAATAGCTATCCCTCTTATACCTATTAATGGTTCAGGCGATTGTTCAGCTAACGAGCCATTATTATTCACAATATATTTTGCGACATTTGCGCCCATGCTACCGTAAACTCTTAAAATCTGCTCTTTAGCATCGCTAGTATCGGCTTCCACCGCAATACCACTTTCTTCCTTAAATATCTGTGCGGTTACTGCAAACCCGGGCAAAATTTGCGCAAAATTATCCTTTAATTTTTCCGCATAATTACAGCCATCTGCTCCGAATATATTAATGGATCCTATCCCTTTAAAACCATTTTTCCTCAACACATCGGATAGTCTTAAAGCCACTGATTTTATCTGCACCAGATTATACTCCTGGCTTACACCGGCATTGTTGTTAAAGCCGGGCGCAAGATGGAATAAAGCGAACCTTTGTTCATCAGATACAAATACTATTGCGCATTGACCAGCTAAAGCTTCAGAAGTTCTAAAACTATCCTCCGATAACCTGTTCCATATAACACCTATACTCTCCGGGATATCGGCTTTTGACAGAGGAATCTCTTCGTAGCCATTATGTCTAATCCCGTAGGCCTTAGGATCACCGTCTGCCTTGGTGGCATTTGCTACTTCAATACCTGCCAACAACACCCAAGCTGTTCCCAACCCGGCTAATTCCAAGAAATTCCTGCGCGTCAAGAGTATAGGAGAAGCCCCAAGTTGATTACTGTGCCTGAGGCCTCTCTCCGTTGGTTCCGTTGATTCTGTACACAGGGATGTGTTTGTCGCGGGCAGCAGCAATACAGCCAATGACGGTGCTAATATCAGCGCCAAATAGCTCCTCCCAGGAATCGGCACGGCCATTACGAGTATAGACATGGCTATTAGCTTCATTAATGAGGAATAATCTAAGGTGTCCGTCACCGTTCTTTGCAGCTGCGAAAATAGTGTGGTCCTTGCTGAACTCAACAATGTGGTCAAATACCAATTCAGTGAATTTGATAGGTGCCATGATACACCTCCTTTTATTTGTTGTACCGAGAGCCACAGAGGGGTCATCACCTGGAGGAGGTGCTCTATGACCCTCGGCAACAACAAAACCGCATCTCTTAGACCTGCCACGGTAGCTAAGAAGAGCGGCTGGGTTAAAAATTTAATTAGTTTTCCTAGATTTCTGAATAACTGATTAGTTTGAGTTGAGGTTTGTTTCTGTAAGGAAGGATTAACAGTGCCTGCGCCAAGCCCATAATTAGGCGCATTGGGCAGCACACTGTAATACAGTAATAATAAGGTAAGGCTTATAATGAAGCCTAAGGATATTGATCCTATTGGCCCATTGCCATAAGCGCTGACAGCTAAACCTGTAGCCGCGAACAAGAAACCGGTATAACGAACCTGATTTGCGCCTGTTACGAAGCCATCATCGCTTCTATACCGCTCTGTCTGACCTCTTCCAGCCTTCTCATTAAATATTGCGTTTCTAATGATTTCAATTCCTCTGCGAATTCTTTCAAATTTAATGCTCTCTCTGCTAAGTTTACCATTTTCTCCTCCATTTTTAATTGCTCCAATTAAGGTTAACCCTAACCTTTTGATACTGGTGACTATGGAGACAACTAACGGAGGAGCGTGAGAAACTATTGAAGTTCCAACGCCAGTTTGTGGCTGATAACTGACGCTTGATTGCTGGGTAATTACATAATCTTTTCTTACGCCACTCTCTCTGGCAAAATTAACTACGGCTAGCCTATTTACCACAGAGCTGGCTAATTTTACGAAATAATTTATAGGCGTATTTGCAGGAACAAACGGCACTTCGCTGATCGGAGAGGAAGGAACGCCTTTAGGATTTACCTGATCCCTAATGTCTTCCGGAACCTGGTTAAGACATTCCGGAACCGCCTGGACAACATCCTTGAATATGCTAATTGCTGCCTCTTTATCACCTTTATTATATATAATCATACCAAGCTCAAATTGATTCATTTGAAACTCAGTGAGCTTGCTATTTCTCTCTTCGAACATTAATCTTTTGTACACTTTCCCTACTTCAAGAGCCTTCTTGTCTTTTCCTTGCTTAATATAAACTATATAAAGAACACCGTATGCTTCAGAATAGTTAGAATCAAGGATGGTGGCTTCTCTTACGGCCTTGATTGCCTCATCGTATTCACCTGATTCTAAGTGCTTCCTGGCTACCACAACATAATCCTCCGCCGTAACCGGTTCCTGTAACGCCTCTGTTTCCAACGCTGCGACTTCGTCTTCTTGTCTGAGAGAGCTAAATATCAAACTTACTTCCTCCCGCCCTACAATTGGCCCCACCGAAGCGACATGTGCTGCTTCATATGCCTCAGCCTCAGATGCGTAAATATCCGCAAGCTTAGCTACATCATTTACATACTGTTCCTGGGCTTCGTTAATCCGCTGCTGTGCAACCGGCTCGGCTAAATCCAATGGCGCCTCATGTATTTCCGCTGCTTCGGCAGGCCGAGCAAGACTAAACGGCACGGATTCAGGTGCTTCGGCTTCCGGCTCTGATGCTGGTGCTGCAGCTTCGCGTTCTCCTGCGGCAGGCGCGGCTTTGAGAACTACATCTTCTTGCGGCTGCGGCGCTTCACGCTTAGGAGCGTCTTCGTTACGAACCACAACTGCCCTATAGAAGAATCTTGCTCTCACTGCCTGCCAACGAGCATTCACGCTCTCTCGTGCGCTCTGCGAGATACCTTTCAAGCCGTTCTTTGCCGTCGCTAAAGAATTCTTAAGGGATAGTAACGTATTACCTATATTATAAACAGCTTTTTCTGCTAATGCTTTTGCTTCCCCTCCTTTTGCCTTAATTAGTCTATATATTAAGTATCCAGCAACAGCTAACGCTACTGTAACAACAGCAATAATAATGATTGTCTTGGGCGAAACGCCAATCCAGGAACTAAGCTGCTCAAATAATCCTGTCTTTGCTTGCGGTGCCGGCACAACAGGAGCGGTCTGCGGTAGAGAAGGAACTGCCGGAACTGTGGCAACAGGAGCTTGAGAAACAGCCTCAGAACCTTTTTGTGCTAAATATTCAGCTTTTGGATAAGGATGGACTAAATTAGGATTGGATATATTGTTAAGCTTGGCAATTTCATTGATTTTCCCCCAGATCTGGGCGACTGTAGGATGGGAATTCCCTGCCCTGTTCAATAAATCAACGGAGGCGCTCCAGAGCGTGTTGCTGTGGTCATTAACCCATAAACCGAATCTTAAGTAGACTTCATTGCCTTTCTGGACAAACTCATAGGCATAAGCTGGAACGCTATAAGCGAAGTTAATAATGACGGTGAAAGTTGAGATAAGGGAAACTGTTTTTAGCTTATTTAACGCAGAGCTTGAGGATATGTTTACGCCAGGTGGAGCAAGGCCATTTGCTCCGTCAAGCGCTTCAATAGCCAGAGCTTTAATATTTACCGGGAAATATAAATTACCTGATATGCCATTTCCGGAGCTTACTGGGCTGCTAATCAGATCTTTTCCACCTGCACCCGGATCTTTAGGTCCTGTACCGTCTGCGCCAGTACCACCTGGGCCTGCAGGGCCTGGCTCGCCTTGTTCGCCGCCGGTTGACCCGCCGCCATTACTTACTCCTAATATTTCCTGCATTTCGTCAAAAGCTGCTTTTTCTTCACTAGAGTTTAACTTTCTGCCGCCAATATCACCTATAATCTTGTCATAACTAACAGGAGCGAGCATTAAAATTTCTTCTTCGCTTTCCGTAAGCCTTGTTAATTTGTGCTTGGGAATATCCCGACCTGCTATAAATTGTCCATGAACATTATCCTCAGCTCTGCCCACAGCATAATCTCCGTTTACCCCCACATCAGATAAGCGGAAAGCATGGTAGTTACTTCCTTCTTTTGTAAAGAAGATCGTGCCCTCAAATATATTCTTAAGCTCTTGGGATTTATTATTAAATACCTGGGCAGGCATTGCATATAATTTTAGCTCATGAATACGCGTAGCTGCTTCTTCCCTTCCGTCGCGGACTAAATCCTGTCTTCTTTGCTCAATGACGTTATTCACGCTCTTTATAATTTGCTCTAATGATCTTATATTTTTATAAGCCAATTCCTGCAATTTTTCTCTTATCTGCTCAACCAAAACCCTATCCCCAAATTCATTTATTATGTTGAGTATAATGGTCTTAAAACAGTCGGCTTCACGGAGTATTGCCGCTTTATCCCTTGACTCATCGGCAAAGATTGTCAATGCTTCACTTGTAGCCGTTGCCGTTTCAGTAGCTTTGGTGGCTGTCTCGATGGCTTTGGTGGCTGCTTCTTTGGCCTCTTCAGCTATCCTCTTAACCTCTTCTAATCCAGCCTGTAATCCTCCTATGGCTTTGCCTTGCTCTTCTATGGCTTTGCCTTGTCTCTCTACCTCAGTAACCAGGTTTCTCATTATTTCTTTTACCTCTTCTACCTCCCCGCTTCTAATCTTCTCTATCAACTTCTGCACAACCTTTTCTCTTTGCTCCTCTTTCTTCTGTATTGTTTCAAAGGCATTCGCTGTCTCCGGATATACATTTAAAACCAAAGTCAAAGCATCCAAACCTCTCTCAAGCTTATCTTTTATAACACTATCATTCATTGCTTCCAAGAATCCGTTGACCATATGATCCGCAGCTAATTCTCTCAGGAATTCTTCATTAGCAGCGATATTGTCTTCCCCCGTATCTAATTCCTTTAATTCTCTTACTATTATCTGCGTAAGTATGAAGGCCCTGGCAGCAAAACCATCGGCGTGGATCCAGGCATCATCTTCTGAATAGCCGCTTTCTTTTAATAATCTGTATGCTCCCTTATGGAATTCGCTTAATTCGAAGTCAGGATTTTCACGCTCGCGGTATAATGACTGAGCTTTCAGGCGCCATAAATTATTCCATATTTCTCCCAGATCTTCTTTAGAAATAGGTGAGGATGAATTGGAAGGAATTTCGGAGACAAAAACGCCGCTTCGTATGCTTTCACTAAGCGGATTTAAGATTAGACTACTAGAACCACTGGTTTTTGCAGCTTTCAGAGCAGCAACTACTACAAATTCATTGCTGATCTTGAGTGCATTACCTAATTTCTCTATGGCTTTCTTAAGCCATATAACTACATTACCTATATTACCGGACGCACCTACTGCATCCTGCCCATTTTCTCTGTTTCCAGAAATTACACCCTGGGCACCTACCAGCCTCTCGATTAATGAGACTGCACTTCTTCCTGCTCTCGTTACACTGCTTGTGACTATTGCTACTAATGCACCAAATTGATCTCTCATATTTAAGGCACAGTCAAGCTTTGAGAGAGAGCTTGTCGTGTAACCGGCAGGCGGGGCAACGCCGGTTGTAAGGTGTAAAACGGGTGAATTTGCAGGTAGAATATCTATGATTTTGCCATCCCTGGCATTAAATAAGCTTATCGGGCCTGTTGTTAGCCCTGCAACCGCGTCAGCTACCTGCTGATTGCTACTTAAACCGCTGACCGCAGCTCCGATAGGTAAAATGATAGGCTGTACAGGCGGCATGGTATCCTTATGTACAGGCGAACTAGATTCATCTGTAGTAGGCGGAATCTGCTTTTCTTTAGGCAACTGCGCCTCAGCGGCCCCGCCAATGCCGCCCTCTCCCACCGCTCCGGCACCTATTACATTGCCGCCCTTGTTACCTCCGCTGACTGGCTCTATTTTTAGCAAGCCTATATTAGCAAAATGAATTAGTAATATGTCATACAGCTTCTGATTGTTTCTTATGTCTTCTGCGAGACGAACAATGTTAGTATTATAAACTTTATTTGCTTCTTTCTCTAATACATCGCCGTAAATAGGAGCCAAAAGATGCGGGGCAAGATAAGCTCCTAACTCAGACATGATGCCAAAGGTGGATTGCTCTGTTTTCTCTAATAAATTGTATAATTCAAGCAAATCAATATCGCTTATCTTTCTGACATCCTTCTTGCCTTTCTTTAAGAGCTCGTTTATTTTCTTTTGCGCCCTATCTATCACGCCGGGCTCTTTTTCAGCTACATGCATACTTTGGGACAGGCGGGCGCTTAAGCTGTTCAAGAACTTCATTAAATCTACGCCCTGCGCTTCAAAATTGCTCCTTGAGAGAGGCATTCCCGAGACGCCATAACCACGCAGATAAGCCATAACTTTATCAAAGCTCTGCTGCAAATAAATATCTCCGGAATCCTTTACGGCCTTGGTTAAGACCTTAAGCAGGTTATCCATAATTGCAGGATCTGCTCTTACAGCAATATCGCTTAACACGTGGATCAACTCATGTAACTTATAAATCATCCTTTCGCCGTTAGAACCATCAATCCTGATATATACGCGCTTCTTTGTGGCGCCTTCAGGCATATTCTCGGCAGTAAATCCGCCATGGCGGTTATCCAGGTAACCTGCTTCTTCCGCAACCATCCTGGTCTGTTCTCTCTGCGAGGCGGTCTTAACTAAATCTGCCACTCCGCGGAGCATTAGGGTCCAGTACTCCTCCTGCTTCCTGATTTCCCTGTCTTTGGCAACTTTATGATCAATATAGAACTTGTTAGTGTACTCGGCAGTAGGATTCTCCTCCCTTGCCTTTGCCCTGTCTTTAGGATTGCCGAGGTTTGAATCTATAATAAAATCGTAATCCTGGATATCCAGTATCCCCGGGTTTTCCTTGTAGAAGGCTTTTACATCTTCTACGGAATAAATCTGCGCATCCTCTTCCTGCTCCTCAACGTTAGAATTCCTAGCTACGGCATAGATCGCGTGCCTTAATTCATGGAAAATATCATATAATAATGAAGATACCTTTATTCTTCCCTGATTATCGAAGTTTCCGTCCCTTATTTGAACCACATATTCATATTCGCCGTTCACTCCCTGCTTAACCGGTTTAATGGCCACGCGGTTGACATTTGACGCACCCATTTCCTCATCAGATGCCCTCTCAAAGGATATCTTGATTTCTCCCGAGGCTATTCTCTTTAATATAGACGCCGCGTCTACATACTCGGTCCCGGCATCATCTCTATTGACAGCTATTTTCTCAGCCATTATCCTTGCGGCAACGAACTTAAGGATCGACAAGGCGACCGCATGATCGGCATCGGCGCTAAGGGTCTCAGGAGAATCAAGCTTAGTTAACATACCATCTAAGAATTGAAGCTCGTTTGAAATCCCAACAACTCTATTTTTAATTTCGGCTAATCTCTGGTCTAAAGCAATGAAATGATTATTTTGATCTATTCTTTCTATCTGTCTTTCAGAAGATAAAGCGCTGATAAGCTCTGGATGTTTAACCATCTGCAATAAAGGAAGCTCCTCTAATAACTTAAGGTGTTCAAATAGCTGCTTATTTAATTTGTCTTCTTTAGTTAGGTTTGGCTTCTTTTCATCTACAAAGTATTGTGCTTTTAGTTCATTAATTAACCTCAGGATATTCTTGGCCTTTGCTATGCCATCCTGGGTTTCCCCAAAGCCCATGCTAACCGCAAAAATCATATCGCTATCCGCGGTAAATTTACCTTTAGCCCACGTAGAACCCAGGAATGCATTTATGCCGGCTATGGAATTCAAGCCCCTGTTCTTAACCAAATCCTCCGAAGCCTTGGCTAATTCAATCACCATCCTCTTTATTCTTTCTAACTTATCTTTAGCTTCTTTACGGCTGGCCGCGCCCAGGGCTTTCTGGGCTTTAGCAGCTACTTCATCGGAGACAGGTTTTCTAAACTCAGCCGGCGAAGGCTGCCAAATGCCTGCCAAGGCCTGCAGGTTACGGTGCACGTAATTAATCTTGGCTAAGGTCTCTACATTTGTATCCTGCGGCGTATATTTCTGGAAGATTTCCGCCGGGTCTTTTTCAATGATTTCAGCCAAGGTTAAACCCTTTGTTGAAACCAATTGCTCTCTATAGGATTCCGCCTTGGCCTTGGCGATATCTATCCCATCAGGAGTCAATATGCCCATTGCTTTCAGGGCATCCCAATCATTACCTATATCATTCAAAGTAGGAAGCGATTCTTTTAATCCTTCATCCATAAGGCGTATTTCAGTTACTTCCTCACCTTTCCTATAAGCTTCTCTTTGCGTTTCTATTCTCTGTTTAAGCGCCGCCCTGTAGTTTTCTATCCAATTCAATATCTTGGTTGCCCTATTTTCCATAGCGGGCTGGCCTTTATATTTCTCTTGCACCATTTTGACAACCATTTCGGAAATAGCCAAATATTCAGGGCTTTGCTGGGCAACATTCAACTCTTCTGCGCCAAGAGAAACTCCGGGGAATACCTCGCTGATCTGCCCCGCGGTTATTACGCTGGCAACATTTTTATGGGGATTGGCCAAATCTACGACACCTTTTGATATCAGGCCTTTTAATGCATCAATGGCCTGATCTTCGGTTACAGGACCAACAATCGGCAGTTGCGCTAACCCTAATACTTCCAATTGGTTATTCAATGCCGCCCGTTCAGTAGTTTCATCGCCCTGCATAATCCTGTTGATCTCTTGAACCGCCGCGCCATCATGAGCTACATACCCTCTTTCTAAAGCGCCAGGGATAGTCCCGATACCTCTTTCTACGGGAACACCATCCACTATTTCGGTCCTAGTATAAAGACGGGGATTAGCGTCAGTTAATACCCTTTCGCTAACTGGGCCATTGCGATCATTACCGGCTAATACGAAACCATCCGGCGTTGTCCTTCGGACAAGAACCGGATAGTTTTCTCTATTGTCAACCGGGCCAAAAACCTTTTCCATTGTATTCATTATCTGATCCGGACTTAAAGCTTCAAAAATTCCCGTTATTTGTTGATTCTCGGATATTAATTTTGGCTCCCGCCCTGGAAAATAATTCTTAATGACTAAATCCGTAAGCTTTTCTCCGTTCCACCGGGGATTCTGCTCAATTTTCTGCAATTGCTTAAATGCGGAGTTTTCGTCTTTTGCATCCGGAGACCAAAATTCCCTGGCTCTCATATTTTGTCTCACAGCATTCTGCCTGAGTTCTGTAGAGGCCAATTCTGGGTCGCCAGTCCAATTTAATCCTGCGTACGTATCATCCTCTTTATCATTTTCATGCGCTTTCTTAATTAAATACTCTGCGAATTTAGGGTCTATTTCTTTCACCTGTCTTGCCACATAATAAATGAATTTATTAGGAACCCCGTTTACCTCCTCTGAATGCCTATCAAAAATTGCCTCTTTATCATCTTTTCCCTGATTTGACCTTAAAAGCTCAATAACAGATTCACTGGGTAGCTTAGGCACTAAAATATCTGCTCCCCTATCTACTATGGCATAATCTTCTCCTTGGGGCGGCCTTAATCGCCTTAAGCCTTGGAAAACATCCACTTCGTTGGATTCTGAAGCACCAATCGCCCTCTCTATTGCATTAATACGGCTTCCGGAAAGATTTGTACCTGTAGCAAAAGGACGGGTCAAAAATAAAAACACACCCGAATTCTCCCTCTCCAGCAAGGAAATTATAAAACCCAAGGGGCTATTCACATCTTTTTTGCCCCCATCAAATTTATCTGCTTCAAATTCTTTCTTAAGATTCTCCAGGTTATCTTTAGTAATTTTCTCGCCAAGAGATTTTGCATCATCCCCAGGGCGTACAATATAAAAGTCTCCGGACAAATCCCCGTAGACTACTATCTTTCCTTTAGCTATTTCAAATGCCTTAATCCTCTCTGCATCTCCATCACAACTATCACCCTTAGCAACATTAACCACAATTAAGTTCTTATTTACCTTTTCACTATCGGCAATATAATCCTTTATAGTATCACCATAAGTATCAATGTAGGATAATCCTATTACCCTGTATTTTAACGGAACGCCCTCCTTATCTAAATCAGGTGAAATTCTTTCATTAATGACCTTAGGATTAAATTTTGCTTCCAATAACTTAAGTTGCCTCTCGGTTAAAGATCCAGTCAATATCAGCAGTGCTAAACCTTCCGCTTCCTGAAAACGGAAGATTTCTTCCAACATTGTTATATTCGCGCCTCTACCCTGGACTATGACTTTCTCAAGCCAAGATTCCTTTGAGCCGACCTCAGATTCTGAATATCCTTTTTCAAGCATCCTTGCTCTTCCTACGAGGGCATTTGTTAAAGCTTGAAATTCATTATTAAAATGCACCTCATTTCTCTGGCTATTTATTTTTGCCAGAGGAGTTACTGCCTTATTATTAATATCTATAGCGACGTGCTCGCCGGGCCGATTAAGCCTTGCCTCGGCATCGAAATATACGGCTGCTATAATTTCTTTTCCGCCGGGCTGTTTCTCTAATTCGTCTTTGTTTTTCAGTTCTACGCCATATTTCTTACTTGCATACTCTAAGACCTCTCTAATTAATGCGGGACTAAGAGAAACATCATTTCTTACTTCAAACATATCTGCTTCATTCTTGAAAAGTTGCTGCCTGGAGACATAAATGTCGCCATTTTCTGTTTTGGTTTCTCCTCTTAAGAGCATAGTGAGTAAATTATGGTATTCTTCAACCACTTGCGGCCTCTTTGAGTCTCTCTCCCTCCTACCTTCCCCAGCCTCAACTACATGCATACTTACCCAGTCTTCGCTATCAGGGATAATCATAAGGCGCTCCTTAAGCACCTTACCCCATTCGGCTGGATTAGAAGTACCCATAAAATATTGAAGATCTTCATTAGTAACAATTAGTATAGGTCCCTTTAACGCATCTTCTCCAATTTCTTTTATATGTTTAAGATTTGCAATACTGATATCTTCTTTAGTTATTTTTCCTTTGGGGGTGCTTAAACAGTCATGGAGAGTCTGTTCTGCTTCAGCGTAATTCTTTACCAAGACAATAATTCCTTTTCCAGGCAGTTGGCCATTTAAACGTTCGCGGTTAAGAATTAAGGATGGCAAGACATTCTTGCCTAGTCCGGTCCCACCAAAACCCAAAAAGATTGGCATTTTGCCTTTAGCATTATTCACGCCAATTAAAACTTCAGGTATAATCTCTCCTATCATTTTTTCTTGCTTCTCGCCTTTGGATGAATAGAAGTAATCGTTGATGCTTACTACTGCTTCTTCCCTAAGCTCTTCTTTAGATTTCTTTGCTAATTCTACATTCCTCGGCCTCTCCGCAGATAGCCCTACTAACCTTGCCTGTTCTCTTGTCGCCGGGCCTTCGTTGATAATAGGAGTTACACCGGCAGGAAGATCAGTTTGTGCTCTTTCTTGCCCTAACCTTGCCCTTTGCTCCGCGTCAATCTGTTCAGCAATGCTTCTTGCTTGCGGATTGGGCGACTTATATTCCTCTGATTCTTGATAAAGCTCTCTTTCACCATTCGGGCCCTTGCCAAATATAATGTCGTTTACTTCGGAAGCAGGCGCACCTTTAACATCCTCTTTACCTGCCCGAACTGATTCCACTCTATTTACATTGCTAATATTTTCCGCTATTCTCGCTGGCTCGGTAATCGACTTCCTATAAACTTCCATTGCTTCTTTAAAACTTCCTTGCATAAGCAACAATTTAGCGAGGTTGCGATAAGGAATAACGTTGGAGGGATTGTTCTTTATTGCTAATTCAAAATTTAGCTTGGCGGAATCGTAATCATTAAGCATTAACAATATTCCACCGCGATCATTATAGGCTTCAGATAACAAAACGTAGTCTGTCTCTAAAGTTGTCGCTTTCCCAAGATCTGATAAAATTGACCTCCCTAAATCAGATGAAGAAAGTTCAACCTGCTCACGGAAGAAATTCTTAGCTAGGTCTACTAAAGAAAGCTCTAATTGTGGTTTTCTCGCGTTCCGTATTTCATCCGGCAGCAATTCCCATTTATCCAACGGTTCGTACGGTCGAGAAGCAAGAACCTCTTTTAGCATATCTTCCCTGGTAAGTTCAGACACGCCTGCCGGCAACTCAGCCTGTAGCCTCGGCGACCTTAATGGCGCACCGCCTAAAGCTTCATCATACCTGCTTCGTTCTGCTGCTATACCAGTTGGCACAGATTCACCATGATATTCCAAGAATTCGTTTAAAGCGCGCGGGATAAATGCGGGAATACCCTTACCTTCTTTAACATCCCTAATACCGTCTTCAATTAACGAGAACCTGCCTGTTAATTCTTTTCTGCCGGTTCCGTAACCTTCGCGTTCATAAATCTCTGCGGCTTTTTGCCATGCCATATGCTCCGGTGCTAATGCTTTGGGTACCTCGGGCTCCTGGGCTGCTTGCTTTTCTCTCTCTAATTTTGCCACTTGCTCTTCATGAATCGCTCTTGCTATCGGGTCCTGTATTTCATAGTCATCGCTCATCCTATACATTTCGCCATCGCCGAGTATTTCTCTTACTTCAGAAGCAGGGGCTTCAGGTGACATACCAAGAGACCCCAATGCCTTCTGAATATCGAAAAGCAATGAAGCTCTAGAAGAATCCAGATATTGGGGACTGTTCCATCTCTCTCCATCAAAATTAAATACTGCTTTATGGTTACCTTCTTGGGCTACCAAGAAATCTTTTTCTAGAATCCTTTCAACTGCGGGAAGCTTATCTGGACTAATGCCATATTTCAAAGATATAAAACCTGGATTGTACTGTTTACCCACAGCATACGCCATAGCTTCGATAATTCTGAGCCTTTCCCTTTGTATATGATCAGGAAGATCTTTGCCTTTCAGTAAAGCAAGGTAAATATCGCCTTCTTCTCCCGCTAACTTTTCCATGCCGCCGAAATGATTTGACATTCCATCAACCCATCTTACAATTTCTTTAGAATCTAGAACAATAGCTAAGGCTTTAAAATCTATCGGACTGAGCAAAGGTTTACCATCTTTATCTTTTGCCCAACTCAGTTTGTGAATCAATTCGTGTGCTGAAGTCCCTGCAAATTTCACTCCAAATGGCCATCTTCCGTTCTGTTGAATATTGGTAAGGCCTAGGCGCGCAGGATGTATTGTGTTATCAAAGGCTTGGCCATATGCACCATCTAAAACAGAAGACTGGTCAATGACAAAAAAGATTGGTTTTGCAGATTTATTGAGCAAGGGCGCTGGCATATCTCTTATCGCACCTTTAATCATATCAATATAATTAGATGCTCGTTCATTAGCAAAAACTAACAATAAATTCTTTTCTCTCGCAGCCAACACAAGATTACCCAGCCTGTTATCAACTTTGGCCTGCTCTAGGAATTTCTCTGCAATTATCTTTCTCTCACCGTCAATTGCGTTGCCCTTTACGCTTGCATCTATAGCTAAACGTATCTCGCCAATAACAAAATCTAGCGGTTTAATGACCTGTCCAAGCAATGCATTATCATTTATTTTCCGCACTATCTCCAAGGGAGATTCCCCGTCAAAACCTATGCGTGCTATTCTTGGTCCTTTTTCCTGCCCTAATTCTGTGGTTACTATTCTAACAACCGGCGTGCCGTCTTCCTCAAATTTAATTAATTCATATCTTACGCCTTCATGCTCAAAAACATCCCCGGGCCGCTTGCCTGTAAGATCTGGCTCGCTGTCGGTTCTAAAATTCTTTCCTGCTGCTGCGGAGCCAAGGCTTTGCGGTTCATTGGAACCTTCGCCCTTGATTTCACCAGCAGGCGCCTCGCCAGGCAAGCGGCTTAACTCTCTTTCTGCCCAAGAACCCGAACCATTTGTTCTTTGTACAGCCTTAATAATGCCACCTTCTACAACTAAATAACCCCTGCCGCCGCCGTAGCCTTTATATAATCCTACATCTATATTTATACGCACATTACCATTCTCATGTACTCTTATCCCGGGATTACTTCTATCGCTATTGGGGCTATGCGCAAAAACCTGATGGGGCGGTGCTTCATGTGGTAAGCGCGAAATTGACTGTACATGCTCACCATCATAATCAGCCCAAAATATACCGCCCCTTTCACCGTCATTTCCTCCTCTTGAGGAATGCACGCCAAATATCGGATGATTATAGTCCCCTGTTTCTACCGCCCTGATCAACTCTCTATTAAACTCTGCTGCCAAATCTGTAGCACTCTTGCCATTTGCAAGATGAGATCTAACTCCGGCGTGAGTATATAATACCCCGTCTTTTTCATAAGCAGCCAGCACCCTGCCGCTCTTTATATCCTTTATTAATTGCGCTCTTAAAGACTGCACCTGTTCCCTGCTCATAACTTGAAGAGCATATCTAATATCGCCTTGCAGTATCATCAACTCATGGTTTCCCAGTAATCTTATCACCCTGCCGCCATTTGCTTCTGCCTGAGATTGTAATTTCTCAAGATAAGTATAGGCCTCTAGCGAATGCGGGCCGCGATCAATGACATCACCCGTCTGGATAAAGACGTCTCCTGTCTGCCCTTGCCAATTTCCATTTCTGTCAATTAATCCGGCATTACCCAGTACTTCTCTTGCGCCTACCAGTTCACCATGAATATCTCCCAAGGCAACTACCTTTCCCTGTGAGACAACAGGGCTTTCTGAAATTTGTCTAGGGGCTTCGATGACAGGTTCAGCAGCGCCTTTTTCTTGACTGATTAATCTCTCTGCCCGTTCATGCATCTGCGCTACTCTCTCTGCCCCAATGAGTTTCTCCAAGAATTCAGCGGTTACAGGCGAATGCAGACCTCTTCCTTCATGTTTTATAACAAACGAACCGTCTCTGTCTAATTCTACCTCCAAGCCGTATTCTCGACCATTTATGTCCCGCAAACGCACCGAAGCAGAAACAATTGTTGTGTTAAAAGAACCGCCCTCTGTTATTTCAAATCCGTTAACCCCATCCAATCTTACAAGTTGTTCTTCAGTATTCTTGTCAGGATAGTTCGGGCTCTTTCCGTCAATTAAATACAACGGGCGGGATTCTCCTTCCCCCTTACCTCCAACTCTAACTGTATGCTCTATTCCTGTCCCCGTGTAAATATTGCTTCCTAGAGGGGAAACACCTATGTACAAAGCTCCTTCAACATTCAAACCGTCCCCCTGCACTCCCGCTGGCCCTGCTTTCGGCATTTCTTGCGACTCTAATTGTGATTTGCCATTAGGTACTCCTATCCACCCTTGCCTGCTAAGGATTGTGGGTAATTGCTCTATGGGAGAGAATTTGGGCTTGGAGGTTTCAGTGGTATCAGTGGCAGTCGCTTCTCCTACATTATTATCCTTGGGCTTTGGAATAAAAGTGTATTTCATTGAGCCATCTTGCTCATTATAGGTTATGGCGTATCTATGGCCATCCTCCTTAACCTCCCCCATTACAGGCTTACCTTCTACTCTCTGGGTAATTTCTAAAGTTTTACCATTTCCTACAGGTATTTCATCGTTTACTAAAGGGCTATCAAAAGGAGTAAGGGAGCCGTCGCGGCCTACAACAACATCCACGTCATTAACCTTTGCAAATACAGCCTCGCCTTGATGGGCAGCGGTTACTACTGCTTCGCCGCCGTCCTTAAGTGGGATAAGATCGCCGGTCTGGATTGGATAAGGATTGATGGAGCCATCCCTGCCAAAAACAACGTGCTCTTCCCCGATTTTCCCCATTACAGCTTCACCTTGATGTACTTGAGTAATTTCTACTGCGCTGCCATCCTTAAGTGGCATAAGGTCGCCAACTTGGGTCGGATAAGGATTGATTGAACTATCGCGGCCGAAGACAACTACTTGCTCTCCTATCTTACCAAATATAGGTTCTCCTTGAGACGTCCTGTGGGTGATGTCTAATGTGCTGCCACCTTGAAGTTGTATGCGGTCATTAAGTAGTGGACTATCAAAAGGAGTGCGGGAACCGTCGCGGCCTACAACAACATCCACGTCATTAACCTTTGCAAATACAGCCTCGCCTTGATGGGCAGCGGTTACTACTGCTTCGCCGCCTTTACCGATCTTACTCTCAATAAATTCCTTATTGGCATCAATAGCCTTTAATACAACAAAATCTGAATTTTTATTATTATTTAGAATGGAATCAAAAGAGACATACGAAGCGTCCAGGGAATCCGTAACTTGGTCTTGAAGCCAGCGGGTGGGAATGGTCTGCAATAATCTTGCGCCCAGGGCGTTAAAGCCGTTTTCAAATCCGGTAGATAAATTGGAATTATCACTGAACGTCCCTGTTGAATACCTCGGCAACTGTCCCTCTTCATACAATAGGCCTCTACCTATTTCCTTGCCTACTGTCCAAGGCGCTTTGGCTCCTTCAAGGATTACATGCATCGGGAACATTATGGTGCTGGTTGCGGCTTGATAACCGCTCATCACCGTGCCTATCGTCTCGCCCAGGCTACTAAAACCACTTTCAAGATCGGCTCCAAAATTATCAGCTATTCTTTCATAGATACGCTGGCCTCTTTCGCCGAGGCGGAATGTAGTAACAACCGAATCTTTAAAACCTTCCTTGGCATCAAACCAAAAGCCCGTCTTTGCCTGGCCGGCGATTTCTGGAACAAATTCTCCTCTCGCCAACCCTATATCCCCTTTAACCTCTCGCAATCCAACTGCTTCCCTCATTCCCCCTAACAATAATGCCTGTGAGAATGCGTATCCTAAACCTTTGTATTCATGTTGCTGGGCCAAACTGATGCCGTATCGGCTATCTTGCGGATCCAAATAATCGCTTATCCCGGTCCCTAAAGATTCCTTTGCAGTATCCGCGATACGGCCTTGATAGAACATCCCGCTATTTCCTCCGCCATCGACATAATTATGCAAGAATGCATCTCCGACGCTTGATACATAACTAGCCATTCCCCAGGCGCCTTTTGCACTGGCCCTGAGAAAACCATCCGCAAAGGCTGCGGCGCCAGCTGCATTGCTCTCAAAGGTAAATTTGCCCGCATCTTTAAAGACATGGCTGGGGAACATTGCAAAGCCAGGCAAGGTGCCTAACATAGCAAGGGGAATATTCTCCCCTACTGCTTTCTCAAACTCCCTGATCGCGCCGGTATATCTGGCTTCATAGCCCTTTATTGCACTCTCCCATTCCCGGGCGCGTTGCTCATCTCCCATTAAATATAAAGTCCCGACTGCGAGATTGCCGGCGATAGCGCGGGAGAAATCTCTCCAGGTATTCCATGCCCCGCCGCTAGAAGCAGTAGAACCAGTTAAATATGAAGCGGCGGCGAAATTATCGGCTTTTCCGATACCAATGGCTTGGGCTTGATCCCAATCATTCCAAGCGCTCGGTGAATTATCCGTTAGCTCAATTGCTCCGTATAAAGTGCCTATCGCGCCTAAATAAGAAGCCATCCTTGCTACCGCTGTCCCCGCACGGAATAATGCACTTCCCGCGCCAACAGCTACGGAAGGATTAAAACCGCAAGCAAGACCAATTAATGCGGCATCCGCCGCAATTATCCCAAGCCTTCCAGCGACAGGAGAACTGCTAATAGCTTCTTTAATCCATTTTTCACTTGCTTCATATACACCTATTTCGTATGGTTTACCTTGGATATCATATAATAATAAGGTGGGGTTATTAAATCCATTCTTGGTCTGGATATATTTAGTCAATAACTCATCTGCTTGGGCTGGCGTAATGGCAAGCTCACCAAGGTCATTCTTGCTACCTAAAAAGCGATTTTCAAAAATTTTCTTTCCTAAAGAATAGTCCGCGGCAGTCTGCCAGTCATTTGTGAGCACTGTATAAGCGCCTATATCCCTAAAACCCCAGGATAGGTAAATCAATGCTTTAAGCCCTTCTGCTCCTGCTGCCTTGCCTAAATCATAAAGCGCTTCCCCGGCATTTATGTCGAGTCCTGCATCTCCCATAGCCATGTTACTTATATCAGCAGCCTTTGCATTAGCAAAAAAGTCGAGTGTTCCATTGATAGCCTTACCGGCTATAAAATCTAAGCCTGTGATGACCCTGCCGGCCACAAAACCTAAACCTATATCTCCATTATCTGTCTGAATATTGGCTAAATCAGCCATATACTGGCTATTCAAACTCACATCTACATCTTGGGTGCTTTTTACGTAGGTATTATAGAAAAGGCTACCCAATTTACTGCCAAAATCATAGGCACCTTGAGCAATTTGGCTTAAATCAGCTAATCCGATATTCTGAAAATCAGCTATTGGGCCGGCACCCGCCATGGAGATGAGGTCGGATGAGCTAAAGAAATTATTCGCTGCTCTTGTAAAGCTTTGCACATCTTCCAGCGTCGGCCCTTCGAATGCGTGCATTATGTCTCCGGCGGGTAAATCCTTGAGGCTGACATCTAAATTGCGTTTTACTGAAACCGGTTCAATACCGGTAATTGTCCCCTTGTCATCCGCTGTAAACTTATATGCGGTCCCTTGCCATATTCCAGACGCAGGAACCCATCTCCCGTCTGACAACATAACCTCTTTAAGATACGGCACGACTCTATTATCACCTTCTACCCGAATTTCAAACTTTGCGCCATCTTTCTCACGAATATTATCGCCCCAAATAGCCCAGCCAGTATTGCTCCTGGCCAATTCTACAGTTATTTCCCCTAATTTAACTTCTTGCGGCTTCAATAAAAGTCCGGCTAAAGCTATTTGTTTGCCCGTATCATAGAGCGTATTGGCTGCGGTGCGATAATTATCCGCATACAAGGCCGCGAATGTCTGATAAAGGCCTGCCATAATCTCTGGCGAGTCTCGTAGAGTGGCATTATCCATTACCTGACGGCTATAAGCCTGCGCTGTCGCTTCAATTGTCTTACCAGAAACAACTTTAAGGATTTGATTATCAAGCTGGGATGTTGCTTGGCGGAAGCCTTCATTATCACTTGCTTGATAGGATACGAATCCCTTATTAAGCAGGGAATTAACCTCCAGATTGTCTTTCAACCGCTGATCTCTATTTACCTGCCCCAGATAAGAATAAAGGGTTATTAATCCTAATGTCTCGCGGGCACCTTTATTATTATTTGCCTGATATGCCGCAAATCCCTGGTCAAGCAGAGCACTGACAGCGGGATCATTCTTTAACTCTTTGCTGCTGTTAACCTGTTTTAATGTAGAATAAAGACCGCTCAAAACATACGCGTCATCAACTTTCCCCATTGCTTCTTGCAACCCTTTAGTCTCGCCTTTCGCTATTAGAGCACGAGCATCCTTAATTGCTGGCTCAATCCGTTCTATTGCTTCGGGATTATTCTTTATCGCATTTTCAAATTCATTCAGCTGATAGGAGACTATGCCGAGTTGTAGCTCTTTTCCTGTCTGCTTGTATCCGCTCTGGTCTCCCTCTTTTAACTGCCACTTAGCCCTGATGGCCAACTCTCTCAGTTCAACCGGGATATTCGGGTCCTTCCCAAGGTTATCAAGCCTATCAATCTCTTTATTCTTAATCTCGTTTAACTTGCCTCTCAACCTGCTGAAACCGTTTGCCGCGTCGCTATAAACATCATAACCTTCCAGGCCGACCTCTTTGGCAAGCTTCCGGTTACTTTCAAGCACGGATGTCGGCATAAAGCTGTCATTCAGACTGATATACTCTTTCCCCGTAGGGTTACCTATGAACCTAACGCCGTTGGGCCGGCTGATTTCTCCGTCTTCAACTGTAACCGTGTAATCCTCAAGCGGCTTAAGTTTCCTTCCGTCGTTTAGATACACATTTGAGCCTTGGTATTCATAGTCTAGACCTTTTGCGCGGCTGATTACATTGAAACCGGCAATATTGCCATTGCTGTCGGTGCCGATAATGAGAGGCATCTCGCCTTTGGCCTCAAGAACTCCTTCATTATTCGTGAATCTGCCCTTTCCTATATGATCTAACGGAGAGCGCAATTGGAGAAGATCTGCCTGGCCTGGCTCGGCAATTTCTTTGCCGATCTCGGTAAAAAGCGGGTTTTGGACCAGATAATAGAAAGTAGGATCAGATCCCCTCTGCCCGATGCTCTGGCCAGTGATTTGTTTTACCTGCCACTCCTGTTGACCTACTTCACGCTGCTCAATACTGGCACCAAGCTCTTTAGCATAATGTATGTCTCTTGCCGGGGCCTGCCAGCCGGCCCCATCCTTATATTCCTTATACATTACTAATTTATCTGCCCTGGTCTCGAAACCGTCTCCTTGTTTATTCGGCTCATTCTTTGTAAAATAATTGCTAAGCTGGGTATAGGTAAGCATACCCGCGGTTTGCCGGGAAGAGCCCAGGACGCTTTCAATCTTACCGTTATCCTTGAATTCCAAGGTGCCTCCGTGGATAGTGTTACCCACAAAGTTCGCAATACTCATCTGATTGTTCCTGGTAATCTGGGTTACCAGCAATTTTGTGGTTCCGATATTGCCATTCCAAGTTACATTCTTGGGAACGATATCGCCTTCCTTTATGATGGCATCTTCGACTTTATCCCATTTTGCACCCGGGCCAAAGGCAAGGGCGGATGAAGCAGCAACATCTACTACGTAATTTCCGGCTTTATCTTTATTAAGCAGGAGCGGGAAGGTGCCCTCGCCTAAAGCAATAGCCTCTTTATAAAGCTTGCCCTCTTTTACAATCGTAGTCCCAATCAAGTTCATATTTGTGGGGTTAAAATTCATCCCTGCCGCAGATAGCTCCTCTTTTACCGCCATCTTGCCATCGCCGCTTACGATGGCGGGGACAAAAGCTTCGCCTTTCCCCACAAAACCAAAATCACTGCCTGCTCCCAATACCAATTCGGTATTCAACACCCCGCTGCGAGATGTCATACCTATAATAATGCCTTCCTTAACGACTCCGGTCCTGAGATCTTGTGAAGAATAGGCGCCAGTGGCCGTACTGTTATCCCTGTTAAATGTGATAAGGCTTCCATTGGCTCCGAAGAAATTAATCTGCCCCGAAGCATCTTTAATACGATCTTCAACCCCATTTGCTCTCCCTGCGGCATTAATATGATTTAATCCGATATTGACATTAATTCTGCCGTCGCTTAACGAATAAAGGCTATGTGATGCGCCGTGGGTCTCAAATCCGGCATTCTGCCCGGAAATATTTGCTATGCCGCCGTAGAGAATTGCGTTGTCCGCTGTCGCGGTTGGGAAAGTTATCCTGCCCTGGCCAAGCAGCATTTCTCCACCCTTGCCAAGGGTTACATTATACATTTCATTGTCACCGGCAGTGACATGTCGTGATTGAAATTCGGCATTTGAACCGATATTATAAAGCTCATTTCCTTTATAGCCATAAATGGAATCGCCTGTCATCATCCTGGCTCCGCTTGACAGATCCCAAGCGATAGTATCTAATGCTCCGGTTAAGCCGATCTTTATAGTATTCTGATCAAGATTAAAGGCCTGGTATCTTCCAAAAGAATTATTCTGTGCGGATCCTGATTGACCTGAGCCCTCACTGGAAAACTTATTATTTTGTCCCGCGTTACCATACGTATATTCTGAAAAATTAGAATTCACCAGGTATTTTATATTTACAGGACCCAACTTCATCATGATATTGCCGTTATCTAAATTAAAAGCCTTACCGTTATTTAAGCCGTTCAAGAACGCTACTGGAACGCTCTCTTCTTGATAATTACCTTCTCTTGCCAAGCCTCTAGCTGCTAAACTAGATATGATCTCTCTATTGGCAGGATTGATGAAATTACCGTTTTCTGTAATAGCAAAGTCTTGACCAAATACTACAGATCTTAAGGATGTATCTCTAGTAGAATTGAGTGGGGTTCCGGCAAGGATAGTCTGCTTTATCGCGCTATTATCATACCCTAGAAATGGCCTGGAAAGATTTTCAGGAGCGCCCATCTCAAATATATTACCGCTAAGGGTCTTGTAATAGCCCATATTTGATCCTGGATCAGTGGTGTAATATTTATGGTCATCCCACCAGCCAGAAGCTATCGGCTTTTCCAGATTTTTAACGTCATAAACCTTTACCGAACGGCTATCATCATTGTAATTCTCCATCTTAACCATGCCTGCATCGTTATAAAGAACTAAAGACCCCGTAGGAGTAGAAAGACCAATGGTCTCTCCGTTCCTGACCCTCGCGATCGTGGGGCCATTGGGATCAAAGGTTACATTTGCGCTAAAAGTGTTGTTAGGGATCTGTGTTGGAATATTTGTAACGGCAAAATTATTTCCGCCTGCTGAAATATCTTGCATAGCATAACTATTGCTGGCGTTATTCCAGGAGCCTTGCGCCAGCGGTATGGTCAAATTGTTGGTCACCTGGCTTACGTTGACCGTGTGCAAGTCATCATTGTAATTCTCCATTTTGACGATACCCGCGTCTTTGTAAAACACGGTAGAACCCACGGAAGTGGGGATGGCAACGGTCTCTCCGTTTTGAGCCCTTGAAATCGCGTCTCCGTAAAGATTAGAGGGTATATTCTGGCTGGCCATATTGGGACTTGTATAACCCCTGACGGATGCCTGATCTGCCAGCCTGTCCATTGCTTGCTGCGCTGCGTAGCCTGTCTGATCAAATCCGCTCGCAGGAATACTTGAAGTATAAGATGGGGCGGAATACATGGACTCGACCGCTGAATTTATCCCCATCGGTCCCTCAATGGATGAAGGAGGAGTATAGTTGTTATAGGAGTAGTTATCAAATACCGGCGCATTGTAATTGGTAGGCAACATATATCCCGGCATACTGTCAACCGGGGTATTCTCTATGGCAGAAAAGTAGTCTGAGTAATCATAATTAGTTCCCCAATCATCATAATAAGTATAATTACCGGGATCATAATATTCCCCGTCTTCTCCCGCGCCCTTTATATCTTGCGCCTCTTTATCGGAAAGTAACTGGGCCTGGTCTGGAAGCGAGCTAACTAACGCGTATCCGCTAAACTTGTCCAGGAACTTAGCCTTGGGCAGGAATTCTTCTTTGTGCTCATCCGCGTAATAAACCTTGTCATCGGTTATGCGGGTTACCAGGATGTAATGATCACCTTTGAAATGGGCTATAAAAGGCAGAGCAGGAACAGTCCCCTTTGAAGAAAGCTCCTGCTGAAGGTCAATTTTTACCGGATAAAGCTTGGCGCCGAAGAATTCGGAGGCGCGGGATAAGGCGTAAAGAGAGCTCTTGATGATCTTGGGATTGCCTTCCGGCTTTAGCACACCGCTTAAAATATCGGTAGTCAGGGCCATCACCGCGATATCCTGCTCCTGGCTGGCAATGCCCTTATAAGCCAGGAAATCATACAGCGCTTTTGCGCCGCAGGGTTTTCCCGCAAGCCAGTTGTAGATCTCTTCTATCCTTTGCTTGGAGATATTTAGCGGCTTCTCTAAATTGATGGTTAATGTGGGAGAGATTTTTATGGCGGTTACCGGCTTGCCTGAGATGTCTTTGAGGATGTTCCTTACTGCAACCGCTATGTCAAGCTGGCGCGGGTCTTTTACTAAGTTCGGAGAGTAGGAAGTGAGCGAGCCGGGTTTACTCCAGAGCACCCGCCAGTCATATTCTACGGCCTGCGCTGCCTGCTCGGGAAGAAAGACCGCCACTACTATGAAAGCCACAATCCTAATCCAAGTCTTGAAGCTGGATTTGAAGGTTGTTTTTTCTTTAGAGCCTGTTTCCAATTCTGCCTGGTTTTTTTGTTCAGGGTTTTTATGCATTGTCATTACCTAATGTATAAAAGGCAAGAAATAGTTCTCCCCTTACCCCAGCAGATGCTTTCATAATCTTTGTTCGGTTTAAGGACATTTGGTTTTAGTTTAATAAAACGTTTCCAAAACTTCTTAATAAGATATTAAATAAAAACCGAGTTGTCAAATATCCTGTTTTGTTTCGATATTCGGCAGCCCGGCTGTCCTTATCTTGTTGCTTTGATTTTCGGATCCGTGGCTTTGCGCCCCCCGATTACTCGGGGTTTACCCTTTCGCTACCTAACCTGATTACGCACAAAGTATAACACGTAGGTTTTGTGCTTGTCAAGTAAATTTCCGTCTTAAAAGAGAGCGCTTTCCTATTATAATATATTATTAAATATGGCGAATATGAAGCAGCTCTTTGACCTAAATTAAGGCCCTCTCTGGATCCAAAAATACCCCCTAGAATACCCTTCTGGGGACACTCTCCCGATTGGATTAAGAAACGGTCCTGCTTTGGGTTGAGAAACGGTCCTAAAATTAAAGGGAGCTGGCTGAATGGAGGATTTATTGATTCGGGACGATTTTAGCCAACTCCCTTATTGATTCTCTACCAGATTGGACACTTCAATTACAATATATTATAGATTGGACAGTAATTATCGACTTATTGCTTATCCCTGTAATCTTTATACGATTGCCCCCAACTTATCGGACTATAACTCTGTGCTGGAGAAGTCTTAGAATTCGGGTCTAAAGCTTCTTTTAAGCTTGGCGGTTGGAATATGTTTGTGTTTCTAATGGAGGTTTCCGGTAGTCTCCCAAAAACAGAAGGTATGATCTTATTGTCTACCAACACGCCTGTAGGGAGATTAACCATATAATATGCCCCTGAAAAGGCGTTTTTGATGATATAAGCATCCTGCTTATCCATGCTCCTGGTAATGGACTGCACCCCCATACTAAGACCCGCCGAAGGAATACTTCTTGCTGTGTTCCTTAAGCCGTATTCAAGCGCCTTCATAATATCAAAACGGCTAATATTCGTAAAACTAAAATCACCTGCTCTGTCAGTAAGCCCACCTTGCATGGCGCCTGAAGTAAAAGTTCCTGCAAGATTAGCTAAATTGCCTACCAAAGGATCAATACGGCCTTTTTTATCCGCGGCGCTCATAAGTATGGAGCCTTCAACGGTCCCCTCAAGAAGACCAATACCTATACCTTCGAGGCCGCTTAGCGAACCAAGGGTCTGAGATACCCCTAATCCGCTACCAAGCGAGCTGCCAAAATGCCCTGGAGATAATCCTCCTCCTATTCCCCCTCCTACTACTGAACTTATAAAAATTGTAGACCCCGGATCCCAGCCATAATAGTTGCCCATCATTCCTATCGCATTCTGCACCTGGCCAACTGCGGTGCTGTTTACAAAGTTGGTTGCCCAGGTATCAGCTCCTTTTAAGCTGGAGAGGGATTCCATAAAAGTCGTATCGCCAAAACCCAGAGAACCTCCTATTCCCGAAGCAATCGCGCTGCCTAATGTAGAGGAAACCACGCCCGCGGCAGTGCCTAATGCCCATTTTCCAAAGTCAAATTCCGCCAGTTCCCCTCCGCCATCCCTGCTTCTGTAAGCCAGCGATTCTTTAGGAAAGGCAAAAGAGAACGCAAAGAAAAATATCAGGGAAGCCAAAATAATCCTGAATGTCATTCCTTTTGGTTTACTAATATACATCTTTCTTCCTTCTTTCCTTAGGGTCAGTCCCCTTCGGGGACAGACCCTGAGAAATTAGAAACATTGGGGATAATTCTTTTTAAAGTTTTCTATTTGCTCCTCTTTCGGCTTGATCTCATTCCTGGCTTTTTCTATATCTTCTTCAAATGATTTAACCTGGTCCTTTAAGCTGGGGATCTGTGTTTCAGCCAGGTCATCAGCTGCCGCATCCGCGTCATCCGCGGCTTTATATAAAGTAGCGGCCTTCCCATGCAAAACCCTTGCTTCATCCTCCAATACCGCTGCCTGCGCATTCAATAAAGCCGCTTCACTGCGTAAACTCGCTATCTCAACCTCCAATCTCCCTACAGCATCAAGCACGCAGCAGCAACTGTCCCCCTCCTCGCAGCTAGTCCCACAGCCGCTGGGAAAGCAAAAGGGGTAACTCTTTTTATAGCCGTCAACCTCTTTTTGTTTATCATCTGCCTGGCTGTTCAAAGCTTTTGCCTGGTTCCTCTTAGCCAAGGCCTGGGCGTCTTTTGCGTCGGCCTGGGCCTCATAACCGTCTGCCTGCAGCCTTAGCTGCCGGGCCTGTTCTCTTAATAGCGGGATTTGCGTGTTCAAATCCTCCGCCGACTTATTTAAATCACGCGCGGATTGCTCAAATGAAGCTATCTGATCATTTAGCCCCTTTATTTCATCCTCTAGCGCATCTATCTTGCTCAAAAGCCCGGGGCAAATATCTTTACCGGTAGGGGATGTTACCGGCTGGGCGCCTGGCTCATCATTATAAGCAGCCTGCGTAATTCCTTTGGCGTATTGCTCCCCTTCGCCGAACACATCCGCGCTCTCCCGGAACTTCTGCTGCACTGCCCTCTCCATGTATACCCTCATCCCCACCAGGACAGCCGCTACTACGGCAATCAGGATAACGTATTCGGTAAAAGTTTGCGCTCTATTTCCCGGCTTTTTCATATTGCACCATCACAGTGGTTGTATCCTTTAACTTATCTCCAACCGCCTCTTTTGGACCGGCATCTGTCAGGGCTACAATACAAAGGTCACCCTCTTGGTTGGAAAAATCAAACTCTTGCACCGCCATATCTGCGGGTTTAACTGCCTGCTGAATCTTCTTATCCTTCGGGCAATCAGGGCATAGGCTGGATAAATCAAGGTCCCCTGAAGACAGTTTCTTAAGCGGCTTCTCCTCCATAAAGGACCAGCCGTAATTAAGCATTTTGTTCTTATAAAATTCACTTACCTTCTCAATATCATCTTTTACAAAATAGGTTGCGCGCATAAAACCGGCGTTTTCCGACAGGGCGATTAAAGCTGCATCCGGGTAAACCGGGGCAATATCAAGCTTGGGCTTACCTGATAACCTGGGTATAAAATCATCCTCCCCGGGCTCTTTTTTTTCCTCCATATTGCCGCGGGCGATAGTAAACCTGGTCTTTCCATCCTGGACCGCTCCCTGGGGAAGGAAATTTATCATAATAGTCTCCCCGCCTTTCTCAAAGATAGAATTCGCAGCCAGTATATCCTCTACAGAACCGGGGATCTTCAGCCCGGGTATCTGTGCCATCTCCTTTAACAGTTCTTTCTCCTTCCAATCCAAAGCAGTAAGTTTTGAGCGGAAGAAACCGCTTATGGCTTTGGCATCCTGGGAGTTGGTATAATACTTTAACACAAACTCTGTGCCTGATATATTTCTTGTCTCCTGGAACACCTCCTCTGTCCCGCCGGGAAGCGGTATAGCATTCCTATCCCACCAGGCAGAATAAAGTGGTTGCGCTGTTATGGCAGTGACTAATAGAATAAGGCCGAATAATCGCGCGACTTTAAGCCTGAAAAACATTTTAACCCTCCTTAGTTGCTGTCAACCTCTACTATATCGGAGCCATACCTCGGGTTAGGCGGGTATATGCTCCCTCTTCCCGAGAAATCAACCACCGCGTAACTGGCGGTATCAGGGTAGCTGCTCTTCCACAGCCCAAGGTCTCCTCCCTGATGGGTTTGTTTTGTATCAACCCGCACCCGATGGTCATGCTTAATATCATTTATCCAGCAATCAAAGAACATGATATCATCCCACTCCCCGCTGGCGGTGATTGTTGGTCCAGGCAATAATCCTGCCAGGGCGCCAACCAATAAAGCAAATACGCCTGTCATTGAAAGAAGCGCCGCTGAATTACCAGCTATACCCGCAGGCAATTCAAGCTGCGCCTGCGCAGCTAAAATTGCGCAATTATTACAACAGACAGCCCCGGGAGGAGTAGGATTACAACACGCAAGCTGGGAACAAGCAGCTGCTAAAGTATCTGCTGCGAACTCATAAACCGCTGAAGCTTCAACTAACTCCACAGATGCGGAATCAACCAACAAACTACTAGCAATTAGAAGCATTGTCTCTGCCAAAGTCGGCAAAACCGCTACAGTTAACTCAAAATCCTCCACATCATTGGTATGCACATGTGAATCCACGGAATGGCTCCTGTCCTGGCCGTCCTTCCAAGAATAAATATAGTACTCATTATCCCCTATGCTATCAAGGAAATTAACATAGGAATCCCTGTAGCCATTGGGGTCAGCAACCCCGGAGACAGGGCTTCCTGCTTTTAACTTGGAGCCTATGCCGCTGTTGGAAAAGACAAAACCGTGGCCATTCCTTATAGAAGAACTCCTTCCTTTTACCGCCATGCGCCGGATAAGAAGATAATTATAATGCTGGGCAATACTGGCAGCAGTAATCGTAATCCCGATGGCAGTAATAGTCGTACTAACTACGTCTAATATTCCTGATGCTGCGAACGCAAGCTTAGTTGCAAGCTTAGCTGCAATTTGTGCCGTGCAAGAGGTAAGACAGAAAGCTAAAGCTTCGGCTACTGTTCCGTCAACTAATGCTGTTGATGCGGACATATAAGCCATTGTCAGTTTAACAAAAGCAACTGTAAACATAAGGGCTATAGACGCATATGCTGACCAATACGCGGTTATCATAAGGCTATTTTGCACAGCCACGCTGTTAAAGACATTTGCCATTATCGCCCCTGTTGCCAAGGCCCCGGCATCGGCGGAATTGGCAGTATCGGTCTTGACCATTGCCACCTTGGATAAATTAACCGTGACCATAGCCATAATGATCACGATCACCAGGATAAGGATATATACAGGGGCAAGCTGGCCTCTGTTGTATTTATTTTTGTGGTCATGAAAATAGGTAAACATATTATTGCCTCTCTTAAATATTCCAGGGGACAGTTTTCAACAAACCCCTGCTATTCCAATAAAACTGTCCCCTGCTGATAAGTTGGGGACAGTCCCTATCTATTTTAAAACTGTTTCCTCCTTAAGCTCCTCCGGCTTATAAACCGGCCACTGCAAAGTATAAGAATCAGAGGATGTCCCCGCGGTTACCCTGCCGGCATTATAACTCTGCTGGCGCCGCACGATCTGCTTATTGCCCCAGAACCATATCTGCATTATCGCGGCAAACAAAAGCACTATCCCCGCAAAGACAAATGCTATTTCAGTCGTGCTTTGGCCTCGTTTTAAAACGGAGTAACCCATGTCTTCTCCCTGGTTACCTCATTGCCTGCTGTTTGCTGGCTGTATTTATACTGGCCCTCCGGGTCAAGATAGACCCCCTGGCGCACCTGATACAAGATCCCCTCCTCCACCGTTCTTTCATAGTCATTATTTCCGGTTTGCTTCTCCACTATCTTATACGGCACAGAGGTAACAATATCATCCTTGAGCCTGGAAACCCTTCTATTCGTAATCGCGTAAGTATCTTCGCTTTTTACGTTCCTCTCGCTGAAGAGGGTATCCGATTCAGTATCCATATTTTCAGTTTGCAAAACCCAATATGTCGGCCTCTCCTGGCCGTCCTCATCTACCCTCCGGTGCGCTTCGGGAATAAAATCATTGTATTTAACTACCCCCTCATCTTCATTGATCCTGAATACAAGCAAGCTTTCTGCCGAGGAGCCTTTCGCGGATTTAGGGATCGCCCAGTAAACATTGGCAGAGCCTGTTTGCGTGACATTACTGCCCTGCTTATAACCGCCGGCGAGGTTTATCTGGTGCCTGTTCTGCACCAGGGTATACTGCACAGAAGCCCCTGAACCGTCTTCAGCATCTGAAGTATAGGAGTTGGCCTTTGCTAATGCCCTGCGAAAGGCCTCCATCTGCGTGTATTGCCGGTCATTGAGCTGCTGTATGAAAGAAAGCAGGACACCGAAGATAAGCAATATCAGGGTGCCGAATATTGCCATTTCCGCTACTGCCTGCCCTTTTTTATTTCTATATACCATTTTAATCACCCCTGCCTTTTAGCCGCCTGATCCACCGTTTTGCGGTGGATTAACCGGCCCGGGAACGCTATACCCTTCTTCGGCAGTCACAGGATCACTTGATGTATAAGGTACATCGGTATCAACTATCTTGCTTTGCGCCTCATAATCCATCTTGTCCGAGCTTGAAACGCGCCAGCCTCCGCCCAGGGATACCTGGGTATCGGCAGTTGACTCATAACCACTTTTGGCGCTGCTGGTAGTTTCGGCAGTAGGCGAGATATCCACTACCTGCTCCTTTCCTATAAATGAATCCGCCAGATCCTTGACCCTCCCCTGCACCCCGCGCTTAACATAAATATTCATCCCCCACAGCACCGCGGAGACTATCCCCAGGATCACCATATACTCCATGAATGAACTTCCCCGTCTCATCTTATCACCTCTGCGGCTCCGCACTGAAAGGCAAGGTCTCTTCTACGCGAGTGGTCTGCCGGCTGCTGGTTAAATTAGTGTCCATGATGCTTTCCTTGTAATCGGTAGAGCCCGCCACATCCGTAACATATGATTTGCTTTTTATCGCGGTTGTCGTGTCAATCGTAGTGGCGGCCTGCGTTGCCCCGGGAGAATAGAAAAAACCGCCGCTGAGTTCGTCGGCTGAACTCTTCATCTTACCGGCGACCCCCCGCTTCAGGTAAACCTGCATCCCGAAAAGCGCGGCCACTATCAGGCTGAAAAGGATCAAGTATTCTATTAAAGACTGGGCGGTATTCTTCATCTTTACCCCTTTATCTCTTTGATTCATTCAATTCCGTCTGGATCTGCTTTAGGCGCGCGTTCATGGAGCGCTGGATATACTGGCGCATCGCCAATAAGGCAGTGACAATAACTATGACCAGCATGGTATATTCCAGGAAATTCTGTGCGCGCCTGTTATAAAAGACCTTTAACATTCCCCTATTCCCCTTCTTTATTTCAAATACGCCACACCCCGGTTGAAATAATCATAAAACGCCTTTCGCACGGTATCTATGAATCCGGATGACGCGACCAATACCATCAACAGGGCAAGGATCACGAAATACTCAATCACGCTTTGTCCGGATACATGTCTTTTCATATCTTTAGAACCCGAAGTTGATCCCCCCGCGCGTAAACTGCAGGATTATCGGGCCTCCCACAATGATCATGACTACCGGCAGAATGAAGGCGAACAAGGGGAAAAGCAGCTTGATCGGCGCCTTCAATGCCATTGACTCCCCGTGCTGGAACCTCCTCACCCTCATCTCCTCCGACTGCACATTCAATGCCTCCGACATAGGCGTGCCCATACGGTCAGCCTGTATCAGCGTGCGCACAAAAGAATGCACCTCGGGCATATCCACCCGCCAGCCGAAATTCTTCAACGCCTCGCGCCTGCTCTTGCCGACCTGCGTTTCGCGGTAAACCTCCCCTAATTCCCGGGTCAGATCACAGGGCTTTAGATCCTTAACCACGCGGTTTACCGCTAACATAAAATCCATCCCTCCGCTTACGCAAAGGTTCAATAAGTCAATGATGTTGGGCAGGTCGCGCCGTATGTTGTGCAGCCTTTTGCCTATCTTTTGATTCAGCCACATTTCCGGTATAAAGAAACCCACGGCTAAAGAACCGAGTAAAACCGTGTTCTTGGGAAAATTATTGCTAAGAAATATTAGAGCCAGGGCAGGGACAAAGATAATTGCCAGAACCTTAAAGGCCAAAAACTCCAACACCCCCATCGGCAAGCCGGCCTTGATCAGCCTCCTTCTTATTCCTTCGGTAGAGAAGGGGATCCGCTTCTCAAAATCCTTAAACCTGGCAGTAAGAGGAAGCCAGGTATTATCCGGCTTTACCGTATATTTGTCCTGGGTCAATTCCAGCTCTACTTTTTTACTGTCAAATACCTGCGCAGGCAGGCGCATCTTCTCCAGCCCGAATATTTTAGAGCCGAACTGCAGGATGAGAAGGTAGATGCAGGCTGTTAAAAGTAAGACCACTATAATTAATTCCATTTATATACTCCTTTTATATATCAACCTTGCTCAATTTACGGATAAAAATGATGCCGAGCATCTCTGAAATAATCGCGTAAATCATAAGGCCTCTCCCTAAATTATCTTTAAGGAACACGTCAAAGAAACCGGGATTCACCTTATATACGAATATCCCGAATAAAATGGGCAATAGCGACATAATTATCCCCTGCATATTTGCCTGCACGCAAAGTGCCTGGACCCTGCCGATAAGCTTGTTCCGCTCCTGGATAGTATAGATTACCCTGGAAAAGGTCTGGGTAAGGTCTCCGCCGGTCTCCCTGGCCACCAGCATCGCCGTTACAACCATGTCCAGTTCATCCAGCCGCATGCGCACTTTCAACTTGGTTATCGCCTCCTCAAGGGAAACGCCCATCTGCATCTGGCGGATGACAAGGCCAAACTCCTGGCTGATGGGATTAGGCATCTCCTGCGCCAACTCCTCAAATGACTGCAAGAGGCTTAATCCCGCCTTAAGAGAACTGGAGAGGATCATCAATCCGTCAACAAGCTGCGAAGCGAATTTTTGCCTGCGCATAGCCTCAAGCCGCTTGATGATCAGGATAGGAAAAGCCAGCCCAGCGACTGCCGCTAGCGAGGCAACCCAAATATTGCGGCTGATGAAAAAACCCAATAGCCCGCTCACCAAAGGCGAAAGCACGTCAATCATCAGCAGTTTGTTTAACGGGATATCCAGGAACATCCGGTCAAGTTTTGGGGTTATTTTATCCATCCTCTTTCTTTGCCAGCGGTCCATTAACGCCTCAACAAAAGGATATGCCAGGCTGACAAGGTAAAAGACCCCGGCGAAAACCACTAAAAATAAGAGTATTTTTATCGGCATTTACAAAACCTCCCTATTTATCCCTTCTGCCCCTTACTTCCACCAGAACTCTTTATCGGAAGGAGCGACTTCCTCGGTGCCCGTTTTTTGGCTCTCCTGGCTTCCGATCGTGGATACGGTTACCTTATCTTTAAGCTCCTCGGTAGAGGTAGATTTATTAGTAATCGTATATTTGCTTGTAGTATATCCCGGAGAGAACTGCTGGCCCATGCTGTCGGCGCTCTCCTTTAATTTACCCTGGTATCCTCTCTTCAGGTAAACCTGCATCGCGACAAGCCCGGCGACGATCACACCTATCAGAATGGCATACTCCAATGTCGTCTGCGCCTTATTCCGGCTAAATTTATTAAACATTCAACTCACCTCCTCGCCATTATACTTTATTCTGTCTTTGGCTCCAATATTGTCTGAGAACCGCTCCTGGTGCTTGTCTCGGTAGAAGCCCTGCTTACTGCGCCGCCTTCTGCTAAGTTCTCTGTATCTTCTGAACTGCGTTCAGTGCCAAACTTAGACTCCAAATAATACGGCTCATATTGCTTGGTAGTGAAAGCAACGGCATTCCCCGCCTGGCCGCCCTGATCAGTATAATCTACCGCATCCTTGATCCTGCCCTGAAAGCCCCTTTTAACATAGGTCTGCATAGCGATTACTGCCGCTACTATCAGGCCCAGCACGATCACATACTCTGCCGTGCTCTGTGCTTTTGTGTGCCTTAACATTTTTATTCACCTCCTTAAAATTGCTTTATTGGAAACTAACGTGTTTGACCGCGGTCTCCGCTTCCCCGGCTACATGTTCAAGCATGCTGTTTACCTTTGGCTTAATAATGGTGTTGGCTGCCAAAAGTATCGCTCCTACTACCGCCGTGAAGATAATGATGTATTCAAGTGTGCTCTGCGCCCTTTTCTGCCTTAACATTTCTCTCACCTCCCATTCTTGGTTTAATAAATACTTTCTAAAACTCTTTAATGGCCTAAAAACAAAAAAACCGAAGTTTTGATGTCCATTGCAAGACTCTTCGGCTTTAGCAACCCGGATAATGTTCCCGCCTGACCCTGAGCGTGAAAATTCATAAATATAAATTGTGGCGAACATCGTCCCGTGGCTTTGCGCATCCGGCTACCTCCATAGCGGAATTGCTTTCTCGCTGCCGCCTTTAAACGCATCTCAAATATAACACCTATTATTAAATATGTCAATAATACTTAGGCGCCTTCAGGAAAGCGTTTTCTAAGGCAGGCACCAAAGGCGGCTGTTATCCGCAAGCTCGATCTCCTGCTCGTTTAGCCTGCGGCAGGCATATTCCAGCTCCTTCTGGAATAGATACCCCTGGGGAGGGCTGAATTTCACCGTAGTGCGGCCATTTGCCCTCTTGACAACGGCACTAAGGCCGTAAAACTGCTCTTTTATCGTCGGGAAATCTTTTTCTTTAAAACCTTCGGGCAGGAAATGCCAGCGCACATAGAGATCCAAAACCCTTAAGTAATCGGTTAATATGGTTTTGGTCCCGAAGGGCGCCTGCTCCGGCTTAAGGTTCTCCAATGAGAAAAAACGCTGGGAGCTGCCCATATAAGTGAAGAGTTCGATCTTGCGGCTGTAATCCTGGAATGTTTCGCCTAAATTCGGCCAGCGGCTAAGATAAATATTTGCCAGGTTTTCAGGCTGGACTGCTTCAAGGCTAAGGTTGCTTAAGATAACCAGCCGGGTCTTCTCCGAAAGCAGGGTTTTCAAGGCGCAACCTCTTAATGTAAGTGCTTGTTTAACATCAGGTTGCAATAATTCAATTTCTATCTCTGAAAGGTAGAGATTCAATTCCAGCGGCTCAAAATAGAATGGTTTGAATTCACCGATCTTTATGACCTTGCGATAATTTACAAACTGCCAGGGCCACATCGCGAAAACAAAAGAGCGCTTTTTGGCCCCCTCTAAAGTGATCGAATCCAACTCTTCATATTTGTTCCCATAGATCTTCAGACCGGTTATATTCTTGCTTTGCGATTCTAATCCTGAGATAAAACCAAAGAACTCCTTTGTGGGCGCGTTATAGCCAGGAGCAGTAAATAGGACCAAAGGCGCATTATCATTGAAGTGTTTATTTATGTAACTATTTGCATTGCATATAGTTGTAGAGAAATCATACGGGGTGTGAGGAGTAGACCAGACACTATACATCTGGCCGTCAATGTACAAGCTGTCTTTAGTTGAGAAATCAACTTTTATGCAGCGGGCCTCTTTAGATACATCCTCAATGACCTGGGAAATACCGTTCCCTAATGACGCAACTGACTGCAATTCATTATTATAGGAAGTTATGCCTTCAAAAGGAATACCCCTGCCTATCAACGCTTGTAATGCGCCTACCTGGCCCTCTTGGGGCGCTTGAAAGAGGGGAAGATATATCAGGGCCTCGGTTTTAGCCCATATTTCTTCATTATCGATATTATTAAGGCTATTTTTGATCAATTCGGCAATACGCCGGCTCCCTCCGAGCAGAAAATCGGCAGCTTTCAGCAAAATTGCCCCTGTGCAGGGCATCTCCGACGGGAGCGGGGCTTCCGGCTGGGTTTCTCGTCGGGGTACTGGCTGGACCTTTGGCAATTCCTCCGGCGGTTTTTCAGGCGCCTTCTCCGACGGCAATGGCTCCGGCGGTTTGACTTCTTCCGGTACCGGGATCTCCGGCTTAGCCGGCTCTGGTTTTACAACCTCTTTCTTAGGGGCCCTGGCTGCGGGCACGCTCAAACCGGCCTCTTTGAACACTGAATTAATACTTGACTTGGATACTTCTATATTAAATCTTTGCAGAATAAGATAGCTCAAGCTTCTGCAACTGATCGCAGGATTGGCCTTTTTCTCATCTATAATCGATTGTTTTATTTCCGGCCTTAACTTATGTATTACTCCCATACTTCCTCCAGATTGGACATTCTTGAATCAACTAAAGTATACTATAAGATTAAGCCAATGTCAATATAAATCAGTTTGGACACTTGGGGACGTTTCTCAACCTAAAGCAGGACCGTTTCTTAATCTAAAGCGGAAGCTGTCCCCTCCATGATATATTGCAAGTCTTAACAATATCAAACGTAAATAACAATCTTGCTGTCCAATCTGGATAGTAAATGATATATCTGAAGTATCCGGCCGATTTTCCTTAGACCAGAAATAAAATGCTTGAAAATTGATTTTGTTAGATTTCTTCTATCTCGGCGTCTATTGCTATCAGATCGGAGGTAAAATATGTCAAGAAGCGCAAGATTCTTTCTGGATAACGCATGCTACCATCTAATGGTCCGGGGTAACCAAAAACAAAGAATTTTTCTTGAAAACGATGATTTTAATGAATATCTTGGGCTATTAAAACGCTACAAGAGAAAATATTGTTTTAAGTTATACGGTTATTGCCTGATGCCAAATCATGTCCATTTGATAGTAGGGCTTGAGAAGTCGCATATGCTGAGCAAAATCATGCAGGGTTTAAACCTGGCCTACGCAAGCTGGTTCAACAAAAAATATAACAAAGTAGGCCATCTTTGGCAAGGAAGATATAAAAGTATGCTTATAAATAAAGATAAATATCTGCTGGATTGCATAGAATATGTAGAGATGAATCCAATAAGAGCAAATATGTATCAATCTCCATTTGATCACCCGTGGAATAGCTGGAGAGAACGAGCAGGGCACGAAAGAAGTTACCTATTAGATACCCCTGATTTAATCTAGTGGGGACAGTTCCCCGATTGGGTCAAGAAACGGTCCTGCTTTGGATCCGGAAACGTCCCTACTAAATCTCCGGGTTGGGTGGAGGTCTTTTCGAGGGTTCCTGTGGGAAGTTCAATGCAAAACAGCGCGTTTAGATAAATACCGCTTATTCTAAATGGCCGCATACTGCGGATTGTTTTTGTAATCCGGTTATTGGTATCAACAAAGGCTACATCTATGGGAAAGCGCATGAAAAAGGTGTGGATAGAATTACAGGGCTTGATTATCAATGCCTCCCCCGGCTCAAGCCCTTTACGGTTTAACAGGCCGATCATCCTTTTTAAAGTAGTTTTGGCAATAACCGCATTTTCAGCTAAGACTGTCTGGCGGGTTTTGTTGATTACCTTCATAAAGCGGGATTAAAGATATCATTGGAGATCTGAATGCCCTGGACCTTAAGCAGCTCCATAAAAGAGGGGATATAGCCGGTAGGCTTAAATTCACCGAGGACCTTGCCATCCTTGTCAATTCCAGACTGCTTGAACATAAAAATATCCTTTAGCCCGATATGCACCTCATCAAGCATGCCGATCATCTCCGAAATCTGGGTTACCTTTCTTGAGCCGTCGGATAACCTGGCGGTATGTATAATGATATTGATTGCCGAGGCGATCATTTCCCTGATCGCGCGCACAGGTAACTCCGCCCCTGACATAAGGATCATAGAGTCCATCCTGGACATAACATCACGGGTGGAATTTGCGTGTATCGTGGTCATTGAGCCGTCGTGGCCGGTATTCATTGCCTGAAGCATATCCAGGGTTTCAGCCCCGCGGCACTCTCCGATTATGATCCTGTCCGGCCGCATCCTCAGTGAATTACGGAAGAGATCCCTTGAGGTGATCGCGCCTTTCCCCTCAACGTTGGGAGGACGCGACTCAAGGCGCACCCAATGCTCCTGCTTTAACTTTAATTCCGCGGCGTCTTCAATAGTGACAATGCGCTCAGAGGGCGGGATGAATATGGAGAGCACGTTCAATACGGTTGTTTTTCCTGAGCCGGTGCCTCCGGAAACAATTATATTCTTCCTGGATAATATACAGGCCTGCATAAAATCAGCCATGGGCTTGGTTAAGGTGTTTAAACGCAAGAGGTCATCCATAACCAAGCGCTCACGTCCGAATTTTCTTATAGTCAGCGTAGGCCCGGTCAAAGAAAGCGGAGGGATGATCGCGTTGACGCGGGAGCCGTCGGGAAGCCGCGCGTCCACCATTGGCGCGCTTTCATCAATGCGCCTTCCCAGGGGCGCGATTATGCGCTCAATAACCTGGCGCACCTGGTCGTTAGAAAGAAACCTCTTGGGGGACAGCTCTATTTTACCGTGGCGCTCAATATATATCTGGTTTTTATTATTGACCATAATATCGGAGATCTCCGGGTCATTGACGAGATCCTCCAGCGGCCCCAGACCCAATGCCTCATCGGTTATCTCTTTAACCAACCTTTTTCTCACATCCGGGGAAGAAAGAAACACCCCGGTTTCCTCGGCTAGGGCATTGGTAATGACCTTCTCGGTCTTCTCCCTTATGGCCTGGGCCTTGGCCGGATCATTCATGTCTATTTCTAAATGCTTAAGGTCTAATTTTTCGATCAGCCTTTGGTGTATGCGTTTTTTAAGCTCAATTATTTCATCCGGCTCCTTATCCTCGCCCTCCGGGGTAAAGGCATCGCGGCCTAATTTAAATTTCTTCCAGAAATCCCCCTCCTTCGCGAAGAAACCTTCCCCGGCAGCAGTAGGCAAAGCAATTTCATGATGCTTAAGAAAGAGGCTTTCATCTTCAGTAAGGTCAGTAGCAAGCTTCCTGATTGTCTGGCTGGCCTTGCAATTAAGGCTGTCTATGACAATCGGGACCCTCCTATTCAGCGCTAATCCGGCTGCCTTGCCCTCCGAAGGTATACGGCTTATTATATCGCAGGGGATAGCCGCGCGTACCTCCTGCCAACTCACCCCGCCTAAACTCTGGGCGCGGTTTAAGACTATTTTGATCATCCCTAAAGGAATATACAGGGACTGAAGAATATCCAGGGACCACTTTGTCTGGTAAACAGATAATATGTCCGGGGTTACCACCAGGAGTATCAGGTTGGCGTGGTTAAACACCGAAAATAGGCTTTCAGTAAAGGCTCGTCCTGCGTCTATAATTGTATAATCATATTCCTTTTCCAGGGCATCCAGGACGGTTTTGATCTTTTCTGAGTCTACGCGGAATATCTGGTTGGGCTTTAAGACCGCGGGAAGGAAATCAATGCCATATTTTTCTACATGCAGCAGGTCTTCTGTCACAGAAGCCTTCGCGGGATTTTTTTTCAGGGCCTCCGCCAGTTCAAGCATGGACTTATCCGCCTTGATATCAAGCCAGCGGGGCATATCCCCGGCGCCCTGCAGATCCAGGTCAATAAGCGCGACTTTTTTGCGCAGGTAATAGCCAAGGCTGACGGCCAGATTCGTCGCCAGCAAGGTCTTGCCTACGCCGCCCTTTGTGCTGAATATGACTATTGTTTTCGACATGAGAGACGGTTAATTGCTTTTATAGGAGATCGGGACGTCAACCCAAAGCTCCTGGGAATCTATCTGGGGAGGAAAAGGAGGATAGGGCGCCTGCTTCTCGGCTATACCATAAGCCGCGTCATCCAGAACCTTATAGCCCGAAGATTGCACTAATTTTATGCCTTTTAAGCCCCCATTTGCGGTAATATTAAGGTTGAGCCTTACATTGCCTTCCCAACCGGCGTTCTTGGCTTGTTGGGGATAATAAGCTGCTTTGAGTATCTTTGCCTGGACCACCCGGATATAATTTTCCAGGCTCTCCGGTAACTCCGGTTCAATAAAAGAAACTTCTTCTTTTACCGGAGTTGCGGAGGAAGATCGTTTAAGTTTGGGCATCTCCCGGGCGACTATAGTGGGAGTAAGAGTGACGAATAATTCCGTATCATCCCTTGAACCGGTACCTTTGCCTTCTTTGGTAATTCTTTGCCTGAAGAACATGCCTAATACCGGTATATCCGCCAGCCACGGGAATTTACGCAGGTCCTCCTCTGTCTTTTGCTTGATCAAACCGCCTATTGCCATGGTTTGGCTGTTATTCAAATAAAGCTCGCTGGAAACAGAGCGCTTATTCAAAGGATATGCCCTGGCAGTAGTATTGGCTGCCGAACCGAGAATTTCCGCTTCGCCGACGTCGCTGACCTCCACATACAAATTCAACTTTATGCGGTCATCCTCGGTTACGGTCGGCTTTATCTTTAATTTGATGCCGAATTCTTTATACTCCACATTTGTGGAGGAAGCCCCCCCTGTTGATACGGATGTGGTAAAGACGGGCTTTTCCCCTCCCACGAGTAATTCCGCCTCTTTATTACTCTGGCAGGAGAGCCGCGGCCGGGAGAGGACGCGGGCCTTGCCTTCCTGTATCAAAGCATCCAGTTTTAAGGTAAAGGCTGCGCGGGTAATATTAGCGACATTGAATAATTTTCCCCAGGTTGTCCCTGCTGCCTGGATACCCGAAGAGCCAACTTCAGTTAAGGTCATCGAACCCGGCCAGGTAAAACCCAGGGTCTTTGTGGCATCCTTATTAAGCTCCAGTATCTGCACATCGATCTCGATTATCGTTTCATCTTCTTTGACCTCTACAAGGTCGGATATTTTATCCTTAAAATCACTCAAGGTCAGGGTGATCCTCTCCTTATCCCCGGCAGTTTTCACCCTGCCTAAGATAACAATCTTTCCCTCATCCTCCTCTGCCTTGGTATAAACCTCTCCAAGATCCAATTTGCTCAATAAGTTATCCACCCGCTGCTTGAGCTGGTTCATATCCTCCTTTATAACCTTTATGTTTTCGGACTGCTCCCCGAAAACATCCCAATATACCAGCGAAGTCCGGCCCGCACCCTTTGCCGAAAGAGTGATCTCTGAATCGGTGACATTAGCAATATCAGCTACCTGGGGATTGCCGACAATTACCCGCGTCGGGCTTTGCACGGGAATTATCTTTGTCTCGCCCGCAATTAATTTTAATGTTTCCTGCCCCAGATCCTGCGCTGATGCGGGACCGGTCGCTGCTAATGCCGCGATTAAAAACAAACCTCCCCCGATAAAAACCTTTATTCTCTTACGCATGATCATCCTTAAATTTATTCAAGGGTTTTTACTTCCTTATTTAACCCGCGGTAAATCTCAACGGTTTTCTTAGGCTTAGCCGGAGCCGCCGCCTTTTCCTGTGGAAAAGCCTGCGGCATCACGGTCCTGAACAACGTATCCCAACTCGCCGGGGCTACCTGTTGCAGTTGAGTGTCCCCGGGAGAACGCAATACCAGGCGGATTTTGCCCTGCTCCTGCACGAAAACGATCAGGTTTGCCTCCTGGGGAGACAAGGCAAAGGTTATAACCGGGGATGCCGTTGTGGACTTTTCCTCTTTCTTCGCGCTTGAAACGCTCATAAATTCCTGGCCGACTGCCAGAACCAGGACATCCTGGAATAAAGGCATGGTGGCCAGCTGATTTACCTGTTTGCCCTCGGCATTCATTGTCGGGATCGGCACCATTCCCACAATATCAACATGGTCCCCGGGCCTGATCATCCCTCCGACCGAAGAGATGTTATCCACGGAAACCGTTACCGCTCTTTTGCCGGAAGGCACCTTCATCGCTAGAGAGCCGGTCTCTTCGGATACGGTAACCTTATTCAAAAGCACCTGTTCCCCTTTAGCTATGGGGGCAATGGCGATCTTATCTACCACCCTGTCTATGGATACCGCCGCGCGCGGCTGCACCATACTCCTGTTAAGGGTTACCTCGGCAAGCATGGCTCCTTTTATGGTGGCCCCGGCTGGAATATCCTGTTTAGCCACTACCACGGTAACTAGATTTTTCTGGCTCTGCGCAACTATCTTTTTGGCTTCTTCGGTCTGCTGCTTGATATAATTATTGATCAAGACAACCGCGATCAATCCGCAAATCCCGCCGATAATCAACGGCAGGTATTTCTTGATAGCCTGTATTTGCATATCCTATTGCACCTTTTCTTCGTAAATCGCTATCTTTGTTTCCCCTGACAATTTATTGGCGAGCTCAACGATCGCCTTCTGCTGTTTTTCAAATAACAGCCAGGATTTTATATTATCCCACAAATCGGTGAGGGATTTGGGTTCGGACTTTTTTATGCTGTCAACTTTTATGATATAAAACCCTTCCGGCGTCTTGAATATGCTGCTGGTGCTGCCTGCCTCCAGTGAAGGGGAGAAAGCCACTTCGTAGAATTTATCGGGCCTCATCCTATTTGCGGGATTTGCCTCGTAAGCCATAAACCCTACCTCCCCGCCGGTTGATGCGGTCTTGGCTTTTGAATACTGCTTGGCTAAAGTGGCAAAATCCGCTCCCTTGAGCAGCTCTATATAAACCTGCTTGGCTTCATCTTCGGTAGAGGTCATGATCTCCGATATCTTTCTCTGCTCCGGCTCCTTAAGCAGCTCTTTATTCTGGTTATAAAAATCCTCTATCTCTTTGCTGCTCACATCTATCTTCTCGATCTCCTTGCGCAATAGCTCGGCGATCAGCAGGTTCATCTTAACGGCATCCAGCTCCTTTACGATCTCGGCCTTCTTGTCCAGGCCCCTGTCCAGCGCCTCCTGATAGAGGATGTATTTACGCACGAGCTCATCCCTTAGATACTTGACCTTTTTATCCCGGGTATCGATCTTATTCTTGTCCAGTTTTTGCGCCGAGGCCAGGGAATTAAAATTATCTACCTCTTTGTTCAGGTCAGAGCCGGTGATATAAAAATTCCCCACCATCGCGACAACCGTTTCCCCGGCCGGGGGCTTAGAGACTGCCTGCTTGGCAGAACCTGCCTGGCCCATAAAGGGCAATTTGTCGCAAGCGGAAAACGCGAGCGCGACGAATAGAATTATCAGGAAATTTGTTAATTTGCGCATTTATCCTCCCTTTCCAACTTATTTATTTTTTATTTCATGAACCTCGTTGATGATCCTGGTCAAAAGGTCTGCGATCTTGGCAATAAGATAGAGGAAGAAGAATAGGAACGCGTATATTGCCAAAACTATTAACCCCATCCACCGGGGGTTGCCCGGCACCAGGCCCAGCAGCAAAGAGGAGCCTCCGAGGATGCCTAAACATAAAAAAATCCAGGCAGCAACTTTCACCGCTGTGCTGGATGTCCGCAGAAAACCTAAATGTTCTCGCATCAACCCTCCTTCTTATTGTTTTACTTTTATCATAAAGCGATAAAAAAAGCAAGAGAAATATTTTAATTGGTAATTATTATTACTTACAGGAGAAATCTTGAAGCGGACATCCGAAAAGCGTTCTTCTTCTCCTGAGAAGCAACATTATTTTCAAAACATACCTGCACAACTGGGATCCCGCCTAAGATATTAGAAACTGCAATATGATGGTTTTCTATCGGCGCATCAGAATATTTTGCCTCAACCATAAGCCAAGGCTTGCGCTCTTTTAGTATAACAAAATCGGTCTCTTGTTTGTTTTTGTCGCGGATATAGCTCAAATTAAACTCCGTTCCTGTCAAATCCTGCCACGCAGAGAGGCGTGAATTTAACTCAACCGCGATATAATTCTCAAACCGCTTATGAGGATCTTTAATGCGTGTCCAGTCGTAAAGATACCATTTAGATGCCTTTAAAAGCGCTCTCTTGATATTGCGGCTATAAGGCATAATCTTAAAAGCAAGGTAAAAATCTTGTAATTTCTTAAGATAATTCTTAATTGTAACCGGATTGCTCTCCAGATGGGCTGCCAAAGAATTCTCGGAAATAGGGCTCCCGATCATCTCCGGAAACAGCTGATATAAATCGTGGAGTTTCTCGCGGTCAGCAATACGTGTTAAAAGTCCGATATCCTCGGTAATTACTCTGTCTAAATAATCTCGCGACCACTTCTTCTGAAAATCGCTTCTGCTTGCTAAAAATGGCTCAGGGAAGCCGCTGTAAGCCAGTAATTGCTCTAACGCCTTCTGCCCCCTCGTCTCTTTACGATTTATTTGCTCTAAAATAAAATCTAAAGGGTTATTAAACTCTAACTTTTTAATCTCGGGTTGGCCTATAACTTCTCTCAGGCTGAGCGGTAAAAGTTGAAAGGTAAAATAGCGACCAGATAGGCTATCTCCTGCTTTCCTCAAGATATCTAATTTTGAAGAACCTGTAACAATAAACTGGTAATGCTCCTGTGTAGCGTCAAAGATGCCCTTGAGGATATTCTTCCATCCGTTAACTTTATGAATTTCGTCAAAACATAACCATTGTTTGCCGGTTTTCTGCGGAGGGGAATCTGAGGTAAAGAAAAGTTCGTTTGCTTTATAACGGTTGCGCACGGAGCGCAAATCCCAAAGATAATACAACTTCCGAGCTCCTGCCTCCTTGAGCTTCATTTTAGCAAGAGTAGTTTTACCTGACTGACGGGGACCGGTAATAAAGCGCATTTGTCGTCCCCATGCGTCAGCAAAAGCAATATGGAAAAGCGACCTTTCTACCATAAGACTATTTTAAATGAATATTTAAAAAAGTCAAGTAAAATTTAAAGGGATGTTTAAAAAATTCTGAGAAGGGCAAAAGGTAAAAGTTCTTCCTTTTATCCAAGATTTAGCCCCAACCACGTCCCCTCGGCCCCAACGGCCCTCCTGCGGAGGGCTCGTTGCATGATGTAATAGCCCCAACGAGATTTGAACTCGTGTTTACAGGCTGAGAACCTGACGTCCTAGACCAGGCTAGACGATGGGGCCAAAAAATTGCGTAGAGTTATTTTACTATACAAGCGCCTTTAGTCAACAATTTTATTGACCCTCCTATATTTACATTATATACTGTTTGACATGAATGTCAGTTTTGGCTTTAGCCAGACCAAAGACCATATCCGCGCCGCCAATGAAGCGGTCGGTCAGGCGATGATCGGATTAGGTAATATACCGGCGGATCTTGCGATTATTTTCACTACCATAGAATTCACGCATCCGCTTGTATTGAAAACCGCCAATAACCTGCTGGGCGAGATACCCATATTAGGCTGCAGCACCCTGGGGATCATGACCGGCAAAGGAATATTTAAACACGGGTTTGCGATATTGCTTATCGCCTTAAGCCGGCAGATGTTCCTTAATGTCGCCTCGGTCAGGGATGTAAACAAAAAGACCTCCCTCATCGCGGGGAAGGAATTGGGGGAAAAGCTGCTTTACGGCTGCAAGAATGTGCGCAGGAACTTAAGCATAGTCTTTTCGGACGGGCTGATAGCCGACGCGACGAACCTGATCAACGGCCTGCAGGAAAACCTGGGCAGGAGCTTTCCTTTGGTCGGGGCAGGCGCCTCGGATAATTTCACTTTCCAGAAAACTTTTCAGTATTTCAACAAAGAGCTGCTTAGCGACTCCTGCTGCGGGGCCCTTTTCGGCGGAGGGATAAATTTCGGGCACGGCATCAAGCATGGATGGAAACCCCTGGGGAAAATACGCTGCGTCACTAATTCCCGCGGGAATGTGATCAAGGAGATCGACGGCCGGCCGGCTGTAAAGCTTTACGAAGATTACCTGGCCAAGGATGCCCCGGAACTGGCCAGGGAGCTGCGGCGCATATCTATCTTTTACCCGATAGGCATATATCTTGCGGGAGAGAGGGAATATCTCCTGCGCAATATCATCTCCATAAAAGAGGACGGCTCCCTGGTGGCCCAGGGGGATATTCCGCAGGAGAGCAAGATCAGGCTGATGATCGGGACCAAGGATTCCTGCCTTAAAGCCACGGCCGAATCCTGCGAAGATGCCAAAAGGAACCTTATGGGCCAAAAGGCAAGGTTTGTGATGGTCTTTGATTCCGCCTCAAGATTTTCACTGTTAGGCAGGCAATGCGTAAGGGAGCTTGAGATAATCAAGGAAACTTTCGGCGAAGAAACCCCGCTGATAGGCATCTATACTTACGGGGAGCAGGCCCCGCTTAAATCCCTGAACTATCTTGGGCGCAGCTACTGCCATAACCAGAGCATAAATGTCCTGGCTGTAGGAGGCCAATAATATGTTAAACTTAATATTCTTCATTATTTGTTTGGTTATCGCCGGAATGGGGATAGCCCTGCTTCTTAAGATGCAGCGGTTAAAAGAGCTGGAGAAAAGCACGGAGGGGCTGAATGCCTCCCTTGAAGAGATGGATGAGCAGGCCAAACTGATCATCCGCACGGATATAGAATTGAATAAAACCCAGGAGGAGCTGGACAAAAAGATCGCCGGGCTTTCCACCTTGCAGAAACTATCCCGGGAGATGAGCACAACCCTTGAGGAAAGGCAGATCTTTAAAAAGATAGGCAACGAATACCTGGAGGATCTGGGCTTTGAAAAATCATCGGCTTTCCTCTGGAACACACTGGCCAGGGAATTCCACCAGTACCTGAGCATTGGTTACAGCGAAGAGGAATCGTTGAAAATAAAAAACGCGGTTAACTCGGATAAGGACCATTACCTGGACCTAATGCACGCCGGAAAAACCGCCTCTTCCGTATTCGTCCCCGAGGGCTTTCTGCCGAAGGATAAGGTTTGCCGCCTCTTCCAGGTGAATGAATTCATTATCTGTCCGATCATCCCCCAGGAAGGGGATCAGGGATTTATCTTCGTGGGCACGCAAAACATAGAAACCCGCATAACCGAGGGTGAACGGGAAATAATCACCATCCTGGCCAACCAGATCGGCCAGGCCCTGGACAATGCCAGGCTCTTTGAAAAAACCTGGAGGTCCCAGCAGGAGCTGGAGATGAAGGTCGAGGAAAGGACCCGCCAGCTTACCGAAGCCCTGGAGAAAGTCAATATAATAAGCAGGCGCAAAAGCGATTTTATTTCAAGTGTTTCCCATGAGCTAAGGACCCCACTCACCTCCATCAAAGGATATGCCGCTATATTACTGGCCGGTAAATTAGGGGCGGTCCCCGATGAGATCAAAGAACGCCTTGGCAAGATCAACCGCCACTCTGACGAGCTGGTGCATATGGTAAATGACCTTCTGGATATCTCGCGCATTGAATCCGGAAAAGTCAACATGAACATAGAAGCCCTGGAGCTTGCCCCAATAGCCGAAAAGGTCGGGGACATGCTTTCCGAGCAGTTTAAAACAAAGAATATTACTTTCAGCATCAATATACCGGCTGACTGTAAGAAGATAATGGCTGACCGCGGCCAGATCGAAAGGATCTTTATCAACCTGCTCGGCAATGCCCTGAAGTTTACCCCTGAAAAGGGCGCGATCAGCATAAAGGCGGCCTGCTCGAACAAAATGATCCAGGTTGATATTACGGATACCGGCTTCGGGATACCCGAGGAGGCCCAGGATAAAATATTTGAGGAGTTCTATCGCGTGGATAACGCCATCAATCAGGAGGTAAAAGGCACGGGGCTGGGCTTAGCGCTGGTTAAACACATCATCGAGGCCCACCGCGGAAAGATATGGGTAAAGAGCAAGATAGGCGAAGGCTCTACTTTTAGCTTTACCGTCAACTGTGCTTAAATAAAACTATGGGAATAAAGATACTCATTGCCGACGATGACCCGGATATCAGGGATGTACTAAAGCTCACCCTCTCCGAGGAGAATTACGAAACCATTGAAGCAAAAGACGGGGAGGAGGCGCTCAAGATCATCCGGGCCAAGCCACTGGACCTGGTCCTTCTGGATTACAAGATGCCTAAGATGGATGGCCGGCAATTGTGCAACCTGATCAAGAAGGACCTGTTGCTGCAGTACCTGCCGGTAATTATGGTGACGGGCAAAGGCGAGGTCAGCGATAAGATCGAAGGTATTGATTCCGGGGCGGATGATTATATCGTCAAGCCTTTTGAGCCAAAAGAGCTTCTGGCCAGGATACGCATGGTCTTAAGGCGCACAAAAAGAGATCTGGAGGCAAACCCGTTAACCCGGCTTCCGGGAAACGTAGCTATCCTCAATGAACTTTCCAGCCGCATAGAGGGAAAAAAGACTTACGCGGTTTGCTATGTGGACCTGGACAAATTCAAGGCCTACAATGACAAATACGGTTTTGAACACGGCGATACCGTCATCAGGGAGACCGCGCGCATATTGCTTGGGGCCTCCAAAGAATACGGCAACCCTCAAGATTTCGTCGGGCATATCGGAGGGGATGATTTTGTGGTGGTGACCACCCCGGATCTATCGGATAAGATCTGCGAGAAGATAATCCGCGATTTTGATAAGATATCCCCCTCTTTCTATAATGAAGAGGACAGGAAAAGCGGTTTTATAATCGGGAGCGACCGTAAGGGAGAGATCCAGAAGATCCCCCTATTATCGGTCTCTATCGGCGTGGTTTCCAATGAAACGCGCGATATCACGCATGTGGCCCAGATCGGCGAGATCGGCGCGGAGCTAAAGAAGGCTGCCAAGAACGTTGAGAAAAGCAACTACGTCAAGGACAAGCGGCAAAGCAAGCCTTAAGAATACTCATTGTAATCCCTACATATAACGAGAAAAACAATATCCGGCCTTTAGTAGAAGAGGTCTTTAGAATCGCGCCCGCGGCAAAAATCCTGATCGTGGACGACAATTCCCCTGATGGGACGAGAGAGGTTGCCGACGGGCTGGCAAACAAAGATAGCCGCATCGCTGTTCTCCATAGGGCCAAGAAGGAAGGGCTGGGCAGGGCTTATGTCGCGGGTTTTAAAGAAGCCTTAAAAATTAACCCGGATTATATCATCCAGATGGATGCGGATTTTTCGCACGACCCCAAATATATCCCGCAATTCTTGAGAGAAATCAAGAATTATGATTTAGTGCTGGGTTCCCGGTTTATTAAAGGGGAAAGACGGCCGGCTCATGTTTCCATAATGAGCGTATGGGCAAATAGATATGCCCGCTGGATTTTAGGTTTAAAGATAAGCGACTGCCTGGGCGGATTTAAGTGCTGCCGTAAAGAGATACTTAAAAGTATGGAATTGGATAATTTTACTGCAACCGGGTTTGTCTTTCAGGCCGAGTTTATTTATAGGGCATACAAAAAAGGTTTTACCATCAGAGAGATCCCGATCAACTTTTATGAACGTAAATCCGGGCAAACGAAAAAATCGATAAAGATTATATTAGAGGCTTTTTTAAAGATTCCACTGCTACGGTTGCACGCATTTAGATTGAATCATCTTCCATAATCCTGCGGATAATATTTTTCTATATTAATTATGGTGCGCGGGGAGGGAGTTGAACCCTCACAGGTTGCCCCACTACCCCCTCAAAGTAGCGTGTCTGCCATTCCACCACCCGCGCCTAAATTATTAGCTAATTTATTATACAAGATAAAGCCCGGATATCAAGAAAATTAGAGTAAAGCGATAATAATTCAATTTCTATACGGCTTAAGAAACCCTGATAATTCAGGGCTCACTTTATACCCCAGTTTTATTGCTTTATCACAATGCCTAATGGCCAGGGCATAGTCTTTATTATAGTAATATGCTGCTGCCAGGTTATTGTGCGCCACGCCGAGATTTGGATTGAGTTCAACTGCTTTCCTGAGAAAGAATATGGCCATTTTATTCTTCCCGAGCATGCAGTATGAGCTGCCGAGGGCAGCGTAAGTCTTTGCAGATCCCGGATTGATCTCCGCGGCCTTCCTATATAAGGCTATCGCATCTTTATCTTTACCGATGCTGCTATATAAATTACCGATATTGTAATATGCATCAAAATTATCTAACTTGTTTGCTACGGCTTTTTTGTATAGCGCCATTAATTTACCTTCATCCTTTTCTCCGGCATAAAATTGAATAAGTTTATCAAAGGCAGGGGTATACCACGGATCCACCTCCAGCGCTTTATTAAACAGCACTATGGCTTGTTTTTTGTTTCCTTTATCGGCAGAGATAACGCCGAGATTATAATAAGCTTCTGCATTCTCTGGGTCAATTTCTAATATCTTATTATAAATAGCTATTGACTCCTCTTTTTTACCGAGAGTAAGATCGGTGTGGGCAAGGTAAAAATATCCTGTTGTGTCAAGGGGGGCTATTTCTATCACGCGCCTAAAATCGGAGGCGGCCTTTCCATACTCTTTATTTACCCTATAAAGTTGGCCCCTGTTAAGATATGCTTTTAGACATTCGGGGTTAATTTTTATCGCTTCGCTATAGTCAGAAACGGCTTTATCGTATTCTCCCTTTTTGTGGTATACAAGGCCGCGGTTATTATAGCCCTCGGCGTAATCCCGATTTAGCTCAAGAGCCCGGGAAAAATCCGCAATAGCCTTATCATATTCCTCTCCGCTAAAATATGCCAATCCCCGGTTATTGTAAGGCCGTAGTTTCCCCGGAGATTTATTGACCGCATCGCTCCACAAGACAATATCGTTTTTCCAAACCTGATTCCTCTTATAGGTAAGGACAGCGTAGACGACAATTATTGCTGATAAGATGGCCACAGCGATCTTAAGGTGCTTATTCCGGAAAAGATAATCCAGTGCGGTTACCGCAAAAATACTGCAGCCGACCAGCGGCAGATAAAGCCGATGCTCAAATATCGGATCTAACATCGGCATAATGCTTGATTCCGGCAAAAGCGTGAGAAAAAACCAAAAGATACTAAATGACACCAGCCTGTTCCTGGGAAAGGCTAGAATCCCCATAATAATAATAAAGGCCAGGGTTGAGAAACTGGCTAATGTGGGTATCTCCCAAAATGCCTGCGCAATAGGATAATCGTAGTCCAGGTTCAGCCCTGCGGGAAACAAAAAGAGCCTCAAATAAGTAATTAAAACGTTAAATTGGGTCCAAAGGTAATGTAAAGAGCTGGCCAGCGGATTATTTAGCAGTCTCTCCACATCCGCAAAAATTACCGGCCTTGCAATAGCTATGGTCAGGGGGACCACCGGAAGCAATAATAAAAAAGGAGGGGCATATTTCCACTTCAAGCCTTTGGCCTCTGGGAAGAAATACCAATCATAAAGCAATATCATTAAAGGCAGGGTAACTATATTTTCCTTTGTGAACATCCCTATAAAGGCTGCTAATAAACTTGCAAAATAATAAAACTTATTGATCCTTCCGCCTTCCCCCAAAGAAAGCATCGCCTTCGCGTATAGACATAATGATGCTAAATAAAAAAATGCCGCCAGGATCGTAACCCGCTGAAAAATATAATTAAGGCTCTCCGTTTGCACCGGATGCGTCAAAAATATGGCTGCGGCAAAAAAAGCTATAAATTCTCTATGCCGAAAAGCTTCATTTTTCTTCATGGGGGGGCTGGAAAAAGTCAAACATACAAACCAAAAAACCAGAAAAGAGGTCAGGATATGAAGACCTATATTGACCAGGTGATAACCAAATACGCTGAATTGATGGACCTGATAATTAAGCGCGAAGGATAAAAAACCTATAAAACGGGATGGCCAATATTTGAAGAGGCCGATTAATTTCTCCGGGGTCCTTATGAGAGGATTATCAAGGATAAATGAGAGGTCATCAAAATGGAATGAGTTGTTGAGGGTGTTGGAGTATACAACAAACCCCAGCAGGAATAGAATAACTATCGCCAAAAGATTTGAGCGGATTGCTTTGATCATGCCGCTTATTATAGCATGAAGCAGGGCTTAAGAAAATTGTTTGCGATATATATCAGAGACGCAAAACAAAAAGAAATGGGGTGAATTGTTTAATAGTGGACAATGTGCGTTTTGATGCAGTCAATAAGGTAGGTTTTGGCTTCTTGCGGCATATTGATGAACTCTACGCCGACCTCATAGTCTCCGTTATAAGACCTTTCCCTGATCCACACAAGTCTGGAGAGCGCTTCAAAAGTAAATGAGGTCCTAAAGGTAAGCTTTATCTTTAAACAGCTATCCTTGGGAATAAAATCATGGACTAAGAAACTTATCCCGGCCTGGCTGATATCCCGTGTGATATATTCTCCCCTTTGCTCCGTGGGGATAATCTCATAGAATATCTGCAGCTTTTCCGGAATCCTGATATATCTTCTTCTCTCTTCCATTTCAATTACCCCTCTTTCCGGAGCATACCGCTGCTCCCTGAAACGATAAAGAAGGAAAACCCTTCTCCGGCATAAAGCGCCAAAGAAACGTGCTCAAAGAAAGATAATTTTCGCGATTTCCCGTGGCTTTTTTAGAGATACCGCATTCCCCAACCGTCTCTACTTAAATATGCTACATTAAACAATTAATTTCAATAGTTTTTTGGGGCTTCTGGAAAGCGGTTTCTTTCTCCCCAGGAACTTCCTGGCCTTATCAATATTTTCTCTTATAATCTCGTTATCCGGGGCTTTGCGGAGCCCCTCCTCCCAGATTTCTATTGCTTTATTAAGCCGGCCGCGGTTGGCATAAAAAATCCCCAGGTTAAACATTGTCTCCGCGGATTTAGGGCCTGACCTTAAAGCCTCCGAGAAATAATAATCAGCCTTTGCGTCAAACCCATGCTCTGCGTTGGCAATCCCTAACAACATTAAAACCTGCTCCTCTTTATGGCCGGCATTCAACGCCTTATTTAAGATACCGATGGCGCTGTTAAAATCCCGCTTATTCAGGTATATCTTTGCCAGATTAATAAATGCCTCCTCAAAATCCGGGTTTAACCTGATCGCCTGCCGGTAGAAATATACCGCATCTGCCGCCTGATTATTATATTGGCACAATTTTGCCATATTCAAAAAAGGCTCCGGCAGAGAAGGGTTCAACTTGATGGCCTGGCCCAAATATATCCTGGCTTTATCGAACTCCCTGTTATTAAAATAAATCGCGCCTAAGTTGTTATTCGCGCGGCCGGAGCCAGGCTCTATCTTCAATAGTTTCTCATAGGACTCAATTGCTGACCTGATATTTCCGGTATCTTCGTAATATGCCCCTTTGATAATATACAGGTCGGGATCAAACGGCGCTAATTTTATCGCCTCTTCTATATGAGTGAAGGCATTTGCGTATTCTTTCCTCTGCAGATAAGCATCCGCTAATTCTTTGTGTGCCTCTTTATTGCCGGGATCAAAACGCAGTATACGGCTTGCCAGGGTGACCCTGTCTTTAAAGTTAGAATTGCTGGATATGGTAGCGGTCATATATGTTAAAAGGATAGCTACAGTTAGACAGTACGCGATTGTTTTATGGCGCAACCAAATGGTATACAGTAAATAGCTTATCATCGCATAGAACCCGATTGCCGCGATGTAAAGCCAGTTTTCCGCCAGGCAGATCCTTTCTTGGCTAAAACCGCTCATAACGAAAAACACCGGAAAAACAAATACGAGAAACCATGTTAAGCTGAAATTCAATACCTTGTTATGCCTTTTTGTATACCATATGACCAGGCCTGCAATGAACAGGCTTAAAGTCGCTGCTAGCCTGGGGTCTGACCAGGAGAGCACAGGAACGGCTGTATGCGTCAGGTACAGATTAACCGGCACAACCAATAAAGACAGGTAAAGTAACAACGAATATAGAAAATTCAGCGACCTTAAAAAATGGCCCAGGCTTAAGAAGGCTGCCTTTGTAAACGGGATATTTAAAACTATCAACCTGAAATATAAATACAGGGAGGCGGATAAGATAACCAAGAGCAGAAAGAAGGCCTTGCTTCTGATATTTCCCTTGACAAAAAACGAAAGTAGAATGATCCCCAAAGGTATGGCTAAGGCATTTTCCCGGGAAAATAAGGCTAAACCCGAGGATAAAAGAGCAAGGGGCAAATATAATCTCTGATTCTTCGGGGATTTAAACGCCAGGAGAAAAAACAAAAATGTTGACAGGACAAACACCCCGGCTAATAAATCGGCGCGGCCTGATATATAGGCTACAACGGAGGAATTTATGGGATGTGTGCAAAAAAGCAGGCAGCTGGTAAGAGCGATCAAAAAGTTATTAAAAAATAAATAGATTATACCAAAAACCAATATGCCGCTCAAAAGATGGAGGGCAATATTTGTCAGGTGATAGCCAAAGGGACTCAACCTCCAAAACCTGTAATCCAGCATATAACTAAGAGTTTGGAGAGGCCTGTAATAATTCGGCTTATCCCCTTCATAAGCAGCATCCCATAATCCTTTTTGGAAGGCCTCCCCTATGTATTTTGAGCTCTTCACATTAGGATTATCTATGACCAGGGATTTGTCATCAAATACGAAGTCATAAAATAAACTGTTAAAATATGCGAATATGCAGACTAAAAACAGGAGGGCAACAGCTAAGAGGCCTTTTTGCCTGCGAACCATTGGAATTACTCTTATTTTTCCTCCTTTTTCAATTGGAGATTTTATTAATGCTCCCCGAAAAACAGTTTTATAGGCAGGGTGCCGATCTCCCAGACGCTCTTTGCCCCGATCTTTGCCGTGCCCCAGGCCGCATCTACGGTATCCCCTATTGAGGAGATGACCGGCATAATAGTTAGATTAATAAGCCTTCCTATCTCTGTGTTCTCCAGCGCCTTGTAAACAACCGTCCTCACAACCGCATTTTCATCTTTTAACCCGACAAATGCCGCATCCTTCAAGCCAATGGTATATTTATACTCTTTCTTGCTTGTCCCGCTGTAATCCGAATAGGTTACGTTGCCTACGCTTAAAATCAGGACATCGAAATAAAACGGCGTTTTTGTCTCCTCGGCTGCTGCATCATCTTTAACCGGAATAAGTTCTTTTATGTTTATTTTCCCCTCTTTATTCTTTGCTATATTCAGGCGCTTTAAATCCAAAGCCATAAGATAAATATTGGGCTTTCTCCTGGTGAGTATCTCTACGGGGTCAAAAACAAAGTGGAGTGATTCTATATAGGCCAGCTCATCCTCCGGAAAACCGGAGGGGTTATGCACGGTTACCCCATTTAATCCGATATGCGCCAGGAAGGGGGAAAACTCTAATTCCTTTATGGTAATATTGATCCCCAGGCTGTGCTCTATTTCATTTTCTACGATCTCCTTGATCTTGAGGTGTTTCAGCACAAGAAAACTGACTGACAACAGGATGAGGATAATCAAGCAGAGGATGCCCAGGGTAAAAATTGTCCTTCTTAATATTTTCATGATTCTAATCATTCTCAAATCTAATCTCATCAAGATAGAAGGTAATGCTATTATTATCAATTAGGCTGGCTGCCCAGCAGAAACCTCCGATGATCCGGCTCAAAGGCTCCATAAACGGCCAACATTCTTTATCTTCGTTGCTGACAATTATTGAATTGTCCATACTTCCTAAATCTATTACGTATTTTCTCCATTTTTTAGATAAAGTTATTGGGCCGATAGAAGATATTCCTGAATCACGGTATTTTCCGGCAATGCCTCCAACTTGGAGCTTATTTATTACTTCTTTGCCGTATTTACCTCGTGCCCAGAAGGTAAGTTTCGTGGCCCCGGTCAAATCGTATCCCTTAGGAATATTACCCCAATTATTAGGGGGATACTGCCAATATAATCCTGCCCAGCGATAAACTCGGCCCGATTTTTTCTTGTATACTATTTTGATACAGGTTGAACCGGCATAAGGCGATTCCTTGCAATAATTATCAATGTCGGAGCTGCTCAAATCGCCCATAAGACCTGTGGGGAAAAAATTATTTTTACCGGAGGTGGCATCTTTATAAACATAAAAGGGGAAGCCCCTGACCTTTTCTCCCAGTAAACAGGCCGCCTCCGTCTCAACTTCTTCTTTAGTCGGGCTCCCCGGAATTTGATTGTCTGATTTACCGATATTAAATACCGAGAGTAAAAAAATGCATAAAAATAATGAGCTAAAAATAATAATTGGTGCTTTTTTGTATCGCATAGCCCATTCCCCCTTTTTAAAAACCGCGTACAACGTAAGTTGTTGCGAAGGGTTAGTAATCTATTGCGCGTGCTGCTATAGGTAATAAATGTATCTCTTAATCTGACAGGCTAATTATATAGGAAATTGGGCAAATATCAAGAAATTAGGCATATTAGAGACAGATTTTATGTCCCTTTTGTCACCTTCTCAGAGAGTCTGTTTTCTATAACCCTTTGCGAAATAGAGAGATAATACGTGTCACCCTCTTTAGGGGTGACATATACTAAAATGGGCTATTTATTTTACACAGGTAAAACGAAATCATAAAAAAGATTATGACTATTTAATGACGAAACGCATGAGTATAAAACCTACAAGAAACGATAATAGCAGAAATACAACGAAGGCGAATATTGCAGCCTGAAATGCTTCCTTAAGAAGCCGTTTCCCTGTAAACTTGTGTTTCTCGTATTCATGCCAAGTAATAACAAATGCCGAAGCAGCAGCAAGAAATCCAAATATAATACCTAGAATAATAGAAATTATCTGCATATTGAAAATATCTTTACTTCCTTAAGCCTGATACCGGCATCAATACCACCAAACCATCTCGAACCGATTCATCAAGAAATGGCAAGAGTTTATTGATATTTTCTTCTGTATCCACAATCTCGATTGTTACCGGAAGACTTTCTGAAACACTGAATAACTTTGGTTTATGTATTTTATCATTTCCAATAAATCCCATCGCCCCTTTAATAACAGTTACTCCAGCCAAACCAAGCTCTTTTGCTTTTAAAACAATTTGTTCGTAAAGCGTAACGTTTCTTGCTGTCGCGTTAGAATAAACCAATATCTTCAATAAAACACTGTCTTTGCATTTTTCCATTTATATCATCCTCCCATTATGGCTAACGCCTTTACCGTTCTAACCAATTAAGCTTATTCCTCATCTATTCCTTCAGACATCATTCTATCAACCTTCTTTTTCTGATCAAGCAGATGATGCGGAAGGAAAGCTAAATTTGCTATCAAAGTCGGAATAACAGCACTTGCAATAACTGTCGCAACTAAGAATGAATACTGCTGCTGCGTCACTATGCCATGCGAATATCCGTAGAGTGCCGAAATCGTGCCAAAGGTGAGCCCTGTTGACATTAAAAGAGTGTAATACCATTTTTCTCTTTTCTCTTTACGGAAAATACCAATAATCGGATAGAGACCAAATATCTTTGATATTACTTTACCGGTGAAAAGCACCAAGAATATAAATGGCGCGCTTATCAAAGCAGCTATTGAAACAAGCGAACCTGCGCGGATAAAATAAAATGGCGTAAGAAAGCCCACGGTTAAAGTCCTAAGCCTCCTCACCCAGTGATGTTCTTTGGATGCGAATTCCGCAAGAAGCATACCGGCAATATACGCCGGCAATACCGCCTCGCTTCCCGACCAAAGCGCAAGCGCGCCAAGGCCAAAGAGCACTAACATTATCCACTTTGCCCGAATAGCAGCAGTCTTATTCCCATAGATTCTTGTCAAAAATGAGGTTACCAGGGGAAAAAGCGCAAGCATGATAACGCTCGCTACAATAAAAATGATTGTCTTGTAGTTAAACGGAGCAAAAAGAAGCCCTAGGGCGATTACCGTTCCAAGATCATTAATAAAACAAGCTCCTAAGATACCTTTTCCGAACTCGGTTTTGTTAAACCCTGTTTCAAGCATTACCGCATATACAACCGCCATTGAGGTTGTAGAAAGAGCGATACCTGCCAACCAGCTTGCCCGAGGATCCCAGTGGAGAATGAAACGGGCAAAAGCAGTACACCCCAGAAACGGAGCAATAAAACCAACTATCCCGACCACAACAACTTCTCTCCATTTAGTTCGAATTACCTTTGGATCAAGCTCAGCACCGGCTAAAAAAGTAAGTAGTATTGCTCCGGTAGAAGCCAGAAACTTAAGCCATTCGAAATTGCTTCCAAATGAATTAGGTCCAAAGAAATGACCAGCAATATTTGCGACTATAACGCCAACACATATTTCAACAAGCGCAATTGAAATTCTTAAATGATGTGCGATAATCGCGGAAAATACAGCCAGCCCTAACCAAATTGCGGCAATAGTATAAATTTGTTCCATACTTAAATACCTTCCTTTCGCAAGCTACATAAATTATTTAAAAATCGTGTTAGCGACAATAAAGGACGCAAACACAATCGAAACCATTGACATCAGCTTAATCAAAATATTAAGCGACGGTCCTGAGGTGTCTTTAAAAGGGTCACCTACCGTATCACCCACAATACTTGCTTTATGAGATGTAGACCCCTTTCCTCCATGTTTGCCGCCTTCAATGTGTTTTTTCGCATTATCCCAGGCGCAACCGGCATTAGCCATCATTACTGCCAATACAAAACCAGAAACCAACGCTCCGGAAAGCAACCCCACTTCTGCCTCAAGCCCCATAAATATACCCACCAGTATAGGCGCAATTAAAGCTAAAAGCGACGGCAAAATCATTTCCTTTTGTGCTGCGGCAGTAACAATACTTACACATCTACCATAATCTGCCTTTGCCTTTCCTTCCATTAATCCGGTTATCTCTTTAAATTGCCTCCTCACCTCATCCACGATTTTGCCGGCAGCACGTCCTACGGAGCCCATAGTTAAACCGCAGAACAAAAATGGAAGCATACCTCCAATAAATAAACCACCAATAAGGCGCGGATTTATAAAGTTCATATCCATAATTTTGCCTAAAGAAGCGATCTTATCATTATAAGCCACAATCAAAGCAAGCGCAGTCAATGCTGCTGAACCAATAGCAAATCCTTTTCCCGTAGCCGCAGTAGTATTGCCTAATGCATCCAAAGCGTCAGTGCGCTGCCTTACTTCTGGTGGTAAATGCGACATCTCGGCATTTCCTCCTGCATTATCTGCAATGGGACCGTAGGCATCGGTAGCCAAAGTTATGCCTAGGGTTGAAAGCATACCTACCGCTGAAATTCCTATGCCATAAAGGCCGGTGTTAAAATTATGCGCGCCTCCGGCAAAATAGAAACTCGCTAAGATAGCGGCTGTCACAAGAAGAACCGGTAAAGCTGTAGAAAGCATACCGACAGATAAACCTCCGATAATAACTGTGGCAGGGCCCGTTAAAGCATTGTTGGCAATAGAGCGGGTCGGCGGATATTTATCTGAGGTAAAATATTCTGTCGAAAGTCCCAAAAGAAGGCCTGCCACGAGACCAGAAATAATTGACCAATACACGCCTATATGGCTCGGCCCTAAGATTGCTTCTACAATAAAATAAGAGAAAATTGCAATCAATATTGCGCTGGCAAAAACCCCTTTGCGCAAAGCTTTAAGCAAAGTCCCTTGGTCAGCTTTTTCTTCGGATTTGACAAAAAAAGTACCAATAATTGAAGCAACCACTCCAACCGCAGCCATAACCATAGGGATTGTTACACCTGCCACTCCCAAACCAGCGGCAACCGCCAAGGCCATGGTAGCAACAATTGAACCGACATATGATTCGTAAAGATCGGCTCCCATACCGGCGCAATCACCCACGCAATCACCCACATTATCCGCAATAACCGCCGGGTTTCTTGGATCATCCTCGGGAATCCCTGCTTCTAATTTTCCAACTAAGTCTGCGCCAACATCAGCGGCTTTGGTAAAAATTCCGCCACCTACCCGGGCAAAAAGGGCCTGCGCGCTAGCACCCATCCCAAAACAAAGCATAGTCGAAGTAATCGCTCCAATTTTATCTATTCCTTGAGGCAGCGCATGCGTTGAATAATGCCAATTGAGCAGCCAATACCAAATACTCAAATCAAGAAGGCCTAATCCCACTACTACTAATCCCATAACTGCGCCAGCGGAAAATGAAATTCTTAATGCTCCGTTGAGGCTTGTCCGTGCGGCTTGAGCAGTCCTGTCGCTTGCGCTAGTTGCAATGGACATCCCGATATAACCGGATAGGCCGGAAAAAAATCCACCGGTTAAAAAAGCAAATGGCACGAATATCACAAGGTACCCTTTAAAACTTAACCAAAGTAAAATGAAGAACACTACTACGAAAAAAATTGTCACTACCGAATATTGCCGCTTTAAATATGCCTTAGCGCCTTCTTTTACCGCATCGGCGATTTCACGCATTTTTTCAGTGCCGCGGTCTTTCTTTAAGACATTCCGCGCTAGATACCCAGAAAAAACAAGTGCCAAAAGCGAAGCAATCGGCGCCAGCCACAACAGATTAAAACCCCCCATCTTTCTCCTCCTTTTTTAGTTTAAAAGTAACAGGATATCATTTAGGAAAATCTTTGTTTCTTCATCTATATCTATTAAACCTATTTCCAGCATATCTTGTCTAACCTCTCTGTTGAAAGATATTTTAAGCTTGTGAATATTCTCAGTATCCAGGTTTTCCTCCAATAAAATAATGCTCTTAACCTTATCCAAAGATATATTCAAAATATCTACGCTGGTCCCTATTGAATGCTCCACACCATCTCTAGCAATCATAAGCGCTTTATTAGTCAAGAGGACTGTTGCCTTACTTGTAAAATGCGCCATCTGACTCTTTAGCTTAAATAAGGAACGCTTATCTAAAATTTTCTCCCAGATATATCGGCAGGAAAAGGTCAAAATACATTTTTCTTGGTCGCTAAGAAGCGTCTTTAAGTAATCACGGTGGATTTTATCTTTAATCCTATAAATAAAGGCTGCAGGAGAAGAAGAATCTAAACTAAAACTATCCGTATTTATGGCGAGGCTGTGTTTCTTAAATACACGCAGCGCCTTTTGGAAATGATGTTTTCCGTTTGAGCCAAATATTATTGTTGCCCGGCTTAAACCTCTTTGATGAATAAACCCCAAAGAAAACCAACTTAAAAGCATGGCGCTGCCGATATTAAAGTAAAGTATATCATCGAAATTAATTAATGATAATGCAGGCTCTATTCCTTTGGTGTGTTTATTATTTGAAATAATAAACCTTTTATTTGTTACACACACCCCCGAAGAAGATTCAGCTGCCTTAAGGCCAAACGGCGTTGAGGTTGAAGAAACACGTGGCGAATAAATACAATATTCCACTTTTTCCGATTCTTTAAGCTGAGCATCGATTAGCTTCGCATGCACTCCTATTAGCTCGCAAGGATGTTTAACGCTAAACACCCAGCCTTCGTTTCCAGAAGATTCCCATCCTTCCCACGTATATTTCGTTTTACTTTTAAACATAATTAATGCACTACCTCGCTTATCCTACGGTCTAGATCCATAAGTTTTACGTCTAAAATGTCATTCTTTTGATATTTAACGTCTCTGGCAATAAAACAAAGTTGTTTGATTACCTTCGGATCACCTTTGGAGAAATAGAATATTTGTTTTTTGAAATCTGCGTCTTTAGTTATCTTTATACCAAACTCTTTAATAAAATGATCTACCAAAGCATCTGCCGCTGGCCTATCTAGATTAAATATCTCAACCTTCTCAAACTCAAACAAAGACATCCTCAAATGGCCAATATCTTTCTTCTGAAGTCCGCGGCTTAATACAATGAGTGGGATTTTTGCTTCCATAAGATAAACAAAAAGAGAATAAAATCTTGGCTCAACACCCTCAACATGGTCAAAAACAATATAATCTGGTTTTTCTTCATTTATGACTCTATAGAGCACCTTCTTTAAAGCCAATATATTCAGCCCTTGAACGGCTTTCGTATTACCCAAAGCAGATAAAATAAGATCTGATAACGCCCCCTTAAGCGTCTTGCTATCTTGGGAATAAAGTAAGTTTGCCATATTTTTATCCTTCAACACGCTTTTGAGAATGGCGCTTTTACCTACTCCCTCTAAGCCAAAAATAATGATATTCTTTCGCTGGCTTATCAAACCAGTTATCATTGCGCGTTCCTTTTCTCTGCCTATCAGGATGTCATTCATTTAAGCACCGCTTCTGCCTACTATCTTCTCAATTGCCCTAAACCATGACTTCTTCTCATCTTCAGTTTGTTCCCAGCAATGAGGCGGGTCTTTCTTCTGTATAAGATTCATTGCATTTGCTTTAATCTTTTCCATCTGGGCAATCTCTGTTTCAAATAAAAACTTTGTCAGTAAGCCATCCTCAATATAATCTGAGATCTTAATAAAATGCGGCATACAAAGACCGTAACTCTCTGCGTATTTTGCTTTATGGACATTGTCTTGTAATATATCCGTTAATTCTTCAAGATACCTTTTCTCTTTCTTTTTTAGTTCGCGGCAAATAAGGCAATGCGTATTGCCTTCAAGTGACCAGATTTTAAAATCCTCTTTTCGCTCCTTGAAAGCATCAATAAGATTCTCGTAATTATGGTTCCGGAGAATTTTTATTAATCTTTCTATTAACTCTGCTCCTATAGCCGCACTCCCATAATCGGCATTAATCCCTTGAAACTTCCAGAAGTGATAATTACAAAATCCACCGGTAGTTAACAGCTTAGTTCTCTCTTTTGAACCTTTGTATTTATCGCCACTTTGCCCCACCCAATAACATAGGCTATCAAACTCATCCTTACGAAGCATCGCACATACAGGACACCTGCCCGAAGAAAATGCATTGATAATCTTTTCGCTTATACTTTTTATTTCTTCCATCTTAAAAAAATAGCTCCTACTCATTTTATCAGTAGAAGCTATCAGCCTAGTTACAGGCATGCGCGAGCCTCATCGCTTCGTTATAAAAAATTACTTGCTGGCATTAATCTTTACAATTGCTTCCTTGGACGCTCTTACTAATGATGGATCTCTCGATTCCCTGACTAGTTTCTCTAGAGATGGAATTGCTAGCTTTTCTTTCCGCTGCACCAGAATCATAATAACCCAATGTTTTACTTCTCCGGCACGATGATTTAAAGCATTTAAGAGTTTATCCACATAGTCTTTATCATTGTGCGCTTTGATATTATAGCCGCACTCAGGACAAACTTCAAAATCCTCGTTCCAATAATCCTTCCAACAATTCGGGCAATAATATCTCATTTAAACGCAACCAATATTGCCCCAAAGCCCATAAGGATAACCCCTCCCCACTGGTAGAGACTCAGCCGTTCGCCTAAAAACAAAACAGCTAACAATACCGCAAAAAATAAGCTTAACTTATCAATCGGCGCAACCACAGAAGCCGGGCCCATTTGTAAAGCCCGAAAATAACAAATCCATGACAAACCGGTTGCAATAGCAGAAAGAATAAGAAAGATCAAGGTTCTACTGTTTAACGTAAAAGGATTTACCCATTCGCCGCGCAGTGAAACAAGGACTACCAAAAACATGATTATAACAATCGTTCTTATGAGAGTCGCGGTATTGGAAGGCAGTCCAGACACGCCTACTTTCGCGAGGACTGCTGTAAGTCCCGCAAATACCGCCGATCCTAAGGCATAGATCCGCCAATCACTTAACACTAACACCGCCTTTCTTGCATAATTACCAGTGCAACTTACCGTTAAATACCGCCTTATTCCCCAATTCTTCTTCAATACGAAGCAACTGGTTATATTTCGCGAGTCTTTCCGACCTCGCTGGAGCCCCTGTCTTTAACTGGCCTGCATTAGTAGCCACCGTAATATCAGCCAAGAATGAATCTTCAGTTTCGCCGGAACGGTGTGAAAACATACAGGTGTAGCCCGCTTTTTTAGCTAGTTTGATAGTCTCCAGTGTCTCGGTTATTGTGCCGATCTGATTCAATTTAATCAAAACTGAATTAGCGATACCCTGCTTTATACCTTCCGCCAAAATCTTGGGATTGGTGACAAAAATATCATCACCGACAAGCTGAATTTTTTCGCCTAGCTTCTGAGTTAGAATTTTCCAGCCGTCCCAATCGTTTTCCGCTAAGGCGTCTTCAATGGAAATAATCGGATATTTTGAAACAAGGCCGGCATAATAATCAACCAGCTCTTGCGAAGATAAATTCTTATTGTCTGCCTTAAGCAGATATTTTCCGTCTTGATAGAACTCGCTAGCTGCAGGATCAAGAACAATCGCTATATCCTTGCCAGGTTTATAGCCGGCTTTTTCGATGGCAGCAATAATAATTTCTATTGCTTCTTCATTACGTGAGAGATTTGGCGCAAAACCGCCCTCGTCACCTACCGAAGTACTTAAACCCTTTGATTTTAAGATACCCTTTAAAGTATGGTATACTTCAGCAGCATAGCGCAATGCCTCTTTAAATGAAGGCGCGCCAAATGGAGCAATCATAAATTCCTGTATGTCTACATTATTGTCAGCATGCTTGCCGCCATTAAGAATATTTAAGAATGGTATTGGCAGACGCTTTGTGTCTTTACCGCCAAGATATTGGTAAATTGGGACGCCCTCTTCCTGAGCCGCTGCTTTAGCCACCGCCAAGGAAACTCCCAGTATCGCATTTGCCCCTAATTTAGCTTTATTCTCGGTGCCATCTAATTTAATCATTAAATTGTCTATTTCTTGCTGCTTTTTAGGGTCTTTTCCAATAAGCTCTAGAGCAATTATCTTATTTACGTTCTCAACGGCTTTTAAAACCCCTTTCCCCAAATACCGCTTCTTATCGTCATCACGTAATTCCACGGCCTCACGTGTACCTGTTGAAGCACCTGAGGGCACCGCTGCCCTGCCCATTAAGCCATTATCCAACACTACGTCTACCTCAACCGTGGGATTTCCCCGGGAGTCCAAAATCTCTCTTGCATGAATTATTTTTATCTTTGCCATAACGCTTCTCCTTTTCTAATATACCCCTTCTTTACCGATAAGTTTTTCAATTGCGCGAATCCAAGAATCACCTTCTTTGCCGAATTTTTCTTTTGAGAAACGGTAATCTTGTTTACGAAGAAATTCTTTTATTTCAGCGATTAAACTATTAAACTTAACTATCTCAATAGCAATAATCTCATTATTAAGATTTTTGTTTTTATTTTTCTTAACCGCTAAGTTTAGATGCCTAAGGCATAATCCGAAAGAGTTTTTATAGGCGGACTTAAGTTCCGGATCATCACAATTCTCTAAGAACACTGAAATATAGCGGCTCTCAACGTCTTTTTCCTCTTTACAAACTATGCACGACTGTTTGTTTTGTTCGTCTTTATCTAATTGCTTAAGCATAGCCTTGAGGGATGCGGATGAACCATCTGCTTCTTCTAGTCTTTTCAGGACAAACCGCATCAAATCTTCATATACGATGCCCAAACCAAAACCATCGCCAAACTTCTGCAATTGCCAGGCATGGCGGTTACAAAATCCCACAGATTCCTTTATTTGCTTTCTCAGGCCCGGATCGTTTACGCTTTCATATAAAAAATCATCCATATATTTCTGGACGTTTTTCTTAATGACAAAGCAAACAGGACAGCCTCGCTCCTTTAGGGCATCTAGAAGATTAAAATATGAAGTATGCTTGGTAGCCATTTAACAAAAAACCTCTACCTAATTTTTTCTGGTAGAGGCCTATACAAAAATACCTCTACCATTTCTAGTAGAGGTTATCAACCTTCCTATTTGAGGTGGTTATACGGCGAACCTCATCGCCTTTATTATTTTATATTGTAACATTTATATTCAAAAATTCAATATAAATATCATCTGCCCGTACAAATATTAGGTATAATTATACTCTTGAATATCTATTGGCTCAAGAGCATTGTTACCTTCGTTAGCTGTATTTCGGTAGTATTCCTTATGTGTTTTAAACAGATCAAGCTCTTTATTACAATTCAACCCGGCCACATTCCTCCATGGATAATCGACCACTAGAATATACATCGGAAAAGACTACAGGAGAGATTAAATGCCAAGCAAGACTAGGAGGAATAATTAAGCATTATTATTGGGGGTAAAGCCCTCAGACCTTATCAGGAAGAGGATAATTTGAGGGATAATTCTATCTTAATGACCACAACAATCCGGGTTTTGATTATACGGGGAGAAGGAAATAGTTTGAGGTAACAAAATCTGGACTGCTATCTTTTAAAAACCTGTTTTTTCTTACTCTTAGAAACTGGTTATATTTTTTGCACCGGTCGGAGATTTAATTGGTTGCCCGAACTGGACGCCAGACGAAATTCACAACTCCATATCGTGCATATGGTTGTGAAAATTTATACCCGTAGGAGCAGGAAACAATTAATCCGTTTTGGCGATCCTTTGCCTGAAAAGCCTATCCGGGCAAAGCGAATTATCAAAAATACCATCTATGAGGGCCTCAAAATCCAGGCCTTCATCAATAACGGCCCAGGACGAATAACCTGGGCAAAAACCCGTAAAGAACTGAATATCTCAGAGGCCAAGTTAGCACATCTGCTAAAAATAGTCAAGACGCTACCCCCAGACTTCGTTGAAAATATGAAATCTTGCACTGATGAAAACATGCTCAAAATCTTCCACGGCAGACGGCTTTTGAAGATTTCCCGCCTTAAAACCGACAAAGAACGCCGAAACGAGATTGAACGCCTATTGCCGCGAACTTAAGTTTTCTTATCTTAGAAACATAATCCCTATAACAGCCGAAATTATTAAAGCCAAAATAGGATGAATCCTTAAAACCCAAACCCCGGCCACTACACAGATAAGAATAATTACAGACTTATAATCTGATATAGCAATTTTACCTACAGTCAAAGCGGCGACAACGATAAGACCAAGCACAGCAGGCCTTAAGCCCTTAAAGGCAGCCTGCACTATGTGGTTGTCTTGGAATGAAAAGAACACTGAAGCAACGGCCCAAATAATCAGGAAAGAAGGCAAGACAACGCCTAATGTGCTGCCAACCGCACCCCAGAATTTGGCTACCTTATATCCTACAAATGTGGCGGAGTTAACCGCGAAGGGGCCGGGAGTCATCTCTGAAATAGCGACAAGGTCCGTAAATTGCTTCATCGTTAACCAATGATATTTATTCACGATTTCCTTCTCTATCAAAGGAATCATTGCGTACCCACCGCCAAAAGTAAATAAACCTATCTTAAAAAACTCCCAGAAAAGTTGAAGAATAATCATAAAGTATATCTTCCTTTAATAAAATTAAGAAGGTTGCTTATCCTTTCTTCTTATTATATCTGCGTCGATTGACCAAGGGCCAGCACTAACAATTAATAGAAAAACCAAACCTAAAAACAGGGAAAAGTCTAGGCGCGTCTCATAAGCCATGCTCCAGAATCCATTCTTCAGTAAAATAGGTATCTTAGTCTTTATTATAGTTACCAAAATGTCTATAATGAGAGGGATCGCAGCGGCCCTTGTAAAGAAACCACATAAAATGAATATTCCGCAATCCATCTCAAGAATAGCAAGTAGAATCAGCATGCTTGCCGATAACGGGGTGTCGATTTTCACAAGTTGTCCTTTTCCGAGCACATCAAAAAATAGAAATTTCTGGATCCCCTCGGAAAGAAATACTCCTCCGACCATTATCCGGATCAGAATGGTTGCGGTTGGCGCGGTGGTATGGAGCAGTTTTTTAAAAAGGCTATTATTCATACAACATGTTTAACGCTATAAAATATCCAAAAACGCTCTGGTTCGTCTGAGCGTCAAGGTTGGTTGCCCCGCATGGACTCGAACCATGATAACAAGATCCAGAATCTTGTGTCCTACCATTAGACGACAGGGCAGTAAATCTCTTAAAACGGTACCTACCTCCCGCCTAAAAACCGGCGGGATTTCGCTAAACTAAAAACCAAGGTGCTCAAATTAGACGACAGGGCAGATGATTGTGAAAAGCCGGGATAAACCCGGCTTAGTATCGTTGAGCCAAAACCGACCAAATTATTAATTTATTTCTGGGAGATTACCAAAGATTATCTTTTACCCAGGTATCGGCCTTCTTGACCGCGTTGCAGTCATCCTTTGCCCCTTCTTTCACCCCCTCGGCAAGCCCGCCGGCAGCGCCAACCGTTCCTTTAGCTACAGTACAGCAGCCGGCCAAAAAAACAAAGATAAAAAGGATGACCAGTAAGAATGACTTTTTAATCATTATCCCTCCTTTATCTGTGACTTAAAACTATATAGTTATTTTATTATTAATAAAGAAAAAAGGCAAGGGGAAATTTTATTGGTTTTAACTCCTGGGCATTGCCTGCCCGCTGGTAGTTTACCCCTTGCCTTTCACCAAATCCTTCTAATCAAATATAACACAAATCCGCTGCCGATTTCAAGGGAGAGAGAAGATATTTTACTTTACCCATTTCAATAATCTCCTGGAGCTTCTCTCTTTTCCCAGATAATAAATCACTTCAAATAGGCCAGGACCGATGGTTTTACCGGTAAGCGCAACGCGGATGGGGTGGATCAATTTCTTGGCCTCAATACCAAGCTCCGCCACCAGCTCCCGGAAACTGTTTTCGATATTAATGATATCAAAACTGGCCAGGCTATTCAACCGCTCGCTAAAAAGTTTAAACTCTTTTGACAGGTCCTGGGCTAAATATTTTTCTCTGGCCGCTTCATCCATTACCGGCTCCTCCAGGAAGAAAAAGTCCGCCCACTCTACAAAATCATTCAACCGGGGAAGCCGCGGTTGGAATAATCTTATCAAGGTAAGAAGGTAGCTGCGGTCAAAATTATCCTTGTTTATATAGTTCCTCTCGATCAATAGCGGGATAAGTTCATCTGCCAATTTTTCCGGATCAGCCTCTTTAAGGTATTGATTGTTGACCCAGTCCAGCTTTTTGAGGTCAAAGGTGGCTGCTGTCCTGTTCACGTTTTTGATATCAAATAAGCCTATCGCCTCTTTTATGCTGATAAGCTCGCGGTTATTCCCCGGAGACCAGCTGAGCAATAAAAGGTAATTGACCAGCGCTTCCGGCAAATACCCCATTTTGCGGTAATCGCTGATAGCGGTAGCACCGGTGCGCTTAGAAAGCCTGCCGCCATCCATGCCCATAATCAATGGAAGATGCGCAAATTTCGGCAGCTCCAATCCCAGGGCATGGTACAAAAGAACCTGTTTCGGGGTGTTGGATAGATGATCGTCACCTCGGATAATATGCGTGATATTCATTTCCGCGTCATCCACTACGCAGGCAAAATTATAAGTAGGGGTAGCGTCGGACTTGATCAATACCTGGTCCTTGATCAAGCTGGCATCAAACTCGATCTGGCCGCGGATCAGGTCATCCACCCTTATCTTCTGCGGGGTAACCTTAAAAATTATCGCTTCTTTTCCCTCGGGGGATTTTTCAATATAGGCTAAACCAGCCTTAAGCAGCTTCTCCGCATGCAGGCGATACCTGTCAAAACGCTGGCTTTGATAATAAAGTTCCTCCCAATTAAAACCCAGCCACTTAAGGCTAAAAATGATCTCATCCACGAATTCTTTTTTAGAGCGCTCTTTATCCGTGTCTTCGATCCGCAGGATAAACTTGCCTTCTTGTGATTGCGCAAAAAGCCAGTTGAAGAGCGCTGTGCGGCCACCCCCGATATGCAGATTTCCCGTCGGACTGGGCGCAAACCTGACCCTAACCATCTACTAATTCCGCTCCTTCCTGCAAAGCCTTTTCATTGACCTCTAAAATATCCTTTCTTCCGGCAGGAGACATCACCCTGAATACCTCAAGCATTTTTTTAATTTTTACGGTCTCCTTCTCCCTCAAATAACAGCCTAATGCCACCATGTTGGCTACTTTTATATTGCCTAATTTGATGGCGATATCGGTAAAAGGGAACTGCAATGTCTTGACCCGCTTATCCGGGCCGGCTTTAGCCAAAGAAGAATTCAAGACCAGTAACCCTTTATCTTTAACCCTAGCGCTGAATCTCTTCAAGGAAGGATTATTTAAAATTATAAGCGTATCTGCCTTGTTTATATAGGGGGAGCCGATCTCCTGGCCAGAGATAGTGACCATGCAATGGCTGGTCCCGCCGCGGACCTCCGGCCCATAAGCAGGAAGCCAGGTAACGTATTTACCTTCGGCCATGGCTGCCTGGGCCAAAACCTTGCCCAGAAGCATTACCCCCTGTCCTCCGCTGCCGGCAATAATTATGCGTTCGGTCATTTGATCCTTCCCAGAGGGAACTCCTTTTGCATGTGATCCCGGATCCAATCCAGAGATTCCTTGGGGTTTAATCCCCAATAGGTTGGGCAGGGAGAAAGTATCTCCACCAGCGAAAATCCAGCATTGTTTATCTGATTTTCGAATGCCTGCCTGATGGCGGCTTTGGCCTTTAATACCTCCTGCGGGTTATGTAAAGATACCCTTTCAATATAATGTACTCCGGCTAGTAACGCCAGCATCTCGGATATTTTTAAGGGATAGCCGTGCTTTTTCCGATCCCTTCCTTCAAGGGTGGTAGATGTCTTTTGCCCTAAAAGCGTGGTGGGGGCCATCTGGCCGCCGGTCATTCCATATACCGCATTATTAATAAAGATCGCCGTCAGGTTTTCTCCCCGGTTTGCCGCGTGGATAGTTTCATTCGTGCCTATGGCAGCCAGGTCTCCGTCACCCTGATAGGTAAAAACAATATTTTGCGGACGCACCCTTTTTATGGCGGTGGCTACGGCTAAAGCCCTACCGTGGGCAGCCTCCGAACAGTCAAACTTCCAGTAATTATAGGCTACTACCGCACAGCCTACTGGGGCTATACCGATAGTCCTTTCCCTTATGCCCAGCTGGTCAATTATCTCGGCAACCAGGCGGTGGGCAATGCCGTGGCCGCAGCCCGGGCAGTAATGCGTAGGCACATCGTATAGCGATTCCGGACGACAGAATATTCTTTCCATTATAATATTTTCCTGACCTTGTTAATGATCTGGTCTTCGCTGGGTATCCCTCCGCCTGAACGGCCGAGAAACTCTACCTGCGCTTTTCCGTTAACTGCCAGCTGCACATCTTCAAGCATCTGGCCGTAAGACATCTCAATTACCAGGTATTTAATTTTTTTGTTACGCGGGCAAAAAGCCTGTTTGGGAAATGGCCAGAGGCTGATCGGACGGATCATCCCGATCCTCTCTCCAGCAAGCCTCATACGGGTGAGGCTACTTTTAGCGATTCGTGCCATTGTCCCATAAGCTACCAGGACGATTTTGGCATCATCCAAAAATAAACCCTTAAATCGTGTTTCTTTATTTTTAATAATGTTATATTTTTGCTGCAGCTTGAGGTTAAGTTTTTCCAAAGCGCCTTCGGCCAGGGCAAATGATTTAATAATATTAGGCTTCCTTCCCTTGCATCCGGTAAGCGCCCAAGGCTTAAGGTTAGCGGGCTTGATCTTCTTCGCAGACAACTCTACCGGCTCCATCATCTGGCCTAAAATCCCATCACCTAAAATTATCACCGGGATGCGGTACTTATCTGCCAGATCAAAGCTCCTTTGCGCCAGATCATAGGCCTCCTGCACGGATCCGGGAGCCAAAACTATCGTGTGATAATCTCCGTGCCCCCCGCCGCGGGTGGCCTGAAAATAATCCGATTGCGCCGGAGCGATATTGCCTAAGCCGGGCCCGCCGCGCATAATATTGACGATCACCGACGGAAGTTCGGCGCCGGCGATATAAGAGATCCCCTCCTGTTTTAAACTTATCCCCGGGCTGGAAGATGAGGTCATCGCCCTTGCCCCTGCGGCGCTTGCCCCATAAACCATATTGATCGCCGCCAGCTCTGACTCCGCCTGAATAAACACGCCACCGGCTTTCGGCATATATTTGGCCATATAACCAATGAGTTCATTCTGGGGGGTGATCGGGTAGCCGGCATAAAAATCGCAACCGGCCGCAAGTGCCCCCTCGGCAATCGCCTCATTACCGGAAATAAGAATCTTTTTGAACTCTTTTTGACGTTTCTCCCGTGCCATACTTACCTCGCTTAGCAGGGACAGTCCCCGTTCGGGGACAGTCCCTGCTGCAACACTTTATTTATAAACTTCGATACAGCAATCCGGGCAGATCACCGCGCATTGCATACAGCCAATACAATCTGTTGGTTCATCTCCCGCCTTTGGCGGGATCCCGCCCTTACTTAAGTTATCTTGGCGGGAAAACTCCACGAAATTCAAACCGCGCTTGTTTAATTTAGCGCTTTTCTTGATCAGACCCTTGGGGCAGAAACTGACGCAGAGAAGACAACCCTTGCATTTATCCTGATTAATTATTATCTTAGCCATTTTTTACTACCCCGCGGATATTCGCGGCAATCCCCGCGCCGTTTAACCCGTATTTCTCAAGAAGAATCTCTCTTGAACCGTGCGGGATAAACTCCAGCGGCAGGCCGATACGCGTAACCCGCTTATCTAATTCCTGGGCAACGCTGCTGCCGAAACCCGCATCCCTGATCCCCTCCTCTACCGTAAAAACAAACTTTGTCTTTGCGCAAACACCCTTAATTAAATCCATATCCAAAGGATGCACAAACCTGGCATTGATCAGGGCCCCGGAGAGATTTTCTTTCCCTAATATGTCAACGGCCTCGCGGGAAACCGAAACCATGCTCCCTAAAGCGATAATCGTAAAATCGCTGCCATCCTGGACAAGCTCGGCCTTGCCTAATTTTAAAGGCGCGCCTGTTTTAGCGGGTAAAGGGGCGCTTGAACGGGGATATCTTATTGCTGCCGGCTTTCCAAGCCGCAGGCTAAACTCCAGCATATCCTCCAGCTCCGTCCCATCCTTTGGCGCCATGATCACCAGATCCGGGATGCTTTTAAGATAAGCAATATCAAATATCCCCTGATGCGTAACCCCATCTTCTCCCACAATTCCTGCCCGGTCAATAGCAAATATCACCGGAAGGCCTTGCAGGGAGACCTCCTGGATAATCTGGTCATAGGCGCGCTGCAGAAATGTAGAATAAATGGCAACTACCGGTTTAAGCCCCTGATTAGCCAGCCCGGCGGCAAAGCAAACCGCGTGCCCCTCGGCAATACCCACGTCAAAAAACCTCTCCGGAAAATTATCGCGGAATTTATCCAACCCGGTCCCCTCGGGCATGGCCGCGGTTATACCGACGATCCCCGGGTCATCATGCGCCAGGGAAATTAATTTATCGCCGAATACTTCCGTGTAGCTCTTTGATCCCGTAGGGCCTTTCTTATCCAGCACCTCTCCCGTGTTTATATCAAAACAGCTTATGCCGTGGAACCTTACCGGATCCTCCTCGGCAAAACAACAGCCCTTTCCTTTCTTAGTGACTACATGGAGGATGCGGGGGCCTTTAAAGACCGTGATATTTTTTAATGTGGATGTAAGGGCGTTCAGGTCATGACCGTCGATGGGCCCGAAATAGCGAAAACCCAGTTCTTCAAAAAACATCCCGGGGACAAAGAGGCCTTTTAAGCCTTCTTCAAATCTGTTCATGAGCTTTATCAGGCGGCCCCCCTCTCCCAGGCGGGTTTTTAAAAAATTCACCAGGTTATCGTGAATGCGGTTATATACCGGCAGGGAGATGATCTTGTTCAGGTAATTGCTGATCGCCCCCACGTTAGGGGCAATGCTCAGTTCATTAGTATTTAAAACTACCAAGATATCTTTTTTCAGGTGGCCGGCATTATTCAGGCCCTCAAAACAAAGCCCTCCGCTTAAGGAACCGTCCCCGATGACGCAGACAACTTTAAATTTATCCTTTTCGGGCAAAAGGTCCCTGGCGCAGGCAAGGCCCAGCCCGAGGGAGACCGCGTTTGAGCTGTGGCCGGTAGTAAAAGGGTCATAAACCGATTCATCCCTGGAAGGAAACCCGCTCAAGCCCCCATACTGCCTTAGTGTCGGAAACTTAAGTTTACGTCCGGTTAATATTTTGTGCGCATACGCCTGATGCCCCACGTCAAAAATTATTTTATCTTTAGGGGTGTTCAGGCAATAATGCAAAGCAATGATCAACTCCACCGCCCCCAGGCTTGAGGCTAGGTGGCCGCCGGTCTGCGAGACTACCTCAAGCAACCTTTGCCTTATCTCCTTGGATAAACGATTAAGCTCATCCAGGTTTAATTGTTTAAGCTCCTGCGGAGAATTTATTTTCTCTAATATCATTTTTACTACTCTTGCCCTTCTCCCGAATCATCAAACTTCCCCGGGTCAAATTTGCCGTCTTTTTTCATGAGCAGCTCTACTTTTCGCTGGGCTTCGGCTAATACCTGAGAGCAGGATTTCGCCAATCTTACCCCCTCTTCGTATTTCTTAAGGGACTCCCCCAGGGTGATTTTACCGCTGGAAAGCTCCTCCACAATCTTCTGCAGTTTTTTCAGATCCTCCTCAAAGACCGTTTTCTCTTTCATCCCCCATGACCTCCTGTACCAAACTTATAAACGCCCCTTTATGCAAAACCGTTTTCAGCCTATCGCCCGGCTTTATCTGGCCGGCCTCTTTGATGACCTCGCCTTGCGGCATAAGCATACTTAAACTGTATCCGCGCGACAATATGGAGAGCGGGCTTAATGCCCCCAGCCTGTCGATCAATGCGCCTGAACGCTCCTTTGCCAGCTCCAGGGCATGCCGCATATTATAATTCAACCCGGAGAACAGTTCATCTAAAAACTGCTGTTTTTCCAGCAGCCGGTCAGCCGGGCTCTTAAGCATATGGGTAAGGCCGGTGAGCCTGTTCTTCAAACCGTTGATCAGGTCCATAACCGAAAAATCCAGCTCATGCTTTGCCCCGGCAAGCTCGGCGATCAGGGCATTCTTTTTATCCACGATGATCTTGGCAGCGGCTGTCGGCGTCTCTACAAAGACATCGGCCACCAGATCCGCGATAGTTGTGTTGATCTGATGCCCCACCGCCGAAATGACCGGCAAGGCAGAATTATAAATTGCCCGGGCAACGACCTCTTCGTTAAAGGCCCACAGATCTTCAGTACTGCCGCCGCCGCGGCTGACAATGATCAGGTCCGATTTACCAAAATGGTTAAGTTCTTCTACCGCCGCGGCGATCTCAGCGGCGGCTGACTCCCCCTGCACGCGCACAGGGCGAATAAGCACATCCACGAAGGAAGCGCCTTTTTTAAGGATCTGCAATATATCGCGTACTGCCGCGCCCTTAGCGGAGGTAACAACGCCGACGGAAAAAGGCATTAACGGCAGCGCTTTTTTATGGCTTGGCTCGAACAATCCTTCCTGCTCAAGTTTTTTCTTCAGCTGCTCAAAAGCCAACTGCTGCGACCCGATCCCTTTAGGCTCTATTCTTTCAACTATGATCTGGTATTGCCCGCGCGGTCCGTAAACATCTATTTTTCCGAAACAAATTACCTTCAGGCCGTCTTCAAGTTTGAATTTTAAACCTTTATTCGCGTAAGCAAACATCGCCGCCAGGATCAACGCCCCTTGGTCCTTAAGCGAGAAATAAAAGTGGCCGCTGGAGGCGGCTTTAAAGTTAGAGACCTCCCCTTCAATCCAAACCTCCCCGACATTTTGCTCAAGCAGGCCTTTAATCACCTGAGTTATCTCGGAGACAGTATAAATATGTTTATGGCTTTGCCTATCGGAAGGCAAACCATTGTTCTGTAACTTACTTATTTTCTGCATTTTTTACCGGTTCTTCAGGAGTGCTGACCGGCGGCTTTACCTCAACAACAGGAAGAGGTTTTTTCTTAAAAACCAGCAGCTGCACTGAATACGGAGGCAGCTCTATAGTTTGGCTATACCCCTGGTTAAGATCCACCTCCTGCTCATCAGGGGCCTTAAATGCGCAATCACGGCTGCAGCTGCTATCCACCGTATATCGGCTGAGCATATAAATATCTTTTGCCCCTTTAAAGGTAATCTTGATCTTGCGGTTATCTGCCGAAAATTTCCTGACCAGGTTATTGAGCTCTATGGCACGGTTAAGCATGTTCCTGGCTTTGACTGGCAGGCGTAAAGTGGATAAATCCAATTGCCCGGAAAGGATTTTTTCTATCCGGTCGGATTTAACGATATTGATGATGTATTTTCTCTCCGCGCTGTTTAAGTCAACTATAGCCCTAGATAAATAATTCATTGCCGCCTGCGGGTCAATATAATTATAAACAAGCACTGCCAGGTAGTCCTGGCTCCTTGTGGAGATTATCCCCGCAAATTCATCCGTCGGGAAAGTCGGCAATAATTCATTGCCCAGAAGATTAAGCATGCGAAAGGTATTATATCCGGCCTTGGCATATCCCTTGTAATCGGAGCGCTCCTGCCCGTCAAAGGAAAAAATCCCCAGATTCCTGCTTACACCCTCCTTATTCCCCCCAAAATCCTCAAGGCAGAAATACGTCTGGTAGTCCAGCCCTGCCTCCTGCATATTTTTAAGGCGGCTGGGTATGAAGCTGGCGCTAACATAAGCCTCCTTGCCTCTTTTAGAGGAAATATTGGCGGCCGCGTCAAAGTTCCACTCATCGATAACCAGGGGGAGGCTGCTTTCAAAACGAAAGTAGCTTAACCATTCGCGGATCAGCTTGATAAAAGGCTTATTATAAATGCTGATCTGCCTCTCAAGGGCCGGGTCTGAAGAATAGGCGTGCCATGAGATAAAATCCAGCGGCAATTTATAACTATAACAATATTTTATCAGTTCATAAATCAAACTGCGTTCGGGAGTAAGGATATCGTTGGGCTGGGTATTGGCAAACCAGGAGCTCGTCGATGGCCCGCCTAAGGGGATATGTATCTTGGCCTCCTGGCGCAGCTCCTTTATGGCTTCTGCGACAATACGGTAAAGATTAAGATACTCCGACCTTTCCCCCAAGAAAAAATCCTCCAGGTCAGGGGCATTCCAGACCTCATACCAGATATTATATTTCTTTTCGCAGCTTAACCGGCGGATAGTATCTTTGACCAGCTGTTTGTAGCTTTTTAGATTATGCACGGCGCTGTTTTTATCAAGGACCTTGCCCATGCCAGAAGGGGTGCCGAAGAGATCCAGGATAACCACCCCGCCGGAATCGCTTATCTGTTTGATCACCGCGTCGTAGTTACCTAAAAGCTTATCCTTGGCAGCCTTGTCTTTAGCCAGCTGTTCAATCTCCCAAAGATTATATTGTAGGCGGTAGAAATTAGTAAAACCCAGGTCAGCCTGCCAGGTTTCCAGGATCCCTTGGGCGGCCAATGTTTGCGGCCAGGTTATATCACGGTGGCTGCCCCTGCCGCTTAAGTCAATGCTTGGTTTATATATTCTAGGAAGAGGTGTACCAGGAGAGCTTATATCCACATTGAATTCCAATTCATCGGGGCTTTGGGCAAGAGAGGTCCCGGCCGAAAAAAATAACGCCAGGGATAAAGATAATAAAAGCGCCTGCCTTCTACTCATCTAAAAGTTTTTTCTGTATCCTTAAAATTGAAGTTGCTGAGCCTGTTTTTTCATCTATCCGGACAAGGGCCCCATGCAGCTGGATATTTTCTTCGGCAACGTTAAATTTTACCGGGATAGAGCTTAAGAAACGGGTGAGCACATCCTCCACATTTCTGCCGATCACAGAATCATACGGCCCGGTCATGCCCGCGTCGGTTATATAGGCGGTGCCCTTGGGAAGAATCTTCTCATCAGCGGTCTGGATATGCGTATGCGTGCCAAAAATAGCAGAGAGCTTGCCATCCAGATACCAACCCAGGGCAACCTTTTCCGAAGTAGCCTCTGCGTGCACATCCAAAATAATGATCTTGGTTTCTTTAGCCAACTCCGCGCAGGCTCGAAGAGCGGTTTTAAAAGGGCATTCCAGGGCATCCATGAAAACCCGGCCATTGACATTAATTACTCCGACCTTAAGGCCGTTTGCGGCCTTATACACATGGGCCCCACGGCCCGGGGCTCCCTCAGGATAATTAAGGGGGCGCAGTATCCTTTCCTCCTGGTTGATCAACTGGAAAATCTCGCTTTTCTTCCAAATGTGGTCTCCGGAGGTAAGCACATCCACTCCCGAGGCGAATAATTCCGCGGCAACCTTTGCGGTAATCCCTGAACCGCCGGAGGCATTCTCGGCGTTAGCGACCACAAAATCTATTCCCAGTTCATCCTTAAGCCCGGGGAGCAGTTTAGCGATTGCTGTTCTACCTGGTGAGCCGACTATGTCTCCGATAAATAATATATTCATTTTTGGCGTATCTCCCGAACAATACTTATCCTGTCGTGGAACAGTCCCCTTCGGGGACAGTCCCTACTGGCAACACTACTTAGCATACTCAATGGCGCGCATTTCGCGGATCACCGTAACCTTGATCTGTCCCGGATACTCCATCCCCTCTTCGATCTTTTTACGTATATCCCTGGCCATAGCCACCGCCTCGTTATCGTTTATTTTTTCCGGCTGCACGATTACGCGGATCTCCCGGCCTGCCTGAATGGCGAAAGACTTCTCCACCCCTTTGAATAAATTGGCAATAGACTCCAGTTTATCCAGCCGCTTAATATAAGTCTCAAGAGTTTCCCTTCTTGCTCCCGGCCGGGCTGCGCTTATGGCATCGGCGGCTACGGCTAAGACGGCGTAGAGGCTTTGCGGCTGGGCCTCCTCATGATGCGACTCAATTGATCCGACCACTTCCACGGATTCATTGTATTTCTTAGCCAGCTCTGCCCCCAGCTTGGCGTGCGTGCCTTCAACCTGGTGGTCTACGGCTTTTCCTATGTCATGCAAGAGCCCAATCCTGCGGCCTAATTTAAAATCCAGCCCCAGCTCCGAAGCCATCACCCCCAGCAGGTAGGAAACCTCCTTAGAGTGCTGCAGGGCATTCTGGCCGTAGCTGGTGCGGTATTTAAGCCGGCCGAGAAGCTTGATTATCTCCGGATGCAAACCATTAACCCCGGTATCAAAAGCCGCCCGCTCACCCTCTTCGCGGATCTTCTCATCCATTTCTTTTTTGGTCTTCTCAACTATCTCTTCGATGCGTCCGGGATGGATCCTCCCGTCGGAGATCAGCTTTTCAAGGCTAAGCCGCGCGATCTCGCGCCTCACCGCGTCAAACCCGGAGAGGGTAACTGCCTCCGGGGTATCGTCAATGATCACATCCACCCCCGTGGCCATCTCCAGGGCCCGGATATTCCTTCCTTCGCGTCCGATAACCCTTCCTTTCATTTCGTCATTAGGCAGATTTACCACGCTTACAGTTGATTCTACGGTATGTTCCGCAGCGCAGCGCTGGATCGCCAGGCTTACTATTTCGCGGGCTTTTTTATCGGCGATACTGCGCGCCTCCTCCTCCTGACGCCTGATAAATAGCGCCTTTTCATTGTTCAATTCCTCGTTAAGACGGCTAAGCAGTATCTGCTTTGCCTCCTCCGCGGAAAGCGAGGATATCTTTTGCAGCCTCTCCTTTTCTTCGGCAACCAAAGCATGGAGCTGTCCCTCTTTTACTTTTAACCCATCCTCCTGTTTCTTAAGATTACCGCTGCGGTTGTCGATCTCTTTTTCTTTCGTTTCCATGAGATCCAGCCTGCGGTCAATATTCTCCTCTTTCTGGGTAAGCCTGCGCTCGAGGTTGGCGATCTCCTGCTTGCGGTCTTTGGTCTCCCGTTCAAAATCCTGGCGCATGCGGTACAAGAGATCTTTGGCTTCCAGCTCCGCTTCCCGGCGCTTATCCAGGATCTCCTTTTTGGCGACATCCAGAATATGCTCAGCTTCCGCCTCAGCGCTCTTTAACTTCTTTGCGGCAATATGTTTCCTTAAGAAATAACCGGAATATGCGGCGGCTATCGCAATAACTATAAGTATCACTATGTTGAGAATCATTTCTATCCTCCCTTTTGACCTGCTTGTAGAGCTTCCTACAGGAGCTTTAGGAGAAGATAATTTTGTTTACGCTCACATCGTGGCTAGTGGTGGGGATTAGAGGCAAGATTTGGAAGTCAAAAGCCAGGCCTATGGAAGGCGCTCTATTAGAAAGCTTGCTTAAGAAGCGGTCGTAGTAACCCTTGCCGCGGCCCAGGCGGTTGCCTTTTTTATCAAAAGCTAAACCGGGAGTAATAATAAGGTCTATATCCTCCGGCTTAACCAGAGTTTCGGCTACAGGCTCCCAAACCCCGTAAGGGCCTACTTTTAATTTCGCGTGGTCTTCTAATATGGCTGGCTGCATAGTTTCTTTATCTTTTCTGCAAATCGGCACGCATATAAGCTTGCCTATTTTTTTGGCTTCCTTGATCATTTCTTCTGTGTTTACTTCCCCGCCAAAGGCGATGTAAAACATAACTATCTTCGCCTTCCTAAAAACCTTATTCCTTAAAAGTTTATCCTGAATAAGCTTACTTTTTCGGTTTCGGTCTTCCTCCTTCTGAGTTTTTAATTTCAAGAGAATTTTACTACGTATTTGGGCTTTTGTCAACCCCGTTACAAATTGTGAACTATGAGTCATTTTATTTATTTGTAACGGGGTCAACATAACTGCCTATAAACAGGTTTCCCCCTCATGAGCATGGCCTTTGTCCTCAAAGGGCACGGGCTTTCCCTGCTTCTTGTAATAATCCTTTAAGGCCGAGCGCAAGGCCTCCTCAGCCAAAACCGAGCAGTGCATTTTTACAGGAGGCAGGCCGCCCAGGGCTTCAGCAACCGCTTTATTGGTAATGGCCAAAGCCTCGGTAATACTCTTGCCTTTGACCATCTCCGTAACCATGGAACTGGTGGCAACTGCTGCTCCGCAATTATGCACGGCAAAACCCTTTACTAAATAGGAGTTTGGCTCACCGCAAACCTGAAAATTATAAACATGACCTTCAAAATTTTCCGCAGTAACATTTTTAATGGGTACGAGGAAGTATTTGCTATTGTAATGGGTGAATTTGTTTGACCTGACTAATTTAAAAGATATCAAATATTGAATTGACTCCTTAAGTTTTCTTCCCCCGATACAACAATCCCGCTTCAGGATTTGTCTTATAGAAGCGAATATTCCGCCCCGGGCAAGCATCTCCTGAATCTGAATAGCCAATGATTCTGAAACGGTAATAATGCGATGAGTCTTGCTGTTATTCGGCCTTCTTTGATAATGATTGCCGTCACCGCTAAGATAGGCTTTAATCAATTCCCATTGCTTGGCAAATGGGAGCAGCAGAATCTCTGTTGATAATGATTTGTTTTTGGCCAATTTCCCGCAATAATTCGTCAAAAACTTTGCCAGTTTTCTGGAACAAATATATACCTCTGCAACATTATCTCTGATACGGCACTTCGGTTTTTTACCCGTTGCTTTTTCTAACAATAACTGAACTTCTTTTATAAAATCCTTTTCTTTTTTGTTAAAAGCAAAGGCTACCACACCTCCTCGCGCCGCGATATAGCCTTCTGACAAATAATATCCCATAAGCCTCATAGAATCTTTGGTAAAAGACTCGTTATCTTTAATCTCTCTATTAACATTAAAAATAAGGTAATCGCCTTTTTCGAGGTCGCTTACTTTTACAAAATCCGGTTCAGTTAGAAACAAATCCTCTTCTTTGCACCGCAACCAACTACATCTTGTCCCATGTAATCTGGCTCCTTTAACCCATCCTCTCTTTACACACAGCACAGGATGTTCCGATGTAACACTAAACGAATTAAACGGGGAAACAAGGGGCATGATAGTAAATAATTTCCCCTGGTAATTTCTTTTATAAATTTGGCATACCGCAGTTTCTCTCCCCTGGCTATTTACCACAAAAGTACCCTTATTTACTTCCGAAGCGTCCTCCCAGCCACCTTTACTTAAAACCACTCTTTCTTTTGCCGGTAAACAACCAAATGTCTTAAACTTAACGTCAACGATGATTTCATTCTTAATCTTAAGGTACATCTTCATCACGTCACCACATACGGGATTGCCGACGGTGCCGATGCCGCTGGCATCGGGGATCTCGCCGACATTGCGCGGATTGGTAAAATGATCCATGACTTTTCCGCTATAAGGAAGCTGCTCTGCCATTTTATTTACTCATTATCAATTTATGCGGGGGAGAGGATTTTTTATAATCCCTCTCTTTATGGATCTCTTTGATCTTATCCAGCTTGTTCTTCTTTTCCAGCTCCCTGTAGATCAAAACCCAGGCGCAATCCTTTTCACTGTCGGTCTCGCATTTGCCTTTATTCATCCCGCCGCAAGGGCCGTTTAAAAGTCCTTTTGGGCAAAGGGTGACCGGGCAGATCCCGGCGGTCTCTCCTAAAACGCACTCCGCGCACATGGAGCACTTCTCAAAAAAATTACCCTGGCTATCCATGACCGCGCCGAAAAGGGTATTATTGGCCGGTAAAACTGTCAAACCTAAGCGGTCATTATCTTTTACTGATTGAACCCCCAACCCGCAGGCCAAAACTAAAAAAGCATCACAATCACGCAATATCTTTATATTCTTTGCCAGCTCGGTCTTGATCTGACTGGCCAGGCAGGGAGCCCCGGGTATACACATCCCTAAAACCTTCTTTCCCTGCGCTTCCAGTTCAGCCTTCATCTTAGACAGTTCAGGCTCTCCGCCGCTCTTGCAGGTAGCAGCGCACTCTCCGCAGCCCACCAGAAATATCTTATTATATTCCTTCAGGTTGGTTAATAACTCCTCTAAAGGCTTTTGCTGGCTGATAATCATAATAAAAATTCTAACACAAAAATATACCTATCTCAAGAGAAAATAAGAGCTACGACCGGGATTAATCCCTTAAATTCTTAGGATGAGTTTCTAGCTTCTTTCGCAAATACGCATCCTTCAAAAATCCTCTTCCTTAAATTATAGCTGTCGGCATACCTGGCGTATTCTACCCAGCCGCGTATCTTCTGGGTGAGCTTCTCCTGCGTTATCAGGCCCTGGCTGTATTCTCTTTTAAGGCATTCCAGCCTTTCCGTAAAGTTTTTCAGATTCCTGCTCTTCACCCTCTTATGGAAGTAAAATATCTTGTAGCCCAGGAAGTTTATCCCCTTGTCCAAAGTGGTTAGCCTGGTTTTCTGCGGATGAAGGCTTAGCAAAAGGGATTGCCAAAGATAGGTTGAGATGGCATCCTTTGTCTGGGTGAGATCTTTTCTGTCCAGGACAGCAAAATCATCGGCAAAGCGGATATAGTATTTACACCCTAAACCATGCTTGATGAAATAATCCAGCTCATTCAGGTAGATGTTGGCTAAAGTCTGGGATAATGGTGAGCCGATGGGGATGCCTTTGGTCCCGTATGCGCCAAAGGTCTTATTTGGGCTTTTCCTCAAAAAATCCTTAATAAGCCAGATGAGTCTTTTGTCCTTGATCTTCCTAGCTAAAATGGTTAATAAAATACGGTGGTTGATGTTGAGGTAATATTTTTTGATGTCCATCTTCAGAATATGCGCCGAAGCGGGCTTGTTTCTCCTGGCGGCCTTTTGCTTGAAAGAATCGAACCTCCTTATGGCGGCATGCGTGCCCTTGCCGAGCCTGAAGGCGTAGGAGTCATAGATAAAAGCCTTGTTAAAAAGAGGATAGACCGTCATTCTTATTGCCTGCTGGACTACTCTGTCCTTAAGGCAGGGCGAGAAGATGGCTTTTTGCGGGGGTGTATGGGGTATTAAAATGGGCTCCATCCTGGAGGAGCGGTAGGTAAAACATTTTAATTCTTGCTGCAAGTTAAATATATTTTCTTCTAAGCTATATTCAAACTCTCTGATAGATCTATTATCTTTCTTGTGTCTTCTTACCTTATGGTAGGCTTTATACAGGATACTAAAAGAGGTGAGTTTATCATAGAGGCTGGGATAGGTCTTCATGCAGAGATAGCGGGATAGTTACAGGTGACCCTTCTTTTGGCGTCTTTTTTTCTTTTTCGTATTTTATCCATCCACCGAGCATCCTGCCGATCTCTACGATATGGCCGGAGAGGGTTTCGTATTTCTTAAGGTCAAGGAGCCTTAAGTCCTTGGAAAGGCGGATAAAGATGCGCAATATATCCAGTTTTACGCTTGCCTCAACCAAAGAGGCCTGCTTTTCCCTCTGCTGGTTGGCGGTGATTATCCCTTCCAGCAGATCTATCGAGGCGTGTTCGATCCTTTCGCCTAAGACGAATTTGTCCGACTTGGGAAAGAATCTTACATACTGATAGACCAGGAGGTCTAAATCGTATATCTTTTTAAATATGGCAATACCTTCTGTATTGGACATAATCAAAGCTGCCTTCCTGATAATAAAAGGCAGAGATGTAATCAGGGGAAATCGCATCTCTGCTTAAAGCTCACCAGGCATTCAATTTTCGCTTAGGTTATATTATCCCTTAGGTAGGATGGGATTTGCCTCCAGGCGTAGGTAAGGGCTACTCATTGTCTGCCTTGTATTTCATTAAGAAGAATGGTTAGTCGTCTCATACAGGCGCGCTTGGTTAATCCGTAGAATAACCAACTCCGGCCTTGGCTTAAAAGCCTTTTGGTCTTTGATTTCGAGCATATTCCCCTCTTCACTTAACTTATCGCTTTATTAAAAGCTGGGGCTTGACGTAAAGCCCTTTATATATTAAGCAACAATATACTCAAATTTCATTTTCGTTCGCCTTTCGGCGAGGTATTTCAAAGAGCAAAAGTTCAAAGACCAACTAGACGACTTGCGCCACCGCCCCTCCCCACCAAACCTAGGGATGGTTCTCAGAATCCAAAACTACTAATACGGCAGACCGAAGCACGGTGAACCATCCGTGTAATGGCAGTGCCATACAACCTCGCCTGAACCAAAGACATAATACATAGAGTACATATACGACCTAACGTTGGGCGTCTTCCCGCCCCAGTCACACCTGACCGCATTAAATTGCGCAGACGTCCCCCATTGATAGATGAAGTATCTATAGTAGTCGGTGGATACGCAGGTATTGTCAACACCCACGTCGGCATTCAGCATACCGGTTACCGAACCATTCTCAAGATAGTATTGATAAGCTAACTGGCGCATGGTACCTATACGCACTCTAGCTTCGGCAAGCCGGGATTTCTCAACTGTAATGGAGTATTGGCTAATGCCTAGTGCCGCAAGTACCCCTACGATGATTATAACAACAATAAGTTCAATTAAGGTGAAAGCGCGTTTATTATTTGATAGAGCATTGTTAAAGGTAAGGGGCTTGATTGGGGATTGCGGTTGGGGGTTAAAACCTTTGGCCAATTGTCCTATCCTCCTTTCCAAATTAGCGGGAGATCCCCTGCCTTTAAAAGGCAGGGGGGTGTCTATTTTTTAATTTTTTGTATCGGTTATTAGTCTACCCCCCCCCCAGGAATTGTCAAGTTTTTTCGAGATAGGGTATGAACTGGTAAGATAGGTAACCATCTTTCAGTTGCATAGGATGGCGAGGCTTGGCTTGAGCAACATCTTAAAATTCGAAACGGGCAGGGTTGCCCGGCTATGCACGAAGAAGGCAGAGCGAGAATTTTTGCCGAAGCGTAGTCCCGCCTCGCTGGGGCGGGACAAGCGGTGCTGCGAGAGGCAAGCCTCGACAGCCTGCCGCTTTATTCATCACGGAAATACTCTTCCATGGTTTCAAAAAACTCTTTATTTCTCTGCTTTTTATCTCCAATAATATCCTCTAATTCCACGTCATCGAGCCCTTCTAATTCTCCGGCGCTTTGCACATCCGCAAACTTATCAAGCAACCCTCCTTGCTCCAGGAACCGCGAGACCTGGGTGAACACCGAGCCGCCTGGGTCCATAAAACTTCTCGGGGAGCGGTCAATATGAGGCTTTAATAAGAATAAATTTACCTTGGCGCGCGTGGCAGCAACGTAGAGCAGCCTGCGTTCCTCTTCAATCTCATCCTCTGTTTCCAGGGAGAGGTAGGAGGGAAGGTGGCCTTCGGCAACATAAATCAAGAATACGGTATGCCATTCCAGGCCCTTTGCCGAATGTATGGTTGAGAGTGTGAGTGGATAGTCATCTTTATCCTTTTTCCCTGCCTCCACTATGCTTCTCTCCGGAGGCTCTAAGGCCATATCCACCAGGAATTGTTCCAGCGATTGATAGCGCTGGGCAATACGCAATAAGGAATCCAAATCATTCAGGCGCTTGTTAAAATCATCGTATTTTATTTTTAAAAGCGCCTGGTAAAACCCGAGGAACTTTTCAATGATCTTTGCCGGTTCATCCCTATGGATGTCAACCTCCCTTAACAGCCTAAAGAGGCTGATCAATGTGTCATTTTTCTGGCTTTGGCTATCGGAAGCCAAACCATTGTTCTGTAACTTACTTAATAACGCGGCATCCCCGGCATTGCCCTTCTGCGCGATCAGCTCAATGATCTTTTGTCCGGTTTTAGGCCCGATCCCGGGTATTAACAGAAGTGCGCGCAGCCAGCTGACCTGATCTGCCGCATTATAAGCGATGCGCAGATAGGATAAGATGTCTTTTATATGCGCGGCTTCCACAAATTTCTGGCCGCCGTATTTTACAAAAGGTATATTGCGGCTGGCCAGGGTAATTTCTAAATCATTGGAATGCCAGCCTGAGCGAAAAAGCACGGCCATGTCATTTAGGCTCATGCCCTCCTCCCTTAACTCCAGTATTTTATCCGCCACAAAACTTGACTGCGAGTTTTCATCAGGGCAATCGATAAAAACAGGAAGGTTCCCTTCTTTTTTCCTGGTGTAAAGGTTTTTTTCGAATTTCTCCTTGGCCTGGGCGATGACCGCGTTAGTCAAATTCAAGATCGGCTGGGTTGAGCGGTAATTCTCCTCCAGGGTAATGATCCTGGTGCCTTTGAAGATCTTGGGAAAATCGATTATATTCTTAAAGTTAGCCCCCCGGAAGGAATATATGCTTTGAGCATCGTCACCCACGACCATGATATTGGCATGGTCGGCGGCCAAAAGGCAGGCGATATGCGCCTGAAGCTTATTGGTGTCCTGATACTCGTCAACCATAATATACTTATATTTGGCAGAAAGTCCCGCACGCACATCCTCATGATGGCTAAGCAGTTTTTTCAGGAAAACCAGAAGGTCATCATAGTCCAGAAGGGATTTCTGGCGTTTATATTTATTGTATTCATCGCGGATCTTTTTGATCTCTTCGCTAAACTCCATGAACTGGGGGTATTCGTCATAAAGGACATCATTTAATTGGCTGGATTTATTCACGCTTTTAGAAATAACCTCCAATATGGCGTGTTTGCGCGGAAAGCGTTTCTCGGATTTGTGATATCCTAACTTTGTGCGCACGAAATTTACCGCATCCTCTGCGTCGGACTGGTCTAAAATGGTAAAATTATTGCCGATCTCTAAAAGCCTGGCGTATTTTCTTAAGATCATATTGGCAAAAGAATGAAAGGTGCCTCCGGAAACTTTTTTGCAGCGCTCATCCAAAAGCAAACTTGCCCGGCGCAGCATTTCTTCAGCTGCCCGGCGGGTAAAAGTAAGCAGGAGGATCTGCTCGGGCCTGACCCCTTTTTCAACCAGATAGGCAACCCGGTGCACTAAAACGCGAGTTTTGCCGCTTCCGGCTCCGGCAATCACCAGGTGCGGACCATCTATAGACTCCACTGCCTTTAATTGCGCGCAGTTTAATTCTTTGCGGTAATCTATTTTTTGCATTTTGAGGGGATACTTTAAGGCTTGGATTTTGTATATGCCCGGATGATCTTCTGCTCGGCAATAGGCTTGTCTTCGGCATTGACCGGGGTATTTTCGATTTTTTGCACCACCCCTAACCCGGAAACCACTTCGCCAAATATGGTATGGCGCATATTTAACCAGGGGGTCTTTGCCGTGGTGATAAAAAACTGGCTGCCATTTGTATTCGGGCCTGAATTTGCCATGGCTAAAATGCCGGGTGAGTCAAATTTAGCCAAGGGGCTAGCCTCATCTTCAAAAGGCCTGCCCCAAACCGACTCTCCAGCCATCCCGGTCCCTGTCGGGTCCCCTCCCTGGATCATAAAACCCTTGATCACCCGGTGAAAGATCAGACCGTCATAATATCCTTTTTCTACTAATTTGGTAAAATTCTCACAGGCCTTTGGCGCAACATCGGGCTTCAATTTGATCTCAATGTCTCCCTGGTTAGTCTCCAGAACCACGATTGTTCCATCCATAGCCAAGACCCTCCCGTAGCAAAACATAAGACCAATAATCAACAGCCCTATAAATATCTTTCTCATAATTTATTTAGCCTCTTCTTCTTTTTGTTTCTGCCTATCCTGCAGGATCTTTTGGGCAAGCTCTACCGGCACCTGCGTGTACTTGTCAAACTCCATGGTGGCATTTGCCCGTCCGCTGGAGAGGGAACGGAAGTTGGTGGCATAACCAAACATTTCAGCCAGAGGGGCTTCGGCGGAGATGACCTTCTGGTTGGCCTTGGCATCTATATTTAAGATCTTGCCGCGGTGCGAACAGATATAGCCCACGCAGCCGTTCAAATACTCCTCAGGGGTTGAGACCTCCAGCTTCATGCTCGGCTCTAAGAACACAGGAGAGCCCTTTAAAAACGCCTCTTTGAAGCCAAGTATTGCCGCCATTCTAAAAGCGATCTCCGATGAGTCCACTTCATGGAATGAGCCGTCCACTAATTCTACCTTAACATCCACAATCGGGTAGCCAGCGTAAACCCCTTTTTGCATGGCTTCGATCACTCCCTTTTCTACCGCCGGTATAAAAGAACGGGGGATTACCCCGCCTTTAATGCTGTCGATAAAATCCAGGCCCTCACCCGGCTTATTCGGAGAGAGCTCCAAAACTACATGGCCGTACTGGCCGCGGCCTCCGGACTGTTTAATATATTTGCTCTCCGCGCTGGCCGGCTTTAAGATCGTCTCCCGGTAAGCAACCTTAGGCTGGCCGACAATAGCTTCTACCCCGAATTCCTCTTTTAATCTATCAACGATTATCTCTAAATGCAGCTCACCCATACCGGTAAGGATGACCTCTTTGGTTTGCTCGTCGGTCTCCACCTTAAAGGTAGGATCCTCTTCGGTAAGCTTAGCCAGGCCTTTGCCTAGTTTATCCTGGTCTGAGCGGCTCTTAGGGACAATACTTAAAGAAACCACCGGAGTAGGAAATTTGATCGCCTCCAGGATTATCGGGTTATCCGGGTCACAGAGCGTATCCCCGGTGATCGTAGCGGCCAGGCCCGGCACTGCCACAATATCGCCGGCAAAAGCGTAATCAATATTCTCCCGTTGGTTGGCATGCATCTGCGCAATGCGGCTTACCCTTTCTTTTTTATTTTTGGTGGTATTTAAAATATAGGTGCCCGCGGAGAGCCTTCCCGAATATACCCGCACATAGACCAGCTTTCCCATGTGCTGGTCAGCCTGCACTTTAAAGGCCAGGCCGCAGAAGGGCTCATTAATATCGGCTTGACGCTTGAGCTTTGTCTCTGGGTTATTCGGGTCATCACCCTGCACTGCCGGCACCTCTAACGGAGAAGGCAGGAAAGCGACAATGGTGTCTAAAAGTTTTTGCACGCCTTTATTTTTAAAAGAGGCACCGCAGGTAACCGGGACCATTTTATTGGCTACCGTTCCCTCCCGGATAACCCGGTATAGCTCCTCCTGGGTGATCGCATCCTCCTGCTCCAGGAATTTCTTCATCAGATCCTCATTAAGGGAGACGGCGCGCTCAACCATGATGTGCCGGTATTTTTTGGCCTGCTCTTTTAACTCCTCGGGGATATCCTCAACGCTGAATTCCTTGCCCAGTGATTCCTCATTGTAAATGTAGGCCTTCATCTCGATCAGGTCAATGACCCCGCGGAATTTATCCTCGCTGCCGATAGGTATCTCCAGGGGGATGGCGCGGGCGCTCAAATCTTTTTCAATCGCGTTCAATACGCTGTAAAAATCAGCGCCCGTGCGGTCCATTTTATTGATAAAGGCGACTTTAGGGACATGGTATTTGTCGGATTGCCTCCAGACCGTTTCTGACTGCGGCTCTACCCCGCCTACGGCGCAAAAGATCGCCACTGCTCCGTCAAGCACGCGCAAAGACCTTTCTACCTCAACGGTAAAATCAACATGGCCCGGGGTATCGATAATGTTAATGCGGTGCTCCTTCCAAAAACAGGTTGTAGCTGCCGCAGTAATGGTAATACCGCGCTCCTGCTCCTGCTTCATCCAATCCATGGTTGCTGCGCCCTCATGCACCTCCCCGATCTTATAGGACCTGCCGGTGTAAAAAAGGATCCTTTCGGTGGTAGTTGTCTTTCCGGCGTCAATGTGCGCTATGATCCCGATATTCCTGACTTTATCTAAACTTGTGCGCGGCTGGGCCTGAGGTTCTTCTTTCTTAGGCTCGGCCTTATCTAACTCCTGCGCTGCCTCTTTATCAGGCTTGGGCTCCTCTGCTATCTCCGGCGCCTCGGCTTCAGGCGCTTTTTCCGGAGCAGGAGTAGGAATGGTTTCCTCTTTAATTATTTGGCTAGGCGGCTCTTTTTTCTGCAGGCCCTGCCTTAAATGCGCTATCTCCTCGGCAAAGCTTTTCAACCTTTCCTCTTTCTCCTCCAGCTCTTTTTCCAGCTCCGTATATTCCTCGTTTAATTTATTGAACTCTGATTTTGGCACCCACTCGCTGATCTTTTCTTTGCGGTTAAACTCGGCGATGGTAGCTAAATGCCCCTTAATATCCTTGAGCTGTTTTTCAATCTGGTGCTTTTGAATCTGGATCTGCTCCTCTTTGGCTTTAACTTCTTTTTCCTCTTCACCCAAAGATGTTTTTAATTCACGCAGCTGCCGTGACAGTTCTACATTCTTGGCAAACTCCTCCTGAAGCTCCTTTTCCTTGGCTATAAACTTATTTTTCAGCTCCAGGCTCTCCGCGCTCTTTTTAGCCAACTCTGCTTCGGCCTTAGCAACCCATTCCTCCCGGCGTTTGAGCTCATCTGAGAATTTGGCCTCTTTATCCCTGGCCAGCAAAAACCCGGATTTCTCCCTGTCATAATCAGCCTTGACCTGGAGCAGCTGGCTCTCTAATCCCTGCGCATGGCTTTCCAGCCGCTGTGCCCTCTGCTCCTTATTCAACTCTTCAGGAACCCTGGTTTTCTGTTCCTTCTTTTTCCTGTCCCGGCCGGAGGATGCGCCGCTAACAAATATACCAATGACCGCGTACACGATCATTCCAGTTCCTAAAACCGCGAGTATCTGCATTGCCAGTATCATTTTAATTCATCCCCATAGCTGGCGGCAGGCTTTGCGGAAAGCTTCTCCAGCCGCTCTTTGATCTTAGCTTCATAGCCTATATTAGTGGGTTCATAGTAGCGAACCTTCTTACGCGTATATTTCTGCCTTACAAAATGCCCCGGGTAATCATGCGCGTATTTATATCCAATGCCATGCCCTAAATTTTGGGCTCCGCTGTAGTTGGCATCCTTCAAATGATCCGGGACCTCCTGCACCTTCTTCTCCTTGATATCCTGCGTGGCCTTATCAATTGCCAGGTAGCTGGCGTTTGATTTGGGGGCGCAGGCAACATAAATTACCGCCTGGGCCAGCGGGATCCTGGCTTCGGGCATGCCCACAAATTCACAGATCTGCAGGGCCGCGTTAGCCAGGACCAAAGCCATCGGGTCAGCATTGCCCACATCTTCGGCAGCCAGGATACAAACCCGGCGGCAGATAAAACGCACGTCCTCTCCGGCATAAAGCATCTTGGCCATCCAGTAGATCGCCGCGTCAGGATCAGATCCGCGCATGGATTTGATAAATGCCGAAGCTGTATCATAGTGGCCGTCTTCATCGTGGTCATAAACTACCGCTTTCTTCTGAATGGATTCCTGGGCTGTCGCCAGATCAAAGCTGACATAGCCGTCCTGGGACGCCTGGGTGGTTAAAACTCCCAGCTCCAGGGCAGCCAGGGCGCGGCGTGCATCTCCTTCACAGATCTTGGCCAGGAAATTGAGGGCTTTTTTGTCGGTTTTTACCTTGATATTCCCCAGGCCCCTTTCTTTATCCTTTAAAGCATTATCAATTATTTTTAACAGCTCCGGCGGCTCAAGTGCTTTTAATTCGCAGACAATGGAGCGGGAGAGAAGCGCTGAGGTAAGCGAAAAATAAGGATTGTGGACGGTAGCGCCGATCAATATAAGCCTGCCCTCCTCCACATCAGGCAAGAGCACATCCTGCTGGGCTTTATTAAAACGATGTAACTCGTCGATAAAAAGAATCGTTTTCTTCCGCTTCTCCCTGGCGGAAAGTTTTGCTCCGGATATGATCCTCCTTAGCTCTTCGACGTTGGAGGTGGTGGCATTTATAGCCACATAGTTTGCCTGGGTCATTTTGGCGATACACCAGGCCAAAGAGGTTTTTCCCGAGCCGGGAGGGCCGAAAAGAATAAGCGAGGTTAAGCGGTCAGCCTCTATGGCCCGGCGCAATAATTTACCCTTGCCCAGGATATGCTCCTGGCCGAATAGTTCATCGAGGGTAGCCGGACGCATGCGCACTGCCAAAGGCAGGTCCTTAGAATTTTTTGGCTGATCTTTTTCTTGTAAAAATAAGTCCATAAAAAAAATCCCCGCACAAGTGCCGTTGGAGAGATAGTCTGAACCGATTTGGTTTCAGGTGGGTGCCCTCCCCTTGGCGCCTAAGCGCTAAGGAAGTTCGGGCTCCCTGAACAAAAGTGTTGGTTCAATAATTATCAAGTTCTCCAACGTGCACCGCAGGGATATCTAAAAGAGCGTCTGTTTTCTCATTAAAGTATAACACATATTTAGAACCAAAGTCAATCCTAACGCAATTTTATTCCAAAACGCTCTTGCAATAAGGAACAGATGGAATTGTGCAAAGGGCTAAGCTCTTCTTCGGTCAGGGTCCGGTCATTGGCGCGATAAACACAGGATACGGTTAGCCCCCTAAAACCGGCGGGGATCTGTTTTCCCTGGTAGTAATCCACAATCCTGGCTGAGCGCAATAACGGCAGGCCTTTCTCCTCTATTGCCGCAAGCAGGCCCTGCACAGGTATATCATCCTTGATTATAAAACTTATATCCCGGATCACTGCGGGGTATCTGGGAATACCGGAGAACTTTTTATCCAAATTTATATGGCTAAACATTTTTTCTAAATCGATCTCGGCCAGAATAACCTGTTTGTTCTTGATGCCAAAGGCATCCAGGGCTTGCTTATTCAGATCAAGCATAAAGCCTGTCTCATGCTGTTTGATAGTTATGCTGATCAGGCCGGATGCGCTTTGAGTTTTGAAATCAAAAACAGGGATCCCCAGTTTATTGAACAAGCTCTCTAAAATACCTTTTAAATGAAGGAAGGTAACCTCATCCCTGACCAAACCCTGCTTAGCTAGTAGAGGCCGGGTACCGCATAAAGCTATGCCCAAGGATAATGCCTCCTGAGGGTAATCAGCGCTGCCAGAAAAGATATTGGCTATCTCAAAAATACTTACGTATTCCTGCTGCCGGTCTAAGTTATACGCCAGGCAGCGGACAAGGCTGGGTAAAAGGCTGGGCCGCAAAACCTCCTGCTCCCTGCTTAAAGGATTAAGGATCTCGACCAATTGGCTAGACAGCTTGATCCCGGATCTTGCCACCAGTTCCCGGTCAACCAAACTATAGGTGATCGCCTCCTGCAGGCCTAAACCAACCAATACATTTCTTACGCGGGAGACAATATCCCTTTTGCCGCAGATGTCTAGTTCCGGCCTTATCGCAGGCAGGGTTTGCGGAATCTGGACGTAACCATAAATACGGGCAATCTCTTCCACCAGGTCTATGGCTGATTTTACATCCTGGCGGAAATCAGGCACTTTCACCAGAGATGTATTTTTCCCAGCCGCCTTTAAGCCAAAACCCAGGCTCTTTAAGATTTGCCTGATCCTGGGGCCGGGTATATTCAACCCTAGTATCTGGCTTACATGCGCTGCCTCTAATTTAATCAACGGGCTAACCGTCTTGGTTATGCCTATGCTTTTATATGCGCAGGGCCTTCCGGAGGCCAGTTTACAGATCAACTCCTGGCAAGCCAAAGAAGCAAGTTTAGCGGCTGCTAAATTAACCCCTCTCTCAAATCTATACGCTGATTCGGATTGCAGGCCCAATTTTTGCCGGGTGCGCCGTATAAGAACAGGATCAAACACCGCTGATTCAAGCAGGATGTTGCGCGTCTTAGCGGTGACCTCGCTATCTTTAGCCCCCATAACCCCGGCTATTGCCTGAGGCTTGTCATTGTCGGCGATAACCAGTATCTCGGGCCCCAAAATCCTTGGCTGATCATCCAGGGTAGTTATTTTTTCTCCCGGTTTAGCCCGGCGCACGACAATTGTTTCCTGGGCTAAAAGGTCCAGGTCAAAAGCATGCAACGGATGGCCCAACTCAAATAAAACATAATTGGTAATATCAACTATATTATTTACGCTGCGGCATCCCAGTAACTCCAATCTGTCTTTAAGCCACTGCGGAGAAGGAGCGACCTTTACATCGCAAATCACCCTGGCGCTGTAAAATGAACAGTCCTTCTTATCTTGAACAGATATATTTACCGGCTTAAGCCATTTGGCTTTTACCTTCGGCTCTTTGAGGCTTACGGTTTTAAGTTTTGCCCCGGTAATAGCGCTGATCTCTTGAGCAACCCCAAGGATGCTTAACCAGTCCGGCCGGTTTGAGGTAATCTCTATCTCAAAAACAAAATCCCCTCCTGCCTCCTCCAAAGAAACCACCTCCAGGCCAGCCATAGTCAATTTCTCTACCAGGGATTTAGGAGTGATTTTAATATTTAAAAAATCTTTCAGCCAATTATAAGTTACCTTCACCGCATACCTTCTTGTGGGGACAGTTCTGCTTTGAGTTGAGAACCGTCCCTAGGTTAGAATTGATTTAGAAACCTGAGGTCATTTTCAAAGAATAACCTGATATCATTGATCCCGTATTTGAGCATGGCGATCCTCTCTATCCCCATGCCAAAAGCAAAACCGGTATATTTTTCAGGGTCATACCCGACATGCTTAAAAACATTGGGATGGATCATACCAGCGCCCAGTATTTCCAGCCAGCCCTTCCTGCCACAGACTGAACATCCCTTGCCTTTACAGATAATGCAGGAGATATCCATCTCTGCCGAAGGCTCGGTAAAAGGGAAAAAGTGTGGGCGGAAACGCATTTTGATATCGCTGCCGAATACGCTTTTGGCAAAGAGGCTTAAAGCCCCTTTTAGATCCGAAAACTTTACATTTTCATCAACCAGGAACCCTTCGATCTGATGGAACATAAAAAGGTGGCTGGCATCTACTGCATCCGGACGGTAAACCCTTCCCGGCACAACAATAGCCAGCGGCGGTTTGTGCGCTTTCATTACCCGCACCTGCACCGGAGAGGTGTGGCTGCGCAAGAGAAGCCTGGGATAATCTTTCAAATAGAATGTATCAAAAGCGTCGCGCGAAGGATGCTCTAAGGGAATGTTCAAGCCCGTAAAATTATTGCTCTCCGTTTCAATCTCGGGGCCTTCAACTACGCAGAAACCCATGCGGGTGAATATCCCGCATATCTCATCGATGATCTGGGTGATCGGATGCACGGAGCCCAAAGCTGAAGCGATCCCGGGCATGCCGATATCAATTTTATTATCAGCTGCCGCCTGTTTATCCCCGGAGAGGGATTTTTCTTTCTCGGCAAAGAGAATCAACAGCTTGTTTTTCAGGGCATTGACCTCCCTGCCAAAACCCCCCCGCTCCTGCGCAGCAAGAGTAGGGATAGAACCGGTGAGCTCTGCGATCAGCCCCTTTCTACCCAAATATTTGACGCGCAACTCCTCTAAGGACTGTAGCGAAGTTACATTTGAAAGGTCAGTATCTATTTGCGCTTGAATAAGGTTAATATCCATATCAATATCAGCACTCCGCCTAAAATAAGACTGAGGTCCCTCTTTCCCGGATCAATCTTTTCGCTGATCATCCTGCCGTTTTCGGTTTTGCGCACGTCACTTGCGTGAATATCCAAGTCTCCGCCGTGCTCAGGGCAGGCGCGGTGAAAAATTCCCGTAACCTCGATCTTGTCTCCGAATGATTTGTGGCTGCCCATATAATTTATCTCTTTGGCAGAAGCTGCGCTCATCCATACGCCAACGGCGTTATCCCCGTCATTAACATTCACCCAGGCATTCTCTTTGCGCAGCATCACATCCCCGATTACCTCGCCGGTATATACTACCGGTTTGCCATCGTAATTTTTGGCATTGCTGATCAATTCATTGCTGGAAATTGATTGGGCAAAGGAAAATAAAGGCAAGAAAAATATGATTGAAATTAAGAATACCGTGGTCAGTTTAAGTTTTGTCTTCATTTTCCTTTGAGCGCTGCTGCCAGGAACCCGATGAGTGTAAATATCGAGATAAACTCGAGCCGGCCTGCCCACATCTGTATTATATAAGTAACCTTTAACGCTGCCGGCATCGCCGGATTAGTGATTCCACAGGATAACCCCACATTTGCCGCCGCGGAGGTAGATTCAAAAAGCGAATCCAGGAACGGATAGCCATAAAACATCCCGACCAGCGCTCCTATTACATACAAAATAATATAAGCCAGGGTAATGATAAGAACGCTCCTTACCTGCTTATCCTCCAAAAAGATCTCTTTGATATGGTGGAACTTTTCAACCACTATCGCGCTTCCCGGCATGATTATCCTCTTTAGATCCTCCTTAAAGGCCTTGGCGATGATCCCTACGCGCAACATTTTTATACCGCCGGCAGTGGAACAAATACATCCTCCCAAAGCCATGGCACAAATAAGGCCTACCAGGGCCAGGTTTCCCCACTCGGCGATAAACTGTTGGGCATAGATGGTCATATAACCTGTGGTGGTGTGGGCTGAAATAAGCTGGAAGAATCCCTTGCGGAATAAAACGATCGCCTGGGGGTAGATCCCCAGCTGATTTAATCCGATGGCAACGATAAAGAATGTGAGCATTATGCTGATGAAAAATGTCCTGCTCTCGATATTTCTTACCATCTCTTTGCGGTTGCCGATCCATAGCTGATAATGGAAATTAAAATTAAGGGAGCCGACAATCATGATTATTATTGTTACCACCTCAAAGATCAAGCTGTGATAATAGAGTATATTCTGCGATTGCGGCGAGAAGCCCGCGGTGTCAAATCCTGCCATGAATATACAGGCTCCATGGAAAAAAGCGTTTACGGGCTTTAATCCAATAGAGATGCCGGTTATGCCCAGGCCGATGGTACCGACGATTAAGTATATTATACTGATCAGCCAGATAAATCTGGCGGTATTGATAACATTGGGGAGCAGTTTTTCATCCCGGCCCTCACCTACATACATCTTAAAGGCGCCGGATGTGCCTTTAATGAACAGGGAGAGCACAATAATGGCGATGCCCTGTCCGCCGATAAAAGGCCCCAGGTGCCGCCACAGGTTATGGGTATAAGATAAGTGGTCCAGATCCTGCACCAGGGTTAAACCCGTAGTGGTAAACCCCGACATGGTCTCAAAACAACTATCTAAAAATGAGTGGTAATGCCCGCTTAAATAAAGCGGTATTGCGCTTAAGAACATTGCCGCGATCCAGGAGAGGCTTACAACGATCATACCCTGCATCCAGTTAAGGTCTTTTTCCGTGCGGCATATTTTTACCAGTAACATCCCTATGATGACGGATATTGCAACAGCGATAGCAAAATCCAGCACGGGGTTTATCTCTTTAAAACATAGCCCAATTAAAATCGGGATAAACATGGTCAGGGCAAGGCCTAAAATTATCTTACCGAGATAAAAACCGATGATTTTTAGATCTTCGAGGCGGGGCCTAAGGATCATGGCTTAAAAGATAGCGCCAGGCACAGCAAAAAAGCTGCCAGCATTATAAAAAAGGCGTATAAAATTTCTACGCTGATACCAAATGTGATATTCAAGGCAGGCTTGAATTTCATTTTTTAAAGCTTCCCGGCTAAAAGGGTTAATAGCTGCGGCTCATTGCCGATCAGGGTCAGGGCGATCACATCATCCCCGGGCTTAAGCACCGTATTTCCCTTAGGCAGGATCACTTCCTCTCCGCGGACAATCGAAACCAACACCGCGTCCTGCGGCAGGGTAATATCTTTTACTTCTTTATTGATCACTGGTGAATCCTCGGGCAGATCCAGGCGGACTATCGCCAGCTTCCCCCGCTTAAAACTCATCAGGTTTACAAAATCGGAGAAGGAGACCTCCTCTTCAATAATTTTAGCGATAATTTTTGTTGAATCAACCGGGACATCGATACCTAGCTCGCTAAAGGTATGCTCATTATCGGGATTATTCACCCGGCCGACAGTACGCTGCAGGTTAAACTTTTCTTTAGCCAACTGGCAGATGATCAGGTTGTCCTCATCGTCTCCGGTAACCGCGGCCAGCACGTCAGCGCGCTCAATTCCGGCCTCCTCCAGTATGTGAGGGTCGCAGCCGTCGCCATTAATCACCAATGCTTCCAGCTCCTTGGCGATCTCTTCGCAAACTAACCGGTCTTTATCTACAACGCTAACCGTGTGCTTTCCCTGGCAGAGCCTCTTGGCTAAAAAATACCCCACCTTGCCTGCTCCGACAATCAGAATAAACATAACTATCCCTCTTTCAAATGGAACTTTTCCCGGACCTCTTTAAGGCTGGAAACTTTCACTACCCCCATCAGGATATCTTTATTTTTTAAGACGGTGTTGGTTGCCGGTAGAATAACCCCCTGCATCCTCCTTAAGGCCACTACCAGAAAATCCCCAGGTATATTTATATCCTGTATGGTTTTGCCCACCAGGCTGTCT